>JAEEGL016486248.1_pt1 | contig 24594 bp, 17 predicted proteins | sample 9134231 | NCBI WGS metagenome assembly JAEEGL01 (sample SAMN16246548, study PRJNA631951) | gut metagenome | biome: gut microbiome; feature: rumen; material: fiber-attached | host: Bos | place: Iran: Karaj | collected 2018-10
TAAGATTTAAAAACGCAGATATTCACAGAAGAGCAGCTATATATGCTATAAGGAATCAACAATCCCTGAATAGTTTTATAGAAGAGGCTGTTGAAGAAAAACTGGCATCACTTAAAGCATAAAAAATACTCCCCCGAATGACCGGGGGAGTATTTTTTACTGCATCTGTGCCGTGTAGAGGTTGTAGTAGATTCCTTTGCGTTCCAGGAGTTCTGCCTGGGTTCCGAATTCCGCTATGCGGTGGCCGTCGATGACCATGATGCGGTCTGCGTTGTTGAGGGTTGAGAGCCTGTGGGCAATGGCAAAGGTGGTCTTGCCGGAGGTGAGTCTCTCCAGAGCTTTCTGGATCATGAATTCATTTTCCGTATCTAGGCTTGCAGTTGCTTCATCCAGGATCAGGATCTTGGGATCAGGAAGTATTGCTCTTGCAATTGCTATTCTCTGACGTTCGCCCCCGGAGAGGGTGTATCCCTTTTCACCAACGTAGGTGTTATAGCCGTCCGGAAGCTTGCTTATGAAGTCGTGGGCATTGGCAAGTTTTGCAGCTCTTATGATCTCGGAAATCGTAGCATCGGGTTTAGAGAACTTGATATTATCTATGATGGTTCCGGAGAAGAGGAAGGTTTCCTGAAGGACAACTCCAAGCTGTGAATGATAGGACTTTCTGCGGATATCCTTCATGTCTGTTCCGTCTACTTTTATCTTACCGTCATCGGTTTCATATAATCTCATGAGAAGGTTAATGAGCGTCGATTTTCCGGTTCCGGAAGCGCCAACGATACCGATCATCTCACCGGGATTTATGACCGCATTGATGTCTTCAAGCACCGGCTGATATGACTTATATCCGAAGGTAGCGTGGTCAAAAGTGATCTCACCCTTAATGTCCAGATCCACCAGCTTTTCTTCATCCTTTTCATCAACATTCTGAGCGAGGATGTCGTAGATCCTTTCAAGTGAACTTGTAAGTCTTGAGATCTCTCTGGGCAGTCTTCCGAGCCACCCCACGTACTGGAAGAGAAGAAGAGTGTAGGTGATGAACTGGTAGAGTTCGCCGGCACTCATATCTCCCTTTAATACATCGGACCCCCCGAAGAAAACTACAATAACAACACCCATTCCCATGAGGAAGGAAACAATAAGATCAAACATTGCCCAGAATCTTTCGTTTCTCTTTTCAATCTGAGCAAGTTCTCCTGCGAAGACTTTGAACCTGTCCGCTTCGTCTTTTTCCTTGCCGTAGCATTTAACGACTCTCATTCCTGCGATTACATCCTGCAGATCACTTGATACATCGTCATCTTTTTTGAACTGAAGATGGAAGATCCTGCTGATGGTCTTTCTGAAGGATATCATTATGGCTGATACTACCGGCACAAGTATAAAGGTCAGGAGTGCGAGCTTAAGGTTCAGGATCATCATGAAGATGACATCCCATATGAAGATGAAAAATACTGCAAAGAGGTTGCAGAATACATCGGCCATGAAGTCGCTTATGAACCTTGTATCATGGGTGATCCTGTTTAGGAGTTCGCCCGGCCTTCTGTCATTGATAAAGCTTAAAGGCAGCTTCTGGTATTTTTCAAAAAGTTCCGTTCTTAAGTCCGATGCGATCCTGGCACCAAGCCTTGCGGAGGCATTGCTCTTAAGGACATTTACGATGACTATTCCCGCACTGAGGGTGAACATCAGTGAAAGAAAAACAATTGCCGTGGACATGTCACCGTTTTTCTTGAGGACATCATTGATGAGTCTTTTCTGAATCTCGGGATTTAAAAGCGTTGTTACGGCAGCCATGATCATAAGGAAAAAGACTCCGAAGAACTGCTTTTTGTAAGGCTTTGCCATCTTTAAGAATACGCTTAAGAATCCGCCCTGTCCGGAACAATGAGGACAGTTCTTGGTTCCCAGGATCGCACGTCCGCACACGGGACATGTTTTTTCGTATTCATTGCTTTCGACTTTTTCAAATCTTCCGCTTGCGAGAATATTTATTCCTCTTGCGACATATGCATACCTTGAAAGATGAGCGGAGGAGTAGTGGACCAGGACTTCCCAGGCATTGCCTTTCCTGATGGTTAAAATTCCACCGCCCACCCCGGGTTCTGCCTTGGCTTCATCAATGTCTTTTATGTCGATGACTTTTTTATCATTTCCGCGCAGTACAAATACCCTTGAGGTGGTAACCGCAAAGAATGAATCACGGGCCAGTGTTCCGTCCTCCGCAATGTCGAAGGGAACGGCATAATAGATCTTTTCTCCGTCTTTAAGATCTATGGCACTTTCTGTTTCTTTTGGAAGTGTATATCTTAAGATCATTTATAATCCTCAATTTATAAGAACATATCCAGCATTCTGCGTTCTTTTTGTGAAAGTTCCTCTACGTCACGGATCTCAAATCTGTTTTCATCCACATCCTGGATAATGAGTCTGGTATCGGAAAGCTTGGATACGGCATTTGATCCCATGTTGATAGCGAATTTGCATTCTCCCTTATCGGTGAGAACGTGGAAGTATGCATATCCGTACTCATCCTTAATGCTGTAGATCTTACTTATTACGGGAGTAAAATAGTGAAGAGTCAGCTGTGCATTTATAAGCTTTACCGTTTCTTCAGGCATGGAAGCGAGATCTTCTATGATTCCGATTTCTTTTCCATCGTTTTCATATTCTCTAATGGATAGATATTTATTCGCATCGGTAAAAGGAAAGAGTCTTACAACTCTTACGCGGTCGTAATGAACACCGGCATAATCAAGGCTTAAGAATCCACCCTCTGTTCCGGTGAACTTATCCTCCGCTGTGATCATGTGGATGGCAGTCATTTCCTCTGCTTTTTTCTCGTATATGTTTAATGTATTGTCGCTCATATTTCCTCCGCTAAGGATCAAAAATCGGTATTCAGTGACTGCTGCTTATTCTGCAGTTCCAGCAGTGAACGGTAGATGCCGTTTTCAAGTTTGTTCAGTTCTTCCTCTGTTCCTTCTTCAACGATCCTTCCACCATCTATTACTATCAGTCTGTCCGCATCCCGAAGAGTAGATAATCTGTGGGCTATGGAAAGAGTGGTCCTTCCCTTTACCAGATATTTTAAAGAATGCTGAATGGCTTTTTCTGTCTGGGTATCCACGCTTGCGGTTGCTTCGTCCAGGATAAGGATCTTGGGATCCGCAAGTATGGCTCTTGCTATGGAGATTCTCTGCTTTTCACCGCCGGACAGATCCTTGCCCGATGCACCGATCATGGTGTCGTAACCATCCGGAAGTTTTGAAATAAAATCGTGAGCGCTTGCAAGTTTCGCTGCTCTGATGATGTCTGCCCTTGAAGCATTCTCATTTCCATAAGCGATGTTCTTTGCGACGGTTCCCATGAAGATGTATGTATCCTGAGATACCATGGCTACGTTTCGTCTGAGGTCCTTCAGAGACAGGTCCTTGACGTCGTGACCGTCGATCCTTATGGTTCCTTCATTTACATCGTAGAGTCTTGAAATCAGATTAACGAGAGTTGATTTTCCCGCACCGCTTCGTCCTACGATGCCAAGCATCTCGCCTTCTTTTACCTTGAGATTAATGTCCTTCAAAACAGGTCTTCCGGATCTGTATCCGAAGGTTACATTCTCAAGTTCAATCTCTCCCTTAGGCTTTTCCAGTCTTATGGGATCATCCTTTTCCCTGATCTCCGGAATGGCGTCTATTATCTCAAAGAGCCTTTCTGCGGAGTTGATGCTGTCTGACCAGAGTCTGAATACCCAGGAAAAGAAGTTCATGGGTCCGTTTAACTGCATTACATATCCGACAAAAGTAATGAGTACACCAAGTTCTATCTCGTGGGTCTTAAGCACGAAGAATACTCCCACGATCCAGATCCAGATGCTTGATACTTCCTGTACCATGTTATAGAGGATGGAAAAGCGGTTCCTAAGACGGACTATGTTGATTTCCGCGTCCATGAGATTGTTGCTGGGGCGTGTGAATCTTTTGATCTCTTCATCCTGCTGGCCGAAAGCTTTAACGACTCTTGCACCGGTGAGGTTATCGTTTGCTTTGCCGGTAACGGCTTTCTCTGCGCGGTGTCTTTTTCCGGAAAGGGTCCAGAGTCCGGGACGAAGCTTTACCGTCAGAAAGACAAGAAGAGGCAGGAGGATACAGGCGATGAGAGCCATCTTCCAGTTGAGGCGGTACATTACCGTAAAGGTAACGATTATGGTTATGCTGTGAACAAAGACCATGGGAAGTCCGTCGATGAAGAATTCCCTGACTCTTTCGGAATCGCTTAAGACTCTTGTCATGAGGCCGCCGGTCTGCTTGTTGACATAGAAGTTAAGGCTGAGCCTGCTCATGGCGTTGAAGACGTCGGTCTTAATGTCCTTAACCGTATCTGCAGCAACCTTGGCCATGACAAAGATCTGCAGGTAGTTGGAGAGAGCCTGAAGGAGACGCACTCCGATCATGGTGATGGCTACAAATAAAAGCGCCAGAACATATTTTCCGTTAAGGCCAAAGCGCGCCAGGAACAAATCATCTTTTTCCAGGACATGGTCGAAGAGGACGGTACCGGTTAGATAGGGCCAGGCGATGTTCACGGCACCGGATATGGCATATGTAAGGAAAAGAATGACGATCTGGATCTTATATCTGAGGAAATATTTAAGTGTCCTTTTAAAAATGGAACGTTTATTTTTCTTTGTTTCTTCGGAAAATTCTTCGGAATCCTCGGGGGCCGGATCTTCTGCGGGCAGCTCGCCGTTTTTCACATAGTCCTTAAGCTTCCTGTAAAGCACGTTCATATCGGATTGGTACTTGTTGGTAAAGGATGCGATGCTTACGGTCTCACCCTTGTATTCCCCTGTTAAGACATTGGAGCCGATAAAGGCATCCAGACGAAGGTGCGCAAGTTCGGATATGTCATAGAGCTTTATATCCGCAGAACCCTCTTCATCGGTCAGGTCGGTAATATCGGTCTTTACTCCACCGAAAATGATCACATGTTTATCCGGGAGTTCGGCGGTGCAGACTCCGAGTTTTTCTTTTGTAACGAAAAGAAAGCCGTCAATGTACTTTCCCTCAAAGGAAAGATCCACGGGACTTGAAAGAAGGATGTCTTCTTTTTCGATATGATTGTCCTTTAAGCAGTTAAGGACTTTTTTACTTAACCTGATATCTGTTTTCAAAGCATTTTCCTCAATAAAAAGTTGAAATACATTCTAACATAGGAAAGCCTCTTAATTCATCAGATTATTGATTTTTACGCAAACCTTAAATAAAATATAACAAGATGTGGAGGGGAAGGCTGTAAATGGATAATTCAAATTACAAAAGAGTGCTTTTTGCGATTTTGGGAATTATCGGTACTTTGTTATTTTTTGCAAGTTTTCTTCCCTATCTGGCTCTTGTTGTTGCTGCGGTGGAAGGCTGCAAGGAGGGTCTCTTCGGTGGCCGCTACATTTACGGTGCCCAGGCGGTTAAGACCGTCCTGATCTGGATGTCCATCATCCCGGTATTTCCGGTCTGTTTCCTTTATGAACTTTTCTTCTATGTTCTCTATCTTCGAAAAAAGTCAGTTTTTTTCACATATGCGGTAATAGTTACACCGGTCATCATTGTTGCATCTATTATCATGTGCTGCATCAGATACAACGTGCTGGAAGATGAACTTATCGCACAGTCCGAGCCCCACATACGTGAGTATCTGTCCGAAAAGTACGGCGAAGAACTTTTTGATGGCATTAATATTGAAGTAAAAGAGTACGATTATCCCAGGTTTACGGTCTTTACCCCGGTTCTTCCCGAGGTGGTGTATTTTGAACTGTCCAATGACCGTTATGGCGATGATCTCTATACGGATGATCTTATCGAGCATCTTAGGGCAGCAAACGCCGGCATGAAGGATGAATTCAACCTGTATATTGATGAGAAACTGGGACTTCCGCAGAATATGCACTCGGATTCGGATATTTTAAGCTTTAACCTGGACGGATTTAAAAACGGAGATGATGTGCACGTTCTTTTTCCCACCGCGGATTACAGGGTAAAGAACGTATCTATTGACTGTGACGAAGTGAACGAAGATACGATCTTTGCGTATGTGTCCGAATTTGGTGAAAAGTGGTTTCCTGCCATTGAAGGAAATATGTATGACTCCGTATTCCTTGACATGAGATATGGCGGAGATGTCGTGTGCCGTGTCCAGATCGATGCACCCTCGGCAAACAGAAACGGATCAAGAGCGGTGTTTGTGATCAACACATTCGGTGTTTTTCCCATGGAATCTGACCTTGATAACCAGGTTTATTACCTGGACGATATGAGCTTCATAGGCTATTCTGACCACTGATCAAAAAATTTTTTTACAAAAAAAGAGTGATTTTGAAACCCGCCCGGTATAAATATATCGGCGGGTTTTTTAGGAGGCGTTATGACCATCAGGGAAATGCTGGAGGAGCGTGAGGAGGTTAATTTAAGCCCTTACGCATCCCTTTCAAAAAATTCAAAAGGACGTGAGGTCCCGGAAACGGAATGCGATATCAGACCTGTATTCCAAAGAGACCGAGACAGGATAGTCCACTGCAAGGCCTTCAGAAGGCTTAAGGATAAGACACAGGTTTTTCTTATGCCTGAAGGGGATCATTACAGGACCAGACTCACCCATACTCTTGAGGTGTCGCAGATTGCCCGTACCATCTCCAAAGCCCTCAGGCTTAATGAGGATCTTACGGAGGCCATAGCTTTGGGCCACGATCTTGGACATACTCCCTTCGGACATGCCGGAGAGAGAGCGCTTAACAGTGTATGTCCCCTTGGCTTTAAACATAACGAGCAGAGCGTCAGAACCGTTGAGAAGCTTGAAAAAGACGGAAACGGCTTAAATCTTACCTGGGAAGTAAGAAACGGTATTCTGAACCATCAGATGTCCAGCATGCCGGATACACTCGAGGGAAGAGTGGTAAGGCTTTCCGATAAGATAGCATACATTCATCACGATATGGATGATGCGGTGAGAGCGGGAGTCCTTACGGAAATGGATGTACCTGCCGATATAAGGGCCGTACTTGGCTCTACTCCCGGTGACAGGCTGGATGCCTTCTTGCATGACATCATCACCAACAGTAAAGACAAAAATGAGATATGCATGACCGAGCCCGTGGCTAAAGCCATGAAGGATATCAGGGCTTTCATGTTTGAAAGGGTTTATACAAATCCCGATATCAAAGCAGAGGAGGGCAAGGCTGAAGCTTTAGTCTGCACCCTTTATGATTATTACCTTCATCATCCCGAGAAACTTCCGGAAGAAAATCTGAAGATGGTAGATGAAGGCGAAGCCCTTGAAAGGGCGGTGTGTGATTTTGTCGGTGCAATGACCGACAGATTCGCAATCCTTACTTATAACGAACTGTTTGTTCCTAAATCATGGGAGATGATCTGATAAATGAGATTTTCCAATGAATTTATAGAGGAAGTAAAATCCCGGAATGACATCGTTGATGTTGTCGGATCTTACATTCCTCTCAAGAAAAAAGGGAATAATTACTGGGCGGTATGTCCCTTCCACGGTGATAAGAATCCTTCTTTTTCCGTATATGCTCCCAAGCAGATGTATCACTGCTTCGGATGCCTTGAAAGCGGCGGCGTTATTAATTTCGTAATGAAATACGAAAATGTCGGATTTCAGGATGCGGTAAAGATCCTGGCGGAAAGAGCCGGGATGGAGATCGTGGAAGTACAGGAGACAGGTGAAGAAAGAGCGAGACGTGATAAGTCCGATACGCTGAAACAGATTAACTCGGACGCCACACTTTTCTTCATGAATAATCTCACCACCCCCCACGGTGAGAGAGGCCTGAAATATTTCAAGGACAGAGGTCTTACAGACGATACCATCAGGCATTTCGGACTGGGATTTGCCGGCAATAACGGCAAAGAAGTGGTTGAATATCTGAGGTCCAAAGGCTATTCCGATGACCTGATCATCGAGTCCGGCATAGCCAAGAATTCCGAAACCTACGGACTCAGTTCTACTTTCTTCGGAAGAGTTATGTTCCCTATAATCACACCGGACAAGAAGGTCATAGGATTCGGCGGACGAGTGCTGGGAGACGGTGAGCCCAAGTATCTCAATACCAATGAGACCCTTATATTCGATAAGAGACGAAACCTTTACGGTTATAATTTTGCAAAGAAGTCCAGGAAAAAATATTACATCCTTTGCGAAGGATATATGGATGTAATATCCATGCATCAGGCGGGATTCGATTCTGCCATAGCATCTCTTGGAACTGCTTTTACCGAAGAACAGGCGGCCATAATAAAGCGCGACAGGGTTGATGTATACCTTGCCTACGATATGGATGAAGCCGGAGAAAAAGCGGCCCTCAAGGCGGTGAGGATGCTTACGGCGGTGGGTATTGTTCCAAAGCGCATCAGCCTGAAGCCCTGCAAGGACCCTGATGAATTCCTGAATAAGCACGGAACCGAGGAATTTGCCAAGAGACTTGAGGAAGCTGAAAACGGATTTCTCTATATAGAGGACAGGGTCAGGGAAAAATATGATCAGTCGGATCCTGAGGAGCGCTATAAGTGTGAAAGAGAGATAGTTGAAAACCTCTGGATGCACGCAGGTGATGAAGTCCGCATGAATGCCTATGCCGAATCAATCGTTAAAAGGTACGGTTATACGGTTTCCGAAGTACAGAAACTTCTGAATGATACAAGACCCAAGGAGTACGGCAAGGCCGGAGATCAGCCGCCCAAAACGGTTTATACTCCGCCTAAAAAAGCATCCGGCAGGAAAAAAGAGCCCGAATGGACTCCCGCCGAAAGTGCACTGCTTACCTGGGTTACGGATGAACCCGATATCTATCCGGTCATCAGAAGGTACTTAAAACCCGATGATTTTTCGCCCGGTTCCTGCCGTGAAGTTGCAATAAGAGCTTTCGAACTTTTGGAGGCGCAGAAATACACAAACGACGCATTGTTCGACGGTCTGGAAGATGAGAACGTCAGAAACGATGCCATGGGAATGTTACAGAATTCCGCTCCGGATATAGATACAGCCGAAAAGAGGATGGCGATGCTTAAGGACCTTATCATTAAGGTGATGGAGAGAAAATGTGAGCTATACGCATCTTCGGGGGATCCGGAGAAGGAACTGGAAAGTTTTAATTTAAGATTGGAAATTGATCGATTGAAGTCCGGAAAACTACGGATGAGCGACGAGGAGGATTAGCAATGGCTAAAAAGGATGACAAGAAGAATGTAAAGAAGGCTGCTCCCGCAAAGGCAGCAAAGCCCGCAGCAAAGACAACTGCTAAGAATGCAAAAGCTGTTAAGGCAGCACCCAAGGCAGCGGCAAAGAATACCAAGACCGCAAAGCCTGCTTCTAAGGCAACTAAGGCATCTGCAAAGAGCACTAAGGCATCTGCAAAGAGCACTAAGGCTCCCGCAAAGGCAGCAAAGCCCGCAGCAAAGACAACTGCTAAGAATGCAAAGACTGTTAAGGCAGCCCCCAAGGCAGCGGCAAAGAATACCAAGGCCGCAAAGCCTGCCGCAAAGGCAATAAAGCCCGCAGTAAAGGCAGCAGCAAAGAATGCAAAGACTGTTAAGGCAGCCCCTAAGGCAGCAGCAAAGAATACCAAGACTGCAAAGCCTGCAGCTAAGACAGCTGCGAAGAACACCAAGGCTCCTGCTAAGAATGCAAAGCCTGCAGCTAAGACTTCTGCAAAGAGCACCAAGACTCCCGCAAAGGCAGCAAAGCCCGTAGCTAAGACTTCTGCAAAGAACACCAAGGCTCCTGCTAAGAATACAAAGCCTGCAGTTAAGACTTCTGCAAAGAGCACTAAGGCTCCCGCAAAGGCAGCAAAGACTCCTGCAAAGAACGCCAAGGCACCTGCAAAGGCAGCAAAGCCCGCAGTTAAGACTCCTGCAAAGAACGTCAAGGCACCCGCAAAGCCAGCAGCAAAGACTCCTGCAAAGACTGCCAAGGCTGATCCTAAAAAGCCTGCAAAGCCCGCAGCAAAGGACAATACCAAGATTGCAAAGAAGGACAATACCAAACCTGCAAAGCCTCAGGCTAAGGCGCCTGCAATGGTAGAAAAGCCTGCAAAACCCGCTAAGCCCGAAAAGGCTCCCAAGAAGGAAAAGGTCGATACCAAGGTGGCACCTGAACCCGAAACCAAGCCCGGAAAGGGTCCTAAGCCGGAAAAGGAACCTAAAAAGAATAAGAAGCCCGATAAGACTGTTACCGCACCTGTTCCCACTGATAGTGAAGATGTCGAGGGTGGTGTTGACGAGAAGCTTCAGGAAGTCATCAATGCTCTGATCAAGAAGGGCAAGAAAAAGACAGATCTTGACTACACCGAAGTTGTTGAAGCGGTAATGAAGGTTACCGATGACGACGAGGCTGTTGACAGAGTCTGTGATATTCTCGGAAAGAACGGCATCGATGTTCTTCAGATCATGGACAACCCCATTGACGATGATCTTGATTTTGACGGCCCCAGCGCAGACGATCTTGCAGACGTTGAAGATGAAGGTCTCGACAAGATCGATCTTCAGGATCTTAATTCCGATGGAATCATAGAAGACCCTGTTCGTATGTACCTCAAGGAGATCGGTAAGGTTCCTCTTCTTACCGCTGATGAAGAAATCGAGCTTGCCAAGAGAATGGAGAAGGGCGATGAGGAAGCAAAGAATGCACTTTCCGAAGCTAACCTCAGACTCGTTGTATCCATCGCAAAGAGATATGTGGGAAGAGGAATGCTTTTCCTTGATCTTATTCAGGAAGGCAACCTCGGACTCATCAAGGCAGTTGAGAAGTTTGACTACCGCAAGGGTTATAAATTCTCCACTTACGCAACATGGTGGATCAGACAGGCTATCACTAGAGCTATTGCCGATCAGGCCCGTACCATAAGAATTCCCGTTCATATGGTTGAGACCATTAACAAACTCATCCGTGTAAGCCGTCAGCTCCTTCAGACTCTCGGAAGAGAGCCCAGCCCTGAGGAGATCGCAGCAGAGATGAACATTCCCGAGGAGAAGGTTCGTGAGATCCTTAAGATCTCCCAGGAGCCCGTATCCCTCGAGACTCCCATCGGTGAAGAGGAAGATTCACATCTCGGTGATTTCATCGAGGACGACAATGTTCCCGCACCTGCAGAGGCTGCAACCCAGATGCTTTTAAGAGAGCAGCTGGATAAGGTTCTTGATTCCCTTACCGACAGAGAAAAGAAGGTTCTCAGACTTCGTTTCGGTCTTGATGACGGAAGACAGCGTACTCTCGAAGAAGTAGGAAAAGAGTTCAACGTTACCCGTGAGAGAATCAGACAGATCGAAGCAAAGGCATTAAGAAAGCTTCGTCATCCCAGCCGTTCAAAACAGCTCAAGGATTACCTGGAGGATTCATGAGGTTATCGGACAGGCTTGAGTGCATTATAGAAATGGTCCCGAAAAATCTGGTTTGTGCAGATATAGGCTGCGATCACGGTTTTACATCCATCGAACTTATATCCAGAGGAATATCCCCCCGCGTGATCGGCAGCGATCTGCGGGAGGGACCTCTTGCAAAAGCCGGGGAAAACATCAGAAATGCAGGCCTTGACGGCGTTATCGAATTAAGACTTTCCGACGGATTTGAAAAATATGAGCCCGGAGAAACACAGACTGCGGTAATAGCAGGAATGGGCGGAACTCTTATTACTCAGATCCTTGAAAAGGGCTTCGAAAACGTGAAGGTCATGGAAGGACTTATAGTCCAGCCCCAGTCCAACATCCCGGAGTTCAGAAGATTTCTTCGAAACGAAGGATTTGAGATCACGGAAAACAGAGTGGTCTTGGATGCCGGAAAATACTATTTTCCCATGAAGATAAGATACACCGGGGTATGTGACGGATCACCGGAGATCACACCGGAAGACAGATACGGAGCGGATCTTATCAGGGAGGACAGAGGACTTTCCGATTATCTTGAATTCGAATATGCTTCATTACAGGCAATACATGAGAAGCTCATTTCCGAAAAAGGAATGCATGATGATCGTACGGACGAGATAGTGTCTTTAAGTGAACTGAACCGTGAGATCCTTTCGCGGATTAAAAAAGATTGAGAGGGTATGATATGTACACACTTATCATTGACGGAGAGAAAAAAGAATATTCTTCAGACACCACATGGGAAGACATTGCGAAGGAGTATCAGAAAAATTACGATTCACCCATCGCAGCAGTAAGCCTTGACGGCAAGATCAGAGAGCTGTTCAAAAAGGTTACAAGAGACGGTGAAGTAAAGTTTTTCACTCTTTCGGATAATGTGGGTCATCTTACATATGCAAGAAGTGCGACCATGCTTCTTATGAAGTCCATCTGGGATCTCTACGGGGAAGAGACCGCCAATAAGTGCAGAGCGGATTTCACAGTAGGCAGAGGTCTCTTCATCAATACCAACGGATATATCGAAGCAACCGAAGAAACTGCTGAGAAGATCAAGAAGCATATGCTTGAGATCGTGGCAGCCGGAACTCCCTACATGAAGAGATCCTACCCAATCGATGATGCTCTTGATATTTTTTCCAAGAGAGGAATGGAAGATAAGGTAAAGCTTTTCAAGTACAGAAGAACCTCCAACGTTAATATCTATGAAATGGACGGATACAGGGATTATTACTACGGATACATGCTTCCCAATGCATCCTATGTAAAGTATTTCAACCTTATCAAATACGATAACGGATTCATGCTTGTGTTGCCTGAGAAGAGCAATCCTACCGTTGTTCCCGAATACAAGGAGAGCAGACTTCTGTATGATACCTTCCAGAGATCCCATGAGTGGTGTAAGTATGTGGGCATCGAGAATGTCGGCGATCTTAACGAGAGGATCTGTAACGGCAGCATGGAAGATCTGATCCTGGTTCAGGAAGCGGAGCAGGAGAGACGTATTGCCGAGATCGCTGCTGATATTGCTTCAAGGAAAGATGTAAAGTTTGTAATGATCGCGGGCCCTTCCTCCTCGGGTAAGACCAGCTTCTCACACAGACTTTCCATACAGCTTCGTACCTTCGGACTTAAGCCCCACGCCATCGGACTTGATGACTATTTCGTAAACCGTGAGGATACTCCCAGGGATGAGAACGGTGATTACAATTTCGAATGCATAGAAGCAATCGATACCAAGGGCTTCAATGATGATATGCTCAAGCTTCTTGCGGGAGAAAGAGTTGAACTTCCCACCTTCAATTTCAAGATCGGACAGCGCGAGTATCATGGAAAATACATGCAGCTTGAAAAGGATGACATCCTTGTCATCGAGGGAATCCACGGACTCAATCCCAAGATGAGCTATGCACTTCCCGATGAAAGTAAGTTCAAGATCTATATCTCAGCTCTTACTTCCATCAACGTTGATGAGCACAACAGAATTCCTACCACTGATGCAAGACTTCTCAGACGTCTTGTAAGAGATGCCAGAACCAGAGGTTCGGATGCACACAGGACTCTTTCCATGTGGCACTCCGTAAGAAGAGGCGAGGAGGAGAACATCTTCCCCTTCCAGGAGGAAGCAAATGTGATGTTCAATTCCGCACAGGTTTATGAACTTGCACTTCTCAAACAGTTCGCTGAGCCCCTTCTTTTCAGCATCCAGAAGGACGATCCTACATATTACGAAGCGAAGAGGCTCCTGAAGTTCCTTGATTACTTCCTGTCTCTTCCCGGCGAGTTCCTTCCCAACAACTCCATCTGCAGAGAGTTCGTTGGCGGAAGTTGTTTCAACGTGTAAAACAAAGGGAGCAATGCAATATTCGACTCATGCTTGCATGAGTGAGAATATTGCATTAGCGACCTGCAAAAAACATGAGGAAGCAGCGATTTTTACGAAAGTAAAAATCTGCGGATTCCGAATGTTTTTAGGATTGCGAGAATTGCGAAGCAATGAAGCAATCCGTGTTTTATTATATATAGAGTATTTGACAAGAGTTGTATAATATCCTTTGAGCGAAACAGACGATCGCGGGAATTCCGGGCTACCGGAATTCGTGAGGAAAGTCCGGGCTCCACAGGGCAGGATGCCGGATAACGTCCGGCGGAGGCGACTCCCGGGACAGTGCAACAGAAAATAACCGCCTGCTTCGGCAGGTAAGGGTGAAAAGGCGGTGTAAGAGACCACCGTCCGTGTGGTAACATACGGAGCCATGTAAACCCCATCCGGAGCAAGATCAAATGTAAAGGCTAAGGGCTGCCCGCCCGTCTTTCAGGTAGATCGCTTGATGCGTGCGGCGACGTACGTACTAGATAGATGATCGTCACGTGCTTTGCACGGACAGAACCCGGCTTACAGTTTCGCTTAAATCTATTAATTTTCGCAGGATTCGGGAATAGATACACTTCCCGAAAAACTGCGGTTTTATGTTCTATTGGAGGTATATGTCATGACCAGAATTGATGTTGTCAGCGGATTCCTGGGTGCAGGTAAGACCACCCTCATTAAGAAGCTTCTCAAGGATGCTGTTGATGCAAGCAAAACCGTTCTTATCGAGAATGAGTTCGGCGAGATCGGAATAGACGGAGGCTTCCTTGAAGAATCCGGTATTGAGATCAAGGAGATGAACTCCGGATGTATTTGCTGTTCACTCGTTGGTGACTTCGGAACATCCCTTAAGGAAGTTATTGAGAGATATTCACCTGAGAGGATCCTTATCGAGCCCTCGGGTGTAGGAAAGCTTTCCGATGTATTAAAGGCAGTTGAGGGAGTTGCAAAGGACCTTGATGTGAAGATCAATTCCGCCGTTGCGGTTGTTGATGCTTCCAAGGCTAAGATGTATTCCAAGAACTTCGGTGAGTTCTTCGTAAACCAGATCGAATATGCGGGAACCGTTATCTTAAGCCGTACCGATACCGCTTCCGCAGAGAAGATTGCAGAGGCTGTTGCCATCGTAAAAGAGCACAACCCTAAGGCTACACTTATTACCACACCTCTTGATCAGCTTGACGCTAAGGCAGTTCTTGATGCCATTGAAGGAAATGACAGCATCGATGCACTTCTTGCTGAGATGATGGAGAAAGCAAAGGAAGAGCCCGAGCATCATCACCACCATCATCACCATGATGATGACGATGATCATGAGTGCTGCCATCACCATCATCACGACGATGACGATGATGACGACGATGATCATGAGTGCTGCCATCACCATCACCACGACGATGACGATGATGACGATGATCACGAGTGCTGCCACCACCATCACCACGACGATGACGATGATGACGATGATCATGAGTGCTGCCATCACCATCATCACGACGATGACGATGATGACGATGATGATCATGAGTGCTGCCATCACCATCACCACGACGATGACGATGATGACGATCACGAGTGCTGCCATCACCATCATCACCATGGCCATGATGCGGATGAGATATTTACCAGCTGGGGAACCGAATCACCCGTTAAGTTTACAAGAGAGCGCATAGAGTCCATCCTTAAGGCACTTGATTCCGGTGATTACGGATTCATCTTAAGAGCAAAGGGAATGGTGCCCGCAGAAGATGGAACCTGGATCTATTACGATTATGTTCCCGAAGAGACTGATATCAGAACCGGAAAGCCTCAGGTTACCGGTAAGATTTGTGTCATCGGTTCAGAACTTAAAGAAGATGAGCTTGCAAAGCTTTTTGCATAAGGAGTCAAGATGTTCGCCGGAAAGCAAAAATCAGTTTATATAATCAACGGATTTCTTGAGGCAGGAAAGACCGAGTTCATTAAGTTCACACTGTCACAGGATTATTTCCGCATCAAGGGAAATACCCTTCTCATACTCTGTGAGGAAGGAGAAGAGGAATATCCTGCAGAACTCATGAAGAAATCCAATACAGACATGATCCTTATCGAAGATGAGGAGAACTTAAATGTCACTCAGCTTGCAGCCATTGAGAAGACCTACAAGCCTGACCGTATCATTATTGAGTGGAACGGCATGTGGAATTTCAAGGATTTCCAGATGCCTGCAAACTGGAAGCTGGCTCAGCAGATCACCATCATTGATGCATCTACTTTCCCTGTTTATTACACCAATATGAAGTCTCTTCTTGCGGAGCAGATCAAGGCTTCCGAGATGATAGTATTCAACAGATGCGATAATGTCAGAAATGATCTGCCTACCTACAGAAGAAACGTCAAAGCGGTAAATCCTTCCGCAGATGTGGTTTTCGAAGACTCCAAGGGTGAGATCAACGAGATATTTGAGGAAGACCTTCCCTACGATCTTTCCAAGGATGAGATCGTACTTGATACCGAAGGATACGGAATCTTTTACCTTGATGCTATGGATCATCTTGAAAGATATGTAGGAAAGAGGATCGTATTCCAGGCTCTCTGCATGACTCCTCCGGATTTCCCCAAGGGATATTTCATCCCCGGAAGAATGGCCATGACATGCTGTGCACAGGATATGGCATTTTTAGGATATGCATGTAAATACGGCGCTGCCATGAACCCCGTAAAGGACAAGGACTGGGTTGTGGTGACCGCAGAGGTGAAGAAAGAATTCTTCCCCGACTATGGCGGAGAAGGTCCTGTTCTTTATGCGGTTTCCATTGAGAAATCAAAAGAGCCCAAGGATGCCATCGTAAGTTTTTCTGCTTAATTCATTAAAGACGGCATCGGTTTTATCATATTATTTTACATCCCGCGAAAGCGGGATGTTTTGGACTATTTGGAGACATTATGCTTCAGTATTCATTTGCACAATGGGTTTTCATTTTCTGTATGTTCTCCGTTGTGGGATTCATCTGGGAAACCATATACTGCTCTTTAAGAGAGGGCAAACTTTTAAACAGGGGATTCATGAAAGGCCCCTTCCTTCCCATCTACGGATTCGGTGTATGCGTTATGCTCATTGCTGCAGCTCCTTTTCCTGATCTTGTTGTCTTAGGATGCTTATCCGGAACCATATGCGCCACTGTGATGGAGTATGTTACCGGTGATCTTATGGAGCATCTTTTTAAGGTAAGATACTGGGATTATTCTAAGGAAAAATTCAACTTAAACGGTCATATTTGTCTTGGTGCATCACTGGTGTGGTTTCTGGCATCATTTCTTGTTAACCGCATCGCAAAAGCTCCGGTCGAAAAACTTATGGATTACATTGGTCTTAAGACCATAACCATAATAGACTGGATCGTTATGACCATCGCAGTAATTGACTTTGCTGTCTCATTTAAAGCAGCAATGGATCTTCGTATTGTACTTGTTAAGATGGAAGAAGCCCGTCATGAGATGAAGCTTATGCAGAAACGTCTGGATGTTATCATCGCCATCCTTGCGGAAGAAGCAGGAGACAAGTACGAAGAATTTACCAGCGGTGTGAGCGAGAAGTATGATGAATTTACGGATTCTGTTAGTGAGAAGTTTGACCGCATAGGTGATTTTGGCGATGGAGTAAAGAGACGTTTGGAATATGCCAAAGATAAGACCATGGAATTGGAAGATAAGATCATGCCCGATTCCGGTAAGAAGATGATTGAGGAAATTTCGGGAATGAAGGACAAATATGCACAGGTACTTAGGAATTACACTTCATCACTTCATCCCGGACAAAAGATAAAGAATTTCTTCATAGGCAATATCATCAGGTCCAATCCGACACTTACCTCCGATGAATATGCCGAGGCTTTGGAAGAACTGAAAAAAGGAACAAAGTAAGTCTGCTGTCAGCACCTGGGATTATTTTCAGAACAGTATCAGGAGAAGAATAATGGGAAAAGAACTTCAAAACGGATATGTATATGTGAAAGATGTACTGGATGGAAATACATTCTACATTCCTACCATGCAAAGGGGATACCGCTGGGATGAAAAGAATGTCAGTCAATTGCTGGAAGATATCTATGAGGGCAAAAGTATAAAATTTAAAGATGATAATGATAATGTTGATAATGATTATGAAGATAGGTGTATAAATAAAATAATCGAAAAGAGAAATGATGTATTTAATCTTGGGGATGATAAAAAGATCAATACCCTGAATCCTGCAAAGGATCCATATTGCATTCAGCCTTTGGTTGTTTGCCGGAAGGATGGAAAGCCGGAAGATCATTATGATGTCATTGACGGCCAGCAGCGCCTTACAACAATTACAATCATTCTAAAGGCTATGAAATCTGTCTGCCAAGGTATTAATATACCTGAGATTCATTTGGAGTATGATTCGCGTGAACGTAGTGCGGATTTTTTAATGAGCATAGGTGTAACTACTCCCGATAAGTCAAATATTGATTTTGAATACATGCAGAATGCATATAATATCGCAAAAGGTTTCTTCACTAAAGAATCTTCTGATTTACCGGATTATCCAATGAAAAGATATTTCCAGTATCTTCTTGATGTTTTACTGTTGAACACCAGATTTATCTGGTATAAGGTCGACGGAACCAATTCACATGTTGTCTTCCAGAACTTTAATTCCGGAAAGCTTGATCTTACGGATTCCGAACTTGTCAAAGCGTTGTTTATGGATGCTTCCAGGTATTCCTCAGAAAACATTGATGACAAAAGAATAGTCATTTCCGAAAAATGGGATGAGATTGAAAATATGTTGCATGATGCCGATTTCTGGGCATTTGTTCCCCATGCAAAACAGTATGAGGCCGGCGACTATAACACACGAATTGATGTTATTTTTGAGTTTCTCATTATGAAATGGCATCTTAAGTCTGGCAAGAATTTGGATGCTTATCTTGAATACAGGAAAAGTAATTTTGGTGATAGATACATCTTTGAAGAGATGTTCAATTATCTGGATCCGAAAACACATTCATTGAAAAAAAGCGACGATGAGCTTATGAATAAATGCTGGTATGACGTCAGAAAGATATATCTTGGATTACTGGATTTATATCAGCGAGACACTATAGGAAGTAATGATAATAAGATCTATAACGTGGTGGGGCTCTATATTAATCTTAAGAACAGAAAGAATAATAGTGTTGATGAATATGACACTAGCAATCCTTTTCTGTTTCTAGAAGTATATTATGAACTGTCAAAGGTCATGGAGGCCCCAAGATCCGGACAGGGAAACAGGCTTGATAAATTGAAAGAAATGATCAAAATAGAGCTGGGGTATAAAGGAATAACAGATCGTTCCGGTCTGGAAAAACAAATTTTACGTATACGTCATCCCTACTCAAAGGAGAAAAACGTTGATAAAGATGATGCATTAATCGTAAAGACCCTTTTAGCATATAATATTGGTCTTCTTAACAGAACGGAGGGGATGGGTCAGAGATTTGCTTTCAGAGCCTTTGCAGAACTTAACTGGCAGAGAGAACATATTTTTGCGACCCATGTGGAGGAGGATAAAAATGGAAAAAATGGCCTTGATACAGATGAAGAAAGGAAAGCCGCACTTAAGATCCTGGCCGAGGATCCCGGAAATGACGTTACAAAGAACTCTTATATAGATTATGTATTGAATTTTTATTATCCTGAATATGAAAGCAAAGGAGTAACCTATTCTTCGAGTGCAGATCAGAAATTGCATTTCGCAGATGATGATATGCTCAGAGATTATATTAAATCAAATTATAATCCCGATGATGAAGTGGCTTCCATGTTTCTTGCACGTGCATTAAGAGCAAGATTTGATAGCAAAGAAATGATTGAAAGATATGATCTGATGGATCGCATCGATCAGGCTTTACATTGTAAAGAGGATGATCTGAAGCGTGTTCTTTTGTATGGAATCCTTAAAGAACATAATAAGTTCTACACAAAAGATTATGTAAGTGTGGAAGATGAGATTGAAGAACAGAAAAGTACTCAGAATGATGATTCAAAACCCAATTATGAGTTTGTGATTGATGGAAAAAAATTCAACGTAGTCAAGAATGAAAATTATAAAGACAATGCATCCGAACAGTATAGAAATTATGTCAGAAGCCTGTATATGGTGGATAAGGTCGGAAAAGATATTGCCGATAACTATGAATTGGTAGACAGCGATAAGATCACCCAATGGCCTGAATTGGAAAATGCATTTTTAAGGTGTATTAGGACACAAAAAAAGGAAATTGATAAATTCTTCAGTGACCGGTTCATGAAGTTATTATATGACAACACCATGGGAAATATGACCCTTTTAACAGGCGGAAAGCAAAAATCTGATGATGAAAGTCAGAATCAGACAGTTGGGAATAAGTCGTATAAACTTAAGAAAAGCGATGTTCATAGGTTCATAAAAGAAGGTCAGTTTGTTCCTCTTGGGACTATGATGGTATTTTCCGATATGTATAATGAGGGAATGAATACCGCCAATTTCTGGCTCCCCGACAGCAGAAAGAAGTATCTGGAAGATATTATCGATACACTGAATGAATTTCTGATCAGCTGATATTAAGGAGAACCGCTATGGATAACATAGAGAATAAATTAGAGCAAAATACAGACAATCAGCCAGTTTGCAGGGGGTTCTATGAATTTTTCAAGGACTCCGGAATAAAGATTCCCATTATACAAAGGGATTATGCCCAGGGGCGTAGTGATAAGAAAGCTAAAGAAGTTAGAGAGGGGCTTTTAAAATCCGTAAAAGATGCATTATACGGTAATGAAAAACTTGATCTGAATTTTGCTTATGGAATTGAGATAAATGATAAAGATAAACCATCAGTTTTTTGCCCGGTGGATGGTCAGCAGCGCCTTACCACTCTTTATCTGATTCATTATTATTTTTTTACAGCTTGTAAACGCACAGAGTTGAAAGAATGCAAAACCTTTACCTATGCCACCAGAACTTCGGCACAGGAGTTTTTTGAATGGTTAAGAGAAAGCAAATCTCATAAACTTGCCGATTTAATTACTTCGCGCAGAAATCCTGCGAAGCCGGGTAAGTTGCCTGCCACAACTCTGGAAGTTGCCATCAAAAATATGCCTGAGTATCAGGCTGCATGGAATAATGATCCCACAGTTGATTCTGCCATCCGTATGCTGTCAGATATAGAGGACTTCTTTTCAGACTGTGATTTGAACACGGGGTGTGATCGTCTGATGGCATCGGATTGCCCGATCTATATGTCATTTATTCCGGAAAAGACCGAATCGGATTCGACAGAAGCAAAAAACAAATCGGATAAGATGTACGTCAGAATGAATGCAAGGGGCAAGGGACTGACTGATTTTGAAATATTGCGTGCCAGCATTGACGGAATATATAAGAGCATCAAGGGAAACGGCTGGGATACTAATCTTATTGAAAACTATGACAGGGAATATTTGGATCATATGTATGACCGTATGCAGAAACTATTCCCTATGGATGGGCTTCGTGAAAGAACAAAGAGATTAAATTGGATAAGTGAAAATATCCTTAAAAATGTCTACGACATTGTCTGCCTATCTTTTGAGAATCTGAATTTCGAACATAAATCAAATAGATCTGACTATAGGTATTATGTTCATGAACTGGGTAAAAAATCTCAGAATGACCCTTCGTTGCAGATTTATTTAGATGCGGTTGACTCCTATCTGAAATACTGTAAAGAAATTAATTCGGAATACAAACAGCCAATTTTTACGACAGATACAGAAGAAGCGAACAATGCATATTCTGCAGATGCTGTAGATGTGCTCTATTGCTATTTTTATAAAAAGATTAAGAATGCTGTTCCTGATGAAGAAAAAACAGATCTTATAAAATATGTGCTAAAAAATCTTGATGTGAATTCATGGACGAATGTATATCCTGTTCTGAAATCCCTATGTGAGAAGATTGCGGAATGCAATGATGTTTATGATTATTTTGTAAAAACCGGATTCGGTGATATCTGCAAGATATTTGCATGCTGTGGATTATCGGATATAAAAGTCAGAATTAAGGAGCAGAAAATAAAAGCACAGCTCATTAATAATAAAAACCTTGATCCATATTTCTTTGATAAATATGAGGAGGCTTCCGGCTGTCGTAAACTTCAGTTTGTGTTATACGTAGCAGGTTTTTGGAAATCCGGAGATAAGTCGAATTTTGAGGGACTTAATGACTATTTAGAGTCTATGAAAGCCTGGATCATCGATGGAAACAGAAAATTCAGAATCCGATATGCATTGGTTGCATATACTGACGGCAACGGAATGAAAGCTGTTTCTGATATAGATCAGCAGTGTGATAATAAGCACATATGGAATAATGATGTCTGCTTTTGGAATGATACCGAAGAGTCAGATGGAAGCTGGGAAAGCCATGGGTGCAAGCAGGCAAAAGCAGCTTATATAATGACAAAGCAGGAGGTTGAGAATAAAAAGTCCGTCCTTAACACAGATGCTTCATTTGAAAATTGCTGGCTTAAGTATGCCGTGCTGAATGAATTTGATGACAATTGTGAATTGTTAAAGCGGGAAATCAGTCGGAAAAATAATGAGACATATATACTTGCAGATGAATCTCGTGCCAGAGAATTTTATCTGTATTACTATAAACTCTTTGATGAGCAGGTTAATAAAGGAAAACTGTATTGGGGAGATGAGAAGATTCAGTGGTTGTTCGGCAATGGTATAAATATTGATGCGATGAGCTTGTGGTCGACTAATTGGTCGTTATGCAATATACAAGGTGAGCACAAACTTCTCAACGGAAGTACCGAATGGATTGATCGAACTTATAATGTTACGCTCGTGGCTAATAAATCCAGTTCGTTGAAAACGAATCCCGGCAAAATCAGAGAGCAGTATTTGTATAAGTGCGAAAATAAAGACGGAAATTGGATCCTGTCCAGATATTATGTTGAATCAACACATATAAAGCTTGAACGGTTCGATATTACTGATAAAGTAAATGAACTTGATCATGCAATAGATGTTGAGAGCAATTTTATGAAGGGCTTAAAAAAACCTGATGATTATTTTGCTTTGTATTATTTTAACCGGTATGGCTCGCAAGTTCCTGTATCTGATCAACATATTTACTCTTATGCAAAAAAAGTGCCCAGGGAAAGAAATTGGTATTTCGATGACGTATTAAAGAACGCACAGATGCAGCCTCTACCCGGTGCCGATATTTATTTAACCCTTAAATAGTCAAAAATATAGGACGGTTCTGTTGCTTCAATTAATCACTGAAACATCGGAGCCGTCCCTTTGTTTTAGAACTTATCTTTCTGTGAGAACTTCTCTTCGCAGTACTTGCATCTGTAGATCTCTTTTTCTTCATCCGCAAGGAAGAAGATGTGGGGAAGCTCCTGTTCGATGGACGTGATGCATCTGGGATTTCTGCACTTGATGACATTCTTTACTTCCTTGGGAAGCTTGAGGCTTCTCTTTTCTATTATCTCACCGGCCTTGATGACATTGATGGTGATGTTGTGATCAATGAATGCAAGGACATCAAGGTCCAGGGTATCGATATCACATTCAACCTTAAGGATATCTTTCTTGCCCATGATCTTGGAGCGGGCATTCTTGATGATGGCAACTGTGCAGTCCATCTTATCCAGTCCAAGGTGTTCGTATATGCTCATGGATTTTCCGGCCTGGATGTGGTCAAGGACAAATCCTTCTTCGATCTTACCTACGTTAAGCATCTATCAAACCTCCTTTATTCCCAAAAGTGTCATGATAAGAGCCATTCTGACATACATTCCGTATCTTACCTGTTTGAAGTAGCAGGCTCTTTCGTCTTCATCTACTTCCACCGAGATCTCATTTACTCTGGGAAGGGGATGGAGTACCAGCATGTTCTTGCTTGCAAGGGCCATCTTTTCCTTGGTCAGGATGTAGAAATCCTTCAGTCTTACGTAATCCTCTTCGTTGAAGAATCTTTCCTTCTGGACTCTTGTCATGTAGAGCATATCAAGGTCTGCGATGACTTCCTCCAGTTTGATGACTTCGGTGTAGGGGATATTCTTCTCATTTAACATCTCGGTAATGTAATCGGGAACCTTCAGTTCCGGAGGTGAGATGAATACGAAACTTATTCCTTCATATCTGACCAGTGCGTTGATGAGAGAGTGGACGGTACGTCCGAATTTCAGATCTCCGCAAAGTCCTATGGTGAAGTTATTAAGCTTGCCGTGAATGCTTCTTATGGTCATAAGGTCAGCCAGGGTTTGGGTGGGGTGCTGGTGTCCGCCGTCTCCTGCGTTGATGACCGGGATCTCGGATTTTGATGCCGCAACGAATGCCGCACCTTCCTTGGGATGTCTCATGGCGCAGATGTCTGCGTACTGGGAGATTACCTTGATGGTATCGGATACACTTTCACCCTTGGCAGCAGAGGATGATCCTGCATCGGAAAAACCGATCACCTGTCCTCCGAGTCTTAACATTGCTGCTTCGAAAGAAAGCCTTGTTCTGGTGCTGGGCTCATAGAAAGCCGTTGCAAGGATGCGGCCGTCGCATACGTGGGTGAATCTTGCGGGATCTTTTTCAATCTCGGATGCAAGATCGAAGAGTGCATCCAGCTCTTCTGTGGTGAAGTCCAAAGGACTCATCAGATGTCGCATAATACTTCCTCCTGGATATCTCATAAAAAAGGACTGATAAAAATATCAGCCCTTAAATGATCAACTCTTATAGGTAACCAGATCGGATACCTCTTTACGATTTGGA
>JAEEGL010207259.1_pt1 | contig 24593 bp, 21 predicted proteins | sample 9134231 | NCBI WGS metagenome assembly JAEEGL01 (sample SAMN16246548, study PRJNA631951) | gut metagenome | biome: gut microbiome; feature: rumen; material: fiber-attached | host: Bos | place: Iran: Karaj | collected 2018-10
CTGTTACATTACTTGTATTCCAATTACTCAATGCTGTTATATCTGTTAAATTATACATATAATAAAACATATAACTCATATCTGTTACATTACTTGTATTCCAATTACTCAATGCTGTTATATCTGTTAAATTATACATATAATAAAACATATAACTCATATCTGTTACATTACTTGTATTCCAATTACTCAATGCTGTTATATCTGTTAAATAACACATATAATAAAACATATAACTCATATTTGTTACATTGCTAGTATTCCAATTACTCAATGCTGTTATATCTGTTAAATAATACATATAATAAAACATATAACTTGAATCCTCGTTCATATATATGGTTTCTGCCTCTGTATAATAGTATATGGTTCAATTATTATACCAGGCATATATCGGATACTCTGAATCTGATGTAGATATAACATTATTTTCTGTCAATCATTCTATTTGCGATCATGTTTTTATTACTCTTATTATATTTGAGTTATATGAATAATAACTGGGATTACTATATCCTGCAAGCTTTTTTAGTTTTACATTAAATTCTTGTCATGGTAGGAGTGTGGCTGTGGTTCACGCATCCATCGTGTTTAATTCCCCTACCCTCTGAAGTGATAATTCTGTATCTCTCGAATCATTATTTTCGTCAATCGAATTTTCATTAGATTCTAATGTAATATCTGAATCTTCCACTTCCTCATTGCTATATTCTTCATTTACAGAATCTTCCTCATTTTGAATTAAATCCAGAAAGTTCTCCTCTTCATCAACGTTGGGAACCTCATTTATTTCTTCATTTCACGTTTCAGGATTACTAACATCGTTGGAATCTTTTTCCTCTGATTCTACAGAAGTTTCATTCTCTGTAATTTGCTCCAATTCTGATTATGCTTCTACGTTTACCGATTCTTTCTCCACAAAATCATCAAATTGGGCATAACTAAAAGGTGTAAGCACATTTGTACTTACTAACATTACTAATGCAATTAGGCTGATCAGTTTTTTCATTTTTTATGAAATTTAAGTATAAAACTACTCAACAACAATTATACTTATAATTTTTTATTTTGTCAAAAACATAAGCACTTTTTACTCAATTTCACGTTGACAATTTTGATAGTATATATATTATATTTCTATCGCATTCAACTAAACAAATTTACCACACTCCCAGCTCATGAATAATAACGAACCTTTAGCATATTACCTTCGCCCAACCACACTTGATGAAGTGGTCTGACAGGAGCAAACTAAACTTTCAATCCAAAAATTTCTCGAAAACTGACAGGTTCCTTCTATGATTTTTTGGTGAAGCCCAGGATGTTGAAAAACTACAATTGCTAACGTACTCTCCCACCAATTGCAAGCAGATTTTTTTGAACTTTCATGAGTAAAAAGTAAAAAAGAAGATTTGAATGCAATCCTCGAACACGCAGAAAAAAATAAAGCATATTGAAAAAAAACTCTCCTATTCTTGGATGAGATACATCGCCGAAATAAAGCCCAACAAGATTCTCTACTTCCATTCGTAGAAAGCTGATTAATTACATTAATAGGTGCAACTACAGAAAATCCAAGTTTCACAATTAATAATGCCCTCCTCTCTCGTGCAAAAGTTATAGTTTTTGAAGCATTGAAGCCTGAAGATATCATTACATTTTTTCATAACAATCAAGAAAAAATTCATTTACGTTATCCAAACATTGAAATCACAGAAGAAAATCTGACTACTATTGCAAACCTAGCTAATTGAGATCTAAGAAACGCTTGCAATCTCCTTGAATCTTCAATCATGCTAAGCACTGACTGAAAAATTAATGATGAAATAATCCAGAAAGCATTTGGTAAACCAATGTATTACGACCGTGATGGAGAAGAACATTACAATATCATTTCCGCTATTCATAAATCACTACGTGATAGCGACCCTCACGCTGCTTGCTATCGAATTCAAAGAATGCTAGTTTGATGAGAAGACCCTCGTTATATCGCTCGTAGATTATTACGTTTCGCTAGTGAAGATATCGGACCTGCTGATAATAACGCATTACTCCTAGCAAATCAAGTCTATGACGCAGTACAAAAAATCTGAATGCCTGAATGTAGAGTTTTTCTATTCCAGTTAGCACTATATCTTTGAAAAGCTCCTAAAAATAACGTTTGTGATAGAATCGATAGAGAAACTATGAAAGATGTAGAAAAATATTGAAATCTTCCAGTCCCTATGCAAATCCGTAATGCACCAACCAAATTAATGTGAGAATTATGATATTGAAAATGATATGAATATGCCCACGACCACCCAGAAAATCGCCAAGCTGACTGAACTATCAAAATGAATAATCAACATTTTCCAGATGAATTAAAATGAAGAAAATACTTTTAAAATTTTCTATAATCAAGTTTTCATAGATAAAGCTTTTAAAATCATCTCTTTATGATCCGAAAATGCAAAATTCAGATTTTCAATATCAGAAGGATTTACCAATACAATAGATTTTGCATCATCCGCAGCCTTAGGCTCTCAAGACATAATCTCAGCTTTAAAAGCATGGCTAATTGCATGAGCACGAGGATCTCTATCTGGTTCATCTCGATACCCCAAATAATCATCTTTTTCTATCTTTACATTCACTGAAGTTTCCTCTTTCATCTCTCTTTTAGCCGATGTAACCAATGTTTCTCATACATCCACAAATCCTCATGGCAACGCAACTCAATATGGTGGATTTTTTCTTTGAATTAGAATCAACTTTCAATTTTTATCAAAACATACAATATCAACAGTCAATCCAGGACATTTTCTTTCTTGATTAAAGATTTTTTTTAGCCTTCATGCTGCATCTATTTCATCTAAATATGCAATAACATCTTCTGGAAGATATTCTGACAAATCTCATCTTCTTACAATCATTTCTCTAATAGTAGAACCTTTTATCATTTTTCTAACTTCCAACTGAACTGGAGTCTTCCCAGATTTTTTCATAGACTCAAGCACCCACGGATTTCATGATACAACATAATCAAAATGTGGAAGATATTTTAAAATATGATTCATCCATAAGTTCATATCTCAGAAATCTGGCACTGGACATATCTCAACATTCATTGTATCTCAAAGAGCTTTTACAGACTTCTCTATCATTTTTTTTCTCTCTTCATACGTAAATGGATTCTCAGAAGTTCACTCTTTATTCGATGATCCAATTCAAATAATCCACTTATTAACTCACTGCTCTTGTCCCTGTTTCAATCAGTCAATGTGCCCATAATGCAAACCTGGTTGTGCGCGCGTTATAAACAATCAGACTTTTTCTTTATTTCCCATTTATACTAGTTTATAAAATATAAAATGTAATATTTATTATTTCAAAGGATGATCTGTTATTTTTACAATAGGTGGAATTTGAGCAACCTTAAACTTAGATTTTTCAATTCTATTCTTTAGAGATTGAGCATACTCTTCATCTAATCCATATTTCTTCGCAACATCCGTCACATCTCATCAGAAAGCTAGCTCATCCACAGGATCACAATCTCTATCGTAATCAAATGGATCTACTTGTCATTCACTCAACTCTGCAGAAGCTTTTCTATCAATAATTCATTGTGGAATGATTTCTTTATCTTTATTAATATGTTTAGCTAAGCCATAAACCTCAGTTTTTTTCAGATCTCAGATTAAACATAAACCTCAAATCAGATCTCAATACAAAGTTCCATATCAAAGTTCTAATTCCGTTTTATTTGAGTTATTTATAACTAATCATCTCTTGTTATTAGCTATATTCATTAAAATCACTCACCTAATCCTAGCTTGTACATTTTCATGACTAACTCATTCTAATGGTTCTCATAAATATTTCTCAGAGAAATCTTCGAATGTTTTTAGTATATCTTGAATTGGTCAAACTTTCAATTCAACTCATAAATTATCTGCTAATCTTTGTGATAATTCATATGACTGAGTTGAATTAAATTGTGTTGGTAAATAAATTGCATGGATATGCTCTGGAGAAACAGCTTTAGAAGCAATAACCAAATCTACAGCTGAATCAATTCATCACGATACTCAAATTACAACATCCTTAATTCCAGTAATTTTTAAGAAATTAACTAATTCAGACCTTATAGCGTCCAAAATATTCTCATATTTGTCATGTTTCTCATATCCTTGAGATAAATTTATAGTTTTTTCCATTTCCATATATTTAAAATATAAAACTACTTTTTATAATTCTTCAACCATTGTTGAACATACCATAATTGCCCACATCATCAACCAATATCGTCTTGACCTGCTGGATCAAATGTTCTTACATTATATCATTCAGACAAAAACTTATTTTGAAATTCATTTATAATTCTAAGATTTCTAAAACCCTTATCTTTCATATTTTCATCACTTGAACATACAACACTAAAAGTAAAATTAAATACCACTGGTGAGAATAAAGTAGTCAAATCCTGAAAATCTTTCTCTGAATTATTAGTACCGTCAACACAATAATTCAAGAAAGGCTTTCTACCAGTTTCTTTTCGCCAAATAATACCAGCATCCCTTATCTTCTTCAGAGACATTTTCTTTTTAAAGGGTATTAATTCATTTCTTTCTACATCATTTGACTTATGAATAGAAAATTGCAATCCAACTTTTTCTATTCTTTTAGACAAATTTATTAACTTACCAAATACTTCATCATCATCGCATCATATTGTTGATAATAGCAGTTGACTATTGCTATATTTCTTATTTAATTCTATTATAGCTTTTTCAACTTCACCGAAATTTAACATAGGTTCCCCCATACTCATAAACATAAATTGTAGTTTCTTACATTTTTCATTTATATCATCAATTAATCATTTATCTGCCAAAACTATATTTATTTGCTCCACTATCTCATCTTTAGTCAAATTTCTAACGAATTTAGCTCCAGTTCAACAAAATTTACAACCTACTGGACATCCACTCATAACACTACAACAAATCACAGTTCTATCATAAAATGAGTTATACCTATATAGAACAGCCTCAGCTACCATATCCTCTTTAGTAAAAACGTATTTCCACACATTACCCTCGCTACTATCAAAAACTTTATAGTTCATACCTGTTAATTCATTCATTTTTATAGATTAATCAGATAAAAATAATCTTGTATATTATATATACAATTATCAATTTGTCAAATTTTTTAAGATTTGTTTTCTATCTGAGCCTTTAACCTTTCCCTAACTTGCTCATGAAGATTACTAGTATAATCGCTTTCTTTTGTTGGATATTCAATCCATTCCTTTGACTTCAATGCTTGTTGTCTAGCATTTTCAATTTCTTGCAAATCATTTTCTCAATAATAAATCGTTCCATTATCATACACTGTTTTAAGTAATCTCTCTCACTGTACTGGCTCAGATTCTTGAACCAAATATCTAATTCCATCTCTAATTTCTATATCTAGAACTCCTGGTATTGTTTCCTTTCATCTGTCATTTGATAATTTTCATGTTGGTCAATTCTCAGTATTTGTTAATTTATAAGCAGCTGACATAGCATCTCTTGTTTTATTATTCGTAACTAATCATCCTCAGATTCAAAATACCAAATAAGATTCAGGATCAAATCATGCTTCTTTTACGATATCACATACATTTTTAAATTTCTCAATTGTCGATACCCCATCTGATATACAAATTTTACCTGTTTTAGGATTCATCATTCACATCTCTTTTTGTTTTTTCAATGCATAAACTGCCAATTCTGCTATATTACCACTATCCAATCTTAACATAACATTTTTTCATTCAGCTTGTTTTCTCTTCTTAATTTCTAATGCCTTATTAATTCAACTCTCAGTATCAATTAGATCAGTTAAAATAACCATATTATTTATCTCAGCTGCAGCTTTCATCGCCTCATCTTCAGTATCATATGAAGCATAGAATCTATGAGCAGTTGTTCCAGATGTCTTTAAATTATATGCCAATGCAGCTGCATCATTAGAAGTTTTATCTAATCATCATCATACTATTAAAGATGATACTCCATCCATATGAGTCTCTTCACTAGCTCATGCCCTCTTTCATTGCTCACAAATTGGAGATAAACTTCATCAAATGGCATCTGCATATAAACTACCTGTTGTTGCAACAGCACTCTTAAAGAATGGTCTAATAATCATTGGCTCAAAAACTGCAGCCAACTCTGACGGTCAAGTAACAGTAATAACTGGCTCACCAGGATGAACTAACGTTCAATCTGGAACTGCCCTAATAGTTAACGGCATATATCATCAATTATCAATTACTTTTTGCCACATATCTACATCAAAATATCAAACTCCTCAATTCTCTGATTGATAATCATAGAAATCTTTCGCAAAATCCAACTCATTTTGTGTAATTGGATAAGAAAATAGATTTTTTATCATCTTTCTAACTCAATCAACTACAATATAACTACTTCAATCTGGGACTCTTCTCATAGCAAATGTAAAAGTTTCAATCAAATTAGATCTTGCATCTCCCTTAATATAATTCATAGTCCTATTATAAGTATCTGTTTGGAGAATCTTGTTCTTCTTTGCTATATCTTGCCTAATTTGTTCATCTGTTATATTTTGGTATTCTTGGAATGATATTTCTGGGAATTCATTTAACTTTCTTTTATATTCTCATACATTAAATGCTGTTTTCATTTTAATACAATATTATAATATAAATGTATTTTTTACAATAACTAAATGATAAAAAAATTAATACCCCTTAAATAATTCTAATAACTCATCTTTAGTCATAATTTGAATTCACAAATTTGACAATCTTTTAATCATTTCAGATGTTGTATCTATAGCCACTCACCTAACAGCATCAGAAATCACAATTGGTTCATATCAAAGATTTTTTGCATCAATAGCAGATTGTCATACACAATAATCAGTTGCAACTCATGTTAATATTAAGTTTTTAAAATTTTCAGATTTCAATAATTTATCAAGATTCGTATGATCAAATACGCTATATCATGAATTAACTACCTTTTCTCATTTTGGCACATTATAATCAAAATCTGAATCTAAAAGAGGAGGATTTACCATAGCTCACTGTGTACCTTGAATACAATGGTCAGGCCACAAAACCTCTTGTCATACATTCTCAAGATAAGATTTTAATTCTGACAAAGAAAATCCCGCTCTGTCTCAAATCTGATTATCTTCTTCCGTCCAATCTCTAACTTCATCATAAGAAATTAAATCATATGGTTTTTTATTTTTATAATTAGCAGCAAACAAAACATGTCATAATGGATGATTATCAAATACATTAATAATTCTAATTCCAAAATTTTTACATAAATCAATAACTTCTTTTGAAATTTTTGCTGCTTTTTCTCACTCATTTACATATAATTCATTTAAGTTTTTATTTTCAAATCACTGTGTATTATCAATGCTCAACACAGCCACCTCTGATGGATTTAATATAACTGTTGATTTTTTTTCTAACATTTTGATTGCGATTATTAATGTAAAATTTACAATAACTAGCACGTAAAAAAATAAAATGAATTTATAACCTTTCTGCAGAAGTTATAATCACATTCATATCATGTGACTAATTGTACAATATACAATTACAATAAAAAATCAAGAGATTTTTTAAGAAAAAGTTATAATAGTTTATAACTACATAAACCATCAAAAATATTTATTGAAAATTATAACAAAAAAAATAAAAGAAATAAATTTAATTATAAAAAAATATTCATGACAAAAAAGTGAGTAGAACAAAATATCCTAATTTCAATCGATAATGTAATATTTACTATTATAAACGATAAACTTCAAGTGCTATTAGTTTCCAGACCTATAGAACCATTTAAATGACTACGGGCCCTCCCATGAGGTGTAGTTTGAGACCAAGAAACCTTAGAAGAAACTGCATACAAAAAACTCGAAGAAAAAACATCTGTAAAAGATATCTATTTAGAACAATTATATACTTTTTCCGATATAAAAAGGGATCCTAGATGAAGAACCATATCTACTGCTTATATGTCATTAGTATCCAGAGAAAATTTAACTTTAAAAAATTCCTCAAACTGACGAGAATCCAAATTCTTTCCTGTATCTGCATTACCTAAATTAGGTTTTGATCACAAAGCGATAATAGAGTATGCCATCAAAAGATTAAAATGGAAATTGGAGTACACAAATATCGCTCAATACATTTTGCCAGAAAAATTTACATTTACTCAATTACAGAACGTATACGAAATCGTTCTTAATCAAAAATTTGACGTAAGAAACTTTAGAAAAAAAATTAATAGTTTATGAATAATTGAAGAAACAGGAGAAAAAGAGATAGGAAACCAATATAGACCCGCTAGATTATTCAAATTCACAAACAAAAATATTGAAATTATAGATATAATTTAAGTAGAGTATGAAAAATTACGAGTTTTTTGTCACAAAATAGAAAATAATTCGTACACTTGAGTGAATAATTATTTATTTTATTGTAATCCAATGTAACATGCAACTAAAAAGACAATATTGTTTTTTATTCTACCATGAGCTTGATGTATAAGCAATTTTTTGTTGGAGAGCTAAATACACCAAGCTGCATAAAAAAAGGTGCAGCTTTTTTTTACCCAATTTTTTAACCTTTAATATACACACATGACAGTAATTCAAAATAATGAAAATAATGTAACTCTACGAATGGTAGTAAAATACTTCATAAAAAAGAGTATGAAATATAAGTGGTTTGTCCTACTCAATATTATAGGAATGATACTTATATCACTTGTATGAATTTTTTCTCCAATCTATCTTACAAAATTTGTAGATATATTTGCCATAACATGAGTAGATAAATCTGAATTAATTAAAATGGCATTAAAGATTTTGCTAATTGTTATGTCACTTGACGTCATTAATATTCTGTCACGAAGATTAGTATGATTCCCTATTATTAAGCATGAATTATGAGTAATGAAAGACATCTATGAAGAATGTTTCCAGTACATTCACAAACATTCATACAGATTTTTTACAAATAATTTATCAGGATCTCTAATAAAGAAAATTACAAAATTAGCTGGAGCTTACGAAACAGTAGCTGATATTTTTGTCTTTCAAATATTGCGTATAGTTATATTTATTCCTTTGGCTATAGCGATATTATTCAAAGAGAACATACTATTATGAGCTATATTTATTGTATTTATCATATGCTATGTCGGTCTCCAAATTATCTTCTTTAACATATGAAAGAAATATGAAATATTATCAAATGAATGGGATTCAAAAGCCACTTGAGAACTATCTGATACTATAACAAATAATTATAATATTTCGATATTTTCAACGCTTTGATATGAATTTAAAAGATTCAGTAAAACTTTATGAGAAGCTATGAAATTCAAATGAAAAAGGTGGAAAACATCTGAACGATCATTCGCTGCAAGCTGAGTTTTAACACGGATTTTCAGTTTCTGAGCATTATACATTTCCATCAGGGCCCGATGAAATTGATTAATTCAAGCTTCTGTAGTAATCCTTGTTCAAATGTACTTAGTTAAAATCACGAACGAATTATCAAACGTAAGATATATCTTAAAAGCTTTAAGTAGAACATTATGAGAATCAAAAGAAATGCTTGAAATTCTCAACACTCCACATGAAATCAAAGACCACACGGATAAAAAATTAAAAGTCTGAAATGGAAAAATCGATTTTGAAAATGTAACCTTTAGTTATATAGAATGAAAAAATGTATTTAACAACCTAAACATATCAATTAAACCTGGAGAAAAAGTAGCCATAGTCTGAGCATCTGGAAGCTGAAAAACTACTTTAATAAAATTATTATTCAGGTTCTTCGATATTCAATGATGAAAAATTCTCATAGACTGACAAGACATTTCACAAGTTACACAGGATTCATTAAGAGAACAATTATCCATGGTTCCACAGGATCCAATCCTATTCCACAGAACCATTAAAGAAAATATTGCTTATTGAAGACACAATGCCAGTGATCAAGAAATCATTGCCGCTGCAAAAATGGCAAAATGTCACGATTTCATTTCAGGACTAAAAGATGGATATGAAAGTTATGTATGAGAAAGATGAATCAAACTTTCATGATGAGAAAGACAAAGAATTGCTATTGCTAGAGCCATACTGGAAAATAAAAACATATTAGTAATGGATGAAGCAACCTCATCACTAGATTCAGAATCTGAAAAATACATTCAAGATGCAATGGATGAAGTAATGAGGAATAAAACCTGCATCGTGATTGCCCACAGACTCTCAACTATAGCCAAAATGGATAAAATTATAGTGATGGATAACTGAAAAATTATAGAAAAATGAAGCCACAATGTTTTGATTCAAAATGAAAATTGAATTTATCATAAACTACGATCAATTCAATCATGAGGATTTCTAGCATCTGAAGGCGAATTAGGATAGAATTTTTCACTATAAGAATCTCTTGACATTTTATATAAAATTGCTATATTAATAGTGAAAATAAAAAAACAAATAAAAACCCTTTTTAGTTTTATATTATGAGACGTATCATTTTTGCCCTCGTGGCAGTTGCGACAATCGCAGTAATGGCAAGCTGCAAAAAAAGTGTTGACCCCATCCATGGCACCAAGCCTGTGGATACCTCTTATTGGCAAGGTAATGTAACAACCGCTGATGGCGACACGATCGAGACCACAGTAGACTCCCACTTCCCACTCGAAGAGTTCAGAAAACTCGGTGAAGCAAACGACACTGCTGGCCAACGTGCTATGGTAGACAAGTACCGCAAGGTACTTACCACCAACATCGTGGCCCACTACCCGAGCATCAAGGATGAGAAGAATATCCGTTTCATCCTCGGATCTGGTTTCGCAAGAAACGTAAAATCCGGAGATGGAAAAGTCTACTCAGGAAAGTTCAAGAATGAGCTCATAATCATCTTGAATGATCCAAGCGTCAAAGACACTATATTCCTCGCCTGTGGCAACGGAATGTTGTCACCGATAGAGGACCTGGTATCTTCTGACTTAGGAAATGCTGAGCAGTGGCGCTTCACCATTCAGGAAGGTGAAGGCCTCGCTCACCACTTACCCGCTCTCCAGGCATGGGCAGAAATTGCTAACAACCTTTCCATTCCTATCAAGGATAAGGACGGTAAAGTAGTATCCCAAGAAACATACCTCAACTATCTTGGGAGTTACACCACCGGTCTTCGCACTGGTGATGTTATCGATGTCATCGCCGGAAAAGTTTACGACGAAAACGGTAATGAAGTCAACTTCAACCGTCGTCAGCAACAAACAAAAAGGGCCAACAAGGCACTGAAAAACAAAAGGAGATAGGAATACCTTCTCCTACTTATCGAGACCACTCCAGTTAACTACTAGGGGTGGTTTTTTTATATTTTCACAAAAATAATATTGCAAACGAAATGATTTTTCCTATAGATAAAATGATTGGAAAATCAAATTTCTATCTTTTATATTATCAAAAAGATTATGGACATAAACGCCTATCAACAGCAAATGGAAAAAGCTATTGCTTACCTAGAAAACGAATTCAAATGAATGCAAGTTTGAAGAGCTACTACATGATTAGTAGAAAATCTGAATGTAGAAACAGATTACTGAACTATGAAAATGAACGGAATCGCTCTGATTACAGCATTAGATCATTCAACTATCAAAATCGAACCACGAGATAAATCTTCATCAAAACATATTGCAAATGCGATTTATGAAGCAGATTTATGAGTATGAGTAGATAATCAAGGTTCTCACATACTAGTAAAAGTTCCTCAACTTACTCAGGAAAGAAGAGAACAAATTGCAAAAAATATTAAAGCTATGTGAGAAGATACTAAATGAAATATCAGAAAAATCAGACAAGATGCTATGAATGATACCAAAAAATCTTTCACTGCTAAAGAGATTTCCGAAGACGAACACAAAGCAAATGAAGCAAACATCGACGAATTAACTAAAAAGATGAATGCAAAAATCGATGAAATGGTAAAAGCAAAAAGTGAAGAAGTTTTAAAAGTTTAAAAATCAGATTTTATTTCTATATTTATAAGTTATGAAAACTATTTGGGGTATATTGGTAACTGAAATATTATACCGTCCTGTATTCAATATTCTTGTAATATTTCTAGCGATTTCTGGATGACAGCTTTGGGTTGCTATCGTATGATTAACCTTGCTCGTTAGATGACTAATGTACAAATCATCAGCTGCATCAAACAACATGACACAATGAATGAGCAATATCCAACCAAAAGTGGAAGAATTACAAAAGAAATATGCTGACGATCCTCAGAAACTCAGTGAAGAAACAATGAAACTTTTCAAAACTGAATGAAAATGACCTTTCAAGGGTTGTCTTACAATGCTTATCCAAATCCCTGTATTCATCGGACTTTATAGAGTTATTTGGGTAATCGCTCAAAATGGATGAATTCCTGCTGATGTAGATTGGCTATATAGTTTCTTCTACAGCTTTGGACAAAAATACTTGGAGGCTGGTAATATAAATCACATGTTCCTATGAACTGATTTATTTACGAGCGGAAACTGGATATTAACAATTATCGTTACCGCTCTATACTACTTACAAATGCAACTAACTCAGCTTACTCAGAATAAAAAAGCTATGCCAAAAGTTCCAGGTGCAACAATGCCTGATATGACCAAAATGATGTGAGGTATGAATATATGAATGAGTTTAATGATGTGACTAATGGTATTCTGACTAAATTCAGCAGTTGGACTTTATCTTTTGACTTCATGTCTATTCAGCATTTGCCAATTCTCTCGAAGATATAGAGCTATTCTTAAAGCTAAATGGAATGAAAAATTTCATAAGAATGAACCAACAATAATTCAACCTAAATAATTTTATTCTCTATCTCCATTAAACCATGAAAAAGACATTAGAAAATTTAGCTAGAGCTTTCGCATGAGAATCTCAAGCTAGAAACCGTTATACAATCTATGCAAGTGTAGCCAGGAAAGCTGGATATTTACAAATCGCAAACGTATTCCTTGAGACGGCTGAGCAGGAAAAAGAACATGCTGAATGGTTATTTAAAATGATGCAAGAATTCGTAGAAAAAGAAGGAGTAGAAATGCCATACATTGATATAGAAACTACAACTATGATTAAATTTTGAGATACTAAAATGAACCTAGAAACTGCTATTGCTGGTGAATATGAAGAATGGGCTGATATGTATCCTGAATTTGCTAAAGTAGCAGAAGAAGAATGATATCCTCAATTCGCGGCTAGAATTAAAGCTATTATGGTTGCAGAGAAACACCATGAAGAAAGATATAAGAAACTTCATGACCTTGTAAAAGATGACTTAGTATTCAAAAGAGATGAAGAAATTTACTGGACTTGTACGAAATGTGGGTATGTCTGGAAAGGTAAAGAACCTCCAAAGGTTTGCCCACTATGTGGACATGATCAATGATATTATGTAAAAATGAACGAAGATTTCTAATTATAAACAAGAGGAGAAATCAGAAACATTTGCCAGATTTCTCCTTTTTTTATAACAAAAATTTTACAAAAACAAAAAAGTCTTCAAAAATTTGACAAATTTAAAAATAGATTTATAATATAAACAACTTTATATCTCTACATATTAAAAATATGGCAAAAACAAATAAGAAAGATAACAGCGAAAGTATTTCTCGCACAAAAGAATCCGATAAATCAAAAGAAAAAATTACTTGACCTGAAGAGCTATGAAATTGAGTGTCAAGTATAGTGAAGTGAACGACTGATACTCTATTCAATACTTTGGCTGCCACATATGAATTAACTATGACTTGAGCTTCATTTATATCAGAAAAACTAGGAAGTAAAAAGCCAGAAATAAGAGAAAACAGAAAAGCCATCAGAAAGCACCATTTTAATCAGACTAAAAAAGCTGTAAGTAACGTTTGAAATGGAATCGTGAATATCGGTAAATGATGATTTCACACAACAAAATGAGCACTCAGAACTGTTCTGTTATCTTGAAAAGATACAATTAAATCACTAAGAGATGATGAGCCTGAGAAAAAAACTAAAAAAGTAGCATCAAAAAAATCTGTAAAAAAGACTCCAGCTAAAAAAGAAACAAAAGATTGAGATATGAAAAAAGCAGCATAAATATAATTTTCCTCTAAAAAACTATAACAACATAACAAAATTTTTTAAAAAAAACAAATCTATAAAATTTAATCATTTTTTAAACAATTATTTTAACACTTTCCCTTTACTTTAAGGAATCAAATCTTATAATTTAAGTCAGATTTTTAATAATTTTTTAAACTTAATTATGGATTATTCTTTAGATTCTATTGTTGCATGGGCAAAAAGAAGGGCTTTTGCTTTTCCTTGATCAGATATTTACGGTTGATTAGCTAATGCTTGGGATTTAGGACCTTATGGTGCACAATTACGCAAAAATATTTTAGACGCTTGGTGGAAACACTTCGTTCAAGAACGCCAAGATATGGTAGGATTAGATGCTTCAATTTTGATGAACCCAAAAGTTTGGGAAGCTTCTGGTCATGTATCTTCATTCTCTGATCCTTTAGTAGATTGTCGTAAATGTAAATATAGAGATAGAGCTGACAAATTAATCGAAGAGCATATAACTAAAAACAAATTAACACTCGATGAAATAAAAGATAAAATCTGAGCTGATTCTCTTACTCCAGAAGCTTGGACATTTGACCAACAGACAGCTTTCTTATCTGAATTTAAAGTAAAATGTCCTAAATGTGGAAGCTGTGATTGGACAGAACCAAAGAAATTCAACTTGATGTTCAAAACTCAACAATGAGTAATTGACTGAGAATGAAAAGATATCTACTTACGTCCAGAAACCGCTCAGTGAATTTTCGTAAACTTCAGAAACATTTTAGATACTACTAGAATGAGAATACCTTTCTGAGTAGCTCAAGTTGGAAAATCATTCAGAAATGAAATTACTCCAGGAAACTTCTTATTCCGTGTTCGCGAGTTTGAACAAATGGAAATCGAGTTTTTCTGTGAAAATGATGAAAAAAAATGACTAGAATGGCTACAAAATTGGAAAGAAACTTGTGAAGAATGGTGGATTAAAAAGATAGGAATCAGCAAAGATAAATTACGTTTCCGTGAACACGATCCAAAAGAATTAGCTTTCTATTCAAAGTGAACTTGGGATGTAGAATATTTTTTCCCATGGGGATGGGGAGAATTACAATGAATTGCATATAGAACAGATTACGATCTACAACAACATATGAAATTCAGTGGAAGAGATATGCAATATACAGATCCAATGACTGGAGCCAGATACGTTCCACACTGTGTAGAACCATCTTGGGGACTGACTAGAGCTGTATTAACAGCTATGATTGATGCTTATGATGAAGAAGAATATACAAACGGAAACGGAGAAAAAGAAACTAGAACAGTTGCCCATTTCCACAAAAATATTGCTCCAATTAAGTTTGCTATTTTGCCTCTAGTAAAGAAGGATGAGAAACAAGTAGAAATCGCTGAGAAAATTTTCCATGATTTATCAAAAGATTATTTCTGTGAATATGATGATAATGGAGCTATTGGAAAGAGATATAGAAGACAAGATGAAATCTGAACTCCATTCTGTATTACAGTTGACCAACAAAGTTGTGAAGACTGAGAAACTGTTACAATTAGAGATAGAGATTCAATGGAGCAGAAAAGAATCAAAATTTCAGAAATCGCTGATTATATGAAATAATTAATTTATAATTACATACAATATAATGAAAAAATTCATAAAAAAGCTCATTTGCTACGACAAGATTTACGACACAATTAAGGACAGTTTTTTCTATCAGGCCTACAAAAAAGCTCGTGCAAAAATAGCTAATGAACTATATAATTACCCATCCAAAGATTTTTTCGTTATATGAGTAACATGAACTAACTGAAAAACTACTGTTGTAAACCTATTACATAAAATATTAAATGAAAATATTGCACCTACGGTAGCAATAAGCACAGCAAATATAAAAATCTGAAATGAAGTCATGGAAAATACAAAGAAAATGACTTCTTTGGATTGTTACGATCTTCAACAAACTTTAGCTACAGCTAAAGCATCATGATGTAGAATCGCAGTTTTAGAAACAAGTTCTCAATGATTGGATCAATATAGATTCGAATGAATCAAATTTGATTTCGCCGTACTTACGAATATCACACAAGATCACCTAGATTACCACAAGACTATGGATAACTATGCTGATGCTAAGAAGAAATTATTTAAATATGTTTTGACTAACTGAAAAGACAAAAAATATGCAGCATTTTGTACCGATGACAAAATTGGTAAAAAATGGTTTGAAGAAATGGCTTTTGATCAAAAAATTTCATACAGTATATACAATTCTGCTGTAATTAAAGCTACAAAAATAGAAGAATGATTTGAATGAACATATTTCGAATTTTCTTATTTGTGACAAAAATATTCATGAACTACTCAGTTAATCTGATCATATAATATTTGTAATATAATGTGAGCAATTTCTGTTGCTACGGCTCTTGGACTCAAAATAGAACCTGTATTAAAATCAATTGAATGATTCCCATGAGTTGCATGAAGAATGGAACCAATATATACAAACGAAGCCAAATATTTCGTAGATTTTGCACATACTCCAGACGGTCTAGAAAAAACTCTAAGCTTTGCATCATCAAGAAAATGAGATTGAAGACTTATTACAATTTGTGGAGCTCCATGAAACCGTGATAAGGAGAAACGTCCAATCATGTGAGAAATTGCCGTAAAATATTCTGATGTAGTAATATTTACTGATGATGATCCTGATACTGAAAATAGACTCAGTATTCTAAACCAGCTCTCCAAAACAATACAAGAAAAATGATACCCCGCAAAGAAAAAAGTATTTGTAATCCCAGAAAGAAGATATGCATTACAATTTGCTACAGAAATCGCGAAAAAGTGAGATATTGTTGTATCTTGTGGAAAATGACATGAACAAGTTCAACTTACAAACTTCTGAAAGCGTAAACGGAATGATAAGAAAATATTAACTAAAATATTGGAATATCAGCAGAAAACGATACTAAATTCAAATGAAATTAAAATGGCCTACCTACAGAATTTAAGAATTGAAAAAAGTGCTAATAGTATCACCGAAAAACAATACTATTTCCAACCAAAAACATCAATCCAAAATCCTGAACACACACCACAAAAGCCTCAAGATTCAACACCTACGCCTCAAGCACAAACTCGTACATGAATGTTTAAAAGAATAGATTAAATTTTAAAATCATCATATAAATGTTAGAAGATTTAAAAAATTCTGAATATGTAGTACTAGATCTAGAAACTACATGATTGACCCCATACAGAGAATGAATCACTGAAATTGCCGCCATCAAATGTAAAAATTGAGAAATTATAGACGAGTTCCAAACTCTAGTAAATCCTGAAAGACACATCCCAAACTGAATAGCTAGACTAACAGGAATTACAAATGAAATGGTTGCCGATGCTCCCACAATTGATGAAGTTATGCCAAAGTTTTCTGAATTTCTGTGAAATGCAATAATAGTCTGACATAATGTAAGTTTTGACTTCAGATTCTTGAGTTATTATCATTATCAATGTATGTGAACTTATTTAGAAAATCAAACAATTTGCACCCTAAAAATTGCCAGAAGACTACTTCCAGAATTACCAAATAAAAAGCTCTGTACCATCTGTGAGCACTTCTGAATCACTAATGAAAGAGCCCACAGAGCTATGTGAGATACTCGTGCAACATTAAAAGTTTTGCAAAGATACCAAATGATGGAAAATCAATTCCAAAATTAAAAAGCTGACTCAAATCCAAAGTCAGCTTTTTATATTTAAAAATTTTTTACTATTCAAAATAAGCACATTGAATATCTCCTAAGTCATTAGCCTGATCCTCTCAAATTGTATACCCATAACCTTCAATATAACCATTATCATACCCATTTTCACAATTAGGTAACGCATAATCTCACAAAAGAGTTTCTGGTATCTCTTTATAAAAAGTTATATTATCATCATTCAAAACCAATCAATCTTCTCATGGATAATAATCAGTTTCAAATATTTTATTTCCAGATTTTACATCATAAACCAACATCTCTCTACTGGACGCACTAGTTCCACTATCTAAAACCAAATAATTCTCATATAATGCAAATAAGTATTGAGGTTGATTTTTATCTTCTAAAGAGAAAATTAACTTCCCATTATCATATACATATATGTCTTCTCACGGAAAATTTCACCTTTCCTTAACATCCACACTATAAGATGAAACGTCATTTACCATTCATAGTCAATCTACAACATTTCAATTATTTACACCTTTATCCCCCTTATTAAAAATCAATAAACAAATAATAAGAATTAAAAGAATCACACATATTATCACAATTCACTTTCTTTTCATTTTAAACAAAAAATAAATAAAATTATATCTGTGTATAAAATTATTTTTTCTAATTTCAACACACATTTTCCAAATCATTTGAAATTATGAATATTTTATTTATATTATCAGGGAATTAATAAAAAATCAGATTTTTTATTTTATGAAAATTTTAAACCATGAAAATCCTCGTATTAAATGCTGGAAGTTCCTCATTAAAATATCAACTTTTCGATGTTGATAATCATTTTTCAGTAGAAGCTAAATGACTAGCAGAAAGAATCGGTATCGAATGATCCATTATTACACATAAAGATAAAGACTGAAATAAATCTGAATTTCCAAGAGAATTAGCTAACCATGGAGAAGCTCTCAAAAAAATTCTAGATATACTTGTCTCACCAGAAAATGGAGCTATAAAATCATTAGATGAAATCGGTGTAGTTGGACATAGAATGGTTCACGGATGAGAAAAATTCCATGAATCTGCTCTAGTAACTCCTGAAATCATGCAAACATTGAAAGATTTAATTCCTCTCGCTCCTCTACATAATCCTGCAAATATTACATGAATTGAGGCAGTTCAACAAGTCTTACCAAATGTACCAAATGTGGTAGTTTTTGACACTGCATTCCACCAATCAATGACTCCAGAACATTTCCTATATCCAGTACCATATGAATGGTATGAAAAATATGGAGTAAGAAGATATGGATTCCACGGAACTAGCCACAAATACGTTTACCAAGAAATATGTAAACACCTAAATAATGATAAATTAAAAGTGATTACTTGTCACATCGGAAACGGTGGAAGTATCACAGCTATTGACGCATGAAAGGTTATCGAAACTTCAATGTGATTCACTCCATTACCAGGAATCATGATGTGATCACGTAGCTGAGATATCGATCCTAGCATTTTGGAGTACATTTGTTCTAAAAAATGAATCACAATCGCTGAAGCTACTAAAGAGTTAAACAAAAATAGTGGATTACTCGGAATCAGTGGAATCTCTTCTGACTCTAGAGACATTGAAGATGCTATCAAACAAGGAAATGAAAGAGCAAAACTTACTCAAGAAATGTATGTTCAAAAAATTGCAAATTATATTGCAATGTACAATAATATGCTTAACTGAGCTGATGTAATAGTTATGACTGCATGAGTTGGAGAAAATAGTATAAGTACACGTAAAGAAATATGCGAAAAAATTACATCACTCGGAGTAAAAATTGATGAGACTAAAAACAACTTTAGATGAGAAGCTAAGGAAATATCTACTAGTGATTCAAAAATTCCTGTATATGTAATTCCTACAAATGAAGAACTAATGATTGCAAAAGATACATATGAATTGGTTAAAGAACATCACCAACCATCTTGAGATTTTGATTTTTTCCATAATTAAAATAACAATTAAATTTATAAAAAATCCACAAATGTGGATTTTTTGTAAAAATTAAAATTTTTCAATTCAAAAAAGGAACCGAATAAATCATTCAGTTCCTTAACAATTTAATTCAGAAATTCTGAATTGTTTTTCATCTTTTGAAGATGTTTTTCTTTTTCGCTGATAACTTTATCGATGTCGTCAATGGACATATAATACATGCCCTCAAATCCAGTTACCAACCAAGGCGATAAGGTCATTACAAATAATACATCATCCTGTGAATCATACTTTGAAAGAAACGCTTTCAAAATTTCATTCTGTTCATTTTCATCCGTCACTATTTCAAATAGATTAAGAATGTTCTTTTGAACATCTGTAGATGTTTTACCTTTCAAGACTTTCGCCTTCATGTGCTCCTCTGCAAGATACTGATATGAGTTATCTCCATAACGATAAATGATAGCCCAATCATTAAAAGACCTTGCATTTCTAACCATACGTTTGTAAATTCGATACCTTTCGCCAGAACTTAAAGGAGCGTTTCTGTACTGACGATACAAACTACTAAAAGAAGTGTTTTTCATAAATAAATTTTTGTATATTTTTTTATTTAGGACTTACATGATAAATATTCACCACCCAAAAATCAACACAAAAAAATAACAAATATTGAATTAGCACATAAGAACTATATTATACTCGATAGTTTTAACTTAGAATCAACAATATGATAATTGATGCCCATACTCATCTGAATACTAACCAACTTTTTTGAAATTATAAGAAATATTTAAAAAATTTCGAAGAAATCTGATGAAAAATCGTCGTCAATGCCTGAGCAAATAATGAATACAATCAAAAATGAATCCAAATAGCTAAAGAATCAATTAAAGATTTCACATGATTAACAATAAAAACCGCAATCTGACGGCATCCATGTGATATTCCACAGAATAAACCAGATTTTTTACCTCTTTTGGATGAATTGGAAAGTCTGTATGAAGAAGATCAAGAACATATCGTAGCGATTGGTGAATGTGGAATCGATCTCCATTTTCCAGAAAATCCAACAGTTGAAGTACAACAAAATGCCCTAAAATTACAGGCCGAACTCGCTAGAAAATTAGATCTTCCATTAATGATTCACTCTCGTGATGGATTTCATGAAACTATGGAAGTTCTCAAAGATTTTTCAGATTTAAAAATCTATTTTCACGCTCGAGGATATTGAAAAGATGAATTAGAAGAATGTGAGAAAACTTTTCCAAATCTACGAATCGGTTGCACAAATGTAATTGAATATCCAAGTGCCGAAAAGATTCGTGAATCACTTCGTAATATCAAAACTGCGAAAATTTTAACTGAAACAGACGCGCCATTTCTTCCCCCACAAACCATGCGTGGCCAACAAAACGAGCCTGCTTATGTCACTTATGTTTACGATAAATTATGTGAACTTTTACATATTGAACAAAAAGATTTAGAAAAAATGGTAGAAGAAAATACAATTCAATTATACAATTTCACAAAATAAAAACTACTCCACAAAAAACATTCACTTAATAAGTGTAATCTTTTTTAGTTTGTCAACCCGAAATTGAGTGAAAACCGCCGGATTTTTTGCTAAAATAAAAATTGCGAGTATAATTGAATATAAGTAATTTTATATCCAAATATTTAGAAAATGAAAAAATTAATTAATTTAATCGCATTGGTGATGCTAGTAAGCGTAAGCGTACTTACACCTTTAACTTATGCACAGGAGAATCTGGAAACTTTACCAGAAGTTGTAGAGGATGATGTAATCGACCTTTCAAATGAAAAAGGTCTCAAAGAAGAACCTGAAAGAGAAGAAGTAGAATGAGTAGTAGAAGAGGTGGATACTTCACTTATCGATATTACAGCAAAGAGAGTCAGTGAATTTGAAGAAGAAAATCAGCAAGAACTAGTAGAAACTCCTGTGATAAAAGTAGAAAAATCTAATGAAGAAGAAATTAATGAAGAAGAAACTGGTGAAAAAGCAGGGGTACAAGCACCAACAGTAAAGACAATTATCTATGATGCCGATAAATGAATCATAAAACTAAAAATAGGTGATACAGAACTTCGAATTAAAGATAAAAACGAAGGAGCTGAGAATTCAGTTTTAGATGAGAAGTCATATCAATTGCGATTGCTTATGAAAAAAATGTGTTATATGGAGGAGCCAATTGCTGTTGTTCCGGAAGCAGAATTAACCGCAGCACAGATTGTAAGATATGTATGTTCAGATGACTTTTCGTGAACTTCTTTATGAATAGAAAATGTAAACACGTATGAATCATGAATGGAATATATCCAAACACATTATAATTTCTGAACTGGAACATACGGAAATTATTATCGATGGGGAAATACGTCATGATATGCAAAATATGAAGAACTGAGTTGTCAACAGAATACGGAGGATATGGCTGTATTAGAAAATGCAATCGGTCAAAATTCTTTGGAAAACTGTAATAATTTGATAATTGCAGATGATGCAAAAGAAAGATGATTTATGAATATGTCAGACCTGACTAATACATGATGGTTTGAATGATACTATGATAATCCATGTGATGCTAGTAAGTGAGAGTATTTACCGAGTCCAGATGATTGGTGACAGTTAGTTGATATGTGGTGAAGTATTAGATGAAAAAATAATACAGCGCAGATGCCAAGAAGTGCAAATTTTGAAATAACAGATGTCTCTGATTTTATGCCAGATCTTATGATTCCGAATGCTTGAATTGTTAAGTCTGAAAATATGGGGATTGAAAATACTACGAAAGGTTTATTGTGAGTGGGATGATTAAATAAAAATTTATATTATAATGCTCAGCCAAATTATTTATGGTCATCTCGATGACATTCCTATGGGAATCCATGAGGACTTATACTTTATTATGATTTAGGATACTATTGAAATTTGGAATACGAATCAGCCAATCCTGTACGTTGCTTCGTGGTACCAGAAGATCAGAGAGCGACCGTTAAATTAGTAGATTGAAATGAAGAAGAAACAATCATAACTCAAAAATGAAAAGTAATCTGAGAACCGGAAGTAAATGTAGCAGAATGATGATTCTTTATGGGATGGTATGATGAAGATTGAAATAAATTTGATTTTACGGATCCAATTAATGATGATGTCGTTTTACATGCTACATGGTGAAAGATTGAATATAATACATGAGATATCACATATACAGATACAAATGGGAAAGTCTTCTCTGGTATTTGAACTATAACTATCACTTATGGTGATAAATCTATTACTATGCTAGACAGAAACTTGTGAGCAAAATCTAGTGGAGCGTGATGCGTTTCTGGGCCAGAAAAATTTTATAATGAACCAGAATCAAATAGCTGTGTGAGTGATTATTGATATCACTTCCAGTGGTGAAATAATTATGGATTTGCCATGGATGAAAACCCAGAAATTTGAACTGGATATGCGGATACATCATCGAATAAATGGAATAATCCATATGTGAGTGAAATTTTTGGTAAAGATATAGATTGAAACAATTATTGATGATGGGATAAACCATTAAATAATAGTTTATGGTGATGAGAAAATGAAGATAATTCAGATTATATGAGACAGTGACCATGCCCTGAAAATTATCATGTTCCAAGTGTAGAAGAATGGAATAAAGTATTAGAATATTTGGCAAATATTAGATGATATGATTTACAATATGAGGACGGATTAGCTTATTATTGAGATGAATGGATGGATCTTGATCGAGAAGTTTTGGAAGAATTTACACGAATTTTAGGAATTCCAAATGCCGGATACCGTGATTATAATTGATTCCCTGAAGGATTTTTTGACTTCCTAGCAGAATTCTGGACTTCATCACCATCGAATTCTAAAGTGGCAATGCTTACATTAACACAAGAATATCTTGATTGATTTTGAACATTGGCTACTGTTGGCTTAAATTGAGCATGAGATCGTAGTGTGGGTAATTCAGTAAGATGTTTTGCAGATACTTACGAAGAATGAGAAGAACCATTAGTTCTTTATTATGATACAGATGAAGGTAGTGCTATCCAAGCTCAAACTATCCCAGCAGGAGAAAATGGATATCTTCCAGGATATACTACACATAGAAATGATGATGAGAATTTCCTTGGATGGTTTAATGAAGATATGACTAAAGAGTATATATTGAGTGGTGGTACATTTACTAATCTAAAAATGTCAGAGGATTTGGCTGCAGATGGAGTAGTGACTGTATATGCTAAATGGTGATACAAAGTTACATTCTATGACTACGATGGTAAAGTATTAAATGTTCAAGCTGTATTAAGCGGGAAGTCAGCAGTACCACCTACAGATCCTAGCAGAAATGGATATACATTCTCTGGATGGAATGCAGATATTACTAATGTCACATGAGATATGGAAGTAACCGCTCAATATACAGAAAAACCATCATGAGGAAATAGTGGATGAAGTTCGAGTTGATGATGAGGTGGATGATGAAGTTCTACTAATAAAACAGATACTACCAAAGAAGAAAAAACTAATGAAGATACTGAAAAAATAAGACAAACAGAACAAACTCCAGCAGAACCTCAAGAAGAGAATAATACACAAAAATCTCAAGTGACTCCTCAGTGATGACAAAATAGTTCTCAATGATCTTCA
>JAEEGL010301807.1_pt1 | contig 24593 bp, 20 predicted proteins | sample 9134231 | NCBI WGS metagenome assembly JAEEGL01 (sample SAMN16246548, study PRJNA631951) | gut metagenome | biome: gut microbiome; feature: rumen; material: fiber-attached | host: Bos | place: Iran: Karaj | collected 2018-10
GTCTTCAAATTTTGCAAAATCTTCTAAAGTTTTTAAATTCTGTAGTGACGGCAGCGAGATATGTTCCTTGTCCTGCATAATCAACAATACCCCCATCGACATGAAAGCCGAACGTTCCAATTCGGGATTGTATTTTTTCACAATGTCAAGGAACTTTTCCCCCCGTAGGAAACTCGTACCCATACCTGGACCATCCGTCGAAAGGACTATGCTCGACGGCAATAACGTCTTCATTCGCCACAACCCTTCCATGCAGACCACCAACTTTCTGTATGCGGCATAATATGATTCTGCATAATTATCGTATAAGAAAAACGCATCTTTATATTGTTCCTTTAACGAATCATTTTTTTCCAACCAATACTCAAGATTTGCATCCCTTTCGCGGCGAGCCAAATCAGCATTAGAATTCTTGTACGCCTCTCCTTCCGACAGCCATTTCACATAATAGTTCGACAACGAGGAATATTGAGCATACACTTCCTGGTATTCTTTTTCGCCCTTATCCATATACTGGCAGATTGGGCGCAAACGAATGTCGCGCATCGCAATTTGTGCAGGATTCAACTCATTGATTATCATTGACAACTCCCCTTCCGAGCCATACATTTTTGTTTCGGCAGGATACCCGATAACCATTGTAAAATCATCTTCTTTCACACCTTTCGTATTGATTTCCAACGATTTTCGAGGTTGAACCGGTTCATTGTTTTCATATATGCGAAGGAAGGCGAAATCGGCACTGCTGCGAGGCCAACTCCAATTGTCGGCGTTGCCGCCAAACTGAGCGATGTCGGCAGGCATAAACGCAACAAGACGAACGTCGGTGTAGGTTTTGGTCTTAAACATAAAATACTGGTTCCCCGCAAAAAACTCCTCTATCGAGAACTTAAATTCTTTGGTGGAATCCCTGGTAATGGAATCGGTGATTTGCTTCATATTCAGTCCGCCCTTCTTCAAATCGAGCACACGGTCGGTCACGTCGAACATTGCGAGCATCATTGTTGCCGACAGACGGGTAGTTGGAATTTCCTCATCCTTTGACTTAGCGAAGAAACCATTCTTCAAATACTCTTTTCCACCTTCGCACGCTTTAGATATATGATACTCAACGCAATGGTAATTTGTAAGCACCAATCCCTCGCCCGACACGAAACTACCCGTGCAGCCGTTGCCGATTTGCACCACGGCATTGGTCAGACACGCATTTTCGGCACTATAAATCTGTTCGGCGGTAAGTTTGCAACCCTGCGCCTGCATATCGGGCAGAATTTGCTGTTCAATCAGCATTGGAATCCACAGTCCTTCGGACGCGAACACTCTCACCGACAGCGACAAAAGCGTAAAAAACAATATTTTATTCTTCATAATTCAATAATTCCGTATAAAGTTTTTGCACAGGCAATCCCATTACATTATAAAAGGAACCTTCGATTTTTTCTATTCCCATATACCCTATCCATTCCTGCACACCATACGCGCCAGCCTTATCGAATGGTTTGTAAGTTTCCACATAATAATCAATATCCTCGCCGTTCAGCGGCGCGAACGTTACATCCGACCGGACGCTAAAAACCCTACGTCCCCGAACAGTTCCTATACAAACGGCAGTGACCACCGAATGCGTTTTTCCCGACAAAGCACGAATCATATTACGAGCATCGTCGGCCGATTTCGGTTTCCCCATTGTTTTTCCATCAAGATACACAAGCGTGTCGGCGGTGATGAGAAAATCCTTTTCCTGTAAATCAGGTAAAAAGGCCTCGAATTTTTGTTCTGCTATCGATTCAGAAATTTTTTCAGGAGAAAGATGTTCATCAACTTTTTCCGTGGTATCCTTCACAACAATGTCAAAAGGAATGTTCAAACCTGCCAGCAATTCACGCCTGCGCGGCGATGCAGACCCTAAAACCACATGATATTTCTGCATCTTTATTGCTAATCGGTTCATTCTGAATGTCTCTCGTTGTTTTTGATTTGTAGGCAAAATTACTTTTTTTTCGCATTCCCTATTGGATTCAATAAAAAAATTTGTATATTTGTATTTGTAAACTTTAAAATTATCGCCTATAGGAAAATTTCTACTTTTCAAAAATTAGTAACTTTTAATACTTACTGAAATGAAAAGTATGCTTTCCGACAAAGAATTAGTGCTTGCATTCCGCAATGGCGACAATTCAGCAATGGACATTCTAATTAACCGTTACCACCGAAAAGTTTTCGGGTATATCAAACATTTGGTCAGAAACCACGAAATTGCCCAAGACTTATGCCAAGAGACGTTCGTTAAAGCAATCAACTCGCTCAAAAGCGACGGATATTACGAAACAGGCTATTTCTCGGCATGGCTTATGCGAATTGCCCACAACCTCATAATAGACAATTACCGTAAGACGACAAAATTGCCGACAGTTCCTAACGAAATTGGCGAAATAAACCTGTTCAACAACGCAAAATATTCCGACGAAACCATAGAAACGCATCTTGCCAAAAGTCAAATTTCTAAGGATTTGAAAGATTTAATCAACCGTCTTCCCGAAGAACAGAAAACCACTGTTTTAATGCGTCTCAATCTCGATATGAGTTTCAAGGAAATCGCTGAATTACAAAATATTAGCATAAACACTGCTCTCGGCAGAATGCGTTACGCCGTGCTGAATCTGCGAAAAATGATAGAAGAGAAAAACTTGACTATGACGCTGCAATAACCAAAGAAATTATTTTCACTAAATATCTGTTTCACACAAAGAAATCTTGCCCCGTTCGGCTACAATATGGAGTTGTAGCAACACGACATTTCTACCTTCAAAAAATCATACAATATTGTACATTTTGAATCCAAATTATTACATTTGCCACGTTTTTAAAACGAAACCCAAACTAAAAAGGTAGAAATATGTTAATAAAAATTCTTCTTGTAATTGTATTCTTCGCCATATTAGTCGGTGTGGGCGTGTTCTCGCACAAACAGGCGAACAGTGTTGACGGATTTGTACTCGGAGGACGAAACGTAGGTCCGTGGCTGACAGCGTTTGCTTACGGCACAAGTTACTTTAGTGCCGTTGTATTTGTAGGTTACGCAGGACAATTCGGCTGGAAATACGGACTCTCGAGCACATGGATTGGCATTGGGAATGCCATCATCGGAAGTCTCCTTGCATGGATACTTTTAGGAAACAGAACTCGTTTGCTCACCAAACACATAGAAAGCCGAACAATGCCCGACTTTTTCGGCACACGCTACCAAAGTCAAAATTTACGAATCACAGCAAGCATCATCGCATTTGTGTTCCTTATTCCCTACACTGCCGGCGTTTACAAAGGTATTTCTACATTATTTGAAATGGGATTCGGCATTCCGTATGAATATTGCGTAATCATTATGGCTATTCTCACGGCTCTTTACGTAATTCTAGGTGGTTACAAGGCTACGGCAATCAACGATTTTATACAAGGCGTAATCATGTTGTTCGGCATCATCATCGTCATCATGGCTGTTTTGAATACTCAAGGCGGACTTTCATCAGCTGTCAGCAAACTTGCAACATTGCCGTCTGACGCAAATCCAGCAGAAAACGGTTCTTTCGCTACGATTTTCGGTCCCGACCCATGGAATTTGCTCGGCGTTGTGATTCTAACCTCGCTTGGAACATGGGGTTTGCCGCAAATGGTAGGTAAATTTTATTCCATTACAGATAAAAGTGCAATCAAACGAGGAACTATCATCAGTACAATATTCGCACTCATAATTGCAGGCGGATGTTACTTTCTCGGCGGATTCGGCCGTCTTTTCGGAATGCCGCCAACATTGCCAAACGGCAGACTCGACTTCGATGCAATCGTTCCTTCAATGCTCGAAACCTTGCCAGACATTCTTATCGCTCTCGTCGTTCTTTTGGTGCTTTCGGCTTCAATGTCGACACTTGCATCGCTTGTACTGACGTCAAGTTCGACGATGACACTCGACCTTATCTACCGCGACAAGAAAAGTAAAAAAGGCGAAGTAATTGAAGGTTCCATAGACGATACGGTTGCAGAAAAAATTGAACATCGCAAAGTCGTTGTGATGCGAGTTTTGATAGTGTTCTTCATTGCACTTTCGCTACTCATTGCACTTAATCCGCCGACATTCATTGCACAACTCATGGGAATTTCATGGGGAGCATTGGCTGGTGCGTTCTTGGCTCCGTTCATGCTTGGTCTCTATAGCAAAAAAGTCACAAAAGGTTCTGTATGGGCTTGCTTCGTTTGGGGTGTAGGATTAACAGCAGTAAACATGTTATTAGGCAACCCGTTCTCTCCTATCAACTGCGGTGCGGTGGCTATCGTAGGAGGTTTCGTAATTGTACCTTTGGTGAGTCTATTCACACCAAAACTACCAGAAAACGACGTGGAAGAAATGTTCTCATGCTTCAAACAAAAATAATATGAAAAGAAAACTCATCAGCACGACAATATTTGCCTGCTTATGCTGCAGTATCGCAATCGCACAACAGACAGAAGAAAAAGAAATCGACTGGACACAAGAATTAACCAAGCGTGTAAACGTACACGGCTACGAACAAGCAGGTTTCACATTTAAAGACGTAAACGGCTACGCCTCGAACACGTTTCAACTCTATCGTACATTGTTGTGGGTGAACTGCGACATCACACCGCGATGGTCTTTCCGTGTGATGCATGATTTCAGCAGTAAATTGCAAGACGTGTACACCGATTTTAAAGTTGCCGACGGATTGACTATCCGTTTCGGTCAGTTCAAGCATAATTACACACTTGAGAATCCCATGTCGCCCACCACGTTGGAACTCATTGACGTATACGCTCAATCAGTCGTATATTTGTGCGGAAACGGCAGCGACCCGCTTTTAGGTGTTCAATACGGTCGTGATTTAGGATTGGAGTTTTCGGGAGAATTGTTCAACAAACATTTCTTCTATGCCGTTGCGGCAATGAACGGTCAAGGTGTGAACGTGAAAGACGGCAACAAATACAAAGATCTTATTGTAAAAGCAGAAACCAGAGTAACCGACGGACTCCGTTTTGTTGTGAGCGGTCAACTCGGTAAAGGTCACGCAATTGATTCGTCGATTTACAATCCCGCAATCAAAATTGGCGACAACTATACGAGAAACCGTTTTTCGGCAGGCGGCGAATTCAAAAGCAAACCGATAAGCATACGTTCCGAATTTCTTGCAGGCTTAGACGGCGATGTTGAAAGCCTTGGCGCATACTGCACGGTAAAAGTTCCTGTCTGTAAAACAGTTGACGTAATTGCATCATTGGATTATTTCGACAAAAATACCGACGTAAGCATGGAACAGACAAATTACACGATAGGATTACAATATTGGTACTTCAGAAAATGTAGAGTTCAACTCCAATATACCCGTTGCCAGTTGGGTTATGCAAAAGACTACAACAATCTGCAAACACAAATACAGATTGCATTTTAATTAAATTATGCATTATTCATTATGAATTGTGCATTCTTAATTGAGCATTACTCATTACGCATTTTCCTATAAATTTCTCCCAGATTCCGTCCTTCGTGGTTCGAATCCATTCCGCAGCCGACAACCCACGCATCGTTTTCTATCAGAAGCGGGTCGTTCAAAGTAGGCGTTTGGTTTCCATGTCGGCGGCACAGGACAACACTTTGCACGGTTTTAACATTTTTTGTCGATAAAAATTCCACAACCCATTGCATGGTTTTACCACTATCAAGAATGTCGTCGATAACCACAACCGACTTACCGTACAGAGATTTTTCGTCGGGGAACGATACAATGTTCATATCGCTTTGAGCATTGTTCTCGTACGACTGAAGCAGAGCATACTCCACCCTAAGAGGTTCATTGAACAAGAAAAACAGTTTTTGAGAAAACCAGTTACCTCCGTTGGCAAGCACAAGAAACACGACATCCGTTCCGTCTTTTTTCTCATTGTCGACAAACGTTCGAAGCCCGTTATACGTGCTACGAACAACACTTTCCACTCGCTGTTCATCAAACAAACATTCATAAACTTCACCTTGTATGACAATCTGTTTTCTACCCATCTCTTATTTTTATTATTGTTACAAAAATAAAAAAAGAAAAACACAAGAGATTTAAGAATTAAGAATTCTTAATTGAGCATTGAACATTGAGCATTCTTTTTGATTCTTCTTCTGTCATTTTGTCCATTTTCTATTCTTAAAAACAGACATTTTGTCAATTTAATTGACTGATTGTCAGTTTTTTATAATTGGTCTACAATTTGACAATTCGTCGATGAACCTGCGAAAGCAGGGGAACAAAAAGTTTAATTTTAAATAGGAGGTTGTTATGTTACCATTAGTTAGAAATTCAAGAAGAAATCAGAACGCCACGAATTGGGTTCCATCATTCTTCGAAGACGTATTCAACGATGATTTTTGGGGTGCTTCTCTCAGCAAGCAATTTGCGACACCAGCCGTAAACATCAAGGAAACCGACAAGGACTACAACATCCAAATCGCAGCTCCTGGCATGACGAAAGATGACTTCAAAATCAACATCAACGAATACAATGAACTTGCCATTTCGCTCGACAAGAAGAACGAAAAAGAAGATAAGAGCGACAAGAAAAACGAAGCATGGTTGCGACGTGAATTTTCGTACACATCTTATTCTCAAAGTTTTGTAATTCCCGAAGATGTTGAAATGAGCAAAATCACTGCAAAAATCGAAAACGGAGTTTTGGACATTGACTTACCGAAAAAAGAAGTCACGAAAGAAACTCCAGTCACTCGGCAAATTGAAATTCAGTAATATCTGAAACTCTATCGCAAAAGGAAGTTCTCAACGGACTTCCTTTTTTTATCTCTTAAACATTCGTTTTTGCCTCAAAATATTTTTGATATAAAGGAAAATCGTATATTTGACACTATCAATAATATCGGTAAAAATGAAAAAAAAATCATTCATATTCCTTGCATGTGCTTGCTTACTCGCATGCAGTAACGGCAAAAGCCAAGACAGCGATTCTATGATGGCTGAAGTTTTCAAAATCTGTTCGAAAGCCGACATAATAAATGTGGAACACAAAGTTGAATCAACCGAAATAGAATTTCTCTGCGGAAAAACGCCCTATTCCCTCGTGTTCGACAAACAAGGCAACAAACTTTATAAAGAATCTGCATTCCACCCGACTTCGGATTTTCTAACAAAAACAAACAAAAAAATACAAAAGACACATGCCGGCTGGATTATCGACGAATATTCATTGATTGAGACAAACGACACCTCGTTCGTAAAAATAGAACTTATTAAAGACGGCGTGGAAGAAAACATGTTTTTTACGATTGACGGAAAATTCTACAAATTCAAAAATTATTCAACAACCGAAGAATGGTCGGAAAAAACGCTCAAAAAGAACAAATACTTACAATCGACCGCTTACGATTTGTTGAATCCGACAAATGTTTACGAAATGCCTGAAGTTTTGAAGGAAATTTCAGGTTTGTGCGTAGTCGGCGACAGCGTACTGTTCTGCATACAAGATGAGTTAGGCATGGTTTTTCAATTTGACCTACGCGACCAATCCGTTTCAAATGTATTGAGATTCACCGACATAGGTGATTTTGAAGATATTCAAACAGTGGGCGACGACTTGTTTGTTCTTCGGAGCGACGGAGCGTTATTTTCCATGAACTATAAGAATTTTAAAGGTAAGGCGGAACAAATCATGCTACCAATTCCGTGCATGAACATGGAAGGTCTGTTTTACGATAAAAATACCAACAAATTGTTGATTGCGTGCAAAGAACCGTCGGTAGACAAAATAGCGACATCGAAGAAAGAACACAAACAAGACATTGCAATGAAATCAGACATGGAAAGAGCCGTTTACTCGTTCGACAAACAAAACAATTCGATAGAAAAAATTCTATCCATAAAAATCGAGGACATTCGTGCGTTTGTTAAAAAGAACTACAACCAACATGTAGAAACGTTTAATCCGTCGGCAATTGCCATACATCCAATCACAAACGACATTTACATTTTGTCAGCAAACCAAAGACTAATAAGCGTTTATAACGAAAACTCTCTCAAAGACGTTTTCCTTCTCTCTCCCGAAGAATATTACAAACCCGAAGGTATTGATTTTCTGCAAAATGGCGATATGATTATCGGTAGCGAAGGTATGAAAAAAGGTGCGTTGCAAGGGAAAATCTACGTAATCAAGAAACGGTAATTTCATGAAAAAACTGCTTTCCATACTACTACTTCTCTACTCCATCCCGATTTTTGCACAAGTGGAGACAGGCAGGAAACACTTGCAGGAACTCACCTCGGAACGTATGCACGGCCGCGGATACGTGAACAACGGCATCCAAAATGCCGAAAAATACATTCAACAAAAATTTGAGTCGTTTCAATTGCAAAACCTGTTCGACGAGGGAGAATCTTCTGTAACCTACCCCGTAAACACATTTCCCGACAAATTGCAACTCGCAGTTGACGGCACACAACTCACCGCAGGAAAGGATTTTATAATTGATGCGATTAGTGGTGGCGGAACAGCAACGCTAAAATGTATTCCGTTCAACAAAAAGGATTTGCAAGATATCTGCGCAGGAAACAACACAAGCGCGCTGAAAGAAAAATATAAGTCAAAATATGTCCAAAACTGCTTGATTTTTGATGAAACAGATACAACACTGACATCAAAACAAAAGGAAATAATCAACGATTGGATTACGTTGGATTTAGTGTACAGCGACATATACAATATTGGAGCAATTGTAAAAATCACCAAACAAAAACTGACACAAAACATTGCCGGTGTATGCGGAAATGTGCCATATTTTATTGTATCCGACAAAAGTCTGAAATCAAAAAACATAAAGACAATTTCATTTGACGTGACACAAAAACTCGACTCGGTTACTACAAACAATATTTGCTATTACATTGAAAAAGAGAAAACTGACAAGTCAATATTTTTCACAGCCCATTACGACCATTTGGGACAATTCGGTCCGGTGACCTACAATGGAGCAAACGACAACGCGAGCGGCGTTGCCCTTATGCTCACGCTGGCAGAATATTTTCAGAAGCACAAAGACGAGATTCCCGTCAACCTTTATTTTATTGCATTTACGGGTGAAGAACTTGGGATGCTCGGTTCAAAAGCATTTGTGAACGACAATTTATATATGAATTGCGACGGCTGTGATTTTATCATTAACCTTGACCTGGTCGGTACGGGCGACGACGGCATTTGCGTGGTAAACGGAAAAGTGTTCGACAAAGAAATGTCGCTGATACAGAAAATCAACGATGAGAACAACTATTTCAAACACATTCAAGTACGTGGCGAGGCCTGCAACAGCGACCACTGCCCTTTTTACAAGAAAAACATTCCAAGCATTTATATTTACACAAAAGGCGGCACACAAGCATACCACGACATAAACGACAACGCCGACCAGCTTCCGCTCACGAAATTCAACGAATTGTTTAATTTGTTGGTGAAATTTGTGAAAGAATACAAATGACAATGCACAATTCACAATTCACAATGCATAATGGATAATTATTAATTCATAATTCTTAATTCTAAAAAAGTTGTATCTTTGTGTGTCTTTATAAAAACAAATAAATGGCATCAAACGAGTATTGGAATGAGGAATTAGAGACAATGTCTCGTCCCGAATTGGAAAAATTACAAGTAGAACGATTGCGTAAAACTGTTGCAATCGCAATGAATTCACCGTATTACAAGAAAATTTTTGCAGAACGGAACATTACGCCCGAAAGCATACAGTCATTGGACGATTTGAAACGTTTTCCTTTCACAACCAAAGACGATTTGCGAAACAATTATCCATTTGGATTGGTTGCAGTTCCTATGGAAAAAGTTGTACGTGTACACTCTTCGAGTGGAACCACAGGTAATCCAACTGTTGTTGCACATTCACAGAAAGACCTTGACGAATGGGCAGATCAAGTTGCACGATGCATGTACATGGTAGGTTGTAGAAATACCGATGTATTCCAAAATACTTCAGGATACGGAATGTTTACGGGCGGATTGGGCTATCAATACGGTGCAGAACGACTTGGCGCCGTAACAGTTCCTGCCGCTGCCGGAAACAGCAAACGTCAGATAAAATTCATCATGGATTTTGGCACGACGGTAATTCACGCCATTCCGAGCTACGCCACTCGTCTGGCAGAAGTATTCACAGAACAAGGCATTGACCCGCGAAAAGACACGAAATTGCGAATTTTCTGTCTTGGCGCAGAGCCGCATTCCGAAGAACAACGTAAAAGAATTGAGAAATTGTTTGGAATAAAAGCATACAACTGTTTCGGAATGTCCGAGATGAACGGTCCGGGCGTTGCTTTTGAATGCAAGGAACAAAATGGCCTGCATGTATGGGAAGATTTTGTAATTCCAGAAATTCTTGACCCCGTGACGTTGGAACCAGTTCCTGACGGCGAAGTTGGCGAACTTGTACTGACGACCATAAACCGCGAGGCAATGCCACTGTTCCGTTACAGAACACGCGACTTGACACGTTTCATCACAGGACCGTGTCCGTGCGGCCGTACGCATCGTCGCCTTGACCGCTTCAAAGGCCGTAGCGACGATATGATTATTGTGAAAGGTGTAAACATTTTCCCAATACAAATTGAGCGTATCTTAATGGGATTCAAGGAATTGGGAATGAATTACCTTATAACGATAGACACAATTGCCAACAACGACGAAATGATGGTTGAAGTGGAAATCGGCGACAATATGAAAATCGACGATTTCCCTGCTCTACAGAATCTTACAAAAGAAATCACACGTCAATTAAAAGACGAAATTCTTTTGACTCCGAAAGTTAAATTGGTTGAAAAAGGTTCCATTCCGCAATCGGAAGGCAAAGCAGTGAGAGTGAAGGATTTTAGAAAGAATCACTAACAACGACAATTAAAAATACGTATTTAGTGTTTAGAATTCTGGTGGCAGAGCCTATCAAAGCCACGTACTTATAAAATCATAATAGATTCTTAAGGATTTTTCATTGCTGAAAAATCCTTTTTTACAAAAACTCCAAACATTGACCATGCCCCTGCGCATTTTTACGTTGTACCGCCTCTTAATATTTTGAAGTTTATTATAATACCAACACTTTGCAACATAATTCACAAAAAATTTATATCTTCACGCTGATTTTTTAGAGTAGAAATAAATGGGTACAAACAATTCACAAGAAAGGACAGAGAAAGAATGGAACCTTCTCTTTAAATCCATTTATGATGAATACTTTAAAAAATTATGCGTGTTTGCGAATTCAATCATAAACGACGAAGAAGAAGCAGAAGAAATAGTCCAAGGAATCATATTAAAATTGTGGGAACAACGAGAAAATTATGATACAATAGAAAACCTAACTTCGTATCTCTATCGTTCGGTAAAAAACAGCTGCATTAACATAATCACACACAATAAAATAGAGGAAAAATATAAATCCGAAACGTGGTTTGCACTCAAAGCCATGGAAATTCAAGCAACGGAAAAAACACCACAAGAAGAACAGGATGAACACGACAAACAAGAAGCAAATCTCAGAAATGCCATTGAACTTCTGCCCGAACGGTGCAAAGAAGTCCTCACACTTAGCAAATTCGAGGGAAAGAGAAACAAAGATATTGCCGAAGAACTCGATATTTCCGTAAAAGCCGTCGAGGCAAACATCACACGAGCTTTTACAACTTTACGAAAAATTCTAAAAAATAATTGAAAAACATATAGGGATTATTCACTTATACTTGTCTTAACAACAAATGAATCAGAAAATGAATACGAACGAATATATAGACAAATACCTCACTGGTCAGATTACCGACGAAGAATCGGCACAACTGCTTGACTGGGTGAAGGAAAGCGCCGAACACAAGAAAGAGTTCGACGACGCTTGCCGTTTGTGGTATTTGTTACAATCCGATAAATTCAACAGCGATAAGGCTTTTGAAGAATTTAAACAAAAAACGAAGAAAAAATCTATAATCATTCCGCTTTGGCAAAAAATCAGTGCTGTTGCCGCCGTGGCTTTGATTGCAATTGTCTCTCTATCAATACTTTCAAAAACAGACGTTAATACAATCACTATTCAAAATACAGAAATGGCTGTACAAACCGTCACTCTACCCGACGGCTCGACCATTTATCTGCAAAAAGACGCTTCGGTTACATATCCCGAAAAATTCGAAAATGGTAGCAGAACAATATCTGCTACAGGAAACATTTTCTGCGAAATTTTCCATAATGAAAGTGCACCTTTCTCGCTTACCGACAATGATTTACACATAACTGTTCTTGGTACTTCGTTCCAAGTAAATACTCGCGACAGCGTTTTTGTATTTGTCGAAACAGGGAAAGTGCGTGTTTCTGCAGGTGAACAAAACGCAGTCATCACCGCAGGCGAACGCGCAGACTGGAACAATAAAAAACTGATTTGCTCAAAAAATACCGAAGTTAATTTGCTATCATGGAAAACTGGCGTTTTGAAATTCGACAATACGGATTTACAATCTGTTTTTACAGATTTGTCGCGTCACTACAATTGTACGTTCAGCTACACAAAAAAATGTTCCGACATTCAAAATTATAAGTTGACGGGAACATACCAAGATCTTTCTTTGGAGCAGACTCTGCAAATGATTGAACTTGCCATTCCCGACATTCACTACGACGTGAACGGAAGCGAAGTTGTCGTGAGCAATAGCAAATAAAAACGTCTTTTTCTTCGATTTTGTCTTTTTTTTGTATCTTGTCACGAATTTTGACAAGGTTCTATGTACAAAAAAATAATTTCTTTTGTCTGCTTGTTTTTACTTGCTCTTTCGTCGTATGCACAAAACAACGAAACGTTGACCTACACGGCCAAGGACAAAACCATTGTCGAAATTTTGAAAGATATAGAAAAAATCTCACCCTATAGATTTTCTTACAACAACAACATTTTCAACAATCAGAAAATCAAGGAAATATCGCTCAGTCAGGCAACAATTGACGTATGCATGAACAAACTGCTCAGCGAAAAACACACGTACACTGTCATTGGAAAACAAGTTGTGATAACCGAAAAAACACCGACAGAAAAACCTATAGTAACGACGAAAAAAATTGAATCAAAAAACGACAAAAAAATAGTTTACGAAACCATTCCTATATACGATACAATCACCATATACGATACGCTCTATCGATATGTTACAATAAAAGACACGATTACCGTCCACGATACGGTGGAACACATCAAAACCATAAACGTACAACATTACGAAACCAATTTTCTACACACAAACAACAAAACATTCTCTTTTGCCCTACAAACAAGTTTGTTATACAACAACAGTCATTTCTTCAACAAAGACGACTATGCAAAACAATTGCAGAATACTCATTCTAACACACTTGGATATGATTTACAAATCAATGCGACATACAAACGGAACAACATTTTATTTCAATCAGGCATAGGTTTTCAAGACCGACGCATTGGTAGTTCGTTTGCAATAACTTCCTACACCGATGACCCGACAAAAACCTACACCGACACGCTTTGGTATTGGAAATTCAACGAATTATTCACCTACTACAAATTTAATTCCTCTGGCGATTCCGTCGCCATAACCGTTTTGGATTCCACATGGACGTACTCACTAAAGGAAAATCCGAAAAAAATTGAACACAACATGGACAAAAGTTCCACGATTTCGTATAAATACATATACATTCCAATTGGCGTGGGATTTAATTACAACGTGAACCAAACGCTTGCAATACAACCTTTTATCGCATGCAATGCTTTATTCCTGACTTCGTGTTATGGAGAAATTCCCGATGAAACACTCACCAAAACTATTGCCGTGAAAGATATTGTCCGCCAATTCAATATTTCTGGTACACTTTCGTGCTCAATTGTTTATTCGCCACAGCAACATTTTTCAATATATCTGCAACCGATTTACAGCATAATTCCGTCTATCTATAGGAACGAAAAAATAAATTGCAGTGCAACCATCTCCTCTTTCGGTTTAGGATGGGGATTAAGTTATACAATTCCTTCCAATGGCAAATAAACTTCACATATTGACTGCTTTATTTCTATTGTGTTGCTCTGTTATGTGCGAAGCACAAAAAAACACATTTTCAGGAGGGTATTCGTATTCAACCTATCTCTCTTATAATAAGACAGTTCAATCATGGGGAGACAACTATTACGGGCAGTTAGGTAGAACGACAGAAACTGGAGCATACATCGTTCCATCGGCAATACCAAATGTTGAAAATATCGTGAGTATTGACGCAGGCTTTGGCAGTTTTTGTTGTGCTCTGACTTCCGAAGGAAACGTACTTTCGTGGGGACATAATTTTTACGGAGAATTGGGCGTCGGACAAGATTGCCCAGGCGTTTGCGAAAACCGAACTGCCGACACTGTCGTCGGTGGAGAGACGGGTACACCACTGCTGGAAAACGTCATTGCCATAGCAATCGGTCAAATGCATGCATACGCCCTCCTATCGACAGGCGAAGTCGTGGCTTGGGGAAACAACACATACGGACAACTTGGCGACGGAACAACCGTCTCGCACAACGTACCGACATACGTAAAAACCACCCCTTCAAAACGATTGACTAATGTGAAAATGATTGCCGCAGGCGGAAACAACGGATACGCACTGACCGAAGACGGACACGTCTACGCATGGGGCGACAATCAAGCAAACCAACTTGCGTGCGGTGATTCCGACACACACTATTTTCCCGTTGCCGTGGTAGACAAAAACGGAGAACCTATCAGCGACATCACTACTATTGACGGAGGAATGTTTTTCGCACTATTACTTAATTCAGACAAAACCGTTTATGGCACTGGCGCATACAAAGGCACCCACCTTGACAAAAGTGGAAGTTACTATAAAACAAACAATTACGCCGAACTCGTAAAAGGCGGCGAAACACCGAATTATTATCTCGAAAACGTCACCGCAATTTCGGCAGGCTTTTCGCATGCAATGGCAATCGTACAAGAAAATGGCAGTCAATACGCCGTAGCTTGGGGCGACAACAAATTTCCAAACCTTTCCGATACACGCGGCGGACAACTCGGAATCGGTCAGTCAAGCACAAAACAATTCAACACTCCCGTTTACGTAAAAACATCTGCCAACACAAAAATCAACAATGTTACCGCAATCAATGCCGGCTGCGGTGTTTCCTACATAGAAAAATCGATTGGAAAAAAACAAAACAACCAATTTTACGTCTGCGGTTACAACGACGACGGTCAATTAGGTCTCGGAGACAAGTACGACAGGAACTATGCAACTTTATTGCAATCCGTTGAAGTCCCCTACTGCGGCTCTTATTCGTTAGAACCGACCAAAACACTTTGCACACCGCTCTATTTCAACATTAAAATTCCATTTTCGCTTGATTCACACACACTTGAATGGTACAAAAACAACGAAAAAATTGAAGAAAACAGCAACCTGCTTCACATAGAAAATACAGGAACTTACAAAGTCAAAATTTCCGACAAAACTGGTGACTGCCCAGACAGAGAAACTCAAATCACAATCAACGAAAAAGAACCTGATTTTCAAATAATTCCATCATCGTTCTGTTCCGACGAAATTACATTCAAAGTCATAGGCGACGGCCTATTTAAATGGTACAAAACGTACGACAACTACTTAATCGGCCGTGGGAATTCCATCAGTACGTCGAAATTGTTCTGCGACGAAATTCATGCCGACAGCATTTACCAAGTCTGGGTGGAACACGAAGGCGAATGTCAGCCAATCCCCGTAAACAGCGTTAAAAAATGCGACTGCAACGTCCCCTCGCCTATACTGACCGACTCCGTAAGTTTTTGCTACAACAAAAAAAATATAATCAGCACATCGGGCGACAGCATTGTCTGGTACGCCGACAGTCTGTTGACCAAACCACTTGCACTACAAGACACCTTGACGATCAACAACAATCAAATCGGTACATTCATCTATTATGCAACTCAATTGCACAACAAATGTGAAAGCGAAAAATCAAAAACAAACGTCACCCTATTCTTTTGTGAGCCATGGTATTACGTATCGGGAGCCGTAACCGAACCCGACGGAACACCAGTAGAAAATGCAGATGTAATATTGTACTGTTCCACTTCAGAAAAACCGACAGATCAATGTACAACCGACAAAAACGGCACATTCTCGCTCATTACAAACAAATGCGTCGGAAAAATCGTGGCAAAATCCCCTTCTTCGACATACATTGACACGTGGGCAGGAAACACGGCAGACAAAAACCATGCATATCAGTTCAACATTGACGCAGACATAAAACACATTGCAATCACCCTTATTCCGCCTCAAACAGCAATTTCGTCAACATCATTAGATGATATTTGGAAACAAGGCGTATCGGCTTCAATTTTCAATATTGAAGGTAAACTACTTAAAACAATTCCTTCATTACAAGAATCCGACATTCGTCAAATCCAACAATTCAAACAGCCCGTCATTGTTGTCGTAACCGACAAGAACGGCGAGAGACAAGCGTTTATATTGAAAAAATAAAAATACAAGAATGGTTTTCCAAGGTGACATTTCTCCCAAAGTGAATAACTTTTTAATAATCAAAACACACAACACAATATATGTCAGTTCAATTTTGTATGTTTGTAGGATAAAATTTGTTTTATGAGAAACATAATTCTTACAGCTATATTTTCGCTTTGCGCTTACGGATTCCTATCTGCACAGACAAAAAGCAGTCAGATAGAAACCATCAATGGTGAACGGTTTTATATTCACTCCGTACAGTCAAAAGAAACTTTTTACGGATTGAGCAGAGTTTACGGCGTGTCGATTGACGACATACAGCGATGCAACGACAATCTTAAATCGCTTTCGGTCGGTCAGCAGATTCGGATTCCCGTTGTTGAAACTGCCGAGGAATCAAAATATTCCGACGGACAAATCATCACAAAAAATGGCAAGACGTTCATTGTACACAACGTACAGCAAGGCGAAACCGTCTATGCCCTCGCACGAAAATACGAAGTTTCCGCAGGTCAAATCATAGCAGAAAATCCTGCAATCAACAACGCTCCGCTGTCAATCGGTCAACAATTGTTCATACCATTTTCGGGAAAAACTACAGATAATCCTGCTCCCGCCACCCAAACGGAGACAAAAACAAATGAGCCATATTTCCAATATCCTATTACAAAAAATATGTCACTCAACGAATTGGCGGAACAAATCCATACACCTAAAGAAGTCATAAAACTTTACAATCCGTCATTTTCCGATAGCGTTTTTGCAGAAACAACGGCAATTGTGCCACTTGGCAAACTATATTTTCCAAAAGAATTCATTTTCTGCTTCAGTTCAAATACAACATTGAACGACATTGCCGAAAAATACAATGTATCTCTTTCAGAGCTGCTTCATTACAATTCTTACGGCATTGTACATTTTGACGAAGGTGTCTACATTCGCGTCCCGATAAACAATGAGAATCAAATTCATGCTTTGGAACAAATCAATGCTCGGCAGTTTCTTTTCCACACTGTGGAACAAGGCGAAACGACATACAGTATTACGCACAAGTACCACATCAGCGAAGAAGAATTGTTGGCAAACAACCCGATGAGTACGCTCAATGCACTGCCCGTCGGCTACGTTTTAAGAATTCCATACAAAGACAATTTCTTTGAATATATTCTTGAAAATCAAAATATTGCAACAGAAAATCAATACGGTTTACAGAAAAATAATATGACAATCACAATGCTGCTGCCGTTTTTCCTCAATAAAAATGCAAATACACCAAACGACGGCATAATCAATAAGCCAAAAGAAATTTACGAACATACATATCAATTCCTTGAATATTACGAAGGTGCGCTTTTAGCCTTGGATTCACTGAAACGAATGGGAATGTCGATTACCTTGAACGTCATTGAATCTAACAACGACTCCGCCACTACAAACATCAACCGACTCACGTCAAATACCGACTTGATTATCGGTCCTGTGTTTCCAAAGACGTTCCCAGCTGCCGCCGCATACGCCAAACGTCACTCCATCCCTATCGTTTCTCCACTTTCTACTGAAGAGACAAACACAAGCAATCCTTTTGTCATTCAAATGAATACGCCTCAGAAATATCGTTTCAAGGCAATGGTCAACTACATCATTAAGAATAACGAGAACTGCCACGTCTGCATCGTATATAACTCAGAATCACTCGAGAAGAAACTAATGACACAATGCAAAATGGCATTCAACGAACAAAAACCCGCTCTCGACGGCAAAAAAATCTCGTTCGAAGAAATGTACTACCCTTCTGTCGGTTCGGCAGGACTTGACAAAGCAATGACAAAGAAACCGAAAACCATTATTGTCGTATTGTCGAAACAACCAGCTTTTGCCAACAACATTGTAACAAAATTGTTCCAATCCTCTAAAAATCACAACATTGAATTATGGGGAATGCCACAGTGGGAACGCTACGAAAACATAGAACTTGATTTCTTGTTCGACTTGAATTTCAAACTTGTAACCAGCGGCGAAGTAGACTACTCTTCACCACGCGTGAACGCATTCATCAAGCAGTATCGCAAAACATACAACACAGAACCGACGAAATTCAGTTTCCAAGGATTCGACCAAATGTTGTTCCTTGTCAAACATTACGCTACAGGTACAAATTTCATCGCCGACCTGCAAGCAATCGAGAACGAAAACGGACTTCACGACAGTTTCAATTTTATAAAGAAAGACGGCTCATGCGTAAACACGACGTCATTTATCGTAGAATATGACAAAGCAACATTTTCACGGAAAACATCACCGGCAGCGATAGAAGTTAAAAATTAAGAATTATGAAATGTAGAGACGCGTCATGGCGTCTCTACATAAACAAATATCCACATGGCATCACCAGCAGTATTAGGTCGCGGGAATCTTCAAAAATTATTGCTATCATATTCAGGACCAGCAATCTTGGCAATGATGGCTTCGTCGATTTACAACATTATCGACAGCATTTTCATCGGTCACGGCGTAGGAGCTTTGGCACTTTCGGGATTGGCAATCACTATGCCTATTATGAACCTTTCGGCAGCGTTTGGAGCCATGGTTGGTGCCGGCGGTGCGACGCTCACGTCAATCAAGATGGGACAACAAGACTACGACGGAGCCACACACGTATTGGGCAATGTGGTGACACTCAACCTGATACTTGGTTTTGCACTGATGTTTCTCGGTTTATACTTCATCGACGAACTACTCTATTTATTTGGTGCAAGTTCCGAAACAATACCCTACGCCCGCGATTTTATGCAAATCATTTTGATTGGAAATCCAGTCACCCACCTCTATCTTGGATTAAACAACGAAATACGAGCTTCGGGTTATCCGCAAAAAGCAATGAGAATCACGCTCTTAACCGTAGTTATAAACGCAGTTTTAGCACCAATCTTCATTTTTGTATTCAATTGGGGAATCCGCGGAGCCGCCCTGGCTACCGTACTGGCACAAACAGTCGCTCTCATCGTCGTTGTGATACATTTATGCAACCCAAAGTATTTTCTCCACTTCAAACGTGGCATATTCTCAATTAACAAACGTATCACATCGGGCATTCTTTCCATTGGCATGGCGCCGTTCACGCTTCACACTTGTTCGTGCATCATAGTGATTCTCATCAACAACCAATTGGCGAAACACGGTGGCGATATGGCCGTGGGTGCTTACGGCGTGGTAAATCGGTTGGTAATGTTTTTTGCCACAGTCGTAATGGGTTTGAATCAAGGTATGCAACCGATTGCAGGATTCAACTACGGAGCACAAATATATTCCCGTGTTCGAAAAGTCTTGAAATTAACCATAATCTATGGCATTCTTGTAATGACAATAGCATTTGCTTTAGGCGAAACAATACCTGGATTGTTGGTTAAAATGTTCACCAACGACGAGGAACTTATAGCACAATCAACCCTTGGACTTCGCATCACCGTCATCATATTCCCGTTAGTTGGTTATCAGATGGTTACATCAAATTTCTTTCAATCCATAGGAAAGGCTCCGACTGCTGTATTGCTTTCTGCATCGCGACAACTGCTGATACTCATTCCGCTGCTTGCAATTCTTCCCAATTACCTCGGTACGCTCGGCGTTTGGATTTCGATGCCGATTTCCGATGGTTTATCAACGATATTGTCATTCGTTTTGCTCAAACGAGAAATGAAAAAATTCAGCAAACTGGAAGACAAACCATTCAACCTACCTGATGAACCTTCAAAATAGCATGATATGGAACATTTTGTAATCAGCATCGGACGGCAATTTGGCAGCGGCGGACGCGTAATCGGGAAAGCTCTCGCCGAAAAACTCAACATTGATTATTACGACAACGAGCTACTTGTGCTTGCCGCAAAACAAAACGGTTTGGCTCCCGAATTTTTTGAAAGCAATGACGAAATCAGTAATTCGCTATTCGGATTTGCGTCCAACATATTGGATAACATAGGTTTAGGAACATTCACAAACAATATGCTTTCGGGCGACACATTATTTCAAATGCAGTCGGAAACCATAAAAAAATTAGCAACTGAAAAGTCGTGCATCATCGTCGGTCGTTGCTCCGATTACATTCTCCGCGACAATCCCAACTGCGTGAGCATTTTTCTTCATGCATCGGAAGAAGAACGAGCCAAACGGATAGCCAACCGAATGAATATCAGCGAAGAAGATGCACGCGTGAAACTCGCCGAAGCCGACAAAAAACGTGCGGCGTATTATAATTTTTATTCCAACAAAACATGGGGCGATTCCAAGACATACGATTTATCAATAAATGTATCAAAATTAGGGATTGACGGCACGTTGAACTTTATTCTTGACTATTTAAAAATGCGCTTCCCCGATAAATTTTAAAAATGTGGAAAACACGTTGATATTTCTATCGTAGAAAAAGATTTTTTTCATTATATTAGCAAAAATTTTTTTGCAGTGGAAAGAATCTTATCTATAGCAATCACATTGGTGCTCACATTCCCCGTTTTTTCACAAGAAACGGGATATGAGTTTGTACAACCTACAGAAAATCAATCTAATACCGAGCAAACTCAATATAGTTCAACAAGAGGAGCCATCGCACCTCATTTTTCATTCGATTACCTTCATGGCAACGTGATGAATGCCAAAGAACTTGACAAAAACGGTTCGAATTACATTCAACTCTGTGCAACAATGAACACAGGAACGCAAGACGGAAGTTTCTTCAACTGCTACAAAAGTCCCGAAGTCGGCATAAGCGGATTGGTTGGTTTTCTTGGCGAAAAAGATGTTTTAGGAACCGTTTTCGCTTTATATCCGACTTGGAGGTACACGTTTTTCAAGACAAAATCAATAGGTCTCAACGTAAAATTAGGTTCTGGATTCGCCTGGTTTACAAAACCTTACAATAAATTCGACAATACCGAAAACAAACTTATCGGTTCGCATATCAATAATATTACAGAAATTGGTTTAGACGTGTGGTTTCAATTCCATCCTCAATGGAAGATTGACGCAGGAACTTCGTTTTTGCATTTCTCCAACGGACACACGGCTATTCCAAACAAAGGTTTGAACGACATCACAGCAAGACTTGGAGTAATTTACTCACCAGGAGAACTTAATGGCAAATCGACCAAACACCGCGAAATGCCAGAATTAGACGATTCTTGGAAGAAAAACATTGTTGTCAGTCTTGGAAGACACGAGTTGGCTTATACCGAAAGTCCTACCGACGGTCCTTCTTATAATGTATACAAGTTGGGATGCTATTTTTCAAAAAGATTGAGTAAAATCAACGAAGTAAAATTTGGTTCCACAATCTCATATTACCAAAGTTACTACACATTCATTCATTTGACCGATTACTACAACCATTTGCAACATTTGGCATCGACGGTAGTTGCACTACAAATCGGCCATGAATTTCTCATCAACCGCTTCGGTTTCGACACCGACCTCGGCATAAAAGTTGTCGACCCATTCTATCGAGACTATTTCTTGGAAAGAGACAACAGTCTGTGGTATAAATCGGTGTTTGCGCCAAAAGTCGGATTCAAGTTCTACCCTATTTGGAATTCATATGACAAACAACGACTTGCACTCGGGATGTATATAAAAACGAACGGATTACAAGCCGATTTTGTCGAATATAGTTTATCATACTCGTTTTAGCCTATGAGAAAAATTTGGAGTATACTATGTACACTATTTATTCTGCAAGGATTATCATTGTCCGCACAGAATGCAATGCAGAAAGATTTGGACAAATACTGTTCAAACGAAAATAACTTCTTCTACACAAGCGTTGCTGTAAGTGTACGAGACCTAAACTCCAACAACATCATCGCCGAAGTTAACGCCAATCGTTCTATGACACCAGCTTCTATCGTAAAATTGTACACGGCGGCAACTGCATTGTCAATTTTAGGAGATGACTTCAGATTTAAAACAACTGTGGGCTACACAGGAACTATTGAAAAAAATGGTACCTTGAATGGAAACATCGTGGTAATTGGTGGTGGAGACCCTACAACTGGCTCTAAATTTTTCCCTGCCACAAAATCTTTTATCGACACGATAGTCAAAGCCGTCACCGACGCTGGAATCAACCACATCAAAGGACGTGTAATTATTGACTGCTCGCTTTACAAAGACGAAAAAGAATCTATTCCAAAGACCTGGCTGTTCGAAGATTACGGAAAAGATTATGCCGCAGGCGTTTTCCCCGTTTCTTTTCAAGACAATATTTTCCAAATCAGCATAAAAACAGCAAGCAATAGCGAAGTGACGGAAATTGTGGATTCTACTAATAAATCAACAGTAGAACTCGAAGGAATGGATAACGATTCTACTATTCTGTTCCACTCCAATGCCGACGACCAACTTGTAAAAATTACAGGCTACATTCCACCAAACAGAAACGAATACGTTGTTCGAAGTGCCATGCCGTCGCCTCCCGATGTACTGGGAATGGAATTGCATCAAGCTTTTTTCAAAAAAGGCTTCGTAAACTATACACATCAATATCAGATTGTAAAGAAAAGTATGCACATCAATGTTCTAAAAGAGATTTATTCTCCTGAGCTTCAATACATTGTAGGCATAATGAACTATTATAGCAGTAACAATTATGCCGAACATCTTGCAAAATATCTCGCGTACAATCAAAAAGGAGTTGGCACATTCTCCGACGGAGCCCTCACAATTCTCTCCTATTTTAAAACACTCAATATGAAATGTGGCGGAGCGGCTTTGTACGATGGAAGTGGTTTGTCCCGGACAAACCTTATCAACGCAAACCACATGTCGGAATTTTTGGTTAAAGAATACGATGTTGCCGGCGGAAAATCATCGGCATTCTATAGAAGTTTGCCAACTTCGGGCAGAAGCGGAACTCTCCGTTCGTTTCCATTCTCCGCCAATCTTGTCGATAAAATACACGCAAAAACAGGTTCTATGACTGGCGTACGAAATATGGCAGGCTACATGGAAACAAAATCAGGAAAAATGGTTGCCTTCTGCGTAATGTTCAACGGTTTCTTTGACAGCGACTATAACATGAAGGAAAAACAAGCGAAAATCCTTGAAATGATTTATAAGAATTACTAATGGCGAATCCACAGACATATTTTGCAAATAAAATCATTTGGATTACAGGTGCTTCGAGCGGAATCGGCAAAGAACTCGCCATCGCCTACTCCAAAATATCGGGTGTTTCGCTTATTTTGTCGGCACGACGGATTGAAAAGTTGACGGAAATTGCCAAACAATGCGAACAAAACGGAGGCAAATGCACCGTGTTTCCGCTTGACTTGGAACAAACCGACACTTTGGATGAAAAATCCCGCGAAGCCATTGCTATTTATGGAAGAATTGACGTTTTAATAAACAACGGCGGCATCAGCCAACGTTCCCTCACCATAGAAACGCCAATCGCAAACGACAGAAAGATAATGGAAATCGACTATTTCAGTTCCATTATCATTACCAAAGCCGTTCTTCCACAAATGATAGCTAACGGCTTTGGCCATATTGCCGTAACAAGCAGTATATCAGGATGTTTTGGTTTTCCACAACGTTCGGCGTATTGTGCAGCAAAACACGCAATCTACGGTTTCTACGAAGCACTCGACATTGAAATGCGGTCGAAAAACATTGCAGTCACCATTATTTCTCCGGGACGGATAAACACCGATATTTCCCTTTCGGCATTGACGAAAGACGGCACTCCGCACGGCGAAATGGACCCCGGACAAGCCAAAGGTCTTGACGCAGCCGTATGTGCAAAACGGATTCTTAAAGGAATGGCAAAGAAAAAACATGAACTGCTGGTTGGTAAATCGGAACTAATTATGGTGCAGATTTACCGAAAAATTCCAGCTCTTTTTCATATATTAGCGACGAAAATAAATCCAACATAAAACTATGGACAAATATTATATACGAGGAATGGAGCAACTTGGCATCGGCGTGACCGATGTGCA
>JAEEGL015737783.1_pt1 | contig 24592 bp, 22 predicted proteins | sample 9134231 | NCBI WGS metagenome assembly JAEEGL01 (sample SAMN16246548, study PRJNA631951) | gut metagenome | biome: gut microbiome; feature: rumen; material: fiber-attached | host: Bos | place: Iran: Karaj | collected 2018-10
CTTCAACAGGTCACGAGCCTCAATATTGAATTTAATATCCTTTGCCATAATATTTCCTTTTTACTTTTTTACTTTTTTTATTTTTCGATGACAGCAAGCACGTCCGACTGACGCATCATCAGATACTTCTCACCCTCGAACTCCAGCTCTGTGCCACTATATTTGCCATAGAGCACTTCGTCGCCAGCCTTCAGTACCATCTCTTCGTCCTTCGTTCCCTGGCCAACAGCCTTAATAGTGCCATGCAGGGGTTTCTCTTTTGCAGTGTCAGGAATGATAATTCCACCAATTTTCTCTTCTGCCGGTGCGGGCAATACCAGCACGCGGTCGCCTAATGGTTTAATGTTCATAACTAATCTTATTTTATATTTAACATACAATATTATATTTTTTCTTTGCCCTCTTCTATGCCAAAACCGTGCCAATTCCAACAAACTGACACTTTGGCAGTCATAGAATTTGGAAAAATGAAGAAAAAACACTACCTTTGCAGCCATGAATACAATAATTAAATAATTACCTATCAATATGAAAGACTTTCTGAAATACGTATTGGCCACCATCACAGGCATTGTTCTGCTGACGGTGATTATGGGCATTTTGTCTGTTATTTCTATGGTGGGCATGGTAGCATCCTCTACCAGCAACACCAAGGTTAAAGAAGAATCAGTATTCGCGCTGACACTTTCTGGACAGCTTGAAGAGCGCGTTGAGGACAACCCCTTGAGCATGCTTACTGGTCAGGTAAGTGAGGAGATAGGGTTGGAAAACATACTGAACGCCATCCAGAAGGCCAAGGAGAACGAGAACATCAAGGGCATCTATCTGGAGGCTGGCCTGTTTAGTGCCGACTCCCCCGCCTCGGTTCATGCACTCCGCGAGGCGCTGATCGACTTCAAGAAGACAGGCAAGTGGATAGTGGCGTACGCCGACACCTACACACAGACCACCTATTACATCTGCAGCGTCGCCGACAAGGTCTACCTCAATCCACAAGGCATGATCGACTGGCACGGCATGGCCGCCACTCCCATCTTCGTCAAGGATTTCCTGGCCAAGTTTGGGGTCAAGGTACAGCTCTGCAAGGTGGGCAAGTATAAGAGCGCTCCCGAGATGCTGACCGCCGACGGCATGAGCGAGCCCAACCGCGAACAGGTCACCGCCTACATGACCGGCATCTGGAAAGTCATGCTTCAGGAGGTTTCCGCCAGCCGCAAGATTCCCGTCGACTCGCTCAACGCCTATGCCGACCGGTTTGTCACCCTTGCCAACCAGCCCGACTACCTCAAGATGAAGCTCGTTGACAAGCTGCTCTACACCAACGAGGTGAAGGCAGAGGTGAAAAAGCTGCTCAAGCTCGATGCCAAGGACGACATCCCGCAGCTCACCCTCACCGATATGGAGAATGTGAAAGGCAATAAGAAAGAGGGTGACCAGATTGCCGTCTACTATGCCTATGGCGATATTGTAGACTCCGAGACGGGCAGTGCCACCCAACAGGGAAGCAGCATCGTGGCTACAAAGGTCTGCAAAGACCTGGAGCGCCTCACCAACGACGACGATGTCAAGGCCGTCGTCCTGCGCGTCAACTCACCCGGCGGCTCAGCCTATGCCTCCGAACAGATATGGCACTCCGTCATGGAGCTGAAGGCCAAGAAGCCCGTCGTCGTCTCTATGGGCGGCTATGCTGCCTCCGGAGGCTACTACATCAGTTGCGCTGCCAACCACATCGTTGCCGAGCCTACCACCATCACCGGCAGCATCGGCATCTTCGGCATGTTCCCCGATGTCAGCGGACTGCTCACCGAGAAGCTGGGCATTAAGTTCGACGAGGTGAAGACCAACAAGCATGCAGCCTTCGGCACAGCGGCACGCCCCTTCAATGCCGAGGAAATGGCACTGCTTGAACAGTATATCGGACGCGGCTATGAGCTCTTCCGCAAGCGTGTGGCCGACGGGCGCAAGCAGTCTGTTGAGGCTATCGAGGCTATCGCACAGGGACGCGTCTGGCTCGCCAACGATGCCCTGAGCATCAAGCTGGTCGACGAAATCGGCGGACTGGACAAGGCTGTCGAGAAAGCTGCTAAACTGGCAAAGCTCAGCGAATATCATACTACTGCCTATCCCGAGCCCGATGACTGGTTCCAGTCGCTGCTCGACAGTAAGAACGAGGAGAACTATCTCGACGCAAAGCTGCGCGCCACCTTGGGCGAATACTACCAGCCCTTCAGCTACATCAAGAACATTCATCGGCAGAATGCCATCCAGGCACGACTGCCCTATTACCTTATTATAAAATAAAGGACTATGGAGGGCGATTTCATCAGAATCAACAAGTGGCTGCTACCGTTCAGCTGGATTTACGGCCTTGCCGTCAAAGCCAGAAACTTGCTCTTCGAAATGGGTATTCTGAAGAGTCGCTCGTTCACCATACCTATTATTGCTGTAGGCAACATCACCGTCGGAGGCTCTGGCAAGACACCCCATGTCGAATATCTCGCCCAACTGTTGAAAGACCAGTTCCGCGTGGCCGTACTCAGTCGGGGATACAAGCGCAAGAGCAAGGGTTTTCGCATCGCCACTCCCGACATCACCATGCCCGAGATTGGCGACGAGCCCTACCAGATGAAGCAGAAGTTCAAGGATGTTACGGTGGCGGTCGATAAAAACCGCTGTCATGCCATCGACCAGCTCATGGAACTCGACAAGCAGCTGAATGTCATCCTGCTCGACGATGCCTTTCAGCACCGCTATGTCAAGCCCGGCATCAATATCCTGCTCGTCGACTACCACCGGCTCATCATCTACGACAAACTGTTGCCGGCAGGACGCCTGCGCGAGCCTCTGAACGGCAAGAACCGTGCCGACATCGTCATCGTCACCAAGTGCCCACACGACCTCAAGCCCATGGAGTATCGCGTCATCACCAAGGCGATGAACCTCTATCCCTACCAGCAGCTGTACTTTACCACGCTGGTCTACGATGAGCTGAAGCCTGTCTTCCCCGAAGGCCGCCAGCCACTGCCGCTGTCACAGCTCGACACCACGCAGACGCTCCTGCTCACAGGCATCGCCTCGCCCGAGCAGTTGCGCTACGACCTCTCGCCGCTGACCCACCTCACACCACTCGCCTTCAGCGACCACCATCAGTTCCGCAAGAAGGACATCCAGCTCATCAATGATACCTTCGAGGCGATGCCGTCGCCCAAGTGCATCATCACCACCGAGAAGGATGTCACCCGACTGCTCCATGTCGAAGGTCTCAGCGATGCCGTGCGTCAGCATCTCTATGTATTGCCTGTCCACATACAGTTTATGCTTGAACAGGAAGAAACGTTTAACAATTATATTATCGGCTATGTACGCAAAAATTCAAGAAACAGCATCCTGGCTAAAAGGAAAAATGACAACCAGTCCCAAGACAGCCATCATTCTGGGGACAGGCCTCGGACAATTAGCTTCCGAGATAACTGACAAGACGGAGTTCCCCTATAGTGAGATACCCAACTTCCCCGTGTCCACCGTCGAGGGACACTCCGGCAAACTCATCCTCGGCAAGCTCGGAGGCGTCGACATCCTGGCCATGCAGGGACGCTTCCACTATTATGAGGGCTACTCCATGAAGGAGGTCACCTTCCCCGTGCGCGTCATGTATGAGCTCGGCATCCGCACACTCTATGTCTCCAATGCCGCCGGAGGCATGAACCCGGCCTTCAGAATCGGCGACCTGATGATTATCACCGACCACATCAATCTCTTCCCAGAGCATCCGCTACGCGGCAAGAACTTCCCCACCGGGCCGCGCTTCCCCGACATGCACGAGACCTACGACCTCAGCCTGATCAAGGAAGCTACCGACATCGCACGCGAGAAGAAGATACGCATCACCTACGGTGTCTATGTCGGCGTCTCTGGACCCACCTTCGAGACACCTGCCGAATACAAGATGTATCGCATGATGGGCGGCGACGCAGTAGGCATGTCTACCGTTCCCGAGGTGATCGTAGCCCACCACTGCGGCATCCGCACCTTCGGCATCTCCGTCATCACCGACCTCGGCGGCTTCGACCAGCCCGTAGAAGTAAGCCACGAGGAAGTGCAGGAAGCCGCCAACAAGGCACAGCCCTTCATGACAGAAATCATGCGCGAGATGATAGTGCGCTCCGACCGCATCGAGAGTACGCAGCAAGAGAAGTTTAACACCGATCACCCCACAGAGCAATGGAAATAGCAGCATTAGGAGAATTCGGACTCATCGACAGGCTCACCAAGGACTGCAAGCCGCAGAACGCGTCCACGCTGTACGGCGTGGGCGACGACTGTGCCGTGCTCCACTACCCCGACACCGAGGTTCTCGTCACCACCGACATGCTCATGGAGGGCGTACACTTCGACCTCACCTATATCGACCTAGAGCACCTCGGATACAAGTCGGCAATGGTCAACATCAGCGACATCTTCGCCATGAACGGCACCCCCCGGCAGCTCACCGTCTCCCTGGCCATCAGCAAGCGATTCTCCGTCGAGGACATCGAAGCCTTCTACTCCGGACTGCGGCTGGCATGCCAGAAGTGGAACGTCGACATCGTCGGCGGCGACACCACCAGCAGCTACACCGGACTGGCCATCTCGATTACTTGCATCGGCGAAGCCCGCAAGGAGGACATCGTCTATCGCAACGGAGCACGGGAGACCGACCTTATCTGTGTCAGCGGTGACTTAGGTGCGGCCTATATGGGACTCCAGCTCTTAGAGCGTGAAAAGGCAGTCTACTACGAACAATATAACGAGCTGCAAAAGAAAATAGCCAAAGCCGAAAAGGCCGGCGACAGCCAGAAACTCTCCACGCTCAACGCCCAACTCTCAACTTTAGCTACACCCGACTTCTCCGGCAAAGAATACCTGCTGCAGCGACAACTGAAGACCGAAGCCCGCGGCGACATCGTCCAGCGGCTCCGAAAGGCAGGTATCCGCCCCACCGCCATGATGGACATCTCCGACGGACTCAGCTCCGAACTCATGCACATCTGCACACAGAGCCACACAGGCTGTCGCATCTTCGAGAAGCAGATACCCATCGACTACCAGACTGCCGTCATGGCCGAAGAGCTCAACATGAACGTCACCACCTGCGCCCTCAACGGCGGCGAAGACTACGAACTGCTCTTCACCGTTCCCATCGGCGACCATGAGAAAATCGAAGCAATGGAAGACGTAAGACTCATCGGGCACATCACCAACGAGAGTCTGGGACATGTCCTCGTCACCCGCGACGACCAGGAGTTCCCCCTCAAGGCACAAGGCTGGAACCCGCTGAGCAACGAGGGAAAATAAAGCGAAACGAGTGAGAAAAAAGCAAAATAACACTTTTTCTGAAAATAATCCGCCAAAAGTTTGGCGGATTCATTTTTTCTTCGTACCTTTGCACCCGCAATCAGGAGGATTGCTTACGAAAACATAACAAATGGTGCCTTAGCTCAGTTGGTAGAGCATCGGACTGAAAATCCGTGTGTCCCCGGTTCGATTCCTGGAGGTACCACTTTTCCTCCTTTCATTAGAACCCCTGTTTAGAGATTTCTCTGGCAGGGGTTTCCCCTTTATAATACTCAAACGCACAAGAAAAAAGTGACGAGGCTTGCGTCTCATCACTTTATTATGTCTGAGTTAGGTGCAGAAAAAAGATTCTGTCGCTTACTGCATGTCGTAGACGACCTGCATAAGGCGCTTGCCGAGTGCGTCGGCCTCGTCCATCGTGGGAGCCTCGCTGTAGACGCGGATGATGGGCTCGGTGTTCGACTTGCGCAGATGAACCCAACGGTCGGCGAAGTCGATCTTCACGCCGTCGATGTCGTTAACCTGAGCGGTGGCATCCTGAGCAAACATCGACTTGACCTTGAGCAGGATGGCATCGACGTCGGTCTCGGGGGTGAGGTCTATGCGATTCTTGGCTATCTGATAGTCGGGGAAGGTCTTTCGCAACTCGCTCACCTTACAGCCTTTCTTGGCCAGCGAGGTGAGGAAGAGGGCAATGCCCACGAGGGCATCGCGGCCGTAATGGCTCTCGGGATAGATGACTCCGCCGTTGCCTTCGCCACCGATGACGGCATTTACTTCCTTCATCTTGGTGGTGACATTGACCTCGCCGACGGCTGCTGCGGCGTAGTGGCCGCCATGCCGCTCGGTGACATCGCGGAGGGCCCGTGTGGAACTGAGGTTGCTGACGGTGTTGCCTGGAGTGGCAGACAGCACATAGTCGGCAACACTGACCAGCGTGTACTCCTCGCCGAACATACGTCCGTCCTCGCAGATGAAGGCGAGGCGGTCGACATCAGGGTCGACGACGATGCCGAGGTCGTAGTGTCCGCTGCGCATCTCGTCCATGATGCCGGTAAGATTCTTCTCCAAGGGCTCGGGGTTGTGGGCGAAATCGCCTGTCACCTCGCCATTGAGGAACTTGTATCCGACACCGAGTCGCTCAAGGAGCTTGGGCAGGATGATGCCGCCCACGCTGTTGATGCTGTCGACACAGACGGTGAAGCGTGCCTGACGGATGGCTTCGGCATCGACGAGGTCGAGGTCAAGGACAGACTGCACGTGACGGTCGTCGAAGCTGTTGTCGACGATGACCTTACCAAGGTGATCGACATCAGCATACAGGAACTGCTCCTGCTCGGCAATCTGCAGCACCTGCTGCCCTTCAGCAGCGGTAAGGAACTCACCCTCGCTGTTGAGCAGCTTGAGGGCATTCCACTGACGGGGATTGTGTGATGCAGTAATGATGATGCCGCCGTCAGCACCACTCATTCGCACAGCCAGCTCGGTGGTGGGAGTGGTGGCATAGCCGATGTCAATGACATCGTAGCCCATGCCCACGAGGGTTCCGCAGACGATATCGCGCACCATCGGTCCAGAGATGCGTCCGTCGCGGCCTACCACTATTTTTTTATGAGGAGTATTCTCATTCCTCTCTCCACTTTCCTCTTTACCCGAGATGAAAATGGCATAGGCGGTGGTGAACTTAACAATGTCGAGAGGGTTAAGGGTGTCACCCGTGCGTCCGCCAATCGTACCGCGGATGCCGGAAATGGATTTGATGAGTGTCATAAATGGTTATTTTGTTCTCTGATAAGAAATCTCGTAATAACAAGGGGTCACGGACGACGAGGCATCGGCGGTGCCCTGCGAATGGGGCACAATCAGTCGTACCACAGCCACCTCGTCGCCTTCTTCCTGCGGTCGTCCCACACAGATGTAGTTAAGAGGAATGAGCCAGCCGGCAGGCACGGATGCGGAGCTGCTGTGTCTCATCAGCATCATGCCTTCAATAAAGGTGGCAGTATAGGAGGTGCCACTTCGCCTGACGCTCATCTTGTCGACGTAGTCCGAGCATTCAATCCATGAGCTCATGTTGGTGTTGTAAAAGAGCAGGGGCCGGTCGTTGCAGATGAGGAGGGTATCCTGCAGGAGATCCCACTCATAGAAGCGACAGAGCAGGTTGACGGTCTTGTTCTCTTCGAGCATATCGCCACAACCGCGGCGCACTATCTGCATATAGACACCCGTACGGTCGAGGCGTACGAACTCGTTAGCCTCGACATCAGTAGTCTGGTTTTTGGCCTTGAACTCAGCCTCGGTGATAACCCTGATGCCTTGCTTGGTGATGAACTTCTGGATGGCATCGCGCTCCTTGGCTTTCTTGTCGCCATAGGTCTCATAGTTCTGGCAGCTGGCAAAGATGAGCACGAGCACCAGAGGGAGTATGGAAAAAATCAGTCTCTTCATTTCCTGTTTTGCTTCAATTCGCGTGCAAAGATACGAATAAGTGGGCAAAGTAAGACGAACTATGCCATAAAATTATGCTACTTTAACTTGTCTTCATACGCTTTGATGGCCTCCTGAACGATGCGTACAGCATCGGCCATCGTGCCGTTGACGCGTCCGCCCGAGGCGTTCAGATGGCCTCCGCCATTGAAAAAGCGCGCAGCCATCTCGTTACACGGGAAATCGTCGACCGAGCGCAGCGATACCCATACCAGGTTGTTGCGCTCGCTGTCCTCGCGCAAGGAGATGCTGAGCTTCATCCCCTTGATCTGCAGGGGCATATTGACCAGTCCCTCGGCATCGCCCTTGACGAAATGAAACTTCTTCATGTCGGCTCTGTTGATGGTGTAATAGGAGGCGTGGCGCTCGTTGTCGACCACCAGACAGTTGCACAGCACATGGCCCACAAGGCGAAGTCGGTGCTCAGAATAGTTATGATAGACGTTACGGTATATCTTGTCTTTGTTGATGTGCTTGGTGAGCAGCTGGCTGATGATGAAGTAGATGTCGGGGTCGTTGGACGCGAAGGTGAAGCCGCCCGTATCGGTCATCATGCCGGCATAGACGGGGATGGCGAAATGCTTGCCCAAGACATCGAACAGTCCCATTTGCCACACGATGCGGAACACCAGTTCGCAGGTGCTCGACAAGGGGGGTCGTGAGATGCTGAGCACGGCGGGTACGTCGGGGGCGAGATGATGGTCGATGAGTACGCGCTGAGCAGGACTGTCGGCCAGTGCCTCCTGCATGTCCTCGGTGCGCGACAGCGTATTGAAATCGAGACAGAACACCAAGTCGGCAATCTTCAATACGGTATCGACATAGTCCTTGCGCTTGTCGTAGCGCACAATCTTCTCGGTGTTGGGCATCCATTGGAGGTAGTCGGGATACTGATCGGGAACCACCAACAACGACTCCTTACCCAGCTGGCGCAACACCTCGCCCCACCCCAACAGCGACCCTACTGCGTCGCCGTCGGCATTGGAGTGACACACCACCACAATGGTCTGCGAAGTATCAATGAGGGAGCGCAACTGCGTGCACTCCCCTTCTGTCAGTATCGGATTGAGCATATTTCTTCTGCTTTCTACTGCTTAGAACAGCTTGTTGGGATACACACCCTCGTCCACCAGCTTCTGAATACGGCTGACGGTAGCCTCACGGTCGGCAGCATAGGTCACTCCAAACCACTTCGACGTGGTGTCGAGCACCTCGCAAGTGGCCGTTCCTTCGGTGATGAGCTTGTTGACCATGAGGGGAATGAAGAACTCGGCCTTGAGGTTCTGCATGTTCTGGGGGTCGGAAAGGAACTCCTTGAAATACTCCTCGGAATAGTCGAAATAATCGGGTGTGAAACCCCACATATTCATCGAGACGGGGACATTCTCCTCCAGGGGCTGCCACTCGCCCTGCTCGTCCTTATAGCGGATGACACCATCGATACGCATAATCTCCGTACGCTCGACGACATCGGTGAGATGGCGCTGCTCGTTATAGGCGCAGACACCACGAGCCACAGAGCCATTCTCGGACAGGGTGTTGCACACGCGGAATCCGACCATCGCATACTTGTTCTTGGTCCCCTCGGGCAGATTGGCCAGATACTTGCCTATCTGCATGAAGGCATCGCGACCGTAGAAATCGTCACAGTTGATGACACAGAACGGCTCACGGATGACATCCTTACCCATGAGTACGGCATGATTGGTACCCCAAGGCTTCTGCCGACCCTCGGGAACCTGGAAGCCTGCGGGGAGCGCATCGAGGCCCTGGAAGCACAACTCGCAGGGAATCTTGTCCTCGTACTTGGAGAGAATCTGCTGGCGGAACTGCTCCTCGAAGTCCTTGCGGATCACCCATACTATCTTGCCAAAACCAGCCTGAATGGCATCGTAGATACTATAGTCCATGATGGTCTCACCATTGGGGCCCAAGCCGTCGAGCTGCTTCAGACCGCCATAACGGCTGCCCATGCCTGCGGCTAAAAGAAATAATGTCGGTTTCATAATCGCTTATTAAGTGTTATACAATTGAACGTTAATGGATGCAAAGATAGTGCTTTTTTTCGACATACGCCCTATTGTAAATGAATTTAACACTTCAGCGTCCGCATCGCATTGAGCACGGCCAGCACGGTGACACCCACGTCGGCAAACACGGCAAGCCACATGGTAGCAATGCCCAAGGCCGCCAAGACGAGTACAGCGACCTTGACGCCGATGGCAAACAGCACATTCTGGCGGGCGATAGTCAGCGTACGGCGGGCGATGTCGATGGCGACGGGCAGCTTCGACGGCTGGTCGTCCATCAGCACCACATCGGCAGCCTCGATGGCGGCATCGCTGCCCAGCCCGCCCATCGCGATACCTATATCGGCACGGGCCAGCACGGGAGCATCGTTGATGCCGTCGCCCACAAAAGCCACAAAGCCGTCTGCGCCAGCCTTCCTCTCTTCTATCATCTGCTCTACCAGCGACACTTTGTCCTGCGGCATCAGTTCTGCATGATACTCGTCCAGCCCCAACTGAACGGCCACATGCGCAGCCACCTCTTTGCGGTCGCCCGTCAGCATGACAACCTTGGCGGCACCCTCCGACTTCAATGCCTGAATAGCCGCTGCCGCATCATCCTTCACGCGGTCGTTGATGACGATATGCCCCGCATACTGTCCGTCGATGGCCACATGGATGATGGTTCCCGCCTGATGACAGTCGTGCCAATGAGCACCTACGGCATCCATCATCTTCGTATTGCCCACACACACCAGTCGGTCGCCGACACGGGCCTTGACGCCCTGACCCGCCACCTCTTCGACATCGGTCACCCGACAGCCGTCGGTAGCCTCTTCAGGGAAGGCATCACGCAAGGCTGCACCAATGGGATGGGTAGAAAAGTGTTCAACGTGAGCAGCCAGATGCAGCAACTGATGCTCGTCGAACTGGTCGGGGTGTACAGCCTCTACGACAAACTGTCCATGAGTCAGCGTACCCGTCTTGTCCATCACGATCGTACCTATCTTAGCCAGCACATCCATATAACTGGACCCCTTGATGAGTACACCCTTCCGCGAGGCGCTGCCGATACCTCCGAAGAACGTCAGCGGCACACTGAGCACCAAGGCGCAGGGGCACGACACCACTAGGAACATCAGCGCCCGATAGAGCCATACAGCGAACGAGCCGCCCAACAACACGGGAACCGTAGCAATGGCCACAGCGGCAAACACCACGATGGGCGTATAGACGCGAGCAAATCGGGTGATGAAGGCCTCGCTCCTAGACTTATGGTCGCCGGCATGTTCTACCAGTTCCAGTATCTTGGCTACCGTACTCTCGCCAAACGATTTGGTGGTACGCACTTTCAGCATGCCTGAGAGGTTGACGCAGCCGGAGATGACCTCGTCGCCCTCGACGACCTCACGAGGAGCCGATTCTCCCGTCAGGGCTACCGTATTCAGCGACGATTTGCCCTCCACAATCACACCGTCCAGCGGAATCTTCTCCCCCGGCCGCACCACGATGGTCTGTCCAATTCCCACCTCTTCAGGGTGCACATCCTGTATCTCATTACTCCCATCTCTCCCATCTCTTTCCACCATCACATGCGCCACATCGGGGCGGATATCCATCAGATGGCTGATGCTCTCGCGACTCTTGCCCTCGGCATAGCCCTCGAAGAGCTCGCCCACCTGGAAGAAGAGCATGACGAAGACCGCCTCGAGAAACTCGGTGTCGGCACCCGGCAGGAATCCGATGCAGAGGGCTCCGATGGTGGCCACCGACATCAGCAGATGCTCGTTGAACGGCTCACCCTCGCGAATACCCTCCCAAGCCTCGCGCAGCGTGTCGAGCCCCACTATTAAATAAGGTACGAGATAGACCAACAACAGTTGCCATGTAGGGAGACAGAACTGATGTTCGATGAAGACTGCCACCAAGAGCAGCACCGCAGCACCGATGAGGACATACACCTGACGGCCCGAACCCTCGTGTTCGTGCTCGTGGTGATGCCCACAATCGCAATTTGCGTGATGAGAATGTTCGCAAGAATATTCCATAATACAATATGTGTTTTGTTTTCTTTTTCTGTGTGCAAAGTTACGACAACGGTTTCGCAACTCGGTTGCAAAAGCGCTTAATTAAAAACTTTCCCCCGCAAATCCTTGGATAGTTGCGGGGATAATTTTATGCAAATCGGACTGTCTGACAAATCATTGCTGAAAGCTCGTTAAGGGCAAGACATGATACCATAGAGCCCTCCTACACCTAACTGTCATCTGTCATTTGTCATTCTTCTTCACGATGCGGAAACGGCCGTCGTCCAACCGCTCTATCAGTTCACGGCGTACCCACTGACTCAGCAGATTACCCGTGCCTTCTTCGTCCTTGCCGTTCTTCAGTCGCATCATCACTGCTGCCTGATAGGTGAAGATGCCGTCGGCGTCCTTCTCTATCTGGTCTATCAGATTGGCAGGACCGCGCCGCGAGGTCTTCACCTGGCTGTCGGCATGGCGTATCAGGTCGCCAAAGAAGCGCAGCTTTAGCCACAGGTCGTAGTGCAGGCTCCAGCGGCAGAAGCCCTCGATGGCTTTCTCCCACTTCTTGCCGTTGGCAACATAGAGCAGACAGGCTTTGCGGAAGGTGGCAACCAGCGCACGTCGCCCCAGGTTGTCGATGAAGGGTTTCAGGGCAGCGTCGTACTTCTCGTCGTACTTGCCGTGCATGGGCATGGGGGCACCCAGTCCGCTGTCAGGCACCGTGGCCAGGGTCAGTCGGCTGATGGGGCCGTCGACCATGCAGTTGCGGAAGTAGTAGAGGGCCTTGGCGGGAGTGGTCGATGCGTTCCAGTTGATGCTGAGCGAACCTTGGTAGGTAATGCTCTGACTGCCCACACGCTCCTGACCGAAGGGGTTGTCCTCGTCGTCGGCCATCTTCAGGTAGGTGAAGGGGCAGTTGGGGCCGGGCTTCCAGCCCTCGACGGCAAACCATTGTTCAAATTCAACCATGCGGATGTGGATGATGTTGCCCTGCGAGTCGGACATCAGCTCTGCCAGTCGGGCTTTGGTGATGTCGGCTGCCACGCTCTTTACCGCCACGCTAGGGCGCTCGGGCTTGTCTTCGTTCTGGTTCTTTCTTCGGCATGTCTCTTTATATTTTTCAAGGATGATGCGGTTGGGCCCGTCCTCGTCCTTCTGTGGCTGCTCCATATTGCGCCTGCTGCCAAAAAAATTGTAAAAAGTTTGGCTGGAAAAATTATTTTCCTTACCTTCGCAGACAGAAAACCTAAAACTACTCAAAGAACAATGAACGCAAGAAGAATAGCAATGGCGGCTATCGCCATGATGGCCCTATGGACGGCAACCGCTCAAAGCACGCGAGAGAAAATCTGTCTGAACGAAGGCTGGAAATTCTGTCTGGGCCATGCCTCCGACCCCGCCAAGGACTTTGGCAGCGGCACCGAATACTTCAACTACCTGACCAAGGCCAACTCGATACACAACGAAGGCCCCTACAGCACGAAGTTCAACGACTCGACGTGGACGGCCGTGCGGCTGCCTCACGACTGGGCCACTACCCTGCCCTATGCGCGCGAGGCCAGCCACTCACACGGATACAAGACCGTAGGGTGGAAATATCCGGAGACCAGCGTAGGATGGTATCGCACCGTGATACCCATCCCTGAGGGCGACTGGGGCAAGCGCATCCTCGTGCAGTTCGACGGCATCTTCCGCAACGCCACCGTATGGTGCAACGGATTCTACATGGGCGGCGAGCCCAGCGGCTACGCTACCCAGGTGTACGACATCACGGAGTATGTGAACTATGGCGGCGACAACGTGCTCTGCGTGCGCGCCGATGCCTCGCTGGAGGAAGGATGGTTCTACGAGGGAGCAGGCATCTATCGCGACGCATGGCTGCTGAAGCAGGGCAGCGTGAGCGTGGCCCCCTTCGGCACCTTTGTCTATGCCGACCTGCAGGCGCCCTTCCATCAGGCCATCGTACACGTGGAGACGGAAGTCCACAACAGCAGCATTGCCGCCCAGCGCTACGAGATCAGCCAGCGGCTGATGGATGCCGAGGGGCGAGTGGTGGCCAGCAGCCAGGCGGTCGCCGGCACCCTGAAGCCCAAGGAGACGGCCCAAAACAAGCAGCAGATGACGGTGACCAAGCCCCACCTGTGGAGCACCGCCGACCCCTATCTGTACACGGTAGAAACCACCATCACGGTAGACGGGCGCACGACAGATGTCTACACCACGACGACAGGCCTGCGCACCATCCGCTTCGATGCCGACCGGGGATTCCTGCTCAACGGACAACCGCTGAAGCTGAAGGGCGTGAACATGCACCAGGACCATGCCGGCGTGGGGGCAGCCATGCCCGAAGCCCTGATGGCATGGCGCATACGGCAGCTGAAGCAGATAGGGTGCAACGCCTACCGTGCCTCGCACAACCCCATGACTCCCGCACAGCTGGACATCTGCGACCGCGAGGGAATACTGGTCATAGACGAGAACCGGCTGACGGGCATCAACACCGAGCACCAACGGCTGCTGGAGAACATGATACGCCGCGACCGCAACCACCCCAGCATCATCCTCTGGAGCGACGGCAACGAGGAATGGGGCATCGAGAACACGATACAAGGCACACGCATCGCACAGGCCATGCGTGAGTACACGCGACTGCTGGACCCCACCCGCCCCTCGACCATCGCCAATGCCGGAGGCGGCGAGATGATCAAGGGGCTCGACGTAGTGGGCTTCAACTACATCGTACAGAACGATGTGGACAACCGCAAGAAGGCGCATCCTGACTGGAAGATAGTGGGTACGGAAGAGACGACGGGATGCGGCACACGCGGCATCTATTTCAGCCATCAGCAGGACAAAGGGCGCATGCCCAGCCTCAACCGAGGCACGAAGCCTGGAGTGGAAAACGTCATTGAGCGCGGATGGAAGTTCTATGCCGAGCGTCCCTGGGCAGCAGGACTGTTCTACTGGACGGGCTTCGACTACCGAGGAGAACCCAACCCGCTGGAGTATCCTGCCCACGACTCAGAATTCGGCATCCTCGACTACTGCGGATTCCCCAAGGACGAGGCGTGGTATCTGAAAGCATGGTGGACCGACGAGCCCACGCTGCACGTCTTCCCCCATTGGAACTTGCACGGCCACGAGGGTGAAGAGATAGAGCTGTGGGCCTACAGCAACTGCGACGAGGTGGAGCTGACGGTGAACGGCAAGAAGCTGGGCCGCCAGCCGATGCCCAAGAACGGACACCTGAAGTGGCGTGCCGTCTACCAGCCCGGCCGCGTGGTAGCCAAAGGCTACAAGAACGGCCGCTGCATCCTGACCCAGACCATCGAGACCACCAAGCCCGCCGCTCAGATCAGGATGCTGGCCGACCGCACCATGCTCTCTGCCGACGGGCGCGATGTGGCGGTAATCACGGTAGAGATACTGGATGCCAAAGGGCGGCGGGTGCCCGATGCCTGCCCCATGCTCTCGCTGACGCTGGAAGGCGAAGGGCGCATACTGGGTGTGGGCAACGGCGACCCCAGCTATCTGGGGGCCGACCATCCGAAGGAGCTAGACTGCAAGCAATTCAGCATCCCCGCCTTCAACGGGCTGGCTCAGGTATTGGTACAGAGCAGCACATCGGCAGGGGCCATCCGCCTGACAGCGACAGCGGAGAACCTGAAGTCGGGCGTAGTGTCCGTGGAGAGCGGAAAGAGGTAATCTCTCACCACTTACCTCTTACCTCTCACCACTAAAAAAAAGACTACCCCGAGGGATAGTCCTTTGCCTTGTGTAGAGCCTCTTGTCGGATTCGAACCAACGACCCCGAGATTACAAATCACGTGCTCTGGCCAACTGAGCTAAAGAGGCGGGTGAGCGAGCTATCTGTATCGCGCCGCTACAACCAAGTACCCTTGCTATGTTCCCATCCTGGGGGATTCCGAGGGAGCTGGCCGTACAGGACTCGCCCGTGTAATGCTCGAAAAGCGGCTGCAAAGGTAGGCATAATAAATGAGAAATGAGAAATGAGGAATGAGAAATTAGCATCAACGGCCGTGCATTTAACTTTTTTTAGCGGTTTACGGCTTCATTTCTCATTTCTCATTTCTCATTTCTCATTATTTATCAGTACCTTTGCACCCGATTATGACACCAGAAGAATACGTACAATTAAAAGCATTTGCACGTCAGGACGGTGCCCTGCTGTCGCTATTGTGGATTGGGGCCTTGTTCTGCTATGTGCAGGGACTGTCGTCCCCCATGTTGGGAATGACGGCTGTGATACTCATCTTAGCCTCACCCTTCTATGCTGCCAACCGTCTGCGCCACTTTCGCGACTATGCCCGCGAAGGCATCATCTCCTTCGGAAGAGGCTATGCCTACCTGGTTCTCACCTTCTTCTATGCAGGACTGCTGCTGGCTGCCGCCCTCTACCTCTACTTTGCCTTCATCGACAAAGGCTACCTGATAGGGAAATTCACCGAGATCGTGTCGTCGGACGAAGGGCGGCAGGTATTGAAGACGTACGGCATGGGAGAGCAGATGAGCGAGAGTCTGAAGGAGATGGCCCAGATGCGCCCGATAGACTATGCCCTGAACATGCTGACCATCAACATCACCACAGGTTTCGTGTTAGGGTTCCCCATCGCCGCCCTCATGCAGCGAAAGGTGGTCAAATCGCAAATCGAAAACAAACAGTAAATAGTAAATTGCTAAATCGAAAATAAATAGTAAATCGCTAAATAGTAAATAATTCGATGGATATATCAGTAGTCATACCACTTTATAATGAAGACGAGTCGCTGCCCGAGCTTTACAGTTGGATAGAGCGCGTGATGTCGGCGAACGGATACACGTTCGAGGTCATCTTCGTCAACGACGGCTCCACAGACCACTCCTGGCAGGTGATCAGCGAGCTCGCAGCCCGCTCTGAGCACGTCAAGGGCATCAAGTTCCGCCGCAACTACGGCAAGAGCCCCGCACTCTATTGCGGCTTCAAGGAGGCTCAGGGCGACGTGGTCATCACGATGGATGCCGACCTTCAGGACTCGCCCGACGAGATTCCAGAGCTGTTCCGCATGATCAAGGAAGACGGCTACGACCTGGTGAGCGGCTACAAGCAGAAACGCCACGACCCGCTGTCGAAGACCATTCCCACCAAGCTCTTCAACGCTACCGCCCGCAAGGTGAGCGGCATCAAGAATCTGCACGACTTCAACTGCGGACTGAAAGCCTATCGCCGCGAGGTGGTGAAGAACATCGAGGTGTTTGGCGAGATGCACCGCTTCATCCCCTATCTGGCCAAGAACGCCGGCTTCGACAAGATTGGCGAGAAGGTGGTCCACCATCAAGCGCGCAAATACGGCAAGACCAAATTCGGTCTCGACCGCTTCGTCAACGGCTACCTCGACCTGCTCTCGCTGTGGTTCCTCAGCCGCTTCGGGCTGAAGCCGATGCACGTGTTCGGGCTGATGGGCACGCTGATGTTCCTCATCGGCTTTGTGGCCATCATCGTCGTGGGCGCCAGCAAGCTCTACGCGCTGGCCAACGGAGTTCACGCACGTCTCGTCACCGACTCGCCCTATTTTTATATCTCGCTCACCATGATGATTCTGGGCACACAGCTCTTCGTGGCCGGTTTCCTCGGTGACCTCATCAGCCGCAGTTCTGACCAGAGGAACAACTACCAGATAGAAAAAGAAATCGATTCATGAACCGTTCTTTCGTTCGTCGTCACGCCATCCTCACCATCGCCGGCAGCATCCTTCTGCTTCCGCTGCTCCTCGCCTGCGAGAACATCACCTGTCCGCTGAACAACACGGTGGCGGGCGTCTATGGGTTCTATGCCTCGGCTCGCTCAGGCGACGGGCCTTTTGTGGCGGGCGGAGCCATCAAGATTTCCGACACGCTGACGATTACCGCCCTGGGCGCTGACACCGTGATTGCCAACAAGGTAGTCAACCGCAGCAAGGTCAGCCTGCCCGTCAGCTTCTACGGCGAGATAGACTCCCTCCGCTTCACGTTCACAGCCGAGGACGGCACCACGGGGCGCGACACTATTTGGATACACAAGGAGAATTTCGGTCACCTCGACGACCCCTCGTGCCCGCTGCACATGTGGCACAACATCACATACGTGCGCTCCACCCACTACCTGATAGATACCGTTCTCGTCAACCATGCTGAAATCAATTACGATGGTCTTGAAAATCTACAGATATACTTCCGCACTCAGGCTGAGGATTAGTCTGTTGCTGGCCCTGCTCTGCCTGCCCTTCCTGGCTCCGGCGCAGAACCCTGTGTCTGCCGAGGCCTTGGATTCCACGACCATTGTCGTCATCACCCAGGACGGGAAAGAGAAGAAAGCCCGGAAGATCAAGAAGAAAAAGGACAAGAAAGAGCCCAGCTTCTTCTATGGCGTGGCCGTGGGAGCCGACATTCTGGGCCCCATCCTGAAAGTGGGCGGCAGCGACTGGAGCCAGCTGGAGGTGATGGCTCGCGTGAACCTGCTGGACAAGTATTTCCCTATCTTTGAGATGGGCTTGGGCGAGGCTGACCACGAGGGCCACGACCTCGACAACCACTTCACCGTCCGCGCCCCCTACTTCCGCATCGGCGCCGACTACAATTTCACGAAGAAGCACAACGGCAACCGCCTGATGCTGGGCTTCCGCTACGGATTCTCCACTTTCAACTACGACCTCGACGCCGCCACGGCCCTGAAGGACCCCGTGTGGAAGACCGAGATGGAAGTCAACTACAAGGATCTCCACTGCCAGGCCCATTGGGCAGAGGTCGTCTTCGGCGTTGAGACACGCCTCTGGACCATCATCCACGCCGGCTGGGACCTCCGCGTGAAATTCCGCATCTCCGAGAAAGACCCCACATTGGGGCAGCCGTGGTTCGTGCCGGGCTTCGGCAAGAACGACACCAGCTGCTGGGGCGGCTCCTTCAAAATCCTCATTGATCTATGAACGACCCGCTGAATCCCCGCTTCACCGACGACGGCGAACCCATCCGCACAACGCCCCTCACGCCTGCCGACAGGCCTCCCAGTCAGTGGCGTCGTTGGCATCTGCCCGTGCTGGTGGCGCTGGTCGTAGCCTCGTTCCTCATTATCAACCGCCGCAATGCCCCCGCTCCGTTCCAGAAGAACGAGGGCGCCGTCTTCGGCACCTTCTACCACCTTACTTATCAGAGCCGCGAGGACCTGCAGGCCGAGATTGAGGCCGATCTGCGCCGCGTGGATGCCAGCCTCTCGATGTTCAACCCCGCGAGCGTCGTCAGCCGTGTGAACCAGGGCGAGGACATCGTGGTGGATTCGCTGTTCCGCCGCGTCTTCCTGCTGAGCCGTCAGGTCAGCGAGGCCACCGACGGTGCCTTCGACATCACCGTGGCTCCGCTCGTCAATGCGTGGGGCTTCGGCTTCAAGAACGGCTCGCTGCCCGACAGCGCCGCCATCGACAGCCTGCGCCAGCTCATCGGCTACCAGCGTGTCCGCCTCACCGCCGACGACCGCATTCTCAAGGACGACCCGCGCATCATCCTCGACTGCTCCGCCGTGGCCAAGGGCTTCGGCGTGGACGTAGTGGCCGACTACCTGCGCAGCCACGGTGTCGAGAATTTCATGGTAGAGATTGGCGGCGAGATTGTTGTCAGCGGCACCAACCCCAAGGGCGAGGCGTGGCGCGTAGGCGTCAACAAACCCGTGGACGACCCCGAGAGCTCCAGCAACGAGCTGGAGACCGTGCTCTCGCTCACCGACTGCGCCATGGCCACCAGCGGCAACTACCGCAACTACTACACAACGACCGACGGGCGCCGCATCGCCCACACCATCAATCCCGCCACCGGCTATCCTGCCCAGCAGAACATCCTCTCGGCCACCGTCATCGCACCCTCCTGCGCCGTGGCCGACGCCTTTGCCACCTCCTTCATGGTGATGGGCCTCGAGCGCGCCCGCCAAGTGCTCGACAAGCACCCCGAGCTGCAGGTGTATTTCATCTGCGACTCCGTGGGCCACAACCAAATCTTCTCCACCCTCCAAGAATGATGCCCTCTGCCCATAAGCTGGCCCCGCGCTTGTGGCTGCTGTTCACGCTCTGGATAGCAGGCCTCTCCACCGCGAGCGCCGAGGGCGGCTTCCTTGGGGCCCTGCGCCGCTTCGACCGCTGGTTGGAGGAGAGCCAGCGCGCCGGCATCGACACCACCTATCAGGACGTCCCGAAACTGAACCGACAGGTCTATCTCGGCACCTATAACTATTGGCAGAACTACCAGATGACGATGCCCTTCGAGGTGGAGAACCTGGCCAGCATTATCCCCGGCATACGCGACAACGACCGTTACATGATCAACGCCTACGCCGTACAGTCCGAAGTGGATTTGGGTATCGACTGGAAAGGCCTCGCCCTGGAGCTGCCCATCCCCATCCGCAACCGCTACCGCCTCAGCCTCGGGCTGGCCAAGAACGGCTCTGTGTGGGGAGCGCGCGTGCGCTACAAACGCCTGCACCAGATGAACGGCTACTGCAATGTCGGTGATCAGTCCATCAGCGAGAACAACACGCTGCGCATCTTCTACCTCGAAGGCTACTACGTCCTCAACAGCCGCAAGTTCTCGCTCTCCGCCGGCCTTTTTGCCGACATGGTGCAGAAGAAGAGCGCCGGCAGCCCCATCATCTTTGCCAACTACTACCAGAGCCGCTACCGCGTGGATAAGCTGTTCCCCGCCAAAAAGGATATCTTCAAGACCCAGCAGATAAGCGTGGGCGCAGGCTATGCCTACAACCTGTCGATACGCGGTGGCAAGGTAGTCGTCCACGGCTCTCTGGTTCCCATGTTCACGGCCTACTCCCATCTCTCCCACGTGACCGACATCGACGTAAAGGACTACCCCGAGAAATGGACCGAGTTCTACGACTCGGCTGTAAACGGTCACGCGCGCATATGCATGAACATCTTCGCCCGTTTTGCCATCAACTACAGCTTCGACCGCTACCTCGTCTCCTTCCTTGCCCACTATCGCCACTACGGCTATAGCAACGACAAGCACTTGCGAATCCTCAATCAGGAAGCCGACGCGCAGCTCAACTTCGGTGTACGCTTCTGAGCACGCCGAAGCTGTCGAAAGCCTGCCGCGTGGACAGCCACAGCGCCAGGATGAGCGAGAGCATCGAGGCCGACATCGTAATCACCACAATCATCATCTGGTACTTCACCGCCACATCGGGCGCCGAGCCGCCGAGGATCTGGCCGATCATCGTGCCCGGCAGCGCCACAATACCCATCACGGCCATATTGGCGATGCAGGGCGTGAAGCTCTTGATGACCGCCTCGCGCAGGAACGGCAGCCACGCCTCGAAGCGCGTAGCCCCGTTGCCCAGCAGATAATAATAGGTGGCCCGTTCGCGCTCAATGCCGCTGTAGAAGGTGCTCAGCGTCAGCACATTCACCCCCAGCATATTACCCATCAGGATTCCCATGATGGGGATGAAGTAGCGCGCCGTGAAAGGATGATCCAGCTGCAGCACCACGCACAGGAAAAAGAAACCCACCAGCAAGGCTGCTACCACAAAACTCACGAACGCCGGCACCGCCACAACGCGCCACCTTAGGCGCGTGCGCTCCCCCAGCGTGTGTGTGGCTATCACGGCCATAATGACCACCCACAGCGTGTTCAGCCACGGGTTGTCCCACTCGAAGAGATAGCGCAGGTAGATGCTGATGAGGAACAGCTGCACAATCATCCGCCCCGCGGCCACCAGCGTAGCCTTCACCAGCCCCGTGCGCAGCTGCCACAGGAAAAACAGCGGAATCAGCAGCAACAGCAGCCCAAGCCCCAAAGCGATATAACTGATATCCATTGCTTATCGGATGAAGTTCGTGTGAACACGCAGTTCTGCCGGTGCCGGGCGGTCCTTGAGATTGCGCAGCATCCAGGCCATATTATGTCCCAGGGTGCGCATCGTCTGCATCCCCTCCTCGTCCTGAGCGGCCTGTCCGGGCGTCTGACCGTAGGCCATATTCCAGTACTGCGAGCTCACGAGTGGCATGTTCAGGATGGTGAAATACTTGTTCAGCCGGTCGAAAGCCGCCGAAGCTCCTCCACGACGGCACACCACCACGCTGGCTCCGGGCTTGTACTGCAGGTCGGGCCCCAGCGAGTAGAACACGCGGTCGAGCAGCGCGCATAGCGAACCGTTGGGGCCGCCGTAATACACAGGCGAGCCCACGATGAGGCCGTCGATACCGTCCTTCACGGAACGCATCACCTTGTAGTACAGGTCGTCGTGGAACGTGCAGCGTCCCGTGCGGCCGCACATGCTGCAGGCAATACACCCCTGCACAGCCTGCTTGCCCAGGTGGATAATCTCCGTGTCTATGCCCTCCTCGTTCAGCGTCCGGGCCACTTCGCTCAGCGCCGTGAACGTGTTCCCGTTCTCGCGCGGGCTTCCATTGATGAGCAAAACCTTCATATTCCTTTCTTGTTTTTGAGCTGTTTAACTATCTCACCACTTCCGTGAACTCAGGCGTAGCTCCCTCCTCTTTACCCACGGTCACGTAGATGGTCGTGGTGCTCTCCCCGCCGTCCATACCCGTGCTCTTCACCGTGAACTTATAGTCCGTGCTCTCCTCCGTATGGCGCTTACCCACGGTCAGCGGTGTGCCCAGCGGGAACTGGTAGTTGGAGCAGGCTGCCTCGAAGAGCGTGCTGTCCTCAGCCGTCACGGCCACCTGCTCGCTGTACTCCGGCAGCGGCGTTGCCGTTCCCACCTTGAAGCCGTTCTCGATGAGGAAGCGGTCGAGTTCCTTTGCCGCAGCGGCCACGCGAGCGCTGCGCACGCCGTAGCCCTGACGGATGTCAGCCTTGGGCAGCGCCTTGCGGAGCGCCTCGGTGGACGTGTTCAGGCCACCGCTGCCGAAGGTGCAGAACGGCACAATGGTCTTGCCCGCGAAGTCATACTCCTTCACCAGCGAGGCGATGGGCATCGCGTACGTTCCGAACCACACGGGGTAGCCGATGAAGATGACGTCGTAGTCCTCCAGCTTCGCCTGAATGGGCTTGAGCTCCGGAGTCTCGCCGCTCTTCATCTCCTCGCCGCAGCGCTGAATGGTAGCCTGGAAGTCGCCGTCGTAAGGGTTTACCACCTCGATGCGCTCGATGTCGGCCCCCAGCTGCTTCTGCAGCTCCTCGGCCACAGCCTGCGTAGAACCCGTCTGGGAATAATACAACACCAATGTCTTCTGCTTTGTGCAGCCGCACAACATCATAGCCGCCATAGCCATGGATAATAGAACCTGTTTCATTTTCTTCCTATTTATTTGTATTTCGTTTTTTCTTTCTCTTTTATTTCGTTTCGTTATTCCGTTGCAAATATAGCGCTTTCCTTTGAATCCGATGAGGAATAAACCTACTTTAACTTTCCACTTAATTCAATTTTTCACTCTTAACTTTTCACTGAATTAGTTGTACTTTTGTCCCCGAAAACAAGAAAACAATCCCATTATGAGTACCGCAACACTGTCAAGCCTGTTAGAATATCTCTATGGCACACTCTCGCCAAGCAATATGCGCTGGGTGGGTGAGCATCTGATTGAATATGCCCAAAAAGAAGAGAAGGAGGAAGAAGCCCTAACGCCCTACACCGTGGAGGAGTTGCTGGAACGAGCCGAAGAAGGACGGCGGCAAATTGCCATGGGCAACTATTGCACGATGGAAGAACTCCTCCAGAAATTGGATGAGGATTTTGTGGAGGACAACAAACCACAATACGAAATGGCATGAGGGTATTTGTCCCCGACATCGTCAAGGAGAAAGGGGCTGATTTAGTCGAAATTTGCCATTAAGGGGTTTAAAAAACAAAGTTTTTGCTGCTTTTGTGTCAGAAAAACTTATCATAGACCGAAGATAAGGGCACTGCCCCGATTCAGGGCACTGCCTACAAAAGCCTTCCTTTCACGCACGCGCGAAAAAGCCGTTACGTTACGGCTTTCTTTCTCAGCCTTTTCTTTATTACTTTCTTTTTTGCTACTTTTTTCTTTCATTTTTCTTTTCCTCTCTTTCTAAAAATCGACTTTTTTCAGACTACGAAATTCATCGTTTTTTACGGAGCCGCATGCTGAGCGGTCTTATGCGCAGAAGACCTAGGTCTTAAGGCGATAAGATCAAGGTCTTAAGGCCGTAAGATCTAGGTCTTTCCCGAAAATCTATTGCATGAATGGAAATAAATCCCTACCTTTGCAGCGGTGAAAGTTAAAGTAGGTTTATTCCTCATCGGATTCAAAGGAAAGCGCTATATTTGCAACAAAATAAAATAGATTTGCAACGAAATAAAAAAGGAAAGACATTGAGATTCTGGATGATCATATTACTGTTGCTGCCAGTGCTGGGCATGGCTTATGCGTGCTGGCACACGTGGGTGCTGCTGCCGCTGAATAGCGCGTGGAAGGGGGCGGTCATCACCCTCGGGGTGGCGTGCTTCCTGCTGCTGTTCGTAGTTTTGAGTGGTACGCTGGACCGGTTGCCGCTGGCGCTGGCGCGCGTGATGTACGAGGTGGGCACTTCGTCGGTGCTGGTGCTGCTGTACGTGGTGATAGCGTTCCTGGTACTCGACATCGGGCGACTGGCACACGTGGTGCCGCGCTCATGGCTCTACGGCAACGGGGTTACGGCGGTGGCGCTGGCGGGGCTGCTGATTACGGTGTTCCTGTGCGGCCATATCCACTATCGGAACAAGGTGCGCGTGGC
>JAEEGL013875219.1_pt1 | contig 24591 bp, 3 predicted proteins | sample 9134231 | NCBI WGS metagenome assembly JAEEGL01 (sample SAMN16246548, study PRJNA631951) | gut metagenome | biome: gut microbiome; feature: rumen; material: fiber-attached | host: Bos | place: Iran: Karaj | collected 2018-10
ACTTTAACTTTCCTTTTGCATTAAATGGTTAAATTGTTAAATAGTTAAATTCCTTATCTGACTAGTTCCTTTTACACTTCTCCAATTTAACCATTCAACTATTTAATCATTTAATTATTTAAAACCGACACCGTCTCGCGGGCGATCATGAGCTCCTCGTTCGTTGGGATCACCACGACGGGGATCTTGGAGTCCTTCGTGGAGATCACGCCCGAAGCGCCGAAGCGCACCTTGAGGTTCGCCTTCTTGTCGAGTTTCACGCCGAGCGCGCCGAGGCGCTTGACGATCTGCTCGCGCAGCTCGGCCGCATTCTCGCCGATGCCGCCCGCCATCACGATGGCGTCGGCGCCGCCCACGAGCGTGTTGTAGCCGCCGATGTAGAGCGCGGCGCGGTGTCCGAACGCCTCGAGCGCCTCGACGGCGTCAATGTCGCCCTTCACCGCCTTCGCGAGCACGTCACGCGAGTCGCCGCCCTGTACCCCGGCGAGGCCCTGGAATCCGCTCTCCTTGTTGAGCATCTTGTCGAGCTTCTCCAAGGTGTAGCCCTGCTGTCCGAGGAAGAAGAGTACGCCGGGATCCACCGTGCCGGAGCGCGTGCCCATGATGAGTCCGTCGAGCGGCGTAAGACCCATCGTGGTATCCATGCACTGGCCGTTCTTCACGGCGGCGATGGAGGATCCGTTGCCGAGGTGGCATGTCACGAGGTTGACCCGCTTCAGCGGCTTCTTGAGCCATGCGGCGGCGGCCTGCGTGATGTACTTGTGCGAGGTGCCGTGGAACCCGTACTTGCGGATGCCGAACTTGCGCGCAACGGCGCGCGGGATCGCGTAGGTGTAGGCGCAGCCAGGCATCGTCTGGTGAAAGGCCGTGTCGAACACCGCCACGTTGGGCACGCCAGGACATGCCTTCTCGCAGGCCATGATGCCGTCGAGGTTCGGCGGGTTGTGCAACGGGGCCAGAGTCGAGCACTTGGCGATAGCCTTCTTGGTGGCGGCGGTGATCTTCACCGGGGCCGCGAAGAGCGAGGCACCGTGGACTACGCGGTGGCCTATCGCATCCACTTCCTTGAGGGACTTGACGACGCCGATGGCGGCGTCGCACAGGACGGCCATCACCGCCTTGATCGCCTCCACGTGGTTGGCGATCGGCATTTCCTTCACGATCTTCTCCGCCCCCGCCTTCGCATACATGAGGCGGGAACCGGCGATGCCGATGCGTTCCACAAGACCCTTGCAGAGCATCTTCTCCCCCTGCATGTCAAACAGCATGTATTTCAGGGAGGAGGAACCGGCATTTACTACTAGTACTTTTTTCATAGTTGGTAGTTGGTAGATGGTAGATGGTAGATGGTAGTTGGTAGATGGTAGTTGGTCGCCGAATGTCGGATGACGAAAGAGCCAATTGACATCCGGCGACCTCCATCCACCTATTGCTCGAGCTTCACCTTGAAGAAGGCGGCGCTGCCCAAGTTGGCCGCATCGATGGTGGCCTTGATCTTCTCGGCAGGCACCTTCACCTCCGTTGTTCCCTGTGCAGAGAGGGACAGCGTTTCGACGATGGCTTCCGTCGCATCGGAGAAGTCGGGCTTCTTGGCGGCGACAAGAATGACATTCACGTCCGCCGTGCTGGAGAAGGCCATGACCGTCTTCGCGCGGGTGGAAACTTCCGTTACGTCGGACATCACGGTCAGGTCAAGGCCGCCATCCAGCGAGAAGTCGTCGATGCGCACGACCACGTCGCCATCCGCCACCGGCGTGTCGTCGACGGCCGCGAGCGCACTCATAAGCGTGATGGGCGCGTATGCCGGCGACGATGCCGAATCTCCAAAGTTCAGAGGCGAGAGGCTCGTCGCCAAGTCAGGGTTGACCCTCGTGAAGAAGGTCGCGCCCGTGGCAGACTTGAGCTCCGTCAGCGAATTTTTGGTTGCCATCTCCTTGGAGTCGGCCAAGCCGTCCCTGTCGGTATCCATGTCCTCGATGAAGATCTCCGCTTCCGGCAACGGGCCGTTGATGGCGATCTCGTACGCGCGCGGCGTGTAGAGGGCGGGATTGGAGGTGTGGACATAGTTACCGTAGCCCCACGACTCCCACTTGTCCCACGAACCGTTTCCGTTCGTGTCGATGTAGGCGCGCACGTAGTACGTGCCGGGCTTCAGGCCGAGGATCGTGGCGTTCACGTCGATGGCGCTCTCGCTGCCAAGATTCGACAGATCCTTCACGTAGGCCTCGCCTGCGGGCATCCCCGAGAAGTCCGGCGTCGTGAATGCCTGGACACGGACGAGGTTCGCGAGGGCGTTGTTTGCCGTCGGCGTCGACCCGAAGTAACGCACGCGGGCGCGGATCATGCCGTAGTCGTCAATCTGGTCCAGATATCCGGAGGCGACCAAGCGGAAGGAGGTTGTCTCTTCGTCGTCGTTGAACGTCGTGTACTTCGCGTCGAGCATCGAGACGGACCACGTGTAGTCGTTCGTAGTCGCGAACACCCTGCCTTTGGGCGTCATCATGTCGGGATAGATCGGCGCCGTCCAGGAATACACGCCCTCCTGGCTGCGCGGCGGCGCCTTGCGCACGCCGGAGTCGTAGATGAGCGTCGTGCCGGACTTCACCTTCAGCCGGAAGGCGGGATAATCCTTGCCGATCGTGTTCGCGTGCTTCCACTTGAACGTCGGCTGCGCGCAGATATGCCCGACCGGCTCCAGCGGCGTGGTCTTGGACTGTGTCGCACCATTTTCAAACCTGTTCACAAAGCATGTGGCCAGATTGTTGTTGGTGACGGTAGCCGAGATCGAGCCGGTGCCGATGACGACCTTGTAGACGACACTTGTGATCGAATCTTTCGACTCAAGACCGAGGTTGTTCGACAGGTAGGTTGAATTGGTGAACGCATTCCAGTCAAGGTCCCATTTGCCGACCGGCAGGAGATCCAGATCCTTCTCCGTCACAAGCGGGTTGGAAGCCAGGTTCTTGTTGAGTTCCATCACGAGACGGGATGTGTAGTATACCATCGTGTCGACCCTGCGCTGGGCGATGCCGTTCACGCTTACCCTGACAAACCGAAGCACAACGTCTGAAGAAGTGGCGTTCGGCATGTTCGTTCCCTCCTGGCCGGCGGCAATCGGCACGTTCCTCCCGTCGCCGGAGAGCAACACGCCGCGGTCGGACAACTGCTGCTGCGCCACAAAGGTGTTGTTGGCTATCGCATCCCTCATGTTGATGCGGAACAGCGACGAGTTGACATCCGTCATCTCCACCTCGACGGACGCTTCGGACCAGCCGACGTCCACATCCGTGACGATGCCGTAAGGCTCGCCAGGCGTCCACTCGCCGCTTCCGTCCTTGTCGGCAAACACCTCGAACAGGTACTTGCCTTCGCGCAGCCTGCCCTTGACATTCGGTGCCGCAAGGCGCGTCTCGCAGACGTTGCCCTCGGAGACCACCTTGCCCGTCCAGCGGACGCGCACGAAGGACTTGGCGAGGTTGATGCGGCCCCAGTCGTTCGAGGCCGGCGGCTCCGTGTAGGTGGGCTCAGAGCTCGTCACGTCGTAGTAGAGGTAGTCCTGCATCTTCGAGAAGTCCAGCGTCGCCATTCCGGTCTTGTAGTCGACGGTTCCGGCAACGCCGCCGTCGCGACCGCGCCGCAGGCACGAGACGTGCTCTCCCGTCTTGTACTCCTCGTACAGGCCGACGATCCACGTCGCATCCGAAGGATCCAGCCAGATGTCGTCGGCTTCTGCCATGTGGACCAAGGCGTTCGGATCGCGGAACTCGACCTTGACGCTTCCGGGCACGACGGATCCGGGCCAGAGGTTGAAGGTCCTCGTGTCGCCCGAGTTGGCACCGAGATCGACGGAAGATTCCTGATTTCCGCTCACGGACACGTTCCAGACGGCATCAGGAACCTGCGGGGAGTCGGCAGAGTACGCCTTGATGACCAGGGCTGCCGCATCAAGCTGCTGGCTTTCGCGGTTCGCGTAAACGGCCTTCAGTCGAATGGTGGGCGTCGGGATCTCATCCAGAGTGCCGCCGTCAAGCAGCTGGGAGATGCGCGTCGTCGGGTCGGTGCCCGCGCGCGCCTCGGCAAAGTTGCTCCAACCGTCGTCGTCCGGGTCGTCCCAGGCGTCGAACACGAAGCGCGACACCTTGTCCGGATCGAACAGGTCTTCCCACCAGTCTTCCATGAAGTCGTGGTCGGCGAACAGGAAGCCGAAGTAGGAGGATCCCCTCTTCAGGAAGTAGTCGGGCACGTCCTGATCGGGCGACTCCGCCACCTTCGAGACCTGATTGGTGTAGCTGACGGCCTGGAAGCCGTGGTTGTCGTGGAGCTTGCCCTCAAGCTTCCACTCCCACCAGTTCGAGAGGCCGTCGTTGTCGAAGTCGTCGCGCGGCGCAACCACGTAGTACCAGTAGTCGCGCGTAGCGACGCCGCCGTCCTTGTCCTCCGCCACGAGCGTGGCCTTCCGCAGACCGGACGTGCCGTCCGTGAACGCGAAGGTGTACGTGCCGGAGACCTTGTTGGTCACGACCGTCACGCCGTTCGTGGCCACCGTGAACGCATTCGAGGTCACGACCGCCGCATTCGTGCTGACGAGGCCCTCGCCGCGCCAGTACACGTGCAGCCCGGCCTCGAGGTCGGCCGCCACGTCGTCGACGGACGCGGTGATCTGCACCGGATCGCGCATCATCACTATGACCGCGTTCGTCTCGGCGTAGTTTATCCACTCCACCGGCCCGATCGCGGGAGCACAGTTCGTCACCGAGAAGTTGAACATGCTCGTCAGATAGCGGTCTGAGTCGTCGGCGCTGACCGTCACGGCGTACGAGGAGCCGACGGTACCGTCAAGGTTCGTCAGGCATACACTCACGGCACCTTCAGCGACTCCCGAATAGGTGTAGGTGCAGCTCTTCTCGTCCGTCACGCAATCCAGTGCGTCACCGTCCGCCTTCGTCAACGTCGGCCATGCCGCGCCGCAGTCCGCCGTGCGCTCCAGCGTCAGCGTGAGCGTCACGGGATCTGTGGGCTCAGGTTTCAGCGCAAACACGAGCGTGCCGCCCGTCTCGGGGATGGCGTCGCTGCCGTCACCGGTGGTGATTCCAATCCGGCTCGGACCCAGCGAGCCGTTGTCGTCCCATTCCTTGGCGTCGGGGATGCCGTCGTTGTCCGTGTCCATGTCCTCCAGGAACACCACCGTCTCAGGCGGCATCTCGCCCACGGCCACCGTCACGGCGCGCGGCATATAGAGGTAGCGCTCATCCGTGCCGACGTTGTTCGCGTAGCCCCATGTTTCCCAGCGCGACCAGGCGCAGTCGCCGTCGGAGTCGATGAAGGCGCGCACGTAGTAGGCGCCAGGCTTCAAGCCGAGGATCGTGGCGTTGATCGTCGTGACGTCATCGGTCGAGGCGATGTCCGCCACGTTCGTCACGTAGGTCTCGCCCACGGGATCGCCCGTAAAGTCGGGCCGCTCGAACGCCTGCACGCGGATCAGCTTCTTGAGCGCGCCGGCGTCGGTCGACGTCTCGGCCGGACCGTAGTAGCGCACAGCAACCTTCACCGCGCCATAGTCGCTCACGGTTCCAGGCGCGCCCGCATCGGCCGTATTGAGGGTGAAAGCAAACTGCGTCTCCTTCTTGTTCGGCTCGGTGAACTTGGCGTCCAGCATCGAGACGGACCACTTGTAGCTCTTGCCGCGCTCGAACACGACACCCTGCGGCGTCACCATGTCCGCATAGATCGGTGCCGTCCACTCGTAGGTGCCGTCCGAGGTCCGGGCAGGAGCCGGGCGCACGCCAGAATCGTAGACGAGCGTGGTGCCGTCATCCTTCCACACCCTGAGGCGGAACGCGGGGTATACCTTGCCTATCGTGTTATCGTGCGTCCAGCGGAACGTCGGGCTGGCCGCGTTGACATTGCCGCCGCTCATCGGACTGACCGGCAACGCCATGGACTGCGACTCGCCGCCCTCGAACCTGTTCACAAACATGAGCGGCAGGCCAGCGCCGTCGGCAAGCGCAACGGAACCCTCGCCCAACACGATCCTGTACGTCGCGTTCGTCAGCCCGCTGATCACCGCGTTGCCCGCGCCGACCCAAGCATTCGTCAAAGTGCCCCAGTCAAGATCGACAAGCCCAGCGGTGAGGACGCTCGCCTCCGTGAGGAGCGGATTCCTGGCGATGTCGATGTAGCGGTCGAGCACCACCGCATCGTACGGGGACTCAACAACGCCGTAGACGTTGGTCGTCTCCACCCGCTCGCCGTTCACGAGCGTGCGCAGGACACGCATCCTCACAAGCCGCGTGGTGAGATCTGCGGCCGACGACAGGCCGGACTCCACGTTGGCAGCCGTCGGCGTGCCGACGACCCTGCGGTCGGTAAGGTCGTTCGCTGCATCGAAACCGCCGGCCGCCGCCACGGACGCAATGTCCATACGCGCGATCTGCGATGTCGTGCGCGTCAGCTCGATCTCGCACGACGCGCCGAACCAGCCCACGTCCACGCCGCTCACGGCGCCATAAGGCTCGCCCGGATCCCAGGCGCCGTTCTCGTTCTCGTCGAGGAACGCAACGAATGTCGTCTTGCCCTCGCGCAACGCACCGCGCGACACGCCTACGTTCGTCTTGTCGGGAGACGACAGGTTGACCGAGTGGCGCCACACGCCGGCTGGAACGACTCCCTTCCAGCTGGCCAGAATCCACGCCCCATTGGACGGGTATTCCGTCGACTCTTCGGTATCGATCACGTCTGCGCCGTCATCGCCGCCAGTCGCATTGGTCTTGTTGATCGTCTGATGCGTACTCGATTCGACCACAATGAGAGAGTCCGGGAATTTCGAGTAGTCGATCGTCGCCTCGCCCGTACGGTAGTTGATTGTGCCGATAGGTGCTCCCACCCAGAGCAGGTCGCCCATCGTCTTGTCGCTTTCCCGCGGCTTGTCAGATACGGGCGTCACCCAATCGCTCACAAGGGAGAAGGCTATGCTGTGCTTGGTCAAGACACCATTCTTCCACGTCCGGGTATGGTGGTAGTAGATTGGGCACTTAATCTGCAGCTTCACCGAACCGGGTTCGCACGGACCGAACATGACGGTCTGCGTGACGCCAGGACCGGGGTTGCTGCCAAGGTACCGCGAAGAGGCCACGTCGGAACCTAGCGTCCAGATGGCATCAGGCATGTTGTTGTCCCCACCATCAGGGAAAGCCCGCACCATAATAGGCGCGTCATGCGTCCCGTCCGCCTGCACGAACGTGATGTTGACAGTCGGCACGGGATGCTCGATCTCGGCGTAGCCATCCACGCCCGCCTCGTTCTGGCGCGTCGGATCGGTGCCCGCGCGCGCCTCGGCGAAGTTGCTCCAGCCGTCGTTGTCCGGGTCATCCCAGGCGTCGAACATGAAGCGCGACACCTTGTCCGGATTGAACTGGTCTTCCCACCAGTCGTCCATGAAGTCGTGGTCGCCGTAGTCGAAGCCGAGGTAGTTCCCCGTGTCGGCGTTGGCCAGGAAGTAGTCTGGCACGGCCTGGCCGTGCGAGTTGGCGTTGAAGGAATCGAGCGGCTCGATTCCGTACACGGCTCCGATCAGGTATTCCATGAAGTTGGAGAGCCCGTCATTGTCGGAGTCCTCGAGGAACATGTTGCCGACGAGGCCGTACTGGTGCTCAAGCGCATCGGAGATGCCGTCTTCGTCGGTGTCGTCCTTCCACGGGTCGGTCACGGCGATTCCTTCGCCCCATTCCTCGACCAGGGTGAGTCCGCCGTTATCCGGAGTATTCGCGGAATCGCGCACATAGTCGGCCGCGCTGAGGCCACAGATTTCGCTGAACGGCGAGATCTTCGCCTCGTCAAGCGTCGCCGTCGCGCCGTCCAGACCGAACATCACGTACAGCTCCCAGCCGTCCGGCACGCCGTCCTTGTTGTTGTCGGGATCACCCGGCTTCAGCGTGAACGACGCCCACGTCCTGTTCGTGTTCATGGCCACCTCGTCCGCAAAGTCGTGGCCGTAGACGTTCTCGAAATAGCGGCACACGAGGTACTTGTCAAGCGCGGTGAACGGCTTGGTGTTCGCACCGTAGACCACCACGCCCTCGTCGTTAGTCGAGATCGCCGCCGAATTGGCCGTTGTCGGGTCGAAGCCGAACGCATCGTACACCTGCGCGTGGACGAGCACGACTTCCGCGTTCTCCTCGACGGCGTAGACCTTGAGTCCCGCAAGATCGGCGGCGTCGGCCGCCCGGCCGAAGCCGTACTTGCCGGCGTAGTCGTAGGTACACGCAAGCACATCCGCAAGAGAGGGAGCGTCGGCATAGTCGCCGACCGCGACCTTGAGGGTCAGGTTCGTGACCACGTACTTGTTCGTAGCCGACATCTGGTCGACGCCGTTCCAGAGCGTGACGACCGTCAGATTCGTGACCGCGTAGGCCATCACGTCTCCGGAGACAACCTCGTCGGCGTCGGGCGTGATGGGATCGGTTTCCGCAAACAGCACCTCCCACCCGTCGGGCATGCCGTCTTCGTCGGTATCCCACTTGGTCGCATCCGTGCCCAGATCGTCCTCTTCCGTATCGGAAAGTCCGTCGCCGTCGCTGTCGTCGTCCTCTCCCAACGTGGCGTCGCTCCAAAGGTCAAGCCCCTCCTCAAGGCAGTCCGGCACGTCGTTTTGGTTGACGTCCGTATCCTCCATGATGATCATGCAGGCAGGCGGGACCCGCGCTTCGCTCCTCACGAGCAGCGTCCCCGGATGGTGGGTGTCGCCAAGTTCCTCGCGACCGATCAAGTGCCCCCAAGGCTCGTAGGCGTCACGGACGCCGTTCGTGTTGAGGTCGATGAACGCCATCACGTAGTAGCTTCCGGGAGCGATGCCATCCAGCCTGACGTATCCAGCCGCATTGGTGGTGATCGTGGAGAACGGCACCCCAGGATCGTTGACGAGCCCCTGAACCGTTCCGATGTCGCCGGAGAGCCGCGCACGCGCCACGGGATAGCCAGTGAAGTCCGCGTTCTCATACACGCCGATTACGACATTGGAGCAAGAAGCGTCGCTCGGACCGAAGTAGCGGACTTCAACCGCCAAGCTGCCATAGCCCGTCTCCAACGCACCCACTTCGGCAGAGGTCACGTCGGGGATGCCGCGGCAGTTCACCTTCGTGTGGAACTCCGCAGGCTCAGACCAGAACCCGTCAGGCGTCTGGTACTTGGCGTTCATCTCGGCCACGCGCCAGAAGTAGTTCGTGTTGTCCTCCAGCACCTCGCCCGGGCCCACGTAGACCGGCGCGCTGTACGCACGATTGCCCGCGACGGAGAGAGGCTTCAAACCAGAGTCCCAGACAATATCGGTGAATTCTCTGTCGCGTGCGATCTGGAGCTGGAACGCCGACATGTTGTCAGTCCCCGTCCAGACGAACTGCGGGCGGGCCATGTAAACATGGCTGCCGGACGTGTCGGACGGGCTCACCGCCGCAGTCGCCGTGCGTGCAGCGTCAAACGTACGGGTGAACGTCTCGACAGCAGCACCGTCCACCATGACGGCGTAGGTCGCGGACGTGATTTCGTCAGGGGCGATACCGTACTTGGCCGCATCCTTGCAGAGGTAGGTCCAATCGAAGTCAAAGGCGTCAGGGGCCATGAAGTCGGCGGCGCCGAACCAGTTGCGGATGTCAAGGTCCGCCTCGCGCGACCAGATTATGCGCGCGCGCGTTCCCTCGCCGTTGATGGCCGTACGCACCACGCTCACGCGCTGGACGCCTTTGCCGTCAACCGAGAAGCGCACGCCGCTGTTGTCGTCGGTAAGCAGGATGGAGACTTCCGGAACCTCGTCCCAGCCCACATCCACGTCTCGGACGAACCCGTACGGTTCGCCGGCGTCGCACACGCCGTTGTCGTTCGCGTCGACGAACGCGACAAACGTCGTCTTGCCCTCGCGGAGATAGCCGCGCGTGGAGGCATCCTCGTCGGCCACCGAGAGGTGGAACTCCTTGGTGTTGCCCTTGGAGACCACGCGGCTCGCCCAACTGAACCTCACGAAGGAGGTGCGCTGATCGAGGTGCGCATACTCATCATCGCCGATCTTAATGACGTAATCAGGGTCCTGGAACTGCGTGAAATCTATCTCCACGTCGCCCGTGCGGTAGTCGACGAACCCTCTGCCATTGCCGAAGTCCCCGCTATAGTGGCCTTGCGGATTCACCTGCGGATTGTCGCCGCCGGCTCCGTGCCAGTGCGTTGCATCGGCGTCAATGCCGAAGAGCGTGGTCTTTCCGCTTGTGACATGGTAGTGGGACGGAGCGAAGAAGGACACCACACAGCGGTATTCGGCAAGCATTCCGGGGCCCACGTTGAATTTAACCACCCTGTTCGGGTTGAGGCCGAGGAAACGCGAACATGTGACAGTCGCATTGTTCGCACCCACGACGGTCCATGACGCGTCCGGCATGCCGGAAAGGGCCGAGCCGTGCCACGCCTTGACCACGATCTTGTCGTTGAACGCGTCGCTCGTCCCATTGTAGGAAACCTTCATGCGCACCGTCGGCATGGGATACGCCGGGAGACGGTTATCCTCGTCCGCCCCGAGGGAGACGAGCGAGAGCGTGGCGTCAAGCGACGGGTCGGTGAGGACACGCGCCTCGGAGAGGTTGCTCCAGCCGTCGCCGTCGCTGTCGTCCGCGGCATCCCAGATCGTGTAGTTCACGTATGACAAGTCCTCAAAGAGGCGCTCCCACTCCGTGCCCATCATGTCGTGGTCGGTGTAAAGCTCGCCGAGGTAGCGGCGCTTGCCATCGACCGTGACCGTCCGCCAGTAGTCTGGCGTCGCACCGTCTGTCATGTAGTCCTCGGGATCCAGATTCCCGCCGAGCTGAGCCGCCCATTGCTTGGAAGCGAGGTATTCCGTCCAGTTGGAGAGTCCGTCACCGTCGTCGTCATTCTGCCACGCCCCCCAGTTGAGACGGAACTTGAAACCGTCTTTGTCCGAAATCCCATCCTCGTCGGAATCAGTGTTCCATGGATCAGTCGGCGCGCGACCGCCGTCGTACTCGTCCAAGATGGAGAGTTCCCCGCCATCTGGCGTATAGGAGGGATCACGCACGTAGTCGGCTGCGGCAAAAGGCGAAACTTTCGCTTCGGCAAGCGTCACCACTGTATTCGTACCGAACATCACGTACAGTTCCCAGCCATCGGGGACGCCGTCCCTGTTGCAGTCGGAATCGCCTGGCTTGAGCGTGTACGACGACCACGTTCCATTCGTGTTCATCGCCGTCTCGTCCGCGAGTCCGTAGGCGTTTTCAAGGTAACGGCACACGAGGTACTTGTCAAGGGCCGTGAACGGCTTGGTGTTCGCGCCGTACGCATAGTTCGTCACATAATGGTAGCCACTGACCGAATCGTATTCCCAACTGGTGTCGGTCGGCTCCCTGATCGTCGGATTCGCCGTGGTCGGGTCAAACCCAAAGAACTCGTACACCTGCGCGTGGACGAGCACCACCTCGGCGTTTGGCTCTACGGCGTAGACATACATGTTGTCTGGAAGCGTTTCAACAATGCGGCCGAGACCGTTCGTCCCGCCATAGTCGTAGATCAAGCGGAGGTTGTGGTTCATCGCCAGCGGCGTCGCGTCATCACCGGCCTTGACCTTGGCCCTGGCATCCATCACCGCATAGCGGTTCGTGGCAGAGGACGAATCAACACCGTCCCAGGTGGTGATGACGGCCAGGTTCGTGACCGCGTAGGCCATCACATCGTCTGCGGCGACGGCATCTGCATCCGGCGTGTAGGGATCGGTGTCCGCAAACTTGGCCTCCCAGCCATCGGGCATCCCGTCACCGTCCGTGTCCCAGACGGTGGCGTCCGTGCCAAATTCATCTTCCTCTTCGCCCGTCAGACCGTCGCGGTCGACGTCCGTGTTGTCCTCGGCTGCGGCGGATACCGAGGCGGCAGCGGCCGCAAGATCGGAGAGGTCCTCACGGCAATCGGGAATGCCGTTCTGGTTGATGTCGGTATCCTCCATGAACACCACGCACGCGGGGGTGGTGGAGGCGAGTCCTGTCACCGTAAGCGGCATCGGCGCGTAGAGCACGGCACTGCCCGAACCGACCTGATTGGCGTAGCCCCAGGTCTCCCAGATGTCCCGCTTGCCATTGCCGTTGCGGTCGATGAAGGCCCGCACGTAGACGGTTCCCTTCGGGACGCCGTCAAAGGTAACGAGGTTGTTCGTCTGCGCCGCGACGAAATCAAGCAGATTCGTCAGCGCGAGGTCGGCCGTCACGCCGTCCGCGCTCAAGCGGTCACCGAGCTTGACCGAGGCCAGCGGCTTCCCGGTGAAGTCGGGCGTCTTGAACACCTCCACGTACACGTTGGTAAGCGGTTCGTCCACGGCGGGGCCATAGTAGCGCACGTCCACCTTCACGCGGCCACAGCCCGTGTCGTTCTTCGCGGAGTCGATTGCGGTCTTGAATGCCGCCCAGTCGCTCCAGACGACGTCACGATCGCCAAGTGTGGCAAGCGAGTTGTACTTCGCATTGAACTGGGCGACGCGCCAGAAGTAGTTCGTGTTGTCGAGAAGCTCGCGCCCAACATAGATTTCAGGCGTGAACTCGTAGCCGCGCGCGCTACGGGCCGGCAAGGTGTTCGTGCCGGAGCTCCACACCACCGCATCGGGAGAATCGACCGTGGCCACCTCGATCGCGAAGGCGGTGTAGCCCTCGCCGCCGGTCCACGTGAACGTGGGACGCGCGGCCTGGACAAAGTACCCGGAGGTCACCGCCGGCGACGCCACCACAGGGGCGCTGCGGTCAACGGAGAACGTCTTCGTGAACACGTCGCTGGCGGAGGTCTGCAGGTCATTGAGGTCATTGTTGCCAATGACAATGGCATAGTCCGCAGAGACGATGTCGGCGGGATTCATGCCCAGCTTCCTGGCGTCCTCCACCAGATACTTCCAGTCAAGGTCAAACGCCCCGGCGCGCACGTAGTCCGCACGGGTGAGGTAGGGGCGGCCGTTGAAATCAATCTTGCGGGCGAATACCACACGGCGGGCGTCGGTGCTCGCTTTGCCGTTGATCGCGGTACGGACGATGCGCACGAGACGCTCGTCATTGTAGGAAGTGGAGACATTCGGACCCGACGGGGGGTCGGTGATCAGCTCGAACGAGAGGTCGGTCACGCGGCTCCAGCCGACGTCCACGTCGCGCAGGAAGGCCATGGGGTCGCCCTTTGAAGCATAGTCTCCATTGCCGAGGAACGCAACGAACGTATTCTTTCCTTCCCGGAGGTGCCCTTCCGTCGGTGCACCGAGATAGAGCTGCGTCATGGAAGAGCCCGAGAGCATCTTGCTCGACCAACGGGCCTTGAGGTAGGCATCTGCTGGCGCAACATAGATTAGAGAACTCTCGCCCGAATACTGTCTCCATTCTTCCGGGAATTTAGCACAGTCAACAACAGCGATTCCTGTCTTGTAGTTGATGGTACCGACAACAGAACCACTGTTCATAATTATCAAATTCCCCATTCCAGAATCGCCATCCGCTGCGTCCTTGACCATTCTGAGCCACGGACTCGTACCTAGTGCCGTGGTCTTCACGAGCGTCCAATTGCCGTTAGATGAAACATTGTACTCATTAAGTGTCGACATGGGAGTGCAGATGTCAATCCATACCGTGTCGGGCACCACCGAGCCAGGTCCGAGTTGGATCGTAAGTGTCGAATTCGGATTCTTACCAACCAGACGCTCGTAGTTCATTGCCTGGCCTGCGCCGGCGGATACGCGCCAGGTTGCGTCCGGTGCGCCTTGGAGCGAAGCGTCAGACCACGCCTGAATGACAACAGTACCATTGACAGCGGCACCCGTGTCGAGCGAGACCGTTGCCTCGATCGCGGGGATCGGGTAAGCAGGCAGTTCCTCCTGCCCGATGGAGAGGACGGAGGTTGCCGTCGGATCTGTTCCCGCGCGCGCCTCGGCGAAGTTGCTCCAACCATCGTTGTCCAAATCCAGGGCCGCATCCCAACGGTTACGCGAGATAAGGGTCTCGTCGTACTGATCCTCCCACCAGTCCTCGATGAAGTCGTGGTCGGCGACGATCTCGCCGAGGTAGTACCCTTCGTAATCGGGATTCGTGCTCTGCGCGAAGTAGTCAATCACGCCATGGTCGCCCTCGGAGCACATCTGCATCGGATCGAGGAGCGGGAACCCGTTCACGAGGCCGAAACCGTAGGCGTCGCCCCAGGAAATCAGCCATTCCTGGTAATTCGAGAGCCCGTCGTTGTCGGGGTCGGAATCTGGGTCGAAACCAAGGACGCCGTACATTCTCTGCCACCAGTCGGGAATGCTGTCCTCGTTGGCATCCACATCCAGCGAGCTGTACGCATCGTCATAAGCGCCCCCCGGCAGCATGCCGCGCGCAAGGTCGATCTGGTAGGCCTGCGCTGCCGACATCCGAACCGTCTCGCCGGACGGCAGGATGTAATCGACCATCGTGGCAGTCGTCAGAGCGGCGGCATCCGCCACCCCATATTGCGCCACGGCATAGTCCTCCCACCAGTCAGGGAGACCGTCGTTGTCAAGGTCGTCCACCGTGGCCGTGCTGGCGTCCGTCGCGCCCTGGCCGTCCCAGAAGTCGGGGCAGCGCTTCGCAAACGCATCGCCGAGCGGCAACAGGTCGGCACCGCCTACGAAGCCCGTGCGCTCGTCGAACTTGAACCGTTTCATCAAGTCGCTTGCCGCCGTCCGGAGGTTTCCATCCGACAACCGCCCCATGATGTTGTTCAGGAGCAGTTCGCGGAACGTCCCCTCGGCCATATAGTTCCAGTAGGGGTACGGGCAGGCCGTGTTCGGGAACATGAAGGAAGTAACGCTGACCTCTAGGGGAAGCGTGACGCCTCCCAGCCGCTCGCTCCAGTACTGGCTGTCGGCCGCGAAGCCGTCCATCGCCGGCAGCATGCCGCACGTATTGCGGATCCACGGGACGAGTGCGCGGTTCGCGTAGACGCCGCTCGCGATCGGGATAGCCGACCACCAGCCGCAGCGAAGGTCCACGCTGTGTTCGTTCCACTTCACGTTGTCCACGACCTTCTCGGTGAAGCCGCTCGGCTCAGAGGCCACATAGTCGGTGTTGACCTCGCTTGGCAACTGCTGGAAGCTGTAGTGGAGCAGAAGCTCCGGCGGCAAGTCCGGCTTGCCGTCGTTCTCATTCCGCGTGGCGTAGTCCAGCCAGGACGTGTAGATTTCCTCGCGGAGCGCCTTGACGTCGTCAAACGAATAACGCTTCTCATAGTCCGCCGCAATCTGGTTGGCGGTACGGTCGCCATCCCACACGCGCACTTCGTCGACCCAGCCCTTGTAGAAGGCACGGTAGTTCGACCAGGAGGAGTATTTGTCAAGAACCGTTGCCCCGAGCGTGGCCGCATCCGCGCCCACGAGGAACACGCCGGGATATGTCGTGTAGCCGTTCTCGCCGAAGTTCGCCCCCTCGGGCGTGACGGACTGCTTGGTCAGGACGATGCCATTTGCCGGAATGAGATTCGACCCTGCACGATTGACCTCGCGTCCGTTCACGTACAACACGAGCGCGGAGCCGTTGTACGTGAGCGCGATGTGCGACCAGGTCTCGGCATCCAGCACGGAACCGCGCACCGTCACCGTGCCGAAACCGTTGGCGCTGCCGCTCTCGACGGCGTCGCTGCTGTCGAACTGGCCGAACACGCGCCCTTCGGCGTCGAGGCCGATGCGGAAGTTCGCGCGCACCTGGTGGAGCGCATTGGAGAGCGTGCTGTTCGGGTAGTCCGAGACGCGCGCGAGGATGGTCTGTTCCTGCGCCATGCCGTCGGGACGAATCCACGCCTCGACCGTGAACTTGCGCAACATCGCGTAGTTTTCGCCAACCGGACGGCTGAAGGTGCCCGAATAGGAGGCCACCGCCGAATCCTGACCCGGGAAGTACATCGCCTGACGGCGGTCGGGATCATCCCCGTTGCGCGGATCCGTGGCGCTCGTCACGACGTGCGTGAGCTCCTGGCCGTCCGGCAACCAGTCGTGGTCCGTGTCGAAGCCCTCGTTCTCCTCGAAGGAGAACATGAAGTCCTTCACGCTGCCGTCGGGTGCGTTGCTATCCACTATGGCAAACCAGGGATACTGCGTCAGGTCGGGAATGCCCATCGCCGCCGTCACGATCGGGTCGCGGCCGTAGTACTGAGCCGTGAAGCTCGTCTTGGCGGAGGAATCCGTCATCCAGAGCGGCGTCGGGTCGGTGTGGTAGTTCTGCGGCGAGGGCGTGTTGACGAGCAGCGCCTCCTCCGTGTTGCGGAGACCGTCACCGTCCGCATCGGCCTCCGCCACGCCCATGTACCACGGGTACTTCATCACATCGTAGATGGGCTCGATCATCGGCGGCATCTGCGGCCAGCCCACCCAGGCGTTGTAGAACGCCGAATAGAGGATCCCGTCATAAGCCACGTTATACGCCGCGCTGATCACGTCAACCTTGCCGAGCAGCGGGTTGAGGCCGTGGAACAGCTCGTAGTAGTCGTCCATGCCGTCGCCGTCCGAGTCCCACAGACGCGGGTCGGTAGTGGCATACGAACGTGCGGGGATGCGGTCCTCCTTACCGGCTGCGGCGTTCGGCGAGAGGCCGGCGGGGCGCAGCATCACGCGGTAGCCGGGCTCTTCGTAGTTCGTGCAGGTGTTGATGCCCCGCGGATTCTGCGCCAGCAGATCCCAGGACTTGGGCGGACGGGCGAAGTAGCCGAGGTCGCGATAGCGGAATCCCTCGCCACCATACGCGGAGAGCCCCGTGAAGCCAGCCGCGCGGGCCGCCTTGAAGAACTCGGCGCCGTCCCACGTCTGCATGGGAAGGAACCCCACGTATTTGCGCGTACCGGCCAGACCGTCGGGCAGGTAGCTGCCCATGAGCGGCGTCTCCGTGTCGTCGTAGCGGAGGTGGCGGAGCGTCTGGACGAGGTACTCCTGGAAGTTCTGGAGACCGTCGTTGTCGAAGTCGAAGTTACGCGACGTGCCCGTGCGGGGATCCCGCGAGCCGGTCGTCACGGCATCGCCGTCAAACGTGCCGTCCATGCCGGCCGTGATGTAGGAGCCGCTGCCTGAAGCGCCTGTGATGCCGTCGTTGCGGTTGATGATCGCCACTGTGTCGGACGGCAAGGCGAACCCTTCCGGCGAACCGCCCGTGAACACCACGCCGGCGAAGTCGCGTTCCCACGGGTCGGGCAGGAGGTCTCGGTCGGTATCGACCGAGCAGGGGTTCAGACCGCCGCCGCGGATGCACAGCTTCCCGTCATCCGCCGGCTCGCCGTAGATGAACGTGTATGTATGCCCGTTCGCGTATGCCGCAATTTTGAATTCCGCGGTCCAGGAGGCACCTTCGGCGCCGTCGGTGATACCGTCACCGTCGGTGTCGATGTCCCACGGATCGGTCGGGAAGAACTTGTTGAACCAGCTACTCACGTTGCCCGGATGCTGCGCGTGGATCGTCGCGACGCCCGCCGCGTTCACCGCCGATTCGTAGGCGTTGCAGGAGTCGGTACCCGCGAATTCGGTCGCGAGCGAGAGGCCGTCGTGATCATCGTCCCCCGACGCATCCTTATTGTCGTTCGGGTTGTACATCACGTAGAGCTCCCAGCCGTCGGGTATGCCGTCCTCGTCGGTGTCTGCGCCGTGGTTCGTGCTCGTGTAGGTGGGAATCGCCGCACCCTGCGCCGTCGTCTCAGATTCGCCCTCGCCGCTCGACGGCGCACCGGTCACGGTGTAGCTGACCTGCTCGAACGGCACGTTCGGATTCGTCGTCCCGGCTGCCAACACGCCCGCGATCGTCAAAGCACCCTTGGAAATCTTGTCTAGATCTTCCTCAAGCGACCGAAGCGGCTTATCGCCCGACTTGGCCATGTAGCGGTACTTCAGCACGAGGTATTCGTCCAGGCATGTGTAGGCAACCGTGTTGGTGGCCCTGCCCGTATCGCCCATGTTCACGTTCGGCGACCGAGACGCATCCCAGCGCACGGCGACGAAGCCGTTTATGTCCTTGTTCCACGCCGTGCGCGGATCGAAGCCGAACTGGGCGTAGACCTGGTCGTGGATCAAGAAGACGATCTTGTTCGTCTCGAATGAGGCAAGCCCCATGTCGGACACGTCGACCTCCGCCACGTCCAGCGGCTTCGCCGTGGCAATGCGGATGTCGCCCCATGTGCCGCCGGCGTACTTGCGGCCAAGTCGGTTCAAATAACTGATGGATTCGTCCTTGCCGTACGCGCCGCGGCTGACGGGCGTGTAGGGGGAACCGTCGCCGCCGTAACGGTACACGGCGATTGCGTTGATGTTGGAAACGCCGGCAGCGAGCACGCCCGTGTCATCGACGTAGGGAGACCCGTCACCTGCGACGGCGTACGCAAATGCCTTGCCAGCCGAATTCGTGAACGTCAAGACGCTGTAGGTCACCTCATTTGTGAAGGACGCCATGAAGTCGCCGTCAGGGTTCTTATCAGTCGCAGTTGGCAACTGCAGGGGACTCAGGCCGCGCATGACTTCCCACAGGTCGCTCATGCCGTCGCCGTCGGTGTCCCAGTGCACGGGGTTCGTGCCCAAGGCAAGTTCCTCAAGGTCGGTGAGGCCGTCGTTGTCGGTGTCGCGCCCAGCGAGAGTGCCGCCGGCCGCCGCCACGGTGGGATTGAACGCAGACACAATGTCATCCGAGGAAATCGGCACGCCCTTCGCGATGTCCTCGAGCTGGAACTTCTCGCCTTCGAGGCGTTTCCAGTTCCCATCGGCGTCAATCCAGCCGACTGCGGCCATGTACCAGAAGTAGTACTCGTAGCCGTCCGGGAAGCCGTCTCCGTCCGTATCGTCCACCGTCGGATCCGTACGGTTCTCCGGAATCCAACTCGTATTTTCGTTGAGTTTGGCGTCGAATGCGGCCCGCCACGTGGCCAAGGCCACCGCATAGTCCGCCTCGTCGTCCTCGGCGTGCTCTTTCTTGAAGTCAGCCAACGTCTGGAGGCCGTTCCAGTACGCCACGGCGTTTGTCTCCGCCTCGGAGAAGCTCGGGTCGGAGACCCATTTACCAGTGACGTTGTAGTTCCGGCTCGCGGGGTCAGGAGGGGTCTTGTCCATACGATAGTTAAGCGCATCGTGGAAGCCGCGGATTTCCTGTCTCGCCGTGAACGGACGCCCCACAGTCGACCACCCATCGGCTGTGGCTGGGATACTGCCACTCGTCACCGAGCCAGCAGGTAGGTAGTCGCCGTCCCCATTGAAGGCGGTCAGCAGTGGCTTGAGATCTGATGCCGTGGCCGTTTCGCCCTCGCCTCCGCCGTCTTCCGTGGCTCCAGTCGCGAACTGATAGAGTTTGCCGCCGCCGAAGAGGCGCTCGACGGCATACACGTCGGGGATGCCGTCCAAGTTGATGTCACCGACGTTGTCGGCAGGATACAACTCCTTCGAAAAGATGGCGTCAATCACGACCGGGTCGTATGACGGGCTCTCCGCATCAAATTCGGGGAGCGTCACGAGCTGTTGGCTGATGTGTTTCGACCCGATCTTCGCCTCGACGGCCGGATCAAAGCTCAGCAGCTGCCCCGTGAAAACGCCACCTCCCTCGCCTGCCGTGTTGAGAATCCATGCGTAGAAGAAGCTGTCGCGGTATGCGTCTTCGTAGCTGTAATGGCTTGAATAAGTCCCAGCCAAGAAGTGGGTGCCGTTTTCGTCGATTGCAATGTCGACCCCGGGTGTTAGCGTGCCATCGTCGACATCTCCCACCTTGTATCCACGTGCATAGGCGTTGACGGTTGGCCTCTCAGGAGGGAATGTATACTCGTGGGTGAAGGTTTCGAAGCCAATCACATACTGCGCTTCAGACCAGACGCGGCCGGCACCCAAACCCGGCGCACCGGTGTAGGACGTGGTGAACGTCGAGGTTCTTGCCGTGTCTGGGCTGCGCGGGTAGATCAACAACGACTTCGACGGATTCACAATATAGTACCACGTTCTCTGATCCCAACCGCCATCCTTGTCCTCGACAAGCAGCACCACCGTCTTGAGCTTGCTTTCCGTGCTCGCGCTCGTGAAGATGAACTGCGGGGAGTTGCCCTGATAGGTGCCGAGCCGTGTTGAAGTAACCATGTAGTTTGTGTAAAAGCCCTCGCTCGTCGTCCAGGTGACGGTCATGTTCGTACCGGCAAAATCCAGGGGGCACACGTCAGAGAACTTGAAAGGAATGCTAAAGGCCTGATTCCGGGCAACCGAGTTTGTCGGACTGCCCGCCGGGTCAATCGTTGGCTTTTCGTTTACGACAAAGACTTCCAGTTCGGCTCTCTCGTAGAGATTGCTCCATGCCACACCATCCGCATTCACCGTTCCATTGGTCACGTAGGCCGTTAAGACATAACCTTTTTCCGTGCCAAGATCAGTACCGTCAAGCGTTGTGAACCAGACCGGGGTGTTCGTCTTGGTGTTGCTTAAGTCGACATCATACGAGTTGAGGATTGGTAGAGGATAGTTCTCGGTCCCCTGAGCCTCCGTGGCACGACGGACGTCAATGTGGACAGTGATGGGAGCCGACGGAGGCGTCGACAGGGACACGTTGATCTTGGCGGACTGGTTGAGCGAACCTTCATAGAACGTATTCAAGCCGTTGGCCGGCGACAGCGAGACACTCGGATTCTCGTCTACGTCAACGGTGAACGAGAAAGCATAGACGTCCTCCCACGTGTCGCCATCACGCGCATACATGTCCTTGTCGCGCAGTTGAACCGTAACCGTCCACTTACCCGACCTCGGGAAGCTATGGCTCACGCTTCCAGGCGGTCCATAGAGGATTTCCGGTTCGCCTTCAGGATCGTTGTTTTCCCATGCATACGTCCACCTGGTCGTGAACGCCTTCGATGCATCCTTGTAGTAATCCTCGGGATCGACGTGCTCCTGTTCTCCATCTGCATAAAGGTCAACCTCGGACGGCTCGCCCTCGCCCTCACTGTCACTGAGTCCCACGGTGAAGATCTTCGTTGCATTCACGGTGACATGAGACCCCATGTGGCCACCGTTTGAAACCTTATTGCTGCTATGGTTGCCCATCTTGACGTACTTCACACGAGGCGTCACGTTCGTCACCTCAAGCTCAAACGTGTGGGCGGTTCCCCACTCGGTCACGAGTTGACCGTCATCAAGACTCGGTTCTGTACGAATGACGGCCTGATACTTAAGCCGAGTACCCTGTTTATACCTATTGAGGCTGCCGTCCAGCAACATCATGGGGATGGTCAGGGAATCGTCGCCCGAAAGAATTTGAATGCCGTGTTTCCAATCGCAACGGCCGTAGGCATCAAGATTGGCTTCTGCGCAAAAGGCGAGATTAGAGGCGTTGGCTGACAGCGGGATCAGGAAGAGATAACCATCCCCCTCCGGCCTATCGTACTTGCTAGGCATGCTGAAGCCGTTCTTGAAGTCGATTCTCACGACATCTTGGTCATTGTAGCCGTCCTCGGCGAACTTTTCCTTCAGTTTCTTGCACGTCATTCCCGTTGACAGTGGCGCCGTCACGTTCCAGACGACGATCGTGTCGGGCGTGGACTGGCTGCCGTCCCGGTTCAGCACGTGGAACCAGTTCGTGTAGGTGCCGGACGGCTTGTTGATCGGGATGGGCACGGAGAACGTGACAGACGCCCCGTTCGCGATCCGGTCCACGGCCACGCCGTCGCTGATGACCGTGTACTCGTTGGTCGTTGTCGTCGGATGGTCATAGGCCCACCTGATCGTGTAGGGGCCGTCCCGCTCGCCCCAGGCGTCCGAGACCTCGATCGTGAACGACTTGGACGTACCCGCCTCCGCCGGGTACGTGCTCGACAGGTCCGTCATGATCGACGGCGTGCTGGGCTTGATGTAGACAATCGCGCTCTTGAACTTTCCCGTGTAGGTCGCCATCACCGCCGGATTCACCCGGTTCAGCTCGTTCGTGTCAACCTCCACGAGAAGGCCAAGCTGCGTGTCGGCGTTGCCACGGTTCGCGTACATGTACAGCACGCCTTTCCCGGTGGAGTCGCTCGCCGAAGCCGTCAGGCTGCCGGCGGGAATCCTGATCGTGCTGTCCCATGCGAGATTGTCGCCCGTCTCACTCCACGAAAGTCCCGCATAATCCCTGACGTTCAAGGATGCGTCCTTGAGCATCGTCACCTTCACGGGAATCTCAAGGTCGCTGCCGTACGGCGCCGTCAGCTCCAAATTGACGGAGAGCTGGGCCTGCGCATCGTCCGCATTCGCCGTAATCGTCAGATTGTCAGTCTTTTCGCTGCCCAGTTTCACGGAAATGCTGGGCGGAAGCGCCTTACCCACCTTGATGGTACGCGTAATAAAGTTGTTGATGGGTACTTCCGACGCATTGAGGATGTTCGTAGGCGTGTCGGAGAGGTATACCTGCGTGGTCTCGCCCACCGCCCCCGTCGCCTTCACGGAGAACGACGCGCTTTCCCTGGTGGCCGGGATGTGAATCCGTCCCACGAGGCGCGTCACACCGTCGTAGAACACGTACGGATCGACCTTCTCGACCTGGCCGCCCTTCACGATCTCAGCGACGTTCGTGTTATCCGTCCAGATGTAGAGATTCATGTTAGTGGCGGCACCGCCTGTGATTGCGATCGCGGGCGAGCCGGGCTCCGCCGTGGTCGAGCCCTGCGCGATCGTGCGCCAGATCCAGGGATCCGCGTCTTTGTCATCGTAGTAGTCGTCAAGGTCAAGCGCCCTGATGTAGGCACCCGCTTTAAGCAAGGTCATGTCGCGATTTTCCTGCGGCTGGGCATACATCTCCCACGTCGACAGGTTCGTGCCGTGGAAGTCGGGGTCGTCGTCAAGGTTCGACGGGCCAAACGCGAAATCGGCCACCACCCTTTGAACGCCACCCGTCGAGCACTCGAGCCGCCACTTTGTCGGCAGCTTTTTGTATTTGAAGTAGTACGGCTCGTCGCCGGTTGCGGGACCGGTTCCGGAGGCGTTCGCAAGCTGGATCGGCAAGGCCAAGTCACCTTTCTGGACGGTGTATTTAAAGATGAGGTCGGTATAATGTTTCGCGCCGCTCGGCATGACGTCGGAGAGCCATGTGGATGCCTCGCCCAGGGGGAAGTTGACGCACTCCGCCTCGCGCAAAGTTCCGCTGATCCACAGGCCGAGGCGCGGCGGGGTCGCGAGAGCCGCAATCTGTTCTGGGGTCAAGTCCGCCAATGATCCCCCCGTATACCAAAACTCCCACGGATACGTGAGGGACGGATTCCCGCCGTCTGCGGCCGTTTGGGTTTCGGCCCAGCACGGATTGACCAGACGAAAGCGCACGTAGACCGTGTCGCCGACCGTCATGGCGTTGTCCGCGTTCGGGAACGTGTAACGGCCGTCGGGGTCGTAGACGTCGACCGAGCGTATCTTGCCCGTCGCCTGGGCCGACCACGGCACGGCGCACAGCAGCGCTGCAAGGAGCGTGGCGCAGATGCCAAATGTTTTCTTCATGTTCATGTTGGACCGCCTTCCTTTTTATAAATCATTTTTTCGCCGAGGTCTGCTCGGCCGCTTCGCGCAGGATGCGATGACGAATCGCCGCCTGCGCTGACGCCTTCTTGTTTTCAAGCTCTTCCTGGTTTTTCGCCAAAGCCGCCACCAGTTCCCCCCACGCGGGATACTTCCGCGGGTTTCCCTCAAGCTCCGCCTTCACCTGCTCGTCCGTCGCGCCTTCCGGAAGCGCCTTCCTCGCGCGCTCCCGCAATTGCTCCATCCGTGCGAGGATCTTCTCGCGTGCAACGTTCACACTCCGCTGCGCCGCGATGTGATCCTTCAGTTGCGCCTGGTACGCCGCGTCGTCCGCGCGCGCGGCGACCTTCTTGGGGGCATTGGTCATGGCCGGCGCAGGCGGTTCAGGGGACACCGCCGCCTTGCGTTCGCAGCCCACGAGGCATGCGCATACACACAGAACCGCCCCCACGAGGGCGACTAAACTGTCGATTTTTCTTTTCATGTCTTTTCGCATCTTGAAGGCCTAGCCTTCCCGAGGCAACTCCATTTTAGCACATTTTATGTCACCGGGACAAGACGAAATCCGTCTTCCGTCACTTTTTCTGCGATTCCTCCCAGTCAAGTTCAAACATCACGGCTCACCTCACAGGAAAAGGATTACTCGGCAAGAGGTTCTGACGTGGCTCCTGACACAACCTTGTAGAAACGCTTGGGGCCGGCGGCCGAGTCGCCGGGCGTGACGATGATGGAAAGCTCGACCTTGTCTACGGGATTCTCCGCCGAGCCCTGCGCCTGCGCGGCGGGCGTGCCGCTCTCGTACGTGCCGGCGGTCACGGGCTCCCACGTGACGAGATCGTCCGAACCGTAGAGCACGTACCAGAACCCGCGCAGGCCGTTGGTGATCGTGGCCTTGACGGCGAGGGTGCCGTTGGCGGCGTTGGTGACGATGAGTTCGCAGCTCTCCATCGTCGCCGCCAGCGCGGCGTCGTCGCGGGCAAGCGCGGCCACGACGGTGCCGTCTGTCAAGGACACCGCCGCCACCCAGCCGGTCGGGACGTTTACGGTGAGGTCGTCAAGCGTCCATCCCTTCGAGCCGAGCGCCACCTCGGTGATGAGATTCGTCA
>JAEEGL017197155.1_pt1 | contig 24591 bp, 15 predicted proteins | sample 9134231 | NCBI WGS metagenome assembly JAEEGL01 (sample SAMN16246548, study PRJNA631951) | gut metagenome | biome: gut microbiome; feature: rumen; material: fiber-attached | host: Bos | place: Iran: Karaj | collected 2018-10
GCTTACATCCATTGATTTGCCAAATGCGACAAAGGTTGGATATAGTGGTTTTGATAACTGTACTTCACTCACATCCATTAATTTGCCCAGCGCAATTGAAGTGAATGGCTTTGTTGGTTGTACATCGCTCATAGCCATTGATTTGCCCAGCGCAATTGAAGTGAATGGTTTTAGTGGCTGTACATCGCTCACTTCCATTGACTTGCCCAATACAACAACCACTTACTACAGTGCATTTGATGGTTGTACGTCACTCACATCGATTTCACTGCCCAGTGCAGTTGAAGTGAATGGCTTTGATGGCTGTACGGCGCTCACATCGGTTTCTCTGCCAAATGCAACAGAAGTCGATGGTTTTAGCGGATGCACGGGAATCACTACCATTGATTTGCCCAATGCAACAAAAGTGGATGGTTTTAGCGGATGCACAGGAATCACAACCATTGATTTGCCCAATACAACAACTACCGGTAGCGATGCATTTCGCAATTGTACGGCGCTCACATCGGTTTCTCTGCCAAATGCAACAGAAGTAAAAGGTTTTAGCGGATGCACGGGAATCACTGCCATTGCTCTGCCCAATGCAACAACCATAGGATGGTATGCATTTAATGACTGTACCTCGCTTACCAACATTGACTTGCCTAATGTAACAACCATTGGAGAGGATGCATTTAAAAATTGTACGTCGCTCACATCCATTGATTTGCCTAATGCAACATATGTGGATGGCTTCGAGGGGTGTACATCTCTCACATCTATTTCGTTACCCAATGCAGCGACCATAGATAGATATGCATTTGAAAGCTGCACATCACTCACATCCATTTCATTACCCAATGCAGTCGAGGTGAATGGTTTTAAAGGCTGTTCGTCGCTCACATCCATTGATTTGCCAAATGCAACAACCATTGGAGATTATTATTACTCTTATGCATTTGAAAACTGCACCTCGCTCACATCCGTTTCGTTACCCAATGCCGATAAAGTATATGGATTTAGTGGATGTACTGGACTCACAACCATTGATTTGCCCAATGCTACAACCATTGGGGATGATGCATTCAACGGCTGTACGTCGCTCACATCCATTATTTTGCCCAATGCAACAAGTGTATATGGATTTAGTGGATGCACAGGGCTCACATCCATTGAACTGCCCAATGCAACATATATAGATGGATTTGAAAACTGTACAGCGCTCACTGATATTAATTTACCAAATGTAACAAAGATTTATAGTAATGCGTTTAAGAACTGTACAGCGCTCACATCTGCCAATTTGCCAAAAGTAAACAATATGGAATCCAAAGTGTTTGACGGATGTGAAAATTTGACGAGCCTGTCACTTACTACTGCGGAGAATATGAGCTTATACAATAGTTCTTATGCCCACACCTTCAACACCATTCCCTCCGAATCCTGCACACTCACGCTCAACCGCAACAAACAAAATGGCGGTTCTGCAACGCCAAATGTCGAAGCAGACGGCGTAACCTGGGGTGGCGTCAAATGGAAAGCGATTAAATACGTAAATAATTGATGGGGAAAGACGTTCCGTGAAACGTCTCTACAATTCCACAACACGTCTCTACCGGCTCGATACGCAGCGTTATTTTGCGGGGATACCCCGCAACGCCCCAGACCACAGCAACCAGCGGCATGCGGCAATCAAATTTTTACAGATCGTACGAACAACGAAATGTTTGGTACAAATTTTGCTTATTGAATCACGTTTATCCCGGGGATAAAACTCGCCGGAAAACGTTCGATCACACGCGGCTTTCTAAATACAATGGAGGTTTTATGAACAACAAAGACTGCGGTTCTCGCTTATTCTGTGACTATGCGCTGATTTACGGATGCATTCTGCTGGGGCTGGCACTGGTGGGAGCGGTCGGCTGCAGCGAGGACTCTGAAGCGCCCTATGTTAATGAGGGGATTCCTGCTTACATCATCTACCCTGAGCTCAAATGTACTTCTCAGGCTGATTGTGCCGATCGGACTGATGGAAAAATTCTATGTAACAGCAAGGACTCAATTTGCGTATTTCCCAGTGAGTATAAACTTGAATGCGGCAATAACAAGCTGGATGAGGGTGAGATGTGTGATTATTTGTTGTTTAAAGACAGCAAGCGAACCTGTGCAGCATGGGATAATCGTTATAATGTCGGCGAAGTGTCTTGTTCTGTGGATTGTACAATTGATTATAACAATTGCAGGTATGAAAAACCGTTGACATGTGGCAATCATCAATTGGACAGTGGTGAAGAATGTGATGATAATTTGTTCAAAAATAACATCACATCCTGCGCCGAGCAGGATGGACAATATAGTATTGGCAACGTACGATGTAATGATTGCGCTATCGATTATAGTGATTGCAAGATATGTTTGTCTTTTATTGATAATGAGATTAAAAAATATGCTATGGATAAATGGGATACCAATCGCGATGGCTGTTTGAGTCGAGAAGAAGCTGCAGCCGTAACAGAAATACCCAAAAATACATTTTATAGGAATGGGCAACTCCAAACACTTGAAGATTTAAAACAATTCCAGAATTTAACGACAATTGCAGAAGGTGCATTCAAAGATTGTTATAATCTTACATCCATTAACCTACCATATGCAACTGAGATCGGGAATAATGCATTTTCTGGTTGTATTGGGCTCAAAACTGTAAATATGCCACGTGTAGAGACCATTGGAGAAGAAGCTTTTCACGATTGTCATTGGCTCACCTCCATTGAATTACCATCTGCAAAAACGATTGGACGCGCTGCGTTCAAAACTTGCAGAGTACTCACATCCATTGATATGCCAATAGTCGACGAAATTGGGAGCGAGGCATTTGTTGATTGTTCATGGCTAGAAAACGTGAATTTGCCAAATGTAGCTTTGGTAGGTATTAATGCTTTTAAAAACTGTTCTTCGCTCACAACGATTTCATTGCCTAAGTTGCTTAGTGTTAATGGAGGAGTATTTGATGGATGCGAAGATCTCACATCAGTTGAAATACCTATTGCAAGAGATGTTGGTATTGAAGCGTTTAAATCCTGTACTAGCCTTATATCAATAGAATTGCCGAGTGTTAGATATGTTATGGAAAACGCATTTTATGGATGTTCCTCACTTAAATCTGTTTATTTGCCAAATGTGGAAAGTTTATCAAATAATGTGATTGAAGGCTGTACGAATCTTGGTTCACTGTCTCTCTCTACATTCGATAACATCCAATTGAATTACGATGGTTTATATTATATGGATGTTAGTATGTATGGTCATACGTTTGATAACTTTTCTTCCGAATCCTGTACGCTCACGCTCAATGCCAACAAAAAATATGGTGGCAGCGCGACGCCGAATGTCGAAGCAGATGGCGTAACCTGGGGCGGCGTCAAATGGAAAGCGATTAAATACGTTGATTAGCTTAGGTGCCCAGACCGGGCTTTGTGCTTGCGCCCCTATGGGGCGCATCGTTATTCACTATTCAATATTCACTGAATTACCCCTTGATGAGTGAATACGTAATAGTGAATAATGAATAGCACCTGTTCGAGCGATTCAAGGCTACCAGTAAAAATCAAGGCTATGTTTAACCAATATGGATATCGTTCTCGCACCTGATGTTGGAAAACAGGCTCATAACTTATGGCTTATAGCTTGTAGTTGTCTAAAGTTCACTATAAGCCATAAGCTATAAGCTACAAGCAGTGAAGCAAACGACTGAGTATTTTCATATCCACGTTCGTTAAACAAAGCCTAATAATATATATTATATGCCGCCGCGTATCCCGCAGGGATAGCGGCGGCTGCGAGCTGTAGAGACGTGCGAACGCGCGTCTCAAAGCGAGCAGAGCCGTTCCGCGGAACGGCTCCCGATTAAAATCGATATTGAATACCGAATCGCAGTGCGAATGGATGGCGGAATGCGTTTTCTTCGACAGGGTATGTCGTTGCAGAAAGATAGGTTTCGAGCGTGAGATAGAAGGGATCGAAACCGGCATTCACGCCAATGACAAAAGGAATGCCGAGTGAATAGGGTTCACGGTTTGTTTTGACGGCGTTCGGATCGCATTCGATATCGTTGGTACCGAAGGTTTTGCATATCACAGAATCTGTAATTGTATAATCCGACGAGAAGCTGAATTCCAAACCGACGCCGAGGTAGGGACGGAAATGTTTCCACGTTTGTGAGATGCCAAAAACCAACGGGAACCGATAAACTCTGAACGATTCATACAATTCATGATCCGCGCCGGGCATCATCCCAACGATTTCCGCCCCGATGCGAACGAAAAAATTCTGGTTCAGCATAAAGGCGAAGTTGATACTGGCACCAACACCATGAAGCACATTGGAGGTTGGATGGCGAATAAAAAGTGTATAGGTTGCCGCGATATCCAGCAAAAAATAGTGGAAAGGTACAGCAGATGCCGGCGCCAGCTTTCTATCATTGAAATCGAGACATGCGTACAAATTGGAAAAATAGGCGGTTACGATATTTGAAAGATTGTGTGCAAGTGAATCGGAATTCTGTATCTGTGCTTGTATAAGAGGCACCTTGTCGTAAGTAATGGAGCGAGTTTTAGCATTGTAATGATCGATTTCAAGGATGAGTTCACCGGATGTATTTTGTACAATGCGCATCGCTATCACCGAATCGGCATGCAGCTTATGGGCGATGGCCATTGCATCGCGCTGGGGCATTTGTCTGTACGATTCATTGCCAAGAAAGAGATCGAGCGCTTCGTCATAAATGCTGACGCGTTCTGGGGACTGTCTGCCGGCGAGCATCATGATATGCGGGGCGAGGCGAATAAATTCCATAAAGGCCAGTTTGGCCGGATGACGATAGTTTCCGGCGTTTTCTGTATCTTCCTGAAGTCTCGCGATATAGGCATACGCAAGCATCTGATACGCCCGCGCAACCTCATTTGGCTGAAAATAGTTCGCCAGCGATTTTGTATAATTCTGTATTACGCGCTGCAACAGCGAAATCGCCGAATCGTAATTCATTGCAGACATCATCGTTTCGGCATATCCCAGATCGATTTCGGCCTGATTGCTGGAATCGCTTTTTACAAATTCGTCAGGTTGAAATGCATGACGAATCTCGCGATCGGACATCACGGTGAGATAAGGGTGGGCAGATGCGTGTGCAATGATGTCTTTTTGAAGTGATACCGTATCTATCGAAACATGCAGTGGTACATCTTTATAGAAATAGATAGGTATATTGGGAAGAAATGCAATGGTATGATTATCATTCGCCGGATGCTGAATCTCGCGCAAAGGCTGGGATACAGCGCTGGGGATTGCGGGCAATGCCCATAGGACCAGTAGCGGGATGATGAACTGTAAACACAGTTTTTTGAAGATAGTTAAAATATTCATCATCTATCGGACCAGAACGGGAATCAAGCCAACACAAGGCATTTGCTGCGCATTTTGTGGATGCAGATAGCACCCGCGCTCCAGATCGACCAGCGTGGGAACATTAATGGTGGTGAAAGATAATACATTACCTGTTGCCGGAGAAAGATGCTTAAGGACGCGAAGATGCAGTATGGCGGTGGAACCATCGGCTTCATCGTTATAGACATGCCATCCGGGCGTCGGATCGATTTGTGACTGGGAAAGAATGGGCGCCTGATAGGTGGTGCCGTATTGCGATTCACCATAGATGGATGAACTGGGGACTTCGGAATAAAACATCAGCGTCTGTTCATCCAGAAATGCCAGCACAGGCTCGGTTTCGGTATTCCACGTACCATCCCGGTTGAAATCTTCATAAATGATGGCTGTAGCGATAAAGAAATCGCTGTTGATGCCATCACGGATGTTCGGATTGTCACGCAAATTGATGCTGCGTTTGGTATTGTCCTGAAGATCGCAATCGTCCAGATAGGCCGAAAGCACTTCGGTGATAAAGGGCTGTGAACTGCTTTGCAGCTGGCGAACCGGGTGCGTCCCGATAATCGCAAGCCTGAAGTTTCGACATTGTCTGGTTGACGGTTCGCAATCATCCAATGGAAATGATTCCGGCAGAATAAAATGAAGCAAATTGGATTTATAGTAATAAACACAACTCAGTGATGCATCCGAATCCCGCATGGATTCAAGCGTCATTCTGGTCGCCGGATGATCACCGGATTGTATATATGCGGCATCTTCGGGCAACAAATAGTCGAGCTGCTGTTCAACAATCGCAATGCCGTCGTGACGGGTTCGATAGATCTCGCCAGACAGTGAGGTCTGTCCAAGTTTTGCAATAAATGTCCACAGCCTTTGTTCTTTGTCACGAAAAACGATATGAACGGTATTATTGCGTACATAGCCATAATCGATACGTGCGCAGTAATACAGATTGAGCGGATTGTTCATCAGAATCGGAACCTGATTGAACAATTCATAGCTGTTCATATCGAATGTTTCGAATGTACCGCTCACGGCATCGTCGTATTGCCGCAGATGAAACCTAAAATAACGATAGGTATGATCGTTGAGCTGCACGCCAATTCGTGGTGATGAGACGGCTTCTTCGAAACTGCCATTGACATCATCGATCTGGTCGCATCCCGTAACCAGCAGGATCGATATCAGCGCCAGATATAGAAACTTAACTATAGAAAATTTCTGCATCATGGCGAATATCATTCGAAGGAAAGGACGTGTTCGGATCCGTATTTTTCACACAGTGAATCGACCCGGGTAAGGATGGCTTCGCGTTGTTTCCAGAATTGCTCAAAGCATTTCTTTTCAAATTCAGTGGCATCGGGAAACAGCAAATCCAGTGTTCTTTCTTTATCCAGCATGCGTAAGGCGTGAATGAAGTGGCTGCTGAAGCGCTCGACCGTCATAAATCGTTCTTTGACCTTTTCGTTGCCATAGGATGGGAAAGCTGCGCCGTTGTCGATCGAGATAATCGCATTGTCTTTGAACTGACAATTCACGCCCCACCACTTGGGTTCGCCGGAAAAGCGATCCCAGTTGCCGACCAGATAATCGAACGAAAGCACCTGAGATATCTGAGAAGCCAGTGCTTCAGTCGTCAAATCCGGGGACTGAGCCATCAGCGCCGAATAGAGCTTCGGGACATACTTGTTTTTGGAAATGGGCAAAAGGGCATCTTTGAGCTCAGGAAAGGTATCGATATAATTGGTCTGAGAGAGCCACCCTTTCCAGACAGATCGGAGTTCTATCGGGAACTGCGTGAATCCAGGCACCCATTCTTTGAGTGTGCCATAGACATAGTCGCCGTTTGCTTCGCTTGTCCAGATGATATCGATTAAATTGGAGCGATAGGAATCCCGTGCTTTGGATTTGGATCGATTGTATAATTTGTTAAAAATCTTTTTCTCAATTTTAACAGGTCTGTTCCATGGAATTCGAAAATCGCACTGGAGGATTTCACAAAGTCGCCAGGATGCGATTTCGGCGCGGTAATTCGATTGTTTTCGCTTTTGCAGTGGTTTGAACGCGCCGTATTCATGGCCGTCTTTCATAAATTTGAACGTGAGCGTTGATCCGCCGCCCAGCGGACTGATATCGTCCAAATCGGTATCGAGAATGATTTGTGTGGGCACAAGAAATCTGTCGTCGGCCGCAAATGTCTCAAAATAATGCGCCTGGAACTGCGGCTGATTAAATACTTCATCCGGCAAACTATACAAAAAAGATCTGGCTGCTTTTGGCTGGCCAATATCCATCAGGCTTTGTACATATCGATCCGCAAATATGATATTGTCAGGGATGTAATCCAAACCGATGAGCAAGTATTCGCGCTGCATTTCGGGGGACAGCGGTTCCTCCAGTTTTGATTGCACCCATTGCTCGATCCAGTTTTCAAATTTGAGTTTTTCTATGATGATGTGCGAAGCTTCGGCCTCTGCCTGCTGTATCTCGGCAGATGTCGGCGGCACAACGACGGAACCCTGAATATTTGCCAGCGACGGTTGGGCTTCTTCTGTGTGATACGGATCGAGCATCGGCGAAATCCTGGCAAGAATGCCCATATGAAAGAGCAAAACCCCGATGCCGCAGCAAACCAAAATCAAAAGAACAATCCATATCGTCAGATACATCCGCTCTTTTTTGCCCGATACATTTCCAGAGGCAGGTGGATTGTTCAGCTGCTGTTCCTGAGCAAGGGCCAAAAGACGTTCCCGATGCGGCTTGAGATCGATTGGAATGGTTTTGCTGTTGTCCATGTCCAGCGGTTGGCCGTCCGCATCGTAGACAACGCCGTCAGGAGAATTTGACGGCGATGTCGCCAGTATTGAATCGGTATACGATTCTACAGCCACAGCATTCGCAGCCGGATGCTCATCTCCGGCATTTTCGGCATTGCCAGCCAACACGCCCTCTTCGCCGCTATGATACGAACCGGCGTTTTGAGCACCGGAAATATCATCTTTATTGTGCGCAGCCGAATCTTCATCGAAGCTTCCCTCCCACGATTGAACTTTGGATTCGGGCAGCAGCTGATTGAGGCTCTGAATTTCATCTATGCGATCGCTGACTTCGGCATGGACTGCCAAAGGCTCGAACAGACCTTGCTTCTTAAGCTTATCAAATGCAGGCAGATCCTGCGCTGAATCGTTGCGAGGTGCGGCAGGATGAATCGTGGGAATGAGGATTCGTCCAAATTTCGATTGTTTTTTGGACGAGCGCGTAGAATCTTCCGAATCATCAGCAAGGGTATCCATTGGCTCGTCGCTGATCGAATCCGCATGGGCTCGCAATCCGGGGAGCGTCGATCTGGGTGACGCAATCGGTTGTGCATCCCGCGCCGAATTATCAGCATGTCCGATAAGATTTTGCGCAGCTAAATTGCGGATTTGTGAGATTTCCGGGAAATCCCGCATGGTGATGGACGGACTGCTATCGAAATCTTCATCGTCATCGTCAGCATTGGCGTTGGCGAAAGCCGGATTGACTTTCAACGCCTCTGTCAAATCATCATCTTCATCATCATCCATCAGCATATCGGACGACTGGAGATCCGGCATCGTATTGAACGTGTTGTCGAGCGTCGCCTCTCCACTGGCGAACATCTGGTAGCTTTCGGTCCGTGCTGAAGTCAGGGAAAGCGGGTCGAAATCGCCATTCTGCTGCGGCTTCGCAAATTTCTCGACGTCATTTGGGTTGAATTTGGAAATGAGCGCACCAGACCCCAAAAATGACAACTTCTCACTTTCGAGGCGTTTTAAGCCAGACGAAACACTGGCGGCATAAGTGCTGCGAATCAGCCGTTCGCCGCAATGAGCGCAGATCGCAGCACCATTATCATTCTGAAAGCCGCAGTGGCTGCATTTCGTGCTGTTGCTTGCTTGGAAATTCACCAAAAACCTCACAAAAGCTAAACGCGTGTGTTTTCGCCCGAATGGGGCGTTGCGGGGGTAATTGCCGGGATTTGCCCCGCAGTGGGGGTAGCGGCGTATTGGTGCGGCGCTATCTCGGAAAAAGCCGTGTCAACACGTCTTTTCCTCGATACGCGCTCGCGCGCTGGCTATCGTGCTTGCGCCCGATACGCCGCGCCAATAGACGCGCAGGGGGCAGCCGCCCCCCCCTCATGTTTTCAGCATACCACTATTAATTATCGCTTGTATACACTTCGAATTGTTCGTGATGCAGCTGCGGATTGGCCTGAATTTCGATACTCCGGTGAAACCGGATTTCGAGATTCTCGATGGCGGCGCGCTCTTCGTCAAACAGCAGCTGTGCGACATCGGGATGCGCGATCACCTTGAGTTTTTTGCCCTTTGACATCGTTGCTTCTCGCTGTAAATCGCGCAGGATTTCGTAGGCAACGCTCTGGCGGCTGCGGATATAACCCTTGCCTTCGCAATAGAAACAGGGCTCGCAGACGCTTTGAATGAGACTTTCGCGAACCCGTTTGCGGGTCATTTCGACTAGCCCAAACTCGCTGATTTTGAGAATGTTTGTCTTGGCTTTGTCGTGGGTGAGTTGCTCTTCGAGGGCAAGATAGACCTTTTCGCGGTTTGAAACGCGCTCCATATCGATGAAATCGATGATGACGATGCCGCCGATGTTTCTGATTTTGAGCTGGTAGGCGATTTCGCGGACGGCCTCGAGATTGATTTGCAGGATCGTATCTTCGAGGGAATGCTGGCCGACGAATTTGCCGGTATTAACATCAATGGCGGTGAGCGCTTCTGCGGTATCGATGACGAGATAACCGCCGCTGCGCAGCCAGACTTTTCGGGCGAGTGCGCGAGATACTTCGATTTCGATACCGTATGCGTCGAAAATGGGGTCAAGACCCTGATATTTCTTTACGCATTTGGTGTGGCTAGGCAGGTATTTGCTGACGAATTCCTGGATGCGCTGATACTGCATATCATCATCGACGATGATTTCATCGATGCCTTCGGTGAGCAGGTCGCGAACGGCTCGCAGCGGCAAATCGAGTTCCTCATAAAGCAATGACGGGGCTTTTTTTTGTTCGAAGTCGCTGAGAATGCAACGCCATCGATTGGTGAGATAGTTGAAGTCTTCGTCGATTTGCTGTTCGGTGGCGCCTTCGGACGCGGTGCGCACGATCATACCGGTGCCTGGCTGGCGGCGTTCATTGACGATATCCCGCAACCGCGTGCGTTCGGCTTCGCTGGCGATGCGGCGGCTAACGCCGATGTGATCGAACGTTGGCATGTGCACGAGAAACCGGCCTGGCAGCGATATATGGCTGGTAATGCGCGCACCTTTGGTGCCGATGGCTTCTTTGGCCACCTGAACCAGAATTTCCTGTCCCTGATGAAGCCGTTCTTCGATCGGGCCTACGGGGCGATTTTGTCCGCGCGACTGGGGAATTTCGGGATCGTCTATCGCATCGGCATCGACTTCCTGCATATAGGCTTCGTGCTTATTATAGACATCATAGACGTATAAAAATGCGGCGCGTTCCTGTCCGATATCGACAAAAGCGGCTTGCATGCCTGGCAAAACCCTCAGCACTCTGCCTTTATAGATATTGCCGACGGTGCCATGTTCACAGTTTCGCTCGAGAAAAAACTCAGAAATCGCGCCATTTTCGACCAACGCCACGCGAGTTTCGTGGCTGGTCGTATTCATCACAAGAATATTAGACATATTGACATACTCGAACAGAATTAGACCGTTTCAGGATGGGAAGTATTCTCATTGGCTTTGGCCGCTTCTGAATTCAGGAGGGGAAGACCATCAGGTGTGGATGCGGATTGAATCGTATTATCGTCTGTTTTGGGCTGTTCTGCGGCGATTTCCGGTGCAGCTTCCGGTTTTGCTGCGTTGTCAGCCTCATCGGAAACCGCGCGCATATTTATCATGCTTTTATGGCGGCGTCCGCGCGGGCCACGCTTGAGATTGAGATAGATCGTCAGCAGCATGCCCCACAACACGAAATAGCAGAACAGCAGGAAAAAGGCGATGGAGGGCGTTTCGATAAAGCACATCACCGCGAAAAAAGTGATACCGACGATGACGACTCCGAAATCGGCTTTTGTTTTTTTGCCTTTAAGCGTTTTGTAACGCACATTCGAGACCATCAGAATGCCGAGGAAAATCGCGGCAACCCCCAGGGTATTGAGCTCAAACGGCGTAAATGATGTAAATTTAAGGCTGATGGCTGCCAAAACGATTGCGGCAATACCGGCGGCACCTCCGGGAGATGGAATGCCTTTAAAATAGGTCTGTACGCCTTCGTCGGGTGCTTCGATATTAAACCGTGCAAGGCGCAGCAAGGCACCACAGATGTACAGGAAACATGCGATTATGCCAAAAATGCCGGCATTATGAAGCGCGAAACCATATAACAAAACGGCGGGGGCAACGCCAAAACTGACGCCATCGGCCAGACTGTCCAGCTCCATGCCAAATTTCGTCGATGTATGGGTCCAGCGTGCGACTTTGCCATCGAATAAATCGAAAACGATGCTGCCGAGAATGGCAATTGCAGCCCAGAATAGCCACTCAATGCGAGCGTCGCCGTGCATTGACATGGCTCTCACGACCAAAGACATCGAAAAAAAGCTGCAAAAGACAGATCCAAGGGTTACCAGACTTGGCAACGCAAAGCGTGCCTTACGAATTTTGCGCATCTTGCTCATTTGATATCCTCCTGATTTTTCAACGTCCAGCGCGATGTATCACGTGCATCGATTTTGTGCAGGGTTTGCTCAAACACATCTGCAAGTGAAATGTGCAGCGAATTGGCCAAACACGTCAAGACAAACAGCATATCGCCGATTTCTTCTTCGACATTGTGCAGTGTTTCTCCGGGTTTTGGCTTTTTAACGCCGGTTGCATGGCTAACCGAACGCGACAATTCGCCTAGTTCTTCGACGAGACGCGCAATCTGGACAAGTGGTGGAAAATAACCTTCTTCGAACTTTGAAATCCAGGCATCTACTTTTGCCTGAGCTTCAGAAAATGACAGATCGTTCATTGCAATTTCATCCGGGGGCACCCGTGGTAACGATTCAGCCCCTTTGCTCTTTTTTTGACGGCTTGCGCCGTAAGCACATTGTTTGCGCGGCTACGCGCCGCAGGTGGCAAGGGGCGTTGTGTGCGTGAACGCCCCTTTTTCCACAGTTCGCAATTTCAAATCCGCTTCGTCTCTCGCGCAGGGCGCTTCGACTTGTGCATTGCTAAATCAATGCACCGGCAATCGTAGCCGTCATAAAGGCTGCGATGGAACCGCCAATCATTGCTTTGATGCCGAGTTTTGCGATATCGGAGCGACGATTTGGTGCCATACCACCGATTCCACCGATCTGAATGGCGATGGATCCGAAATTGGCAAATCCGCATATCGCGTATGTTGAGATCACGATGCTGCGATACGAAAGCTGATCGATAACCTGCGACAAATGCAGGTATGCGACGAACTCATTGACAGCCATTTTTTCACCAAGCAGCTGTCCCACCAAAAAACAATCCGAAAGCGGCACACCCATGATAAATGCGATGGGGAAGAAGAGCCAGCCGAACACCATTTCGAGCGACAGGAGCGGCCAAACCGTCTTCTTTTCGAGCGTTGGAGTCCAGCTTTCCTGCTGTGTTCTCGCGATTAATGCGCCACAAGCCGCAATGCTGTGTTCATTCTTACAATCATTATACACAGCGCTTCCCTTTGCCGGCATTTCTTTCGATACTTTGCCCAAAACCAGCGCATACAAAGCGTCTGTCTGGTCGATCTTATCGCCCTGTTCACCTTTTAAAGCGCGCATTTCTTCCGGGACATCGATATTTTCCAATGTGGCGAGCGTGATCAAAGCGCCATGGGTGCAAGCGATCGTATCTGCAGATGAATAGATTTTGTCGCAAGCCGGATCGAGCTTACCGCCTGCACTTGTGACATAACCGGCGACATGCTCGTAGGTATTGGCATTGATCACTCTGCTGGGCAACCCAAGAATAAAGTTGATGAGTGCAATTAACGCAATAAAAGCCAGCAACATGGCTCCGACGTTGAGGGCAAGCTGCAGACCTTCACCGGCGCCGCGAGCAGCCGCATCGATCACATTTGCATCGTTTGAAGCCTTATCCAACTGGCATTTACCCATGGTTTCGGATTCTTCGGTTTCGGGAATCATGATCTTGGCAACGACCAGAGTCGCAGGTGCGCTCATCACGCTGGCGGCGATTAAGTGGCCGGCAATATCGGGGAAAAATGGCTGCAGCATTGCGACATAAGATGCCATTACGCCACCGGCTACGGTCGCCATACCACCAGTCATAACGGCGAACAGCTCTGACTGCGTCATGTTTTTGACATACGGCTTTACGACCAGAGGCGCCTCCGTCATGCCGACGAAAATATTCGCAACAGCCGACAACGACTCGGATCCCGACGTTCCCATAAATTTCATCATGAATACGGCCATGCCACGGACGATCCACTGCATCACGCCCAGGTGATACAACACCGTCATCAGTGAGCTGAAGAAGATGATCGGCGGCAATATGCTCATCGCGGTATTGAGCTCGACAGAACCGGTTGCGAAGCTGGAAAACAGGAAATTTACACCGGCATTTGTAAAGTTAATAAGCACGGTGAATGCATCGTTGAGCCAGGCAAATATGGCTTTGCCAACCGGTGTCCATAGGATGAATACGGCAAACAACAGCTGCATGGCTGTGCCAATCGCCACCAGTTTCCACAGAATGCGTTTCTTGTTATTGCTCAGCAGCCAGGCAATCCCGATAAAAGCAAAAATGCCGACGATGCTCATGATACGGCTGAATATATTTGTCGTATCGGTGGCTTTTTTCTGCTCGATCAATGCCTTATGGCCCAAAGCCTTTTCGGCAGTCTCCATTTGATATCGTGCTGCCAGATCTTCGTTGGCGGTTGCAGCGGGTGCTGCAGCCAATGCAGCAGCCGCCTCCGCTTGTGGCGTTTCCGGAGCCGGGGCCTCGGGCTGTGCCTGATTTTGGCCAGCAGATTCGGGATTCTCAGCATTTGCCTGTGCTTGTGGCGCATCTCCCGAAACGCCGGCAACACCATTCACCGTTCCCTGTACAGCGGCTTCGGCGAGTTTTTGTGCGGGCGCTTCAGAATCTTGCGGCTGCGACGGTGTTTCTTCGGCCGTTTGTGGTGCGATTTCATCAGGTGTTTGTGCGCCCACAGGTGATACATCTCTGACCAGAATACCGGTAATCAGGATACCGATACCAAATACCATTACAATCCAGGACAATATGCGGCCGATTCGTCTGGGAATGCCACAATTTTTGGGAAACAAAGTGTATTTCATCACAACTCCTGCAAAGCGCGTTCAGGATATATAAAAAGCGTTTTGAGCACTAAAAAAAGGCTATGTTTAGCCAGTGTGGATATAGCGTTACCCCGATGCATGTGAGATACTGGCAAAGAGCGCCAAGCATCGAGCGTCAAGTTGGCCAATGATCACTCGTGGCTCATTGCTCATCGCTCGTGACCGCAAAGCAGACAATCTTACTTTTTCATATCCACGATCGTTAAACAGAGCCAAAAAAAAGCCCCTCTTTCGAGGGGCTTTTTTAACATAATTCAAGCAAAATCCGATAGTGGTTTATTGCAGTGGCAACACTAATCGCAATCGTATGAATTAACACTTGAATTGGCTTGCGACATCGAATCCCTCTCCGATTGATGTTTTTTGCCATCATTCGGGAAAGAATAGGTATTGCCATTGATTCTGATATTGCAGACGCCATCCGCCCCAACGACTCCAACACCCAAAGAATCTGTACAGGAAAGTTTGCCGTAACAACCGCAGGTCTGATCATGATCTTTATCTGGGTCTGTGGCATCGGGGTCTTCTTTGCATTTGCCACTGTTGAAAGCGTCGATACTCGCCACAGTACCATCCTTTCGAACCAAACAATTCATTTCGTGGGTTGTCGTCATCTTGCCATTGAAATTCTCTTCACTGCAGGACTCACAGCCTTCACCGGCAAGACCATTGCAATCGCGATCGAAAGCACAGTATTTAGCGAAATCTGCTTTCGTCTTCTCATCTGTATTCTCGACGAATTCTGCCTCAGAATAGGGGACTTGTACGCCATTAATCGTACGCTTGAAGTCTACGGTCTTTGGACACATCGTGATTGGCACTAAATTTCCATTCTCATCCTGTTTTTGGAATTGCGCATAATCTGCCGAATTGAGCTCAAATGCCTTTGTTGGATCAAACCTGATATAGGAGCCATCGGCTTGTGGCAGGACATAGATAAACGAGGCGCTGCTATTTTCTGTGGGTGCTTTTAAGACCTCGTCATTACCATTTTTTTCAACAGCAAGACAAACGCGCATACCAACGGATTTGGGATTGCACATCTGAGTCTGTTCGAGTTCTGCAGGGGTTGCGCCGACCGGGCCCAAACAGATTTCATAAAGCAGTTCACACTTGGATTTGTCGGCACCAGAGCATGCACCATCGACCTTGCAGACACCATCTACGCAGCCATCACCGCTGTTGTCTTTGCCGTCGCAATATTCAGGCGCACCGGGAAATACGGTGTAATCGTTATCATTGGGATCGATACCTTTGCCGAACGAGCAATTGGTTCCCTCCGGTGCATTGGGGGCAGCTGCATAAAACGTATCTTTATCCAAATCCAGGCAGGGATCCATCTGATCGATGCGCACACAACGGCCTTCAATTCCGTTAGCCATATCTGCACCCTGACAGATACTGCCCTTGAGACACTGATCGTCTGTTTGGCATACAAAGAGATTCTTTTCCTCTAAGTTGCGATCTTCGACCGTGCAGCTGAAAATACCACCCATAAATGCTGCACAAGCGCATGCTGCAATAATTACCTTTCTCGACAAATCCATGATTTCAACCTCATTGTCGGCACCTGTTATGGCGCTTTATCTTACCTAACGGTTATAGACGATTGCTGGCACCAATTGCTTCGATACCACAAAGTCAAAGTATATTAACACATCTATGAGTTTAACGCAAGTGTTAGCTATGATGTAAAGCATGCCTTTAGTAACAGTTCAGCTCTACATCAGCCCGTTAGGGCTTGCATATCAATAGCCCCCGGCAACGCCGGGGGACAAGGCAGTTTTCTTTTCACCTTCTTCCAATTTTTTGCCAGCCCAATGGGCTGGCAAAAAATTGGGAAAAGAAGCGGGAAACACATTGATCCCCCGGTAGTCGCTACGCTCCAACCGGGGGCTATTGATATTGAACGCCTATGGCGTTCTTGGTTTAGAGCTAAATAGTAATGCCTTCAGAGCTTCGGCATCGCTGACGATTTGTACCCCCATGCGACGGAGCATATCCATCCTGCCAAATCCGTAAGCCATGCAGATGCAGGGACATCCGGCATTGTTCGCAGTCTCGGCATCGACTTCCGAATCCCCGATCATCACGACTTCGTGAATATCCAGATGCCATGCGCGGCACATCCTGAATATGCCTTCGGGATCCGGCTTTAACAAGCCTTCGGCAGTGGTGCCGATCACCATATCGAACAGCGTATCGCCCAAATGGCGGTGAACCAGTTTTTCGGTCCAGAGCTGCGGTTTATTGGTATAGATGCCCATTCGCATGCCGCGATTGCGCAAATCGTGCAGCAAATCCACAATGCCCTCAAACGGCCGGGTTTGTGGCTGCGCCAGATTGACCGCATTGGATCGATATTCTGCCGTGAACTTATCCAAATCACTGCCATGCAAACCGCTGCCCCATTCGCATAAATACCGGGAACCATGTCCAATGCCTTCCAGTGTTTCATGCGGCTGATGCTCCGGTAAACCGTATTTTCTAAGCGTGATATTGAGCGCAGCGGTGATATCATCGAGGGTATTCAGCAGTGTGCCGTCCATATCCCAGATTACCCCGCGGATGTTTGCGAATTCGCCCGACATGCTTTATTTTCCTTTCCAGAATGAGAAAATTTTAGACACTTCCGAATCGATTTGCTCAATGGGAACGCCGCCCATCTTCTGATAGATCCTTGAAGATGCGAACAGCTGCAGTGCCTGAACGCGTTTTTCGATTTCGTCTGTACCCCAGTCGACATCCAGTTTTTCATGATACCTTCGGATTTCGCGCATGATTTCCGTATCACTCCAGTCCAGACTGGATTTCATCAGAACGAAAATGGCCGAACTGATATCGCGGCAAGCCAGCAAACCTGCGCGATCCTGTGTGATCTGAGCCGATCGATACCAATGCAGCAATGCTTCGGGTAACTGTTCGGCGACGCCCACAAGACCTCTTGTCAGGCCATCCGCAAACCGTCGCAGTGTTAGATAGGTGACATGTCCATTGTCCAGTGCACCGATGCCGCGTCCAAATAAGAATTTGAGCTGGGATACCGACAAACTGCATGCGGGGCCTGAAAGCGCAAAGAAAACGCCGTCATCACTGCCGTATGCCTCGAAAAAAGATTGCTGAGTCGGCAATACCTTGATTGGCATGGTATCGTGTTCAAAGCCAAAACACACATCTGCCCATGCGCGCACGATATGTGCGACGCCCTTGTGATTCAGTTCAACCGCCTGATTCTGCAGCCGACGCCCTTCTGTATATCGCCATGCCTGCATCCCAATGGACAGCGCCTTATGGAGTATATGGATATCCGCCAGCTGCCGCTGTCGCTCAATATCCTCCAGATATGCGTAGTTCTGTACCCGCGTTGGCCGGTGCGCACCATCCGCTCGACGACATGATACATAGGACTGAAAGTCGAATTCAGGCATAAAGCTCTCCTCCATATACAGCAGGGCGCGGCGTATCACAGATAGCCGCGCCCCAAAACGAGCCGTATGGGCTTTTGCCCATAGGCTCGTACGCGGCATATCGCAGATAGCCGCGCCCATTATAAAACCAAAGGCGATGTTTAACCAGTGTGGATATAGCTTTCGCTTCAAATGCCGTTACGATTCAGACCATTATTGTTTTTGACGGCTTTCGCCGTAAGAACCATCTATAGTGCGGCTACGCGCCGCAGGCGGGTAGGGGACGTGCCACCGCGCACGCCCCTACCAACCCCCGCGCGTCTGGGGGCGCTGCCCCCCGTCCCCTGGTTTTGTTTCTACACATGCTTTAGTGCGACGCTAAAACGCCCTCCATGGCGTTGTACCGTCGCCCCGCCAACGTCGTGTTGTCGGGGAATGCTTTAGCTTATCAAGACGGCCTGCGGCCGTAATGTTTAGTTTCTATGCTGATACACATATCACATATAAAGTCAAGCATAGGGCTGAACTGTTACGTTGCTGAAGGTTATTTATTTGCCAAAGCCAACCGCTTTCGATTAGAAAGGCAAAAGACTGTGGAAGGATTTCCCACACGAAGATTGCCGTATGGATGCGCACCAAAACAATTCAAAACCACACCGCGGACGCTGGATTTTACTGATCATTGCGCTGCTTATTCTGCTCATTCTTGCAGCCAGTTATGGACTGCGTTCAAGCGTCTATTTGACCAGTCGTATTGGGCCAAAGCTTCAGGAAGTAGGCGATAAGCTGGATGGACAATTTTCATTTGGTCAGATCCATGCCATCGGCATCACAGGTATTCTTTTAAAAGATGTCGAATTCAAGCCGAATATTGCCTCTGCACACGCGATTCGATTTGAATCGATGACCGTCTATCCCGCCATGCTCGGCATGTTTTTTGGAGATCTCAACGCATCTCTTATCGAGATCGAAGGCATGAACAGCACGATGAATCTGAGCGCCAAAGAGACGCCGGATGCCATCTGGCTGAAGAATCTTTCCGAATCATTTTCTCAAAACGTCTCACAGTTCAAGAGCAACCATAACCAGCACAGCATCAATGGTTCATCGGAACACCCCGATATTCCCGTACTTGAATGTCATCAATGCCATGTCGATATCGTTCTTTCAGAGCATTTACAGGTCTCCATGACGATTTCTCAGCAAACAGCTGAAATCACATCCACGCCTCAAACCGGCATTTTATTTTCTGGGGAACCATTCAACGTTTGTATTGAAAATACTGCAGAAAAACCATGCTTTGACATGCAAATCAGCAGCATTCATCCGGGAGAAAACATTGCAGTTTCCGGACTTCAGTTCAAAAACTTTACGCATCAGGGCATTCGCCTGAACACCCTGGCGATCAATCACATGGAGATCGCGCACAATCAGGAACGAACCGCAATTCTCATCAACAATGGGTTGTTTGACGGCCACATCAGTGATGAATCGATTCTGGATGCCATTTCTGGTGACTATCAGTTTGAATTTGTGCAGCTGGAAGTGTTGTACGAACGCGCAGCGAACCGCATTGGAATGGGCGTTGGCATGTATGAGCCCGATGGTGCATCTGCCCGCATTTTTGGCGGATTCCAGCTGGATACACAAAAGCTGGCGCTCACCCTGAATACAAAGCAGTTTGATTTTGCCCGCTTTACGCGAATGGCTGATTTTTCCAAATACCTGCGTCTGAATACATTTCCGGTCTCGGGACATATCAATGCCATTTTGGAAATCCCGCAAAAACGGGCCTATTTTGATATAGATGCATCGGTATCTTCGGGTTCCATCTATTCCGAAATGTTATCCCGCAATGAGATCAGCAATATCAATGCGTCGCTGGAGAGCAACATTTGGCTTGATTTCTCGGAAAAGACATTTGCGATAGAAAATGCGCACGGCAAATTGAACAAAATCCCATTTGATTTCAGCATTTCCCGACAAAAGATAGCGGAAGAAAACTACCATTTTGAAGTCAGTCTTGAAAGTGCCAGCGAAAGTGGAGATTTTATACCGTCGTTACCCGCAGGATTTGCGCCAAATCTTGAGGGTTACAAGCTTTCAGGTCCGTACAGTTTTAAAATCAGCACATCGTTCGACGACGACAAACTCGACAATCTGTCGCTGAATGCGGACTTCCAGCTCGATGAAGTCCAGACACTGCAATATGATCCGCACAGTGATTTCGAACTTTTGAACGGCGATGCCTTTATGATTCGAATCAATGCAGCGACGATCCCCATCAAGATTGGTCCCCGGGATCCGGACTGGGTCTCATTTTACGATTTGCCGCGTGAAACCGCATACGCATTTGTTGCATCTGAAGACGGCAAATTTTTTACGCATTCCGGCTTTGATATCCGTGCCATTCGGGCCAGTTTGATAGCCAATCTGAAGGCAGACAAAGTTGTGCGTGGCGGCTCGACCATTTCTCAGCAGGTCGTTAAGAATCTCTTTCTAAACCAGGACAAGACTGCATCCCGTAAATTCCAGGAAGCATTTTTAACCTGGCAGATGGAGAAAAAGCTGAGCAAACGCCGAATCTTTGAGTTTTATCTAAATCTGGCACATTGGGCCAAAGACACCTATGGCATTCGGGCAGCAGCACAATTTTATTTTCAAAAGCCGGTATCCCAGCTCACGTTAAGAGAATCGCTGTTTCTTGTCAGTATTTTGCCCAATCCGATTATTTTCGGCAAGCAATATGCCGACAACAAGTTATCCAGCTCCCGATTGAACAAGATGATCAATGTTGGCAATGCGCTTCGTGCTGCCAACCGGATTTCGGCATCCGACTGGGAAGCAGCTATTCCCCTAATCCGGGAAGGCAAGATATCGGATAAACCGCGACCGCATATTGAGTAGCTCTGTCCTCCAAATGCATATGGACTGCTTATGGCTTATGGCTTATGGCTTGGAGCTTAGAGCATAAAGCTTTTTTTGGTAAAGACGTTCCATGGAACGTCGCTCTGTATCGGTGGTGATCCCGCGCGGGCGTATGGCAACGCCATAGACCGCGCATCATCGTGTGGTCCGGCCGTGTGAAACAGGCCGGACGATCGCGGCGCATTTGCGACAGCAAAAAGCCGCGCAAAAAAAAGCCCCCCGGCAAATCGGGAGGCTTAAACGCATTCAAGTGCTGTAAAATTACAGACCGAGAACTTTTGCGATTGCAGCGGCTTCGGCGGCACCATTGCCAGTGCCATCAGCACAATCCTGAACGCCAGCTTTGCGGATGTTGGTCTTGATGTTGAGGGAGGTGCAATCCCATTTATCCTTGGCGCTTGCGGGCAGGTTAGGATTGGCGGCGAGTGTGCTCACGATGCTGTCGGCCTGAGCGGCTGAGAGCGAACCAGCGGCTGCGAGGCTGCCCTTGAGGGCTGCGAAGTCGCAGGAACCAGAGGTTTTCTGCTCGGCTTTCTGAATGCTGTAGCTACCGTTGCTGCCAGAAATGACCACAACCTTGCAGGTCAGAGCGGTTGTAGGATCGGTTGCATTGCCATCATTACGCTGATAGTTGGCTTCAACCTGCTGAAGCACTTCGGCTGCCGACTGAGGAGCAGCAGAAGCTTCGACGACTGCAGTGTTGGTTTCTTTCTTGTCTTTGTTGCATGCGAATGATGTCATAGCGAGGGCAGCAACGGTTAAAGCAATCAAGATCTTTTTCATAATTTTTCCTTTCAAAATAAGGGTTTAACAAATGTGCGTCTTATATCGGGCGCGTAAGAAAACAACCTAATCTCGGACAGACCGTCCAAGCAGGTTGCACTATTATCCAAAACGCTACGCAAATTCAAGGCCAGAATTTACAGTGAAGAAAAAATATACGGCATCATGGCTAAGCGCTTACACTTTATGGGGGTCTGCCAAATCTTTTGGCTATTTCCGATTTTTTCATGCACACCATAAACGTCCCGAGCTATTGAATCTGGATCATAGTTTGGATAAACAATACTCTATTCGAGACGATTCAAATCGGTAACAGCTCAGTCCGAGGATAGGCCCATTCCCCGGAGGCGTCGAGTTCTATTTTGGTATGTTCTTTTCTGCCGCCCTTTCAGGGCTTTCATCTCAAGCATCCATCTGCTTTTTGAAAGTACGATAATGTTAAGCTTTTTAGAATGCGACAGCCCTGGGCCCCAACCCGCCTGCGGCGCGTAGCCGTGCAAATCATGTGCTTACGGCGCAAGCCGTCAAAAAGAGCATACGAGTCAGAACAGCCACCGTTAAATCAGCGAGTTCTCAATTTCCACTTGACACTTATCCACAGGCTCCCTATATTGCCCGCGCTTTGAATTGGGTGATTTTCATCCATGTCGGGCAAAGGATTTCAGGGAATGATTCAGAGCAATCGCATCAGCACAACCAAAGAATTCGTCGTCAATGCCGAGATTTCGGTCAAAGATGTCGATGCTTTTTTTGCTGACGATGAGTTTTGTCACGCGACAAAACCGTTGAAATACCATGCGACGCTCATCAACAAAAAGAAATTCATTGCGCTCGAAGCGGACATTCAGGCCGAGCTTGAACATGCCTGCGACCGATGTGGAGAGAACTTCATCCGATCCTATGCACACCATGTCACACTCAAACTCGTGGAAGCGTCTTCGTTTGGAACCAAAGACGAAATCGTGCTCGAAGCCGATGATCTCGATGTCGTGACTTACGAAAACAGCGAAATCGATCTCGAACACATCCTGCTCGAAAGCCTTTTCCTCGAATTTGATGAACCGTGTCTGTGCCGTGAAGATTGCAAAGGCATTTGCCCCGTATGCCGACAGAATCTTAACGAAAAAGCATGCAATTGTGTCGTTCCTGAGTTCAATTGATTTGCGGCATCGCCGCAATATAACTCATTCATATTTCATCCTTTGAGGAGTTTTAAAAATGGCAGTTCCAAAAAAGCGCGTCAGTCATTCCCGTACCAATATGCGTCGTTCCATCAACGATCGCCTCACGGCAGCCCAGCCCTCCGTTTGCCCGAATTGCGGCGAACCCAAGCTTCCGCATCACGCATGCATGAGCTGTGGCAAGTACAAAGATACACAGGCCATCGAAGTCAAGGAAGTTAAGTAATTTCCTTTCGGTCCAGTTTTGGAAAGCCCTGGGGCCATCCGGCTCAAGGGCTTTTTTTATATCATGGATTCCAAAGGGCAATGCCCTTTGGCGGGGTCTGGGGCAGCGCCCCAGAAAATATTAAAGAGAGCATCATGGGAAACTACAATCCATCCGAAATCGAGCCGAAATGGCAGAAATACTGGGACGAACACGAGACATTCAAAGCCGCCGACAAAAGCGACAAGCCCAAATACTATATTCTCGACATGTTCCCCTATCCATCGGGCGCAGGACTTCACGTCGGTCATCCCGAAGGCTATACAGCTTCAGATATCATCGCACGATACAAGCGCATGAAAGGATTCAACGTCCTTCACCCCATTGGCTGGGACGCTTTCGGTCTACCTGCCGAGCAATACGCCATCAAGACCGGTACGCATCCGCGCATCACGACCGAAGCCAACATCGCCAATTTCAAGCGCCAGATTAAATCCCTGGGCTTCAGTTACGACTGGTCGCGCGAAATCAACACCACCGATCCCAACTATTTCAAATGGACGCAGTGGATCTTTTTGCAGCTCTATAGACGCGGCCTGGCTTATGTGGCCGAAGCGCCCGTCAACTGGTGTCCAGCACTCGGTACCGTGCTTGCGAACGAAGAAGTCATCGATGGCAAATCCGAAGTCGGCGGCTACGACGTCATTCGCCGCCCCATGCGCCAGTGGATGCTGAAGATCACCGCTTATGCCGAGCGACTGCTCGCCGATCTCGACGAACTCGACTGGCCGGAGCGCATCAAATCCATGCAGCGCAACTGGATCGGCAAGAGCATCGGTGCTGAAGTCGATTTCGCACTCGCGCCATCCTGCGGCGTAAAAGGCAACATCCGCGTTTTCACAACCCGCCCCGATACGCTGTTTGGCGCAACATTCCTCGTGCTCTCGCCCGAACACCCGCTCACCCGCACTATTGCTTCGGCTGAGCAAAAAGCCGCCGTCGATGCCTACTGCGATCAGGCCGCCAAAAAATCCGATCTCGAACGCACCGATCTGGCCAAAACCAAGACCGGCGTATTTTCCGGTGCCTACGCCATCAACCCGGTCAACGGTAAAGAAACCCCCATCTGGATCGCCGATTACGTGCTCGCCAGCTACGGCACCGGCGCAATCATGAGCGTTCCTGCGCACGACACACGCGACTACGAATTCGCCAAAACGTTCGGTCTCCCGATTATCCAGGTCATCGAAGGCGGCGACATCTCCAAAGAAGCCTACACCGGCGACGGTCTTCACATCAAC
>JAEEGL016355547.1_pt1 | contig 24590 bp, 21 predicted proteins | sample 9134231 | NCBI WGS metagenome assembly JAEEGL01 (sample SAMN16246548, study PRJNA631951) | gut metagenome | biome: gut microbiome; feature: rumen; material: fiber-attached | host: Bos | place: Iran: Karaj | collected 2018-10
GATGTAGGCCGACACGTCGCCGGCCTGCGTCTCGATGATGGGCAGGGCGGTGAGCGAGCCACCACCACGCACATGGCCCTTCATGCACTCAGGCAGGTCGTTCATCTGCTCAGCCACCTCCTGCTGCTCGTTCATCTTGGCAGCACGCTCAAGCAGACGGCTGTGGAGGTAGAACACGTCGCCAGGATAGGCCTCACGGCCTGAGGGACGGCGCAGGATGAGCGACACCTCACGGTAGGCGACGGCTTGCTTCGACAAGTCGTCGTAGACCACGAGGGCGGGCAGTCCGCGGTCACGGAAATATTCGCCAATGGCGGCTCCAGCAAAGGGAGCATAGTACTGCATGGCGGCAGGGTCGGCAGCGGTGGCCGCCACAACGATGGTGTAAGGCATGGCGCCATGCTCCTTCAGCGTCTGCACGAGGGTGGCCACGGTGCTGGCTTTCTGGCCAATGGCCACATAGATGCAGTAGACGGGCTTTCCAGCCTCGTAGAAGCTCTTCTGGTTGATGATGGTGTCAACGGCAATGGCGGTCTTACCCGTCTGGCGGTCGCCAATAATGAGCTCACGCTGTCCACGGCCGATGGGAATCATCGAGTCGATGGCCTTGAGGCCTGTCTGCAGAGGCTCCTTCACGGGCTGACGATAGATGACGCCAGGGGCCTTGCGGTCGAGGGGCATCTCGAAAGCACCCTTGAGGTCGATGTCGCCACGGCCGTCGATAGACTGTCCCAGCGGGTTGATAACACGCCCCAGCATGTTATCGTTGACACGGATGGAAGCGATGCGACGGGTGCGCTTGACGAACATGCCCTCCTTGATGCCCGAGGTGGTGCCGAGGAGCACGCAGCCGACGTTATCCTCCTCAAGGTTCATCACGATGGCCATGGTGCCGTTCTCGAACTCCAGCAGCTCGTTGGCCTCCGCATTGCGCAGGCCGTAGATGCGAGCCACGCCGTCGGAAACCTGCAGGACGGTACCCACCTCGTCGAACTGTGCGCCGTCGGAGATACCCTTCAGCTGTTCGAGCAGCACCTGACTGACTTCGCTTGGTTTGATCTTATCTGACATATTTTTAATTCATAATTAATAATGCATAATGCATAATTTACTTCTTTAGCTGTGTGAGTATCGCGTTGAGCTTCGACTTGACACTGCCATCCATGCGGTAGGTGTCATACTCGAGGATGAAGCCACCGATGATGTCAGGGTTCACCTCGGACTCGAACTCCACAGTACCTTTAGTGCGGCTCTCCACCATCTGGCGCATCTTCTGCTCCGTTTCAGGAGTGACGGCCACGGCGGTGGTGAGTTTTCCACGGATGACGTTCTTCTGCTTACGGTAGAGGGTGACGTAGGAATTAGCCATGAACTGAATCATGTTCTCGCGATCTTCCTTCAGCACGAGGCCGATGAAAGCCTTGGTCAGCGGAGAGGCCTCACTGCCGCCTACAGCGGTCAGCAGCAGCATCTCCTTCTTATCCTTCGAGAGCATCGGATTGTCAACAGTCTGCCGAAGCTGCGGCACGTCGACGTAGCTCTTTGCCAAGAGCTGCATCTCGCGATACACGCCGTCCTCGAGCTTTGCGTCAGTGGCACTCTTTAGCAGTGCCCTGGCATAGCGAACAGAGATGACTCCTATATCCATACGTTCCTGTGGTTACTTTTTAAGCGAAGCATCATCCAGCATACGGTTGATGAGATCCATCTGGGCCCTGTCGCCCTGCAGGTTCTGCTTGAGAACCTTCTCGGCAATCTCGACGCTCAGCGTAGCTACTTGCCTGCGGATGTCGGCAATGGCGGCCTTCTTTTCCTGCTCAATCTCTGCCTTGGCATCATCGAGCAGGCGGGCGCCCTCCTGACGGGCCTTGTCCTGTGCTTTCTCTACGATGGCATCGCGCGTCTCAGCAGCCTCTTTTAGAATCTGAGCCTGCTTCTCGCGTGCCTCCTGAAGGATGGCTTCACCTTCTTTCTGTATATTGGCCAGGCGCTCGTTAGCCTCGTGGGCCTTGCGCAATGAGTCGTCGATGAAAGCCTTGCGCTCTGCCACCATGTTTGTGATGACAGGAAAGCCGAACTTCCATAGCAGGAATAGCACCACGAGGAACGTGATGGTCATCCAGAACAACAGGCCAGTACTTGGAATCAATAAATCCATAATGCTGATGTTTAGGAGATGAGGAGTTGAGGAGTTCTTCGCAGAGCGAAGCGGCAAAGCCGAGCGGAGGAGGTAAAGTAGGTTACCTATACCGCATCCTTGTCCTGTTTCTCCATGTTTTACTACTCATTAACTGTGGAATGAAAGGGAGAACAGGTATTCTACTATACCTCCTCATCTCCTTACTCCACAACTCCTTCTATTAGATGCAGAGGAATGCGATCACGGCTGCGAACAGGGCGACACCCTCAATCAGAGCGGCGGCCACGATCATGTTCGTAAACAGCTTGCTCATCACTTCCGGCTGGCGTGCCATTGCGTCCATGGCCGAGCCACCAATCTTACCAATACCAAGACCTGCGCCAATAGCTGCGAGACCTGCGCCAACAGCGGCGCCTAACTTTGCAACACCTTCGATTGCCAATAAAGTTGTAATCATAATTGTTTAATGTTTAAATTGTTAATATTTTACTTTCTTACGTTTTTTACTTTTTTTCTCACTCATGTTCAGGCTCCACCCTGGCGAGACCGATGAACACTGCTGAGAGCATGGTGAACACCATGGCCTGGATGAAGCACACCAGGCACTCGAGACACATCATGAAGATGCTCATAATGACGCTCAAGGCCGACATCGACACCTGTACGGCAACAGCCTGCGCTGCCACAAGGAAGATGATGCAGGTGATGGCCACGGCAATGGCATGTCCAGCCATCATGTTGGCAAAGAGTCGAATCATCAGTGCGAAGGGCTTTGTGAAAATGCCCACGAACTCGATGACGGGAATGATGGGGATGGGTGCTTTCAGCCACGTAGGCACATCGGGCCAGAAGATGTCCTTCCAGTAGTGCTTGTTGCCTGAGAACTGCACGATGATGAACGTGCAGAGGGCCAGGAAGAACGTCACGGCGATGTTGCCCGTCACGTTGCCAGAGCCTGGCGGGAACGGGATGAGTCCCATCACGTTGCACGTAAAAATGAAGAAGAAGCAGGTGAGCAGGTAGGGCACGTACTTCTCGTAGCCCTTGCCAACGCCTGGCTTGATAATCTCGTCGACCACGTACATCACCATCATCTCGATGAAGCCGACAAAGCCGCCAGGAGCCTGATCCTGAGCCGTGCGCTTCTTGTACCAGCGGGCGCTGAACAGGATGCAGCAGAGCAGGATGGCCACGTTGATGAACATCACGGCCACGGTCTTCGTGATCGAGAGGTCGAGCACGGGCTCGCCGTTCTCCACAATCTTACCAGCATGGTCGCCCTCAGTGGCGATGGCAAGGCCATAAGGGCCCTGACGCAAGCCGCTGGCATCGGCATGGTGCTCGAACTGCGAGGAGCAGAACACGTGCCAGCCCGACGAGCTGTTGACGATGACAGGCAGGTGGATGACGATGCTGTTCTCGCCCTCGCCCCAGACGTGCCACTCGTGCGAGTCCTTGATGTGCTCGAGCACCACCTCCTTGGCCGAGAAATCCGCTGCCCACGCTCCTGGTGTCAGTGCCAGCAGCACCATCGCCATAAAGAGCAGTTTTTTCAGTTCAAAATTCATAATTCAAAGTTCATAGCGCGCATAGCGCAGCCAGTTTTCAATCTTGGTGTTTTCACACCGACCTTCAATGTCTTAGCGAGAGTGTTATCACCATCATCACCACGTACATGCCTATGCCTATCAGGGCGAAATGGATGGTGTCTGCCCTGCTGTGGGAGAACAGCGCATAGATGCCTACGACCGTGAGGACAAGCAGCATGCGTATGGTTGCCATGATGAGGTAGAAGTGGGGCAGATGCTCAGGCGACTTCTTCTTGACGAGGTCGTAGCCCTTCACATAGGCTGCACCCAGCAACGTCATCAGCAGAGCGAGGGAAAAGATTTCGATTTCCAACCTTCAATATCGATTTTCAATCTTCAGCTTTCCACTTCTACACAAACCGACACCTCGTTTTTCTGCACGGCAACGAAGCCGCCTGTCACGGCCAGCTGCTTGCCGTCGTACTCCACGACACCTTTCTGCAGTGAAGAGATGATGGGCGCGTGGTTCTGCAGAATCTCGAAGTTGCCCATTGAGCCAGGCACCTTCACGCTCTCCACCTCGCCTTCAAACTCCACCCTTTCGGGCGATACTATCTTTAACTTTAACATCCTGTTAGATTTAATTTACCATTTATCGATTTACGATTTACAATTTATTTGACGATTTGGTAATTTTAAAATTCACCCCGCGTACACGAAATTGAGAAATCAACGAAATTGAGAAATCAATTGTAAATTGTAAATCGTCAAATTGTAAATCACATCACCCTTTGGCAGCCTCAAGCAGCTTCTTTGCCTTCTCCTTGGCCTCGTCGATGGTACCAACGTTGAGGAAGGCCTGCTCAGGCAGGTCGTCAACCTCGCCGTCGAGGATGGCGTTGAAGCCCTTGATGGTGTCGTCGATAGAGACCATGACGCCAGGCAGACCCGTGAACTGTGAAGCCACGGCGAAGGGCTGGCTGAGGAAGCGCTGCACGCGACGTGCACGGTTCACCGTCAGCTTGTCCTCGTCTGAGAGTTCGTCCATACCAAGGATGGCAATGATGTCCTGCAGCTCCTTGTAGCGCTGCAGTATCTCCTTCACGCGCTGTGCGCAGTCGTAGTGTGCCTTGCCCACGATCAGCGGGTCGAGGATTCGCGACGTAGAGCCCAGCGGGTCGACGGCAGGATAGATACCCAGCTCAGCAATCTTACGGTCGAGCACCGTCGTGGCATCGAGGTGTGTGAACGTGGTGGCTGGAGCAGGGTCGGTGAGGTCGTCGGCAGGCACGTAAACGGCTTGCACAGAGGTGATTGAGCCCTTCTTCGTCGAGGTGATTCGCTCCTGCATCGTACCCATCTCAGAGGCCAGCGTAGGCTGATAGCCCACAGCACTCGGCATACGGCCCAGCAGGGCTGACACCTCAGAACCGGCCTGCGTGAAACGGAAAATGTTGTCGATGAAGAACAGGATATCGGCAGCGCCGCCATCCTTGCCACCAGCATCGCGGAAGCCCTCAGCAACGGTCAGTCCTGAGAGGGCCACTGAAGCACGTGCGCCAGGAGGCTCGTTCATCTGGCCGTAGACCAGTGTGGCCTGCGACTTCTTCAGCTCCTCAGGATCGACGAGCGAGAGGTCCCACTTGCCTTCGTCCATGGCCTTGCGGAACTTCTCACCATAGCGTATCACGCCCGACTCAATCATCTCGCGAATGAGGTCGTTGCCCTCACGGGTGCGCTCACCGACGCCGGCGAACACTGAGAAGCCGTTGTGACCCTTGGCAATGTTGTTGATCAACTCCATGATGAGCACCGTCTTGCCCACACCAGCACCTCCGAAGAGGCCAATCTTACCACCCTTCATGTAGGGCTCCAGAAGGTCGATGACCTTGATGCCAGTGGCAAGAATCTCCTTCTTCGTAGAGAGTTCCTCGAACGTGGGAGCCTCACGGTGAATGGGATAGGCACCCTTCATGTCGAGCTGTTTCATACCGTCGATAGGCTGGCCTATCACGTTGAGCATGCGACCCTTGATCTGGTCGCCCGAAGGCATCTGAATGGGTGAGCCCACGGGGATAGCCTCCAGCCCACGATGCAGTCCGTCGGTATTGTCCATGGCCACACAGCGCACGGTGTCCTCGCCGATGTGCTGCTGCACCTCGACGACGAGCATTCGGCCGTCGCCACGGTCAATCTTCAGGGCTTCGTGAATCTTCGGCAGCACTTTCTCCGCATCGAGTCCCTTTGTGTCGAAATAGACATCAATGACGGGTCCGATAATCTGGGAAATGCGTCCTGTAATTTGTGACATAAGCTAATGAATATTTAGGTATTGTTTCCGTTTTTCAAAACTTGCCTGCAAAGGTAGCAATAATTTCTGAAACCGCCAACACTTTTCCTGAAAATCTTTCAAAATAGTTCAAAACATGCGGCCAGACGATGAACAAACTAACAGCCAACTGTGGGCATTGTCAGACGGTCGAGGGGACTGCGCACGACGACGCCAATGGCATAGCCCTCCTGGCGGGCTGCCTCCTGAAGCTGTGGCTGGTAATGGCAGGCAATGCTGCCAACGGCGTTCAGAGGCAGGTCAGGGCGACGGTAGGGCACGATGTTGCGACGTATGAAGTCTCGAAAATTGTCGACCACCAGTGCCTGAACGCCACGCTGGCTGATGTGCTGATGGATGAATGGCGACAGCGAGGCGAGCCAGCGGTTAGCCAGGGGCTGCCGATAGACACGGGCTATGACGTCAGGCAGGGCCAAGCCAGCCCACGCCTCGAACGCGTGGCGCAGGGCATCGTCGAGCTGGCCTTTATAGAGCGCATTGAGGAAGCGAATGCCCAGCACGGCACCACTGCCCTCGTCGCCAAGGATATAGCCCAGAGGGGGCGTGTTACGCACGATGCGCTCGCCGTCGAAGAGGCAGGAGTTGGCTCCCGTGCCAAGTATGCAGGCGATGCCTTCACGGCCCCCACAGAGGGCACGGGCAGCGCCAAGCAGGTCGCTGTGGGCCTCGATATGGCTGGCATGAGGAAAAACCTCGCGCAGCAGCCCCTCCATCTTGGCCTCCAGCTCAGGGCGCACGCCACTGCCGTAGAAGATGGCCCCTTCTACGGCCAACGTTTGATGGGCAGCATCTGTCGCGCCACTCTCTGGCGACGAAGCGGCGAGGGGTAAGGCCAACTGTGGCAGCAGTTCGTTGCGCAAAATGCTGCGTATGGTGTCGTCGTCCTGATGGAAAGGGTTGATGCCCTGTGTCTGCAGGCGGCGTCCGTCAACCGCCCAATCTGTCTTCGTGCTGCCGCTGTCGGCAATGATCACGTATCTCTGTTCGTTGTTCATCCGTTCCTAATAAGTAACTATTCAAATTTAGTTTATACAAATAATCTTTTTCTCCAACAACGAATTGAACGAATTAAACTAATTGCTGCGCGTTGTAATTCGTTTAATTCGTTTAATTCGTTGTTTTTATAAAAAATAGTGTTCATCTACTTAATGATTGACTTTGTCCTCCGTCCTGGATGCCACGTTGTTAATGCAGCCCCCACGTCTCATCTCACCGTCCGCCTGTACTTGTCGTAACGCTGGCGGATGCGGTCCACGTAGTCGGCTGTCTCGCTGCCACGCATATAGCCATAGCGCACGAGGGTGTCGTTGTAGTACTCTGGCTGGCTCAGTCGCAGGATGTAGGGCTTCACGTCCTGCCAGCGCTGTGGGTTACGGCGGTCGCGCTCAGCCAGCCGCATGGCGTCGCGCACGTGGTTGGCGCCACCATTATACGATGCCAGCACCATGTTCTGGCGTTCCTGACGGTCGCGTATGTAGCTGAAAGCCTGCTCCAGCTCCTTCAGGTAGCGTGTAGCGGCGGCAATGTTCTGCTCAGGGTTCGTCAGCTGGTCGCGAGGCAGTCCGAGGTGGTCAGCCGTGGTGGGCATGATCTGCATCAGGCCCGTGGCGCCTGCCCACGACTTGGCCTGTGGGTCGAAGGTCGACTCCTGATAACACTGGGCAGCAATGAGTCGCCAGTCCCATCCGATGCGCTTGGCATACTGCTTGAAGTAGCCGTCGTAGTGCGAGATGACGCCCTTCGACAGCATGGGGGCGTAGATGTGGCGCCTGACGCGTGGCTGCGTGAGCATCTGGTGCTCCTTGGCTTTTGCCTCGGCCAGCATCGTGGGGCGATACCAGGCCGCGAGGGCCTCGGCCAGCTCAGGCTTGTTGCTGCCAATGCGCCACCCAGGCGACAGGCTGTCGCTCTGGAAGCTGAGCACGCCAAGGTCGGCATCGCCGGCATCGAGCCGCTGCAGCAGTTCAGCCGTGTCGCGACAGGCTTCCATGCGCAGGCGCACGCCAAGGTGCTGGGCAAAGTCGAGGCACATCAGGTAGTGTACGCCCAGATGGCCACCGTGGTAGTCGTAGTACGTGTCAGGCCCTGTGAGTGTCAGTGCGATGAGCTCGCCTGACATCTCTATCTCGCTGAGGTCGAAGCTGCCATCAGTCGCCGTCTCCGTCGACCATGTTGGTGGCGGCACTTCCTGATGGCGCTGACAGGCGGCCAGAAGCAAGCAAACGAGGGCGATGTGTGCGAGTTTTTTCATTTTTCGGGTGCAAAATTAAGCATTTTATTGCATATTCGGAAAATTTTCCCTAACTTTGCGCCAAAATATTAGGAAATGATAACGAACGAGCTGACGAAAACACTGGAACGGGTGAAAGGAATACCCGCCGACTACACTTTTGTTGCTGGACACACCCTGCGTGCCATCGACCTCGTCTACCGCATCTTCTGCAAGCCTTTTGCCGATAATGTCGTTGCCACAAGCCTCACAAGCCCTGACTTTCAGCAACTGGCCGACGTGAACCACGTGGACTATCGGACGGCAGCACTCGACGACAACCTACAGCTGACGGCCGACACGCTGCTGGCTGCATGCAATGCCAGGACGCGCCTCGTTTGGCTCAGCATGCCCAACGCCGTGACAAGTAATAATAATATGGTACGCGAGGAGCTGGTGCGACTGTTCGACAAGTTCACGGGCATGGTGGTCGTCGACGAGCGGCTCAGCGACTATGCCCGTCAGCGTCCTCTGCGCTTCGAGCTGCCCAAGTTTCCACGGCTCATCGTTCTCGACAGCCCAGGACTGCTCTTCTCACAGCCAGCGAACATCAGTCGCCTGCGGCTGTTAGAGGCGCTCTACGAGTACGACGGCGAGGCCCTCAGTGCCCTACCCGACCCCTTCGACCTTGACCGCCGCGTGCGCCTTTGCATGCAGGAGCGCACGCGTCTGATGCAGGCTTTCCGTGAGCTGCCGTTCTGCGAGCGTGTCTACGATGCCGATGCCGACTTCTTCGTCGTCAGCCTTACCGATGCCCCACGCATCGTCGCTTATCTGCAGCAGCGAGGCATCACCCTCGACACGCTGCCCCTGCCAGGCGCCGTCCGCATACCTGTTGGCACCCGCAGTGAGAACAACGAGCTCGTCGGAGCGCTCCGACAGCTGTAACGGTACGCAAGTACGCCAGTCCTTATTCACCGTTCCCGAAAGTGGGGGAACGGAGGGGGGGAAAACGGGGGAAGTAAAACATTGCAAATGTGGACTTGTGGACTTTTCGAGCTGCAGTAGTAAATAAAGGGGTTTCGCGCAATTCGGTACGCGAAACCCCTCTCTTTTACTCCTTTATGCCTTCTACCGCTCAAAACTATCGACTTCTCGCTCGAGCTCTGCTCGCTTGCTACCGAAGGGACGCAAGAACTACCTCTCGCTCGAGCTCTGCTCGCTTGCTACCAGAGGGACGCAAGAATGGCTGGTAACAGGGGGGGGTAACGAGCGAACCGTAGGTACGCGACAATGGTAGCCAGCCATTTCCGCTCGACCTCGTCGCTTGCTACCAACGGGACGCAAGAATGGCTGGTAACAGGGGGGTGGTGTAACGAGCGTGCCGTAGGTACGCGACAATGGTAGCCAGCCATTTCCGCTCGAGCTCTGCTCGCCTGCTACCAGAGGGACGCAAGAATGGCTGGTAGCACAGGGCTGGGGTAACGAGCGTGCCGTAGGTACGCGACAAGGGTAGCATGCTGTCGCGTACTTACGGCACGCTTTTCTACCGTCGCTTTATACCAGCCATTTCATGGCTGGCTACCAATGTCACGCCCCTACGGGGCTGGCTGCGCATCGTTTTGATAACTTGCGAAACTTGAATAAAGGATGTTATCATCATAACGCTAATGACCGATTTGAAATGAAAACATCATGATAGCACGAAGCATCAGAAACAACAATCCGCTGAACATCAGGCGGACAAAGAAGTGCCAGTGGAAAGGACTGGCCATGAGGCAGACGGACACAGCCTTCTGCCAGTTTGAAACGCTGGAATGGGGGTGGCGCGCAGCCCTCTACCTGCTGACACGCACGTACTATGAGCGGTACGGACTGCAGACCATTCGCAGCATCATCACGCGGTGGGCACCGCCGCAGGACCATAACAACACGGCTGCCTACATCCTCAACGTCAGCCGACTGACGCAGATTGATGCCAATGAGCCGCTTGGCCCGCCTGCTGAACACCCGGCACGCTGGCAGATGGTGGCCGCTGCAATGGCCATTCAGGAAAGCGGGTCGGCATCGGCCGTCGACTGGTTCGCCATGATGCGTGGCTGGGAGCTTTGTTCGGCAATGGCCTGAGATAAAAACAGCTCAAGAGACCTCCCCTACCCTCTCCGAGGGGTTAGGGAGGCTCTTACTCATATTGTTTCTAATGACCGATTTGGGATAAAAAACAAGAAAAAACGGTTTTCATTTTGAATATTGCGCCTTTTTTCGTACCTTTGCAGCCCAAACAACAAACAAGAGAATAATGGCAGAGACGACGAACAGCATTTTACAGAAGCTCGACGGCCTGGAGGCTCGCTTCGAGGAGGTGTCGACACTGATTACTGACCCAGCCGTGATTGGCGACCAGCAGCGCTTTGTGAAACTGACGAAAGAGTATAAGGACCTGAGCGACATCATGGACGCCCGTAAGCGATACATTGCCTGTCTGAACGGCATTCGCGAGGCCAAGGATATCCTGGCCAACGAGGACGACCCTGAAATGAAAGAGATGGCGCGCGAGGAGCTGGCCGCCAACGAGGCCCTGCAGCCTCAGCTGGAAGAGGAAATCAAGATTGCCCTCATCCCCAAGGATCCTGAGGACGCCAAGAACGTGCAGATGGAGATTCGCGCTGGTACGGGTGGCGACGAGGCCTGCCTCTTCGCTGGCGACCTGTTCAGGATGTACAAGAGCTTCTGCGACTCGAAAGGGTGGCAGCTCGCTGTCACTGACGTCAGCGAGGGTGCCGTGGGTGGCTACAAGGAGATCGACTTTGCCGTGAGTGGCGCCGACGTCTACGGAACGCTGAAATACGAGAGTGGCGTCCATCGCGTGCAGCGTGTGCCAGTCACTGAGACGCAGGGGCGCATGCACACCAGCGCAGCCACCGTCGCCGTGCTGCCCGAGGCCGACAAGTTCGAGGTGCACATCAACGAGGGCGAGATCAAGTGGGACACCTTCCGCTCGTCGGGTGCTGGTGGCCAGAACGTCAACAAGGTGGAGTCGGGCGTGCGCCTGCGCTACATGTGGAAGAACCCTAACACGGGCGAGACGGAGGAGATACTGATTGAGTGTACTGAGACGCGCGACCAGCCTAAGAACAAGGAGCGGGCCCTGTCGCGACTCTACACCTTCATTTATGACAAGGAGCACCAGAAGTATGTCGACGACATCGCCTCGCGCCGCAAGACGCTGGTGTCGACAGGCGACCGCTCAGCAAAGATCCGTACCTACAACTTCCCACAGGGACGCGTCACCGACCACCGCATCGGCTACACCACCCACGACTTGCAGGGATTCCTCGGCGGCGACATCCAGCCGATGATCGACGCGCTGACCGTGGCCGAGAATGCGGAGCGAATGAAGGAAAGTGAGTTGTAGGAGATGAGGAGTTGGGGAGATGAGGAGTTGGGGAGTTGGGGAGATAAAGTAGAAAAAAACAAGAAAAAAAAGTGACACGACAAGAACTTATACAACAGATTAGGCAGAAGAGATCGTTCCTCTGCGTGGGTCTGGACACTGACCCGAAGAAGATGCCCCAGTGCGTCCTCGACCTGTACGACCCTGTGTTCGAGTTTAACAAAGCAATCATCGAAGCCACAGCACCCTACTGCGTGGCCTACAAGCCGAACCTGGCCTTCTACGAGGCCTACGGGCTGAAGGGCATGGAGACGTTTGTCAAGACCATCGGCTACCTGAAGGAGCATCACCCCCACCACCTCATCATCGCCGACGCCAAGCGTGGCGACATTGGCAACACCAGCCAGATGTACGCCCGCACGTTCTTCGAGGAGTACGACGTGGACGCGCTGACCGTGGCGCCCTACATGGGCGAGGACTCTGTCACGCCCTTCCTGCAGTACCCTGGCAAGTGGGTGGTGCTGCTGGCACTGACATCGAACAAGGGGAGCCAGGACTTTCAATTCGCCACATCCTCTGAAGGCGGAGTGCCTGAGCGCCTCTTCGAGCGCGTGCTGCGCGTCAGCCAGCAGTGGGGCAATGACGAGAGCATGATGTACGTCGTAGGTGCCACGCAGGGCCGCATGTTCGAGGATGTGCGCCGTGTCGCTCCCAACCACTTCCTGCTTGTCCCTGGCGTTGGAGCACAGGGCGGCTCGCTCGAAGAGGTCTGCCGCTACGGCATGAACAGCGACTGCGGCCTGCTGGTGAACTCGTCACGCGGCATCATCTATGCCTCCAGCGACGACCACTTCGCCGAAGTGGCTGGCAACAAGGCCCGTGAGCTGCAACAGCAGATGGCTGCCCTGTTGGACAGCCACCCTCAGTTCGATAGGCCTCAATGATAGCTTTGCCTGACTAGTCAAGGATGTCGCTGATGACCGTGTCCACTTTGTTGCTCATCAGTACAAGCGACTTCTGCATATGCAGGCCGACTGATACCTAGTTCAAACCCGCCATGATGTTCGTAATGGCCACGATGTCGCCAATACCGATGTCGCCATCGCCATTCACATCGGCACGGCTCTTTGTGGCGGCATCAGTATTGATGCCCGCCATTATGTTAGTGACAGCCACGATGTCACCAATACCCACAGTGCCATCGTTGTTCACGTCGCCAATAAGTCCTGCGCCTTCAACGCTGTTGTAGGTGACGGCGACTGTCGCTGCGGAAGCATCGGTCAGCGAGTGCAGCGCGACATAGTAGGTGCCACTCACTGGGGCCGTGATGCCACCCTCGGTGACGGCCTGCTGACCACTGGCACGATAGACTTCGACCGACCTCGGCGAGAAGAGCTGCAACGTGCAGGGACGGTTGGCATACAGGCCGATTCCGTCGCCGGCATTGGCTTTCAAGGAGAACCAGCCAATGGCATTGGCAGCAGGTGCATTAGCCGTAGTAGTCTGGTTCTTTGGCAACGGTGTGGCACCGATATAGGTACGGCTCTGCGTGTCGATATACTCTGCCGTCAGGTAATCCCAGTAGCCATTGTTGGTGGTGGCCTGGAACGTGAAGTCGTTGATGGCATAGGTCGTCGGGATGCCCTCCTCCACGGCGAAGTGGAACTTCTCTGGACGTAGCGGCATCGTACGCACAGGGACATTAGCCGACAGCTCGTAAGGCATGGCGACAGGCGTCATGGCGGTGTGGACAGCAGTCGAGCGGTCGTCGTTGAGCCAGTAGTCGTAGCCGTTCATCTTCGGGTCGATGACAAAGAAGGTCTTCTCAGGTGCCGTCTGCAGACGGCCCTTCACTTGATAGGTCAGCGTGTGCAGGCCAGGATCCATCTTACTCACGTCGAGATCGTAGACCAGACTGTCGCCCACGAAGGGGCGCTGCAGCACGGTGGGCGCTGCGGCATCGATGCTCACCATGAGGTGCAGGTCGTCGAGCTCTCTGGAAGTAGGCATGCGCTGGAAGTAGTGGCTGACGATGACGGGACGCTGGTTCTCCGTTGTCTCGATCATGGTAGTAAGTTTGTGCAGGCCCTCGCTGACTGTCTCTACGGGGAGAGCCAGCGTGTAAGTGTTGTCAGTACTGTAGCGGACGGCGATTGTCTCAACGTTATCCACAAAGAAGCGATTGCGAATCTGCGTCTCCTCACCATGCTTCTCGAAGTAGACGGTGTGCGGCGCCTCCTCATAGTAATCCCCCTGATCAGACGTGCCGCAGACGGCGACATGAAGTGCATGCAGGCCGTCGGCCAGTCCCGACACATCGAGCTGGAAGGCTGAACGAACGTCACTGATGGTACCCGCCAACTGCGTCTGGTTGTCGTACCAGTACTTCACGGCGTAGCTGCCGAAGGTGATTGGATCTGGGGTGTCTGGATCATCGGGACCGTCAGGCGGAGTCACCGGCTGTTTGCTGCTATCAGTCAGATCGAACGTCACCGTGCCATTAGCACTCTCGGTGATGTTCTCAAGCACCATCTTCGTCGGTTGTCCCGTCCACGACAGCAAGTTTGCCGGCAGTGTGGTGTTCGTCAGCGCCGTCACACCCTGAGTACCCGGGAAGGGGTCGGTGTCGGTAGCACCACGTCCACCGCCAGCACGCACCATCTCATAGTAGTTGTGGGTGGGGTCGATATTCGCTTTATTCGAGTTCCACACTTCAGTGTCAGTACTGTCAACCCTAAACACGAGGAGTCCATGACCTGGCAGATGAGCATCCCACTTGCTTGTCTGCTGACGATTCTCTACAAGGAAGAACTCGTTCTCAACGGCTGAATTGATTCGGTAGCCTCGATTGCTCGTTCCAATAGGCTGCAACGAGAAGCAACCCTCAGCACCAAGCGTCTGCGGTGTGGCGAAACCGACGGCATAACGCTCATAGAGCCCATAGCCGGCTGGTGTGCGGCTGTTGTTCAGGTAGCCGCCACTGGCCATGAGGGTCCAGTCGTCCGGATGATTACTTTGCCCGTTTTTCCCATAGTCAGTGTCATACAGATCCTTCAGGCCCAGCACATGACTGAACTCATGGCAGATGGTACCAATGCCGTCGAGATAGCTGTTGCTTTCTGCTCCTGCCATTTCGGTCGAACAGGCGTAACGCCCCATGTTGATGTTGTCACGCTGCAGATAATACCACTTGTCGTCATCAGCTTTTTGGTAGATAAGATGACCGGCATGTGGCCAGATGAGCCGCTCATCATTGCCTCCATGATTAGAACCACAGCCGGCGAAAATAAAGTAGACCATGTCAACCTGTGAGTCGCCATTGCCGTCGTAATCCGCATAATTAACTTGCGAGTCAGCGGCGTCCAGTGCTGCTGTTACTATCTCACGGGCATTGTCTGTCTTATTGGCGGCATATTGGCTATAATTGATAGTAACGGGGCCTACGATTCTGAACTGTGGATTGAATACGCCATTTGAATTATCGTGGAAATAGTCGCGCACACTTCCAGTGAAGCGTCCCAACTCGGTCGTGTTGTCGTACCCCCCATAGTTCTCCTGATTCATCATGTTATTGATAATCGTGGAATAGTCAGAACGAGAGAAAGAACAATCGTTAAATTGCACAAGGATAATCAAGCCACGGAAGTTTCTATAGTCGAAAAGCGGAGCATGCTGCATGGCAGCAGCACGGGCACGACGTCGATAGTCCATTTCTATCCGGCGTGCTTCCTCAATACGAGCACTCATCTTCGGTGCCAGATGCTTTTCAGTAGTCTGAAGCCATGCCTTTTCGTCAGCGGTGCGCAGCGCTTCGTCGTGGGCACGTCGAGCAGTGGCAACGAGGTCGTCGTTCTGTCGCTCAGCGTAGACGTAGTAGCCCTCACGGTCGCGCACCACGGTGTAACCATCGGCAGTCGTGGTGAAGTTGAGCCACTCGTCGCCCACAAGCCGCACTGTCAGCGTCGAGCCGTCAGGCTGCCGAACCACTGCTGTACCTGGATGAGCAGGGATGGCCAGCAAGACACCCGTTGGCAGCAGGGCGGCGAACAATAGTAATATCAGTTTTCTAATTGTGGTCATAATCAGAGGAATTTAGTCTTGGGTCGATTCGATAAGAACTCTCACGTTCAGCTTGCCGTCGGCAGTGCTGTGGTCGCTCACCTTAAGGCTCTTGATGTGTGGACCAGCGAGGCGAGGACTGTAGGGAATGACACCACCATACATGCCCACCTGCTTGCCGTCGTTGCCAAGATAGGCGGCAGCGGCATCGTCTTTCAACGCAAAGGTTTCTGTCTCGGAGTAGGTACCAGTGTAGGTCTGGAAGATGGCCGAGACAGATGAGTAGTTCTGATAGGTGTTGCGATCGACGTTGGGTGCCCAGTTGGAGGGAAGGAGGCAGTTTGTAAAGACGGTGTTGTCGTTCCAGCGGGAAGTATTAGAGTCTCCTTTGACAATAATACAATTAGTAAGATAACAACTCTTCAAAGAGCATGAAGTATCATAACCGACAGTGCTAGAGTTATCTGCAAAACTGTTGAAACCCAAAGCATTAAAACTTTTATACATAGCTTTAATCACACAGTTCCTGAAACTCATGTTTGAAGTCGTGTTGCCGTATGTATATGGACTTTCCACATAGCAGTTTACGAGGCTCATGGTGCTGTAGCTATTACACACCAATACGCCTGCAATCTTGCAATGGAAGAATTGTAGGTTTTCGCAGGTTCCCCACTTCTTCTCCCCGCCTGTAATCTCGTATTGTCCAGCACTGATACTACTCAGGCGGCACCGTACGAACTTGGCGTCCTTCAGATTGTTGGCATAGTATATCCAATTGGCATGGTAAATACCCTCCATTTGGAAGTGACCAGACGTCTCGTTGGGGATGGCCAGTGTCATATCGTTGTAAATGACCGTAGGCTGCGTGTGGTAGACGGCGTCATTGCCAAGGCCAGCGCCACGTATAGTGATGGCTTTCTCAATCTTGGCTACCGACTCGAACTGTCCACTCGATAAGGTGATGAGGTCGCCATTTGCAGCCTCAGTGTATGCGTTAATCAAGGCTTGGCGCCCACTAAAAGTCTTTGTCGTACCGTTATGGGTCAATACAGCCATGGCTTCGTCCTGTGCCCATGTGCCTATGCTTGTCAGCAACAGGGCTGCGATGATTGTTAGAAACTGTTTCATAGTTTTATTCATGTAAAAGTTGTGGAAAGAACTGTGTAGTATACTAATAGCCCGTATTCTCGATGCGTACTTTGACGTTCAGTTTGCCATCACCGGTAGAGCGGGGCGACACCTGCATGGTCTTAAGGTGCGGGCCGGCCACACGGGCGCTGAAAGGGAATACGCCTCCGTAGATGCCCACCTGATGACCTTGACTATCCACGTATTTGCTCTTGGCATTGTCGGTGAGCTGGAAATCCTGCTCGTTGGTGTAATTTCCATCGTAGGTTTTGAATACGTCTAATCGTTTATCATAGTTCCAATAGGAGCTGCGTGAAGTATCAAAGCTCCAACCGGAAGGTAAAAGACAGTTCTGGAGCGTGGTATAGGCTCCGTAATAGCTTGAGTAGTTTGTATTAGTATTTACAAAAATGCAGTTGGTGAAAATGGAACTATAGAGGTGAACATTATAATAACTTCCATCATTATACGAAAAACTCGAATACACACCACTATTTTTATATGTAACATCAATGACACAATTGTGGAACGTTAAATTCGACGTTGATGTGTTACGGGTCTGCGGGTGCTTCACAAAGCAGTTGATAAACGTCATGGAGCTACCACCTCCACAAACCACCTCGTTGGCAATCTTGCAGTGCAGGAAAGTTGCATCTTTGATATCGCCCGTGTAGTTTGTCCCATTGCTTGAATAGCTGCCTGGCCACACATTGTTCAGCCTACACTTGATGAACTTCGGACCACGCTGTACATAATTACTATAGTAGATGGTCCCACTGTTGTAGATACCCTCAACAGTGACAATCCCACCAATCGTGTCAGGCACGCAAAGTGTGAAGTTACCGTCGATGACGGTAGGTTGCGTGCCGTAGGTCTTGTCCTGTTCCATGCCAGCCCCACGGACCGTAATGGTCTTGGCGAGGTTGACGGCTCCAAACGTGCCACTCGAAAGCGTGATAAGGTCGCCGTGGGTAGCCGCTGCATACGCATTCTGCAGGGCATAATAGCCAGTGAAGGTCTTGGTGGTGGTGCCGTGGGTGAGCACGGCGAGTGCCTCTTGGGCCGTTGCCACGGTGACACCAGCCACGGCGGCAATAAGGATCATGAGTAGTTTCTTCATTGTATTTGTGTTATTGTTTTATTGCGAAAGAAAATGCGTAATATCATAGTTAGAGCCGCAATCCCGTTCACTCAAAGCTGAGTTTTTGGAGCTTTTCACGGAGGCGCTGTGCCTCCGACTTGCGGATGGCAAGTGTAATCTGACAAGTGTTGTCGTAGGTCTGGCTGACGATGCGCGGCTGCACCTCTTTGACGATGCGCATGACGTCGTTCATCATCACATAGGGGAAGTCGTAGGTGACGAGTTCTTCGACCTGTCGTGTCACGATGGTCGTATGGGCGATGGCATCGGCGGCCGCCTCACGGTAGGCGACGATGAGTCCGCTGGTGCCAAGGTTGACGCCGCCGTAGTAGCGTACGACGACGATAAGGATGTCCGTGAGATTATTGGAATTGATCTGGCCGAGAATGGGCTTGCCAGCTGTTGATGAGGGCTCGCCGTCGTCGTTGGCACGGAAGTCGGTGCGGTCAGCGCCCAGCATGTAGGCATAGCAGACGTGGCGTGCGTCGTAGTACTTCTTACGATAGTCGGCCAACAGCATCTTCACCTCGTCGAGCGTGTCAACATGGTGTGCAAAGGCGAGGAACTTACTACGTTTCTCACTGTAGAAGCCCTCGCCTATGGTGGTTATCGTCTTGAACTCATCGTTCATGGGGATGGGGGATGTTTTGCTAGTGATACTAGTCAGTACTAGCAGGGACTAGTGCGAATAGTTATGACAGCTTGTGGATGACAAGGCCGGAGCGCAGCTTAGGCTCGAACCAGGTAGCCTTCGGCGGCATGATCTTGCCACTGTCGGCGATATCCATAATCTGCTGCATGGAGACGGGATAGAGGGCCAGTGCTGCGCGCATCTCACCGCTGTCGACACGCCGTTTCAGCTCGCCGAGGCCACGGAGGCCGCCCACGAAGTCGATGCGCTTGCTGGAGCGCAGGTCGCCGATGTTCAGAATCTGGTCAAGGATGAGGCGGCTTGAGATGTCAACGTCGAGCACACCAATGGGATCGCTGTCGTCGAAAGTGCCAGGGCGTGCCACAAGGCTATACCAGTGCTGGTCGAGGTAGAGCGAGAACTCGTGCAGGCGGGCTGGCTTATAGATGTCAGTGCCCTTGTCCTCGACAGTGAAGTTCTTACGAAGAGCCTCGAGGAACTGCTCGCTGCTGAGGCCGTTGAGGTCTTTCACCACACGGTTGTAGTCGAGAATGGTGAGCTGCGAGGCCTGGAAGCAGACGGCCATGAAGTAGTTATACTCCTCGTTGCCCGTATGGTGGGGATTCTGGCGCTGCTTCTCGGCACCTACGAGTGCGGCAGCTGCCGAGCGATGGTGGCCGTCGGCAATATAGAGTGACGGCATCTTGGCAAACTCACGGGTGATAGTGTCCATGTCGTCCTTGTCGCTGATAACCCAGAACTTGTGGCCAAAGCCATCAATGGGGGCAATGAAGTCGTACTCAGGCTCCACACCGTTTGCATAGCGCATAATGAGCGTGTCGAGCACGGCATTGTCGGGATAAGCAAAGAAGACGGGCTCGATGTTGGCATCGTTGACGCGGACATGCTTCATGCGGTCCTCCTCCTTGTCGCGCCGCGTCAGCTCGTGCTTCTTGATGCGTCCTTCCATATAGTCGTTCACCCATGCACCGACGACGAGTCCATACTGCGTCTTGCCGTTCATGGTCTGGGCGTAGATGTAGTAGTGCTCATCGGCATCCTGAACGAGCCATCCGCGCTCCTGGAACTTGCGGAAGTTCTCAGCAGCACGCTCGTAGACGCGAGGATCGTACTCGCTGGTGCCCACGGGGAAGTCGATTTCGGGTTTGATGATGTGGTAGAGGCTCTTCTCATTGTCGCCAGCTTCGGCGCGTGCCTCTTCGCTCTCGAGCACGTCGTAGGGGCGGCTCTCTACCTGTTCTACCAGTTCACGGGGTGGCCTTACGCCACGGAAAGGTTTTACTGTTGCCATAGTATTATGTAGTTATTATAAGGGGTTATTGAAATCATGGCGCAAAGGTAGCACTTTATTTCCGAACCACCAAATTTTCGTTTACCTTTTTCTTATATTGCGTTTTAACATTGAATCGTTATGACGTTATAACGAGCTATCGGAATGATGCCTTAATACGCGATGCTTTGCAAGAACAGGGCATGACCAGGCATCGACTCGCCCGCCTGCGTGCGCTGGCGGTCCTCGACCACACGGCGGAAGTCGTCAAGCGTCAGGCGGTGGCGCCCCACATCGATGAGCGTGCCCACGACGGCCCTCACCATGTTACGCAGGAAGCGGTTGGCAGTGATCTCGAAGCGCCATTCGCTGTCAGACAGCTGCACCCACTGTGCACGAGTGACATGGCATAGCGTGGTTTTCACGTCGGCATGGCTTTTGCAGAAGGCCCCAAAGTCTTCGTAAGTGGTCAGAATAGAAGCTGCCTCGTTCATCAGCGCGAAGTCGAGCGGATAGTGCAGTTCGCAAGAGTAGTGCCTAAGAAAAGGACACTTGACCGTATGAATATAATAATAATAGGTACGCGCGATGGCCGAGAAGCGAGCATGCATATCATCAGCCACAGGCTCCACGCGCTGCACGGCAATATCCCCTGGCAGCAGCTTGTTCAGCTTGTAAGTTAGCTGCTGACCGTCGAGAGGCTCGTCGACGTCGAAGTGGGCCACCATCATGCGGGCATGCACCCCCGTGTCCGTTCGTCCTGCCCCAGTCACCTGGATGTCGCCACGCAGCAGTAGCGAGAGTGCACGCTGCAGCTCCTCCTGTACAGAGATGCCGTTGGGCTGTATCTGCCACCCGTGGAAACGGGTACCGTCATAGCTTAATGTGATGAAATATCTCATGCTTCAGATATTGACAAACCGTCTTTGCGGGTGCAAAAATACAAAGAAAAGCACAAAACGGCAAATTATTTGAAAAAAAAATGCCTAAAATTTGCACAGATGAAAAAAACTTTGTACCTTTGCACCCGCGTTTGAGAGAAAACGCTTTGCGGAACGCCCTTCAAGGGCCCCGAGGAAGTTTGGGTGAGTGGCTGAAACCAGCAGTTTGCTAAACTGCCGTACGGGTAACCGTACCGGGGGTTCGAATCCCCCAGCTTCCGCAACATTAAGGTAAAAAGGTCAAACTGGTCGGTTCATCTAACGGTTAGGATACAAGATTCTCAATCTTGGCATAAGGGTTCGATTCCCTTACCGACTACTGAAAAGAAAGAAAACCGGTCGGTTCATCTAACGGTTAGGATACAAGATTCTCAATCTTGGCATAAGGGTTCGATTCCCTTACCGACTACGAAGCGGGGGCACAAAGCCCCTTTTTTAGTACCTAAAACAAACAGACGAACAGCTTATGAAAAGAAGTTTCCTGCTATTATTCACGCTGACAGTTGTCATCATGACGGCCTGTGCACAGCAGCTGTATGTAGGTTCCTACAACATCCGCTATCAGAACGACGGCGACAAACGCGATGGCAACGGGTGGACACAGCGCTGCCCCGTGCTCTGCAACCAGGTATTGTTCGAGCATCCTGACATCTTTGGGGCCCAGGAGGTCCTCTGGTCACAAATTGACGATATGCTCAGCCAGCTTCAGGACTACGACTACATAGGCCGTGGACGCGATGACGGTGAGCATGCCGGCGAGCATGCCGCCATCTTCTACGATCGCCAGCGCTTGAAGTTGCTCGACCATGGTGACTTCTGGCTCTCTGAAACGCCTGAGAAGCCCACCCTGGGATGGGATGCTGCGTGCATTCGCATCTGCACCTGGGGCAAGTTCCGTCTGCGTCATTCGCGCCGCACCTTCTATTTCTTCAACCTCCACATGGACCACGTGGGTAAGGCTGCCCGTCGCGAAGGCGCCAAATTGGTCGTTCAGCGCATCCGTGAGATTGCCAAGAACAAGCCCGTGGTGCTGACCGGCGACTTCAATGTCGACCAGAACGACGAGATCTACCACATCTTCTTAGACTCTGACATTCTTGACGACACCTATGAGGAGGCCAAAGTGTTGTTTGCCGAGAATGGCACCTTCAATGCCTTCGACCCTGAGCTGCGAACGTTCAGCCGGATAGACCACGTCTTCGTTTCAACTAATTTCAAGGTCGACCGTTATGGCGTGCTGACCAACAGCTACTGGATGGAAGGCGACGAGTCGGGCGAGATGAAGAAGGCCCCAAACGCACCGCAGGAGATCAACTTCAGCCGCTACGTGCGCCGTCTACCCTCCGACCACTACCCCGTCTTCGTGCACCTGAGATTCTAAGCCCCATCCCCTCCTCCCCTATTGATGTTCAACTATGGATGTATAGGGGCTTTCAATTGATTGCCACAGCCCTTTTTCACACAGAGGCACGGAGATCCGAAAGAACAGCTCTGTGTCTCAGTGTCCCTGTGGTGTTTTTTCTCACACAGAGACACGGAGGACACGGAGGCTCCGCATACCAGCGGAGAACATCTCTGTGTTCTCTGTTACTCTGTGTGAGAACATCTTTGGCATCCCTGCAACTCTGATTCTCACACAGAGGCACGGAGGCTCGCATACCAGAGGCGAACATCTCTGTGTTCTCTGTGGCTCTGTGTGAGAACATTTTTGGCATCCCTGCAACTCTGATTCTCACACAGAGGAACGGAGGACAAGGAGGCTGTGCATACCAGAGGGAGAACAATTAGCCTCCGATACGTCCCATTGTCCCATCGTCCCATTAAGCTGGTGGCAATAGGGAGAATATAGAAGATTATATAGTAAAGTTCAATTCTCCACTTGTCCGTATTATGAGAGTACCTTAATGGGACGATGGGACGTTGGGACGGTCACTCCCTTCCTGCCATGATATTCGTGATGGCCACGATGTCGCCAATGCCTACTTCGCCGTCGCCATTCACATCGGCACAAGCCACGATGTTAGTATCGGTAGTGATGCCTGCCATAACGTTCGTGACAGCCACGATGTCGCCGATGCCGACCTCACCGTCACCGTTCACATCGCCCTTAGTTGAGGCTGTGCCGAACAGCGCATCAAGGCTTTCGCTACCAAGAGCAGCAGGAAGCAGGAAGAACCCTTGGCCAGCCATCACACTGACCTCATCGTTCTCATCGACACGGATCAGCTTGTCGGTTGAACCATCGAACCAGTAACCGCCTGTCGGCACTGTGGTCTGTGCAATCACACCAAGCAACGCTTCAACTCCGTAATGCGCAACGATGCCGGCCGTTCGGATGGACAATGCAAATTTACATATAATATCGGAATTAAGGAGTAGCTTACTTGAGAATTTAGGCTTTTTTAAAGAATGGAAAAGAGGAAAGACATCCATGGAGGCTCCGCGTACCAGGAGGAAAACTATTCCCCTTAGATATACGTCCCATCGTTCCATTGTCCCATCGTCCCATTAAGCAGGTGGCAATAGAAATCATTAGGGACGGTTGTAATCATTTCTCAGTTTTTTCATAGTCCCCCGAGCGAAGGAGGCAGCCGTCCGCGGTTTCATCTTTCCGCTCCACTCCTGTCACCTATAAAGGTACAAGCATCTATTCATTCCGCAAAAATATGGAACAGCGAAAGCAGAAGAAATCTTGTTTTCATTCTGCCGAGTCATGCAATGATTCGACTATAGCCAAATTATCCAATGGAAAAATGATCCGGAAGAACCGTCCCTTATGATCCCATCCCTCACATCTCGCACGTGCGAGATGTGAGGGATGTGAGGGTTGTTTTTAAGTTTCTAAATCTGTCTGTCCTTCATTCATGCCCGCTTGGCTGCACATTTTCCCACAATAATCCATTGCTCCACGATGGTCTTAATACAGAAAATGCACCCAGATACGTCTTAATTCTTAAATAGAGACACGCAAAACCCCGGCCATGCGGGCGGAATCGGGAAAAAGAAGTATTTTTGCAGCCAAAAGTTGTTTAATTAAACCCTACATTTATGAAAAGAGTATTTACTTCTATCCTCGTTCTGCTGGCCGTCAGCCTCCATGCATCGGCACAGGACACCCCAACATTCACCATCGTCGACGCCGAGGGCAATGCCATCGAAGAAGGCGCCACAGTCACCATCAACACCTGGGCTCAGGAGACCGACCCCGATACTGGCGAGCTGAAGCAGGCCGACTACATGGCTTGCGGGCTGCAGTTGCGCAAGAATGTCGATGGCGGCGTAGCCATGACAGCCACCATCACGCTGACCACCATCGACAGTGGCACATTCTCGGAAGGTCTTGGCGGCGTAACCACCGAGTCGTCTGAGCCCAAGTCCTACAGCACGGGCTACAGCGACAACTACTCCGAGCTGCGCCCCATCGACCTGCGCTGGACGCCTGCTGCCGCCGATGCCTACGGCACCTGCGAGGTCACGGTGAAGTTCGACGTCTATGAGCGCACCGGCTTCTTCCCCCCGTTTAAATATAATAAGGTGGAGGACGGCCCGTCGGTCACTGTACGTTTTGTCAATGAGGAGCCTCAGGGCACTTTCAGCATCGTCGATGCTGAAGGCAACGTAGTGAAGAACGGTTCGACGGTCACCGTCAACACCTGGGCTCAGGAGACCGACCCCGATACTGGCGAGCTGAAGCAGGCCGACTACATGGCTTGCGGGCTGCAGTTGCGCAAGAATGTCGATGGCGGCGTAGCCATGACAGCCACCATCACGCTGACC
>JAEEGL012072657.1_pt1 | contig 24589 bp, 23 predicted proteins | sample 9134231 | NCBI WGS metagenome assembly JAEEGL01 (sample SAMN16246548, study PRJNA631951) | gut metagenome | biome: gut microbiome; feature: rumen; material: fiber-attached | host: Bos | place: Iran: Karaj | collected 2018-10
ATAATCTTCGCGGTACTGGTTAAAAGCGTCAATCGTCTCTTTTGCCTGTTTTGATAATTGAGACAGCATTTCCTTTATATATGGAATGACGATATTCTTCCGCGTATAATACTTAACATAATTCTTAAAATAATCCGATAATGCCAGCCCTTTATTAGGAGCTTGAACCTGCAACCTATCTATTAAACTGTCTATTGTGGTTTTGGATAACCCTACGATTTCTGAGGAAGTTAAACGATCCTTAACCATCAATACATATTCATCTAATATTGATTTGATATTGATTGCGCTATCAGTTCTGGAATTAAGGAACGAATCCAAGTAAGTTTCAAAAACTCCGGCGCACAAATATTCAGAATAAGCACTATATGTAATGGAATTGATGTCTATCTCTGAGATCGGAATGCTTCTCAATGGCAATAGCGAAATATCATTTACTGGGAAGCGAACATCCATTGATTTCAAGCGTTCTTCAATAAAAGGTATTTTCCCATTTTCAAAACCCAGTTTTCCACAAAGCTCTGATTCTGATAGTAATGAAGATCGAACAATCTGCGTTTCATATATTTGATCTATAATCAGATTAAGCATTTGAGTGCTTATTTTTATGTTTGGTCGTCTTAATGATGAATATGCTAAAGTAAGTGTACGTCCACCAAATAAGCATGAAGTTCTTCTATCATAATTATCGTCAAATGATGAAATCATATCATTATTCGACAGTATTATTACGCCGGCTATGATATCATTAAGCTCGTCAAATGAGTACAGTTCACTTCTTATCGTCTTATTTGAAATAACAACCACACCGTCATATGCGCTGCTTTTCGATAAATACTCTCTGATCGAGGCTGCAACAGCTTTTTTTGATGACGATTCATCCAACAACACAATAAGCATAGTCGATGTAGTTCCATCAACTGCGTTTTTAATATTGTTGATGCTGTTGAATATTGATTCAAACTCGGAAATGCTGATTATCGTCGAGGTTTCGATTATGTTGAAGATACACCATTTCAGCATGCTGGCAAAAATTCCTCTTTTCAGACGAATACCATCAATCATGCCTTGCAGACGTACCTTGTCAAGAACTACATCGGCAGTATTATTACTATTCAATTCTGATAAGACAACACCATTATCCTTTGATAAAGAAGAATGAACATAAATGATGTTTTCGCTTGTCTGCGGCCAAATACGATCAAACGCCCCAGTCATTCTATCCAAAACAGTAGCGGATCTTTCTCCATAATAATTTATTAACATAGGGAAATGCATCCTATTGCCTACCAAACCGGATGAATTGCTGGTTTTATCTAACCTTTCTTTTGCCGCAAGTACAAGTCGATTTAAATCATTCATGTTCATTCTCCAATCGATTAGCTCCTAATATTACATAACTGATAGTTCTGCATTCATTTTTTTAACGAACTCGACAATCTCTGCAGCTTCTAAGGCAAAGTTCTGTCTGGCGACATTAATCATCTTTTGAGTTTCTCCAGACACGAACTGCTTAATTCTTTCAGTATTCTCCATGACTGCCGAATAATCCGTTGTCATTTTCTTCTGAACATTTGCCGCAATCTCACTCTTCTCTTCTTCTGTAAGCCTGCAGAACGCCACATAAGCACTGTAAAGAGGTAATTTCTGTCCATATGGCACAGTCGTGATATTTGTAAGCTCTATAGGCTCGGAGATTCCGTACTCAATTTTCTCATATGTGAACAAGAAAATGTTTGTTGCATCTCTTGAAATAACACCTGCACATAAAGCTCCAACAAATGCAGAAATATTCTTTGCCCCTACCGAACCTTCCTTTAATTTAATCTCCAGAGCACCCAAAGTCTCGCGGAACCTCTTATACACGCTGTTTTGCGATCTAATCAACTCTGTTAAATGTTTAGATGCAAGAACATGATCTTTAATGACAGACTCTTGGTATCCCTTTGATCCATCATTCAGCAGACTTTTTCTTTCAACAATCGGGAGTTCAAATTCCTTAAAGCTATCAAGCATGGCGTTCATTTTCACCACATCGCCCTGCTCAGTAACCACTTTGATCTTCTGCACAATTTCCTCGACTTTTGATGAATCAAAAATACACAAAGATACAGATTTGATGCTCTTGCCGTCATCATCAACGGTTCTAACGATAATCTCTTGATTCCAAGCATAATCGTATTCGTCGCTATTCTCAAGCAAAGAGCCACCTCTCGCATTTTGTGGGATTGCGGAAACTGGAGTTATATTGGGAAGATCGCTGTCATCTTTATCATTTGATTCATTCTTTTCATAAAGGTGCGTTCCTCCAGAAAGACCTCTTCTACCAGTCTCATAATCTGGATGGTAATTTGCCACTCCCTTATATCCAAATAAGGGAAGTCCACACAGGAACTCAAAGATAGAAATCCTATCAGTGCTGAACACAACACGCCTTTCAATGCTTTTATCTGCAGCATGCAAATCATCAGCAGCACCCTGTATTTCGGGAGATGTTTCAGGGACAGAGCAATATCCGATCTTACTGGCATCTGAGATGTCATAGATACTGTCGGCCCAGAACAATGGACTTGCATCATTGTAGGCAGGATACACTATTTCATCATATATTTTCTTTCTCAAACGGGAAGGATCCGTCTCGTCAAATTTAACTCTTAAGTAATCGACAATCGTCTTGTTCGTAAAACTATTGAGTTCTGACAAGAAGAATTTCGTTACCGCGGCACAGATTTTGCTTTCATCCTGCGAAAGCCAAACTTCATCATTATCAATCAGGTAGGAGACAAAGTGATTAACCAGATCTTGAATCCTCATAGAACGAACTGTTTCGTCAAGAGACTCTTTCAGATCGGCTATTGTCATCAGCGGCTTTGAATAGGTTTTGTTTTTATTTATAGGCGTAGAAAGCGCTGTCAAATTCGCTGAAAACGTAGCAGACAACTCTTCAATCACAACTTTTAGCTTAAGATAATATGAAGAATACAAATCCTCAATCTGCTTTTTAAGTTGTTTCAACACGTCTATCATCGTGCTACAATAAAGAATTTTTGCACGCTGCATATAATATGCGTGAACCGAACCAACATACAACTTGCCTCGTTTGCCTCTATTAAGAGCTGAGGAATTTTGAAATTCCCTCAAACAAGTGGCCATGTTTTCTTCTCTTAAAGTTAAATCCGCATTAGCATCAGATAACTCACCCGTCATATTTTCTATGTACCCATCGACTACGTTTTGCAAGTCCTTGGAATTCACGGTATGCAAAAGCGATGCCGCATAAAAAGGTCCCCTTGACGGATCAACAGAAATAATGTCTAACTGTTTTTTTATTCTGGCAATTAGAGACGCAATACTTTTGGGGTTTTCAACATCGGTCGACTCAACTGCTTGCAATAAAGTTTTTTTATTGGTGACAAGTGCGCCATCTATTTTATTTTCAGCTTCGCGCATCTGATACAACACCTGAGGTATTTGATCAGTGGGCATACCTGCACACTGTTCTTTTAAGGTATTTGTATCAACTTCATAGTTAGGCGTCATTGGGACGTTTCGTCTCAAATCGTTTTGAATGTCTTGAAGTCGTAATGATGATGTAACCAAAATATCATCCAGGTCTTTTGAAGACGGAAGGGATGTATTAAGATATTCAAAACCCTGGAAAATCTTAGATGCTAAGTATGTGGTTATCTCCTTATACGGAAGATAATTGTTAGATGCACCTAGAACGCAATAATCATAACAAGCGCCAAATTTCTTAGGCACCATACCGATTATTCTTTTTATATTCGCTATGTGCGATTCAATTGTGAAATGACCATCTGAGGCTGCATTACCCTCTGATATATAGGGCTTTGTTAAAAATTCAAGCACATAGTCAACCACGACACGCATTGCATATTCGTAGCTATTATCTCTTGTCGCACCACTGGCAGTCTTTCCTGTAATCAAATGAGCCATTTTAACAGGGGCATCATTTGATTGAACTGTAAAAGTATCATATGTCTGATTCCACTCGCCACCATTCATATGATAGCTCATTGCATAATCAAGTTCTTTCATGGCAGCAAAGCCATTGACGGGGATATACGCTTTAACCTCCGCATTAGAAACATTGTCAATATTCACATCTGGAAGAAAGAAAAAGCCACACGTCTGAGCTTTGCCATACAACCCAAGTCTCTTTAATGCGTACTGCACAATATAGCACACATCCATGAATGTTCCGGAACCCGTACCACCGCCAATACCGGTAAAAATATGGATATTCAGTGGTGCATCACCAGGCAAATTTCTTTTGGCAGACTCTATAAGTTCTTCTACCTTGCGTTCAAATTCCCTGCTTGATTGCATAAGAAGCAACCTACCGATTTGTCTGACACCTCCAGCTCCGGCACTAGCATTCAAAATATTTATGCTTTCACTGAGCCACGTTAAGTGCGGATCATTTTTTAAAGTAGTCACGCTGTTGAGCACGCCAGTGATGTCAGGACAGCTAATATCAAAGAACTCTGTATTGCGATCAATCGTATCTATAGACCCGGTATCCCCCAAACTTCCCTTGTCTGTATCAACTGCGAGGAATTTAATATGACTATAGGAGGGAATGTCCCCAGTTGAAGGATCGGGTTTCAGTTTATTATAAACCTCTTTTTTCAGTTCTCTTAGGCAACTGATACCTGTGCCACCTAAGCCTATTGCTATAGTGGCAGCCATTGCCTGGTCAGATTGTTGCGAACGGGAAATAATACCACCGCCAGCAGAAATCAACAGTTTGTTGTACATAATAAAAGCCTCCTTATTATCTAAAGCTATGAAATCTTACTTCTATTCCGTTATCATGTGACTCATCAGAATAAATACGAGTATCAAAATTGTTTTCAATTTTTATCTTTTTTTTCTTTCCAAGCACAGAATCACTTTCTACATGTCCCTTTGAAACAAACCATATATAATTTTTGCCAGTAGCTTGAAAATATGATTTATTATCAATTCCAGTACTTCCGATCAAAAACGCAGATAGTTTAATTTTTCCTCTGTTCTTTCTTTGGGTGGCTTGCGCATAACCATTTATATTTTTTACCGTAATCTCACCCATAAACTTTTTGTGCGACAATATCCACCAAAGGACAACTAGTATAACAAGAACAATCAACGCTAACACAGCAAGAGAAATGACCGTTATTAGTCCAATGTTTCGTGTCGTTACATGAACAGTTATCTGACAGCTTTCGCCGAACTTATCATAGGCATTTATAAGAAACTCGCCCTTAGAAAGACTAAAACCAGTCATACTGAGAGATTTGCCATCAAAGGTATAATCTTCATCTTCGATAAAGGAGCTTGAGTTGATCCTATACTCTAATTGTTCATCTTGATTATCCGTAGCCAGACCTGAAACATCCAGTGTATAACTATTGTCTTTAAAAGGCCAGAGATTCAGCTTTATTTCGACAGGATCTTCCACAGGGATTGGAGGTGTATTGTCTTCTTGTTCTTTTGATGCAACATCAGTACTAATTCTAATTGGACCTTTAACATCTGATTCCTTGCTAATGTTATATCCTTTAACCGCGACGGAGTACTTATATGTCCCTTCTCCAAGCTTCGTCTCCAAAAGAAAGCTTCCATTTGCTGCTTTCATAGGAATCTCTTCTGTGACATCTCCATAATTGTTCATTAGTTGAAGGGTTGCCGTATAACCATTTAAAGCATCAGGTGATGATGAACCACCGTCTCCGTTAAGAAGCGCTTCAAACGTAATTGTGTCATCTGGATTAAATCGATCCTTATCAGGAGAAATATTTGTCACTACACTCAAATCTGTATTAAACAGCAGATCGATTTTGACTTTATCTCCTGGCACACCGCTAAGCGAAACAGTCCACTGTCCCGGGACGATATCAGACACTTTTAAGAAGGAAAATGTTTCTGCTTTGATTTCATCACATTGCGCTGTTGTTTTATCCGGCTTAGAAATAATAATATCTTTTGCTTTACCATAAATAATAATATTAATTTCTTCGACCCCTGTGCCAGGGACATCAAAAGGAACCGTGATTAAACCTTTAGAATCAAAAGTATTATCTACTATTGTTTCAACCGCCGTACCGTATATCATTGAATAAAAAGTCGTAAGCGCATTTTGCAAATCCTCTGCTTTTTTTATCTCAATGGACTTTCCCCCAGTTGCCATTGAAATTTGATCCATTTCCTTTTTATCTGCTTTACCATTTGCGTTAAGACACACGCTATAAATAGCAATATTATGATCTCGTGCAGTCTGAACAGCATCAGCTTTTGCTTCCAGTGAAGCCTGTGTTTCTTTTTCTGTCGGCAATTCGGTATTGCCATCTGACAGAAGCAAAACAACAGAAGGTAAACTTGAATCGCCGTTAGATATAATATCGTTGACTGCATTTTGCAAAGCACTACCTATATTCGTCCAACCGTTTTTTTCAACTTCGGTTTCCGCGGTAGATTTTAGATTATCATAAATAGCTTGTTTATCGGCAGATTGATTTATTGTTGTTAATGCTTTTTGATTCAGTGAATTCGTTGAAAAAGACAAACTTCCTAATTTATTATTATCATTTGCCAACAACTGAATAAACAAATTAACTGCACTAAGTCTGTAGTTATTTGGATCGGTCTCCTTTAATGAACCGCTGGCATCCATGGCAATAACCACGTTATATCTATTTGTGTTGTTTTTTTCTTCGGCAAATACAGGTATCACCAAACAACAAACAATCGCAAGAATAATTAAAACAGAGACAACGCATTTTTTCATATTAACCACTCCTTAAAGTTTATTCCCAATAATATCTCTTATAATAAATCTCTTTACCGACAATGTGTGAAAAATGATTTCTTGTAACCAACATAATTACTATTATGTTGCGTTCTTCGACTCAATTATCCAAGAACCCTTTTTAACTTTTATAATATACCATAAAATATCGCTATTTTCAATCCCCATTTTAAAGAATCAGAGACTTTATTTAAAGAATCAGAGACTTTATTTTATAATAATAAGCCCCGATCATCTAATAAACATCTAAACATTGTTAACAAGAGACACTAATAAGAATACTCTTATTTTGCCTTGTTGGTTTTTTGTTCGCAAACAGGTTAGATTATGTACTCTTTTATCTTATTGCTGCAACATAATAGTAATAATGTCAACATCTCATCTGGCAAATCAACCCCATTTTTTGCATCTTCCGTTTGTGTTCTTTGCCTGTTGAGATAATATAAATACGTGTCGTATTTATCGACGAATGACCGAGGATATCTGCCAGCTTGGCGATATCCTTTTCCATTTTGTAAAACACCCTTGCGAACAAGTGCCTTAAGTTGTGCGGAAACACCTTTGACGGATTGACCTTTGCGGCTTTGCAAAGGCTTTTCATTTCTCTCCAAACTGTGGTGCGGTTTATCGGCTTGCCGGTTTTAGATAGAAAGATCGCACCGGACTTAATATGATTCTTTCTGACATACTCCAAAAGCAGTACTTTTAATGCGTCAACAATAAAGATTTTTCTGGACTTGCCTTTGCAATGAACCTTTGCCTCGCCTCTTCTAATAGCCTCGACCGTGATAAACTGCAGTTCGCTGATACGGATACCTGTTCCGCAGATCGTCTGCAAAATCACAGCCAGCTTTTCCTTGCCTTGCTTTAGAGCGGTATTGACCAACCGTTCATACTCTTTCTTCGTCAGTTCCTTTTCGTCCGGTCTGTAGATCTCCGGCGATAATTTGATAGCCTTTACCCGGCAATCGTACCATTCAAGGAACTGAAACAGGCTATTGATGGCCGCCAGCATGGAATTGATACTGCGCTCAGCATAGCCGCTTTCGATTAGATGTTGCTTGTACGCAATAACAAGCTCCTTTGAAATTTCCCGTCCTTTTGCGTACCGCTGTAATGCGGCAATGTCCCTGTTGTACTTTTCAATGGTCACCGCGCTGCGCTCTTCCTCTAAAAGATGGGCATTGAACTTTTGAATAACAGCCTCGCTTAAAACTCTGTTTTCCATATTGAACTCCTCACTTTCAAATTGATATGTATTTTGACTGATTATGAACAAAAATAGGGAGCCGCCAAAAAAGACAGCTCCCGTAGAGATTGTTATTCTGTTGCTTAAATTTGCTCCCTATTCATCCTTCATGGACTTGAGCATTTGAAGTACCGCGCTTTTTGTCTTGGGCGTCAAATTTACCCATACATCAAACAACTCTTTCAAATCCGGCGTCATTTCGACCATATCACCCTCGGCAAAGAATTGAGCCATAGTTATCCCCATCCCTTTGCAAATCGCTTCAAGCGTCGGCATAGACGGAACGGTATTTCTGTTTTCCATGTTATACGCCGTCGCTTCCGGGATGCCGCACTCCTTTGCGAGCTTGTAATACGACCAATTCCGTTCTTTCATCAGCGCCCTAACCCTTGCCAAAACATCCATATTTCTCACTCCCATTCTGAATACTATTTTACCCTCAGAATGAGAAATATTGTATTTGTATCAAGGGGCTATTATACTATCACTTTGACAAGTAATTTTTTAAATGATATATTACTTTCGAGGTGATCGCATTGGGCGAACAAGAAAAGAGACTACACAGAGTTTGCTTTACCGGGCATCGTCCGGAAAAGCTGACGATCCCTGAAAAAGAGATCAAGATTTACTTGGAGGAACAAATCCGAAAAGCAGTTTCAGACAGCTATATTACATTTCTATCTGGTATGGCGCGCGGCGTAGATATATGGGCGTCTGAAACTGTATTAAAAATAAAAGATGAAGGCAACCCGATCCATCTGATCTGCTGCATTCCATATGACGATTTTGAGATCCGATGGCCGGAAGAATGGCAGCGACAATACAACGAAATACTAAAGAAAGCCGATCTCGTAACATATACAAGCCATCATTACTATAACGGCTGTCTGCAAGTCAGAAATCAGTTTATGGTTGACCGAGCTGCTCGTCTGATAGCCGTATATAATGGAGAGCCGGGCGGAACAAGGAACACAATTGAATACGCGAAACGAAAGGGGCTTGAAATAGTTACCCTATAATTCTTTCTGATTTACTATTCAAATTGATGGCATAATAAGCCATAATAAACAGTATTTTAGTGGTATTATTTGTTCAATCAACCAAAGTTTCCGTTTCCACTATCTCAGTTGTCACAGAACCAACCGTTTTCGACATTAAATAGAGAGAGACTCAAACAAGTGAACAAACCTGTCCGAGAAAGGATACTTATTCTTTCCTTCGTTTAATCTGCTCCAATGGACAGAACATGGGAGGCGACCAGCCAATCATTCATCTGAGTACCGGATAGTTCAAAAGTGTTTCCAATTTGGGTTTCTCTTTTTATGTATGAAAGGGTGCAGGCGTCGCACCCTTTTTCTTATTTGAAATACTGCATCGCGTCCACGCGGGTTCCGTTGATATACACCTCAAAATGGACGTGCGGGCCTGTGGCGTAGCCGGTCTGCCCAACGTCGGCTATGATCTGCCCCTGTTTCACCTGCTGTCCCGCGGTAACGTGCAGCGCAGAACAATGACCGTAAAGAGTTGCAAAGGTGTCATTATGCTGAATCTTCACATAGTAACCGTAAGAGTTATGCCACGTAGCAGCAATCACAACGCCGTCTGCGGAGGCGAGGATCGGCGTTCCGGTCGGAGCAGCAATATCCGTACCGCCGTGCAACTTCCATTCTCCGGTTTTCGGATCGTGGCGATAACCGTATCCCGAAGTTATATTCCCGTTGTCTTGAAGCGGCCATGCAAAAATATCGGTCGGGATATAGGTGCTGTTGGTTATGAGGACGTCGCCTGTCGTGCCGATGATGTTTTGCCAGAGATCGTCGTAATCGGAGCTCATCAATTCCGTCAACTGTTTTTTCTGTTCCTCGTTAAAATGATACTGCTCTATGATCTGATCCACAGATAGACGTATAACTGTGACCTTCAGAATATTCTTTGTTACGTATTTGGTTGTCGTTACCGTTTTCCCTTTTTCATCTGTTTCCGTAACCGTTTCCGAAACGACCGTGGGCACCACAATACAGGTAAACTTATTCATATCTGAGATCACGTCCCGCAGCAAGTTCATTTTCACATCGTCCATTGTGACGACCTCATAAGCGTTTTCCGTAGACGTGGTTGTCTTCACAGCGTAGACCGCCAAAACGTCCTTCCAGTTGATTGCCATACTTGCTCCACCTTCGACCTCCATCGTGTCGTAGGTATATTTCGATTTCAGTTCAGTCAGGTCGGAATAATGCTCTGCAGTCAACTGAGAAATCGCTTCGGGCATTGTGATCTTTGTACCGGTGGTTTTGTCGTTGGAAAGAAAAATGCCGAAGCAGGTGCCGCCGACCGCCGCGATTAAGCAAATCACAATTATAATCACAAGGACAACAGGACCGCCCGTACCGATGGCAGCGATCAGTTCTTTTCCCGCTGCAATAGCGGCTTTGATTCCTTCAATCGCGGCTTTTACGGCAACCTTCGTCGCATGGATCGCAGCTTTGGCGGTACGCCTTGCGGCTTCTTCGGAACGCTTCGCCGCTTTCGCCGTCGTCTCGGCGGCTTTCTTTGTCGCCTTTGCGGTCCGTTCCGCATTTTTGACGGTCTTATCCGCTGTCTTGATGGTCTGCTTGGTTCCGCGTTGAACTTCTTTCACCTTGTGAGAGGTTGAAGCAGCAGTGCGGAATTCATTCGCTCTTGTTCCTGCGTGTTTTATCGTCTGCTGTCCCCGCTGTTTCGGCAGGGACTTTTGCTTTGTCCGGGGCTTCATATCCCGTTCCGGCGTATCTGACGCAAAGGGAGTTTTAGGTGTTGCTTGAGTACGCTCTTTGATTGCAGCCTGCTCCGGCGTTTTCCTTCGTATTGTTATTTTCTCCGATTCCGTCACAGAAACATTGTCCTTTGTAATCGGCTTCTTAACAGTTCTCTCTTTGCCTTTAACTTCCTGCTCAGGTATTTTTGCAGTTTCTTTTTTCGCTACTGTCGCTGTATCGGCAAACGGAGATTCTGGAGAAGCGTCAGAATCAGATTGCTTTTTCTGTGTGGTCTTAACCGATTTCCGATCCGACTTGTTTGTTGGTTTTTCTGTTCTTTCCGGTTCCGTCGGGGTATCAGACGGCGCTTTGGTTGTTTGCTCCTTTTTCTTTGGAGAATCAGATTCATTTGGTTTAGAATGCTGCCGCTCCGATGATTCCGGCGACTGCACTTCATCAGGGGCTTTGGATGTGGGCTCGTCATTTCCGCCAGAGGGTGGTTGCGGAGAATCCGGCTCTGTTTCTTCCGGCGTTTCCGCTTCCTGCTTTGCCTCCTTCTTTTCATTCCGTTTTTTCTTAATTTGCCGAACCGTGCCTTTTACGGCGCGATCACCGACATAAACAGCGTCGTCCGCAAGGCGTTCACCAGTTTCTGTAACCTGATCGGAGGCATAGCTTTCCGGAGATTGCTCTCCCTTTTTTCCCTGTTGCGGCTTCAACTGTTCTTCCACCTTATTCGTTACGGCTTCTTTGGTTTTCACACCAACCTGCGAAACCTTGTCTTTAACGGCTCCGGCAGTATGCTCCTTGACAGTACGAACAACCTCTTTTGTTTTCGGTTTCTTTTCCATTTTGTTTTCACCTCCTCATACAAAAAAGGAAAGCCCAACGACCGCAGCCGCCGAGTTTCATTTCCTTATTCACCGACTTTCGTCGTCATCAGCTTGTAGAGCTTCGTATCCTTCGGGAACTTCCGTTCAAAAGGTACGAGATCGGAACCGACCTTGATGAGTCCGTGCCCACTGTCCACGTTGGTGATGTGCTTCATCTGATCGTCGCTGATCTGAAGGAGCTTCGCAAGCTCGTCGCGGTCGGTTGAGCCCTGATTGAGCATAATGATAAATTCGCTGTTCGCGAGCATCGTCCGCGCCGTGTGGCTCTGGAGCAAATCGTCCACGTTCTGCGTGATACCTGTACAGAAGCCGTTATACTTTCTGATTCGTTTCCAAAGCGTAAACAGGAAGTTTGCCGAATACTCATGCTGAAACAGAAGGTAAATCTCGTCAATGAAAATATACGTTTCTTTGCCCGCCGCACGGTTGGCTGTGATACGGTTAAGGATGCTGTCAAGTACGGTCAGCATACCGATGGGCATCATCTGACTGCCGAGATCAAGGATATCAAAGCAGACAAAGCGATTTTTAATGTTGACGTTGGTCTGCTGGGCAAAGGTGTTATGAGAGCCGGTGGTAAACAATTCGATCTGAACCGCCAGCTCCTGCGCCTCCGGTTCCGGCTGCTCCTTAAGATTATCCACAAGATCAATCAGCGTCGGCGTCTTCCCTTTATACTTTTTCTTGATATACGGCGTGTAGATATTGGTGAGACACCGGTCGATAATGGATTTTTCAAACGCGCCTACGTTGTCCTTACCGGCGATCTGTTCAAACAGAGAAAGCACAAACTCGGATTTCAGCGGTATGGGATTTGCGCCGTCCGCGTAGTCCTGATTGATGTCGAGCGCGTTGATGTGGTTCTTGCTCGTCGCGGAAAGCTGAATCACCTGACCGCCCAGAGCGTCCACAAGGGGCTTGTACTCACGTTCGGGATCTATGATGATGACGTCCGCGTCACGGGTGAGCAGCAGATTGACGATTTCTTCTTTTGCCGTGAAGGACTTACCGGAACCGGACACACCGAGGATAAAGCAGTTACCGTTGAGCAGCTCCTTCCGGTTGACGAAGATCATATTCTTGGAAATCACGTTCACGCCCTGAAATATACCGTTCTTATGATGGATCTCCTGAACCTTGAAGGGCATAAAAACAGCGAGGCTTTCCGTGGTCAAGGTCCGTCTCGCTTCGATTCTGTTCACGCCGATGGGCAGCGTCGCGTTAAACCCGTCCATTTGCTGGTATTTCAATACTCCGATCTGGCACATGTGCTTTCTGCCGGTGGCGGTGATCGCGTCCGTATCTGCGTCAAGCTGCTCTTTGGTATCAGCGGTATGCATGATCGTCATGACGCACTTGAACATTTTCTGATCGCGAGAGGTAATGTCCTCAAGAAACTCTCTGATTTCTTTACGCTGCTGTTCCATGTCATAGGGAATGATGGACGTATAGTTGTTGTTGGTGTTCTGCTTACGCTGGTAGTTGGCGATATTCGTTTCAATGCCAAGCGCCTGCCGTTCGCCGAACTTTTGCGCTTCCTCCGTTGAAACAGGGATAATATCGTAGTTGAAGATCATATTGCGGTTGCTGTCCGTCAGCTCCCAAATCACGCTGTCCTTGACGAAGGACGGATAATCGCGGATGAACAAAACGCGGGCGAACTTATCGCCGATCTTGAAATAATCCGCTTTGAACTCATACCCGTCCGGGGAGATATAGTCGCGGAAATCCTGCCCCTTGCGCATGGTGTCGCGCAGATCAAAGTGATAGTCCGCTTCTTCACCGGGACGGCAGAAGTCGTGTATCACACGCAGGCGTTCTGTCAAATCCATCTCCGTGATTTTGGAGCCGAGACGCTGAAAATGCGCCGTAAGATCGGTTCCGACTCTGCGGAAATGCTTCTGCGCTTCGTCCAGTGTTTTCTTCTGAATTGTGACAGTGATATACTTATCCTGTACGATGGCGTTTGCGCTGTTTGCGAGCTTCATCAGCATACCGTTGATCTCGCGCCGGTATTCGTCGTTACCGTCGTCTTCGTGTTCGGACATAATGATATTCTGAAGCTCGTTGTTTTTGATCCTGCGGTTGACAATGGTGATCTGACTGGATACGCCGTTTTCCAATGAGTTCAGGATCTCGCTGTATTTCAAGAATTCTGCTTCCTTGTCTTCGCGGCTGGACACGGCGTAGTTAATGTCGGTAAACTTGAACATCTTGCTGTAGAGCTCTTTGCCAACAAGAAAGATCCCGTCGTCATATACGGCCTTGATCTGCAAAACGCCCTGTACGGACTGCGGAACGGACAGCATATCGCCGTCAATGCCGCTTTTCTTTTTTATCGTGCCGATGAGATCGAACATTCTCATTGCTCCTTTCTATCGAATCATAATAGTTGACTGATTTGAATTTTAATTGCTTCGGCGTCAGCACTTCGGATTTCAGGTAGGCAAGCAAGGCGCGTTCGGCGGTCATACCGTGGTATTTGAAAAAGCCGATAGCAGCAAATGGCAGCGCACCGAGGATGCACATCCACGAAAGCGTTTCTATCCCGAAAAAAGGTTTGAGGATAAAATACAAGCCCACGGCGACGCCGCAGGCCAGCACCGAAAAGATGAACTGCCGAAGACTCAAGCCGAAATACACCGCCTCGCTGTAGTCTCGGATCTCCCGGTTGATCTTTATTTCCATTCCGTTCACTCCTTACAGGTCAACGCCGCACTGCATCGTCGGCGACCACGCGAATTTGAAAGCGGAATGAGAGATCTCATCGCAGAAATCAGATATAAAGCGGTAGTCTCTTGAGATCCGGATCAGAACGGAAGCAAATCCGTTTACCTCGGCAAGCTTGCAGTCACAGCCGTACACCGTGATCCCGACGTCAATGATGCTCTCGTCCGTCACCGTACACATGAATTCCTCAAACTTTTTGTAACCGGCGAGATCGTTCCAACTCTGCACGATGCCAGGAACGATCACTTCCGTTGTTCTCCCGTCGTCGGCGGATAAAACCGCGCTTGTAAAATTGATATACATATTCTTTTCCTCCATAATAGATTAAAGGCCCATCATTTCCTTGACCACACGGTCAGCCATCTTTACGGTGCCAACCAACACAATCATGTTAAATATGAGCTCTCCGACATACGACCACACTTGATTAACCGCTGCGGCGTCGCTGTTCACAACAGGCGGCGATTGCGCAAAGACGCTGAAAATAATACAGCCGAGTACTATAATTGCACCTTCCAGACAGACAGCGGCGTAAGATTTTATGAAACTTTTACCGATCTGTGCCGAGGGTTCACCTGCGAATGACGCCAACGGAACCGGAGCGATAGCGGTATACAGGTACAACTTGAAGAATCTGCCATAGACAGTCATTATCATAACGAACGACAGAACCGTGATAAACAGGCTGCCGATGAGAGTGACCGCCCAAAGGGGAACGCTCTCCCAAAAGCCGCAATCCTCTATAGCGTCAATAATCGACTGCGGCAAAACCATTTCACTTGTAGAGGCAAGCCCCGACGTCGCCATAATTTTTGAAATAATGCCCTGCACGATCTGAAACAGCGCCATCATCAGTTCCAAGCCATAAGTAATCGACGCTTTCGCAAGTACAAACCGAATAAACATTTTCACGGCGACCTCCGGGCGCTTTATGTCTGCAAAGCTGCCGCAGGTCTTCATGATACCAACGACAAAGAACAATACAAGCAGAGAATAGCCGATTGCCTGCAGAGCACCGTGAATGTTGGTTATGACGTTCCAGATCTGCCCGCCCTTGAATTCTGCCGGCGACTGTGTGATGAGCAGCCATATCTCGCTGAGCTTGCCGTTCCACGTTTCCAGCGCCTTTTGCAGATTTTGAACAACCCAATTATCCGACATAGGTTATCCTCCTTTTCTTCAGTTTTGGGAAGGCGGGACGACGTTACCGCCGCCCCGCCTTTTGGGTTGCCATTAGCCGACGATCAAATTAAGAATCTCTTTGGCAAAGGTAATTAAGACACCACCCGCCACCGTCAGGAAGCCGTTTGCGCGCTGCGAGGGGTCATGAGATTTAAGGCTCAAACCAACCTGAACGATGCCGAAACCGAGCAGGATCAGACCGACCGCGCGAATCAAGCCAAAAATAAAGGTGGACAGGTTGTTGACAACGGCAACGGGATCGTCACCCGCGGCAAACGCCGTCACAGCAAAGGACGCAAGGAGCGCAACACAGAGTACGACGGCGGCATAGAGCTTAAAGCCCTTTTTCGTCTTTTTCGTCAGGGAATGCTTTTCATTTTTCTTAACCATCTGAATCATCCTCCAATTCTTTTAATAATTCATCGATTTCTTCATTTGAGTATATCTCGTATTGGTATTCCGGCTGTTTTGCTTCGCCGGTTTCTGGTTCACTCGTTTCAAGAAACGGCTGCTCGGAACTCTGATTATCAACCGGTTTCTCATAGCTGACGACCGCAACGGAATGATCTTCATATCCATACTGGAACGGCTTCCCGCCGCCGTCCGTGGACAGCTTCACATTCGGGTGCTTAAGAATGTCATACTTCAGGTCTTTGATCGGGCGCTCGCCACGGATAAAGAGCAGCGCGTATTGGTTATCGAGCATTCTCACCTCATCGGGCGTCAGCAGCTCGCGGCCTGTGTTCTGATAGTTGGTAGAATAGTTCCCGTTGCGTCCCTGGGATTTCCCGTAGGTGTTCGTGTCGATGGTTTCCTTGCCCAACTGCTTGGAAACGTATTCGTGTGTGCTCTGCTCGTTTCCGCCGAGATAAAGGAACTCGTCACAGTTGCCGACGATGGATTCCCACTGCTTTTCAAACAGCGCCTTTAGCTGCGCCATATTCTGAATGATGATGCTTACGGAGATTTCTCTGGAGCGCATCGTCGCAAGCAGTTTGTCGAACTCATCAGGTAGGGCGACGTTCGCGAACTCGTCCATCACAAAATGAACGTGCGTTTTTAGCCTGCCGCCGTAAACGTGGTCCGCCTGATAGAAAAGCTGCTGAAAGAGCTGCGTGTAAAGCATCCCGATCAGGAAATTAAAGCTGGAATCGTTATCGGGGATCACACAGAACACAGCCGTTTTTCTTTCGCCGATGGTATCAAGCTCCATTTCGTCCGTCTGCGTGATCTCGGCAAGGGACGCAAGGTTGAATTTTTCAAGACGTGTTAAAAGCGTGATCTGAATGGATTTGAGCGTTTTATTGGAGCCGCTGTGATAAGCGCGATAGTATTTCAGCGCAATGTGGTCGGGTTTCACGTCCTCAAGCGCGTTGAAAAGATTGTCGAGCGGCGTTAAAAACAGCGAACCGCCGCCCTCCTCGTCGTCCTCCACCGCGCCTGCGCGGATCAGATCCAGCACCATTGAGAAGTTCTGCTCCTCGGGCGGGGCTTCATAGTGCAGGAAAAAGATCAGCGCCATCAAAAGCATCATCGCCGCGTTATCCCAAAAAGGATCTTGCGTCTGCGAGCCCTTCGGCGTTGTATTTTTGAATAAATTGGTGACAAGGCGCTGGATGTCGTTGTCGCTTTTGAGGTACACAAACGGGTTGTAGCAGTGGCTCTTTTCCATGTTGATAAGGTCGATAATTTTGATCTCATAGCCCTTTTCCTTCAAGAGATTTCCCGTATCGCGCAGGATCTCGCCCTTCGGATCGAGTATCACAAACGAAGTGTTCGCCTGCATAACGTTCGGTTTGGCATAGAACCGCGTCTTGCCGGAACCGGAGCCGCCGCAGACCAAAACATTTAAGTTTCGTCTGTGCTTTCGCCCGTCCAGACCGATTGCCGTATGCTGTGTTAAGAGCTTGTTTTCCGTCATATCTTTGTTCTGATACCTTTTGCGGATCGTTTCGGCGTCACCCCACTGCGCGGAGCCGTGTTCCTCCCCGCGCCGATAGTTTTTGGCGGTCGAGATATAGATCCCGATCCCCATCGCGTAGATGAGAACAAAAAGGAGGACAGTTTTCAGGCTGTCCTCGCAAAAGGTGATTTGAAAAGGCTTCGCAATCGCGTTTGGAAATTCAAGGAAGATCTCTTTCAGCCCGCCGCCGAAGAACGGTGCGACAAGGAGAGCAAGCCAGACGACCGGAAGCAAACCCGCGGCATATAGGATCAGGTTCGATTTTGAAAACAGTTTCGTTCTCACATTTCACTTCACCTCAGCTCCCTGTTATCGCTCGTCCCGATAAGCCCTTCGTCTTTCTCTTGCGGTCGGCGCGTCGAGAATCATCAGCAAAAGCTTGTCAACGTCCTCGGTCGGTTTGTCCTGCTCCAACAGTTTATTGCGAAAATCGTTCAGCCCGTTGAGCATGAGGTTATACAGAAAATCATCGACAACAATTACTCTCTTATCGCTTTTCATACGCAGCCCTTATCTTTCGTCTCTGCTTTTCGGACGCAGCGTTTTTTCCATTTCACCGGTGATGCTGTTTGCCTCGTCGCGGACGATCTTCATCGCCTTGCGGATATCCTTCGGCTCCATATCCTTTATCGGATTCTCCTCCTGGATCGGCAAAGGCTCGATGCCGCTGCGTTTGCAAACCATATACGCAACGCAGCTTACGGCAAAGCGCTGCGCCGTATGGCCGTCGCCCTTATCGGATCTCGCAAGGATGATCTCTCTCGCAAGCGCCTTGAAAATATCCGCGCCGCTCATGCCCTGTCGAACGTAGATCGCCTTGTCCTGCGGGGAATACATCGCGTTCAGATCCGGCGACAACTGATTACTGATCCGCATCTCCACGGGCGACGTGCGCATCAGCGCTTTGATCAGCCGTTTTTCATCCGCCTTTTTGACCGGCATGGGCGTCTGTTCCGCTGTGGTCTGCGAAATGTCGAAGACCTTTTTCACGTCGTAGAACGTGCCTTTTTCGCCGTTCTGCTTCGTTACCTCTCTGGGTTCCAGAATCGAGATCGCCTTCTGCCCCTTCTGAATGCTTGCGCCTTGCTCCTGCCACGTCTTAAAATCGGCAAGCCGGGTGGCGGTCGGACACTGCTTCGCAATCAGAAGCGCGTTGCTGACGGAGTATCTGTCAAAGCGACTCTGCACGTCAAGGTACTGCGTCAAAGGCTCGGGATCAGCCAGCGCAGTGGTTGCTTCCTCAAGCATCTCATAGGCTTGCGCGCGGTTCTGTTCCCGGAGGATCTGCCAATCCTCTTTCGATAACTGCGTTTGCTCGGCGGTCGTTTCATTGCCGCCGAAAAGTTCATCAAGATCTGCCATAGCTTTTACTTCCTTTCGATTTTTTCTTTGTTTTGGTTCTCGTGGGTTCCTGTGTTTTCTTCGTTTCCTTCTGCTGGCGTTTGTACTCTTCCAACTGCTTTCGCACGGAAGGTCGTCTTTCGGGGTTATCCCGTGTACGGTCGCGCTGATCCTTTCGCGTACCGGAGGTAGGCTCGGACGGACGGGATTTTTCCGTCTTCGCCTGTGAAGGGTTGTCGTTCTGCGTCTTCTCTTTCTGCGGCGGTTTGAACAATTCGTCGATGAATTTATCCTCCGCGCTTTTCTCCGGCGTTGTTCTCTCCGGCACCTGTTTACTTCCGTCAATCGAGCGTTCAACGTCGCTGCGGATCTCCGCCTGATTATTGACGCCGAGATGAAAGCGCTCAAAAATACGGTTGACCTTGGATGCGTCTTCGGCGCGAACCATAATGTCGCAGCAGCCGTCCTTCCGGCTTTTGTCTTTCAGCACATGATACATTACGCCGTATTTTTTTGCTTCCTGACAAAAAGTTCTCAGCGATTTATCGTCGATCTCAAAAACCTTGATCGGCTTTTTCTGTTTCAGCATCGACATAAGGGAAGCTCTGCCTTTGGTTCTCTGCGGCTTTTTCATTTCGGCAATCAACAGCTTGGCGAGATTTTCAGCTCCCTTGCCGGTGATCTTCGCAATGGTTTCAACGCCTTCCAGTGACATCCTGACGACCTGTTCCGCTGCGTCTCCCGATGTGCTCATACTGATTACGTTCCTCCTTTCCTTTCGTTTTTTCGATTTGTGTTTTTACTGAGGCAAGCTTTTGTTCTACCGTTTGCCCGTGAGATAATATCCGGTCGCAAACCGCAGCATCGCGCCGAACGATTTTCAGCCTGTCGGATATTTTTTGAATGCTGCGCTTCATTTCGTTTTGTTTTTGGATATCTTCGGAACGCACCGCCCGCTTCAATGCGTTCCGAAGGGTTTGCCTCGCCTCGATCAGATAATCCGTTTCACTCAGTAATTCCGTTTTGTATTTTGATACGTCATCGTCGGTAAACAGCTTGTGATCGAGCATCAGGTTTTGTTCTTCGACTCGTTTATCAAACTTGAGGATCTCATCGCCGAGCAATCGCATCAGCTCCCGGTTCTCGTCCGGTCGTTCCCGCACGATGCGGATACCGCAGACAAAGTGAACGTAAATCGTTTGCCGGTTTTTGAAAATATCTCTGTTGTTCCTGTCGCCGTCGAAGAAAATCTGTTCGGGATCGTCCTGCTCCGGCAGCGTGATCGGTTTCGGAATTTTGAAACCGCGCAGTTTTTCTCTGATCGCTTCCGGCGTGTAATCCTCTCCGAGCGTTTTCATTCTTCGCGCTTTCGGAAAGCTCGGATGGAAAATCGTCGGATATTTCCGGTCGAAGTTAAACGTATAACCGCGCGCTTGCATCTCGCGGTAAAACTGTTTTTCATTCATGGAGATCGCAAGGCACTCGTCAATATCCCGGCGAATGATCCCGCTTTTTGTATACTCTCCGTTCTTCTCAGCCTGCCATTCAACGTAGCTTTTTCCATGACCTTTGGGATGCTCGATTACGGAAAGACCGAACTCTCTGCACAAGCGGTCGGAGATCCTTCGGATCTCATATACGGTCTTTCTTTGATCGTAAAACCTTTTGCCGTCGATCCCGGACACGCTGTTTATGACCACATGATTGTGCAGACAAGAGGTGTTAAGATGGGTGGCGACCACGGCTTCAAATCTGTTACCGAGTAATTCTTCGGCGAGTCTGATTCCGATTTTGTGCGCGATCTCCGGCGTCGTTTCTCCAGAACGAAAACTCTGATACATGTGGAAGGCGACAATACCGTCCATCTTTCCGGCGCGTTCTTTCGTCCTTATCATTTCCGCTCTCGCGTTTTCGGGATCACAATTGACGCCGGAAACAAACAGACGGTCTTCCGTTTTCGCGTCGTTCATTGCGTAATTCATCACGTCGTAAAGACCTTGAACGTCTCTTTCGGAATACGCTTCCTGTTCGGAATTGAAATTCGGATTCAGAGTTTTTTCTTCGTTCTCCGCGTAGTTCAGAACGTGATCGATGCGTCCACGTATCGCCCATATTTTTGTAACAGCCATTTCATTCTTCCGGGTTTTGCGCAAAAAAAGAACTGTGAATCTTATCTTCCACAGCTCTGATCCGGTCGAGGCAGTCCTTAATGTCCGGAGTATTAAAGTAGTTATTCGCGTAGGCGATGCGCAGTAAACGGTTTAGATTTTGTCCGACGCGGCGCGTTTCAAAAATCAGTTTTCCGTAATCAACGGGAGGAAGCTCAACGATTTTTTTGTTTGCAAAGCATCGGCGGGCGAACTCTTCTCTGGACAAACCGGACAATTTAACTTTCTTGTTTAACGCAGTCAGTTCTTCGTCCGATAGTCTGATTTTGATTTCGTTTTTCTTTTTCATCGCATTGTCTTCCTCCATTTCTCAAGAGGGTATTAGGGAAACATCCCTAACAAGCCGAATTATGTCCCCATAATTCAATGCTTGATAAGACAATACCGCGGACTTCTCCCGTGGATCAGTCCTTTTTCTGTACGGTCCGAAAAAAGCCGATATCCTCCATCGGGGCGAAGGAACAATGGTCACAATCCCCGTCGCAGAAGTCTTCGTCATCGAGATCGTCTACCTCACAGACATCCTCAATTCTCGGAATGAGGTCCTCCGGATAAAAGTCCAGCAGATCGGTATCGGCATAAATCCGCGCAGTTTTTTCGCGAGCATCCTTTTCGTTTTCCGCAACGACGGTAAATTTTTTTTCGTCGGATACGGTAACGGTTACTTCAAAAACTTTCATTTTGTTTTCATCCTTTCATCTTTTTTTATCGCTCTCTTGAGCGGTTTGGGTTGTACTTCACGCCTTGTATTTCGTCATTGACTTTAAAAAAATGCTCGGGGTATTTGAATTCTTCGGCATACTTTTTAAGTTGATTATCGTTCAGACTTCCAAAGTTTTCACCGGAGCAATCGCAGATGAAAGCGGGTCCAGCAATGATATCGATCAGTTTACCCTCACGATCTCTGACACCGCGATTGAGCGGCATCCCGTTTATTTTTCCTTCATCATTGCAAACCAAACACACAGGTTCGGGGAAATAATACGCGGCCTCGATCATTCCGTCGACGACCGCCTGCAGATCTTCCAGCTCCGTTCCGATTTCCGTGACACGCGCAAGTTTGCCCGGTTCAAGCAAAACGACTTTGATTTTATCGTCTCGTTTTTCTTCATCCATAGATTCATACACCTCCCTTCATTCAGCGTTCGGGTTCCTTCGGTTTGATTTTTTGTCCGTGGATCTTACCGTTGACTTCAAAAAACTTTTCCGGATAGCGGTATTGTACCGAATACTTTTTGATCTGTTCACCGGTCAGGCTGCACGGTCTTTTGTCTTTATATCCGCAGATAAAAACCGTACCGCGCAGAAGTCGGAGCATTTCATTTCTGTCATTATAGATTCCTCTGTTCGGCATTCGATGCTTTTCATTCTGCGGGATAACGAACGCAGTTTTTTGATTTGACATTACAAAAAAACAAAACTGTCCGCCGATGATTTTTTCAAAAGAGGAGGTCGTTGCTTCAACCTGATCGGTTCTGGCGTTCGCGCCCGGTTCGAGAATCACTATGTCGATTGCACGGTTTTGTTCCGATAAGATTGCTTCGCATCGCATTTCGATAAAGTTGTCGGCGTCAAGAACGTGTTCTCCGTTATGCCATTCATCTTCCGCTATCTGTTCAGCAGCAATTGGATCATCGGCTTCCACTTCGACTATTTTCTCCAACGTTTCAATGATTTTTACGTTGTATTTCATCTTGCGTCACTCCTTTCACACATGGATTTAAAAACCGGTTTTGTAATCGGTAAATGAAGTTCATAACAAAGGTAATCGTTTACGTCCTTTCCCCGCGGTGCAGGTCTGTCGCTGACGTTGTAGCGATCTGATAATAAATGGATCAAAGATTTTGTTGCGTTGCGACCGGCGAGATCGTTATCGAGGTGCAGCGAAACATTTTTGATTTGCGGATTGCTTTGAAGAAAGTGTGCAAGCGATACTGGCAATTCCTTCACGTTCAGATACTGCTTTGCATTATACACGCCGGAAAGAGAGAGCAGGTTTTCTGTTCTCCAATCACGTTGATGAAGCTGCAACAGCGTTGCGTAAGAGAGAACGTCAATCGGGCTTTCAAATACGTGAAGCGTATCTGACTCTGTATTTACCAGCCGAAAGGTAAACGTCTTATTGCTGCCGTATGCGTCACCTTTATAGTCCGAGTTTACTGTTCCGCGCAGTCCCGCGTATCGCGGCGTCCGCGTTTCATCAAAACCGACGAACACAGCGTTGTGATACGGCAGGCTTTCGTAAATACTTCCGTTCTCAATACACGCTTTGATAATGTTCTCTGCGATACCACGCCGCATCAGATATTGGATCACGGTGTTATTGTCGGGGGAAGCTCTCGGTAAAATCAGATTCTTTTCCTGCTTCACCGGAGGCGCTTTGTTGTTGGGCGGTCTACTCTGACCGGCGTAATCAAGGATCGTTTTTACCGCTTCGTAAAATGTTTTTTCTTCAACCGTAACGAGATAATCGACGGCATTTTTACCGCCGACGCCGCGGCTCCACCACATCCATTTGCCGTTGGAAATCTTCAAGCTGTCGTGTGTTTTCGTGCTGTATTCGTGATCGGAAACGCGAACAAGCTCGTCCGGTTCAAAGATTTGCAGGTAGGTCAACAGGTCCATTTCCTTTGCTTTGCTCACAAGCGCGGGTGGGATATATCCTGTCGCCATACCGTCACCTGCTCGCTTCCCGCTGTCTGCGCAAGAAGTCTATGCGGATAATTGCATTTGCGTGACTCTCAATCGTGTCACGGATGTTTTCCATGTGATTTGTTTCTCTATTCTCAAACTCTTTGAAAACATCCGCAAGGGGATGGGGAGATTTCAACAAAGCTTTGCACTGTTTCTCGGACAAATCGTTGTACTCCAAAGATAATACGATATCCTCGCGCATGACATATTCATAGCTGTGGTTCAGAATCTCTTCGGGCGTCTGTGTCAACAGCCACGTGCGAAACTGTTCCTGTTCGTCAAACATCTTCTCGTACAGCTTGGTATTCAATTCTTCAAGTGTCATCGGTTTCACATCCTTTCATCTCTTACTCGCTTTCAATAAAGCGGCTATGTAATCAACTCTGTCAAATGAAAAAGCCGCAAGCGTTATCGGCTTACGGCTCATGTCATTTTATATGTGTTTGTTTATTCTTTGGGATCGTGATAATACTTCTTATCCCACTTTCCATCTTTCAATCGAATATCAAAGGTCATTGTGGTTTCTTGCCCATCTAAAGACGTGTGGCGGGCATCGATCCTTCCGATCTCAAAGTTTTCAAGTAGAAGATATCGCATGGCAAGTCTCGTTTGCCAATCGTTGACCGTTATGTTGTATTTCATCGTACCCATTAGTGTGTCTCCTTAAATCTTCGATTGTTTTCCAGCAGCTCGTCGAACGTGACCGGCGTAAAACCGTTGATGTCAACGCCTGCGTTCAGCAGATTATCTCTCGCTTTGATGCACGGCCAGAAATCCATATCCGTGTTGGCGTGAATGTGCCCGTAGATCATGTACGAACGCA
>JAEEGL012494746.1_pt1 | contig 24589 bp, 22 predicted proteins | sample 9134231 | NCBI WGS metagenome assembly JAEEGL01 (sample SAMN16246548, study PRJNA631951) | gut metagenome | biome: gut microbiome; feature: rumen; material: fiber-attached | host: Bos | place: Iran: Karaj | collected 2018-10
GCTCATCACCTTGCGGAAAGGCGGATAGAAGAAATCGATGACTGTAGTCAAAGTGCGTTCTATCCAGGATTCTATGTTCTTCAAGGCTGACATTTGAGGCGCAAAAATAAACATTTACAACCAAATCACTTCAAAATCTTTGAGCAAATCCGAGGCTTTCTGAACATCGTCAGTGAAACCCAACACATACCCCCCACCACCAGAACCTGAGATTTTTACGCCAAAGTTGAAGTCGTAATCGGTGGTAAATAAATCCAAAGTGTTATCAGTGATCATTGGATGAAGGAACTCCAATTGGCCTTTTGAAAGTTGTTTCAACGACTTGAAAAACATGTCTTTGTTGCCGTCAATCATCGAATTAATGCAAGAGGTCACGCAAGGCACATACTCCGCTTGGAATCGGTTCAAAAACTCAGGATTCTCACGTTGGGCCTTGAAATGATTTACCAAAGGCTTGGTGTTGCTCTTTATCTTTGTGTCAATCAAGCAAATGTGGATGTCTTTTTTCAGGAAATCATCCGAAAGCAACTCAACACCTTTGGGCGTAATCTTGAATGGCTTACCCAAATAGCATTGCAAGGGGTCGATGCCGGAGCTGCTGCCATGGAAATGGCTCTCCATTTTGCCGAAAAGGGTTTTCAGTTGAAGGTAGTCATCGGTTTTTTGAATAGCGTAACGGTCATAAACGGCAGCCACCAACGTCCCCGAACTGCCCAAACCATAACCCGAAGGCACATTGGAGGCAAGGAAAAGACCTTCATCCAAGTCCCTTCTTAAAGTTTGAAAGTCAAAGAGGTTTGACAGTGCTTCGTTTTCAGAAAGATATTGGCAAAACCGCTTCAAGCTTTGGTTGGAGGGTAGCGAGGCGGCTCGGTTATAACTGAGCGGCAACTGCCATTGCGCCGAAAAGCGTTTCAGCGGTATCATCAAGGCAGTGGCGTCGAAAATCATCGAATACTCACCGAAAAGGATGACTTTGCTATAGTAACGGTCTCTCATCGCAGCAATTTTTTCGGTCCGTCGCCTACGCGGTCAGCAATCCAACGTTCTCTGTCACAATAATCTGCCAAGACAGTCTTGATGTAATACTCTACCTTATCCGCCTCCTGTTCAGGATAGAGCAGATGCACGTTTGGGCCTGCATCCAAGGTGAAGCAAAGCGGAATCTTGGTTTCATTTCGAAAAGTCCTAATCTCATTAATGAGGTTCAATGTGTTGGGTTTCATCAAGATAAATGAAGGATTGGAACACATCATCAGGGCGTGGAGTTGCAAGGCTTCGCTTTCGGTAATATTAATAAAAGTGTCCAAATCACCCGATTTCAAGGCAGTAAGCAAGTTTTTGATGTTCTCATTGGCTTGCGCATAACGCGCAGGAGCGTATGGATTGCCCTCCATCAAGGCATGACCAGCACGACTCGAAACGGATTTGGTTTCGCCACTAACAATCAAAATGCTGTCGTGATAAGTCTTGAAAACGGGATGGATGTCATCGGCCAACGAAACGGCATATTCGTCGGAACTGCCTTGATAACCCTCTGTTGCACCCCAAAGGGCCATCTTTGGAAAGACTGAACGCGCCGCACTGCCCGAAGCCAAGCGTGAGAAATAGGATGCTTTGGTTAAGGTCCCTGAGCCCGTCGAAGGGCCGGTTAATAAGGATTCAATCTCCATCAAACACATCACAAATGCACTCATTGACGAAGCCGAGGATGCAATGCCAGAGGAATGAGGGAAGGAGTTGCGGCTCTCGACTTTCAGGTTCAATTGGTTGATGAACGGGAAAAACGCTTGGTTGTCCATCAAAAACTTCTCGATTTTCGCTCCAAAAGCGGGTTTTTCCTTGCCTTCAAAAAAGAAGTTGAATCCAAATCGGTCGGCTTTTTCAAACTCGACGAAAGTCTCGGTGCAACATTCCGACAAAGTGAAACTAATCGACGGATTCTGAGGAATTTGCTTTCCCTTTTTGCCCCAATACTTCACCAATGCGATGTTCGAAGGACATTGCCAGCCCACGCGACCGTGAAAGTCGGGCACTTCGCCTCTGAAGGCCTCACTCAACCATTTGTTCTCCATTTTCAATGTATTTGATGCCGCGAAAATACGAAATCTCTTCACAAAACCATCTCTTTGTAGCCGAAAACTACCTTCAAGCCTTTCTTTTTGAAATAGGCTTCCACTTGGCTTTTATCCCATTCCGTTGTGGCTAAGATAAAATCGCCGCCCCAAGCGCCCAGTGATTTCAAAACGCCCTCGAAGCCGGGGAAACGCTTTTGCACAGGTTCTTGCCCGATGCAGCGAGCGATGATGCGCTCGTGGCACTGCATCAGCATAGCGAACTCGTCTAAAGTCTGGCATTTCGGCACAGCCTTACTGATTTCCGAAGCAGCAGTTATATCATTCTGTAAATCAACAGGATTTGTCTTCTCCAAAAACGCCTTGATTTCCTTGGACGAACTTTGCTTTTGGCCTTGATAGACGAAAAAGAGATGGTCGGCAAAAGGAGGGTTGAAGTCTATTGGTTCTGCCGTTGGTGTCGGCGTTTCGACGGGCTCAACGACCTTAGGTCCCTGAGCCTGCGTCTGCTGAGCACAGTCGAAGCATCGAAGGGCCGATTCAGCAGCTGAAAGTTGATAATAAATCGGTCCTTCTGCCCTAGCGCAGGCGATATCATACCCTGAGCCGCCGAAAGTCAGTTTCAGTAGTTCGTATGGATTCACATTCGCCCAATGAGCGAGGTTGGCAATCAAAGTGGAACTGCTACCGAGTCCCCAATTCGGGTCGAAATCAAGATGTGTGGTGAATTTCAAGCCAATGCCTTCAAAAACCTTAGGATTCAACTGCTTGACAGCCTTCAGGATTTGTGCCAGTTTTTCGGCCTTTTGTCGGTCGTCACAGTCGATGAGTTCAAGTGTTTTTGGGTCTAAGGTTACTGAAAACCAAGCGTCATCAGGTTTGTAGGCATCCCATCGTAGAAACTTGTCAAAACATGTCTCTGCCGTCAATGTCTGACCCAATTTCAACGGTATAGCCAACGCTAAGGCACCTTTTAAAACTAGGTACTCACCTGTCAGAAGGAACTTCCCGTGGGCTTGGAATTGGCTCATTTTTTCAAGGAATCAAGGTATTGTTCAACGCCTGCGTAAGACACCGTCTTGTCCTTGAAATATTCCCGTGCCTTTTTCTTGTCCTCTTCACTGGCATTCAGCTGGTTGAGGATGTTGTTCAAATGCATCTTCATGTGACCAGCTTGGATGCCTTTGGTGGTCAACGAGCGCACTGCGGAGAAGTTGTTGGCCAATCCCATTGTGGCGGCAATCATCATCAGCTCTTTGGCGGTAGGATTGCCTAAGAGTTCAAGGGTTTTCTTTGCAAGCGGGTGCAAACTCGTGAGTCCGCCCACGGTACCCAAGGCCATAGGCACCTCAAGCTCGAAATGGAAAATGCCGTTTTCAAGGGTTACACTCGATAGGCTTTCGTATCTTCCGTTACGCGAAGCAAAAGTGTGTCCGGCGGCTTCAACGGCACGGAAGTCGTTGCCCGTGGCGATGACCACAGCATCGATGCCGTTATAAATGCCTTTGTTGTGTGTGGTGGCGCGGTCAATGTCAATGTGGGCAATGTCGACGGCCTTCTTGAATTTCTTAGCATATTCGGCACTCGAGAGATGCTCGTCGATGCCATCCAACTGCTCAATTGGACATTCCACCCAGACTTTCACGCGGCAGTCGGGCGTGTTGTTCGACAGGATGGTCATGATGATTTCCACCTTGCGAAGGTCTTCGGGAAGGTCGTTTTGTTCCGCAAAGAAATCTTGTAGGCTGTGGCCGAATTGCTCCAAAACGGAGTTGATGAAGTTAGCGCCCATGGCATCACCCGTGCCGAATTCAACGCGAATTTGGTAATAATCAGGGATTTGCTCGCTATAGTCGATGAGGCGCATCCCAAGGATACCACCACCGCGTTTGACCATCTTTTCGGTCATGGCGGCTGTGTCTTTCAAGAGTCGCTCCCTTATGGCGGGGAAAAGTCCAAAAAGTCTTTCTTTGGGTCCACTCCAGCCGAAATGCACTTGTCCGACTTTGCGCACATCGATGACTTCGGCATGGAAACCGCCCCGCTCACCCCAGAACTTGGCTGCCGCCGAAGCTGCCGCCACCACTGAACTTTCCTCGATGACCATTGGCACCACATAGTCTTTGCCGTTGATGGTCACATTGGGCGAAATGCCGTATGGGATAAAGAAGTTGGTGATGGTGTTCTCGCTGAACTCATCAAAGAGCTGCTGCTGTTTCGAGTCGGGGTGCCAATAGCTTTTCAGCAGGCTGATAACCTCGCCTGGATTCTCAAAGTAGTTGGCAATAAGCTTCAGCTTCTCTTCCTTGAGAAGTTTCGAAAAGCCCTTTTTTATGCGCTCGCGAGTGGCCATTTTGTTTTGCCATTAGAAAAAGCCCAGGTTATCCCCATAGGAATCTATGGGCTTTTCATTTTGTGTTACCATTCTTCTTCCTCAATCACTTTTTCAGGGATGAGGCTCTTCTCAAATTGTTGTCTCCAATCCTCGGCAAAAGCTGCGATTTGGTTCAGATAAGTGCCCCAAATGGGATTATACAAAGGATCTTCTGTGTTCAACCATTCCTCACAAGGGTGGTTGCTTTGCACCTTTTGCATAAAGTCGGTGAGGGTGTAACGCACACGGCCAGGACGTATCTCAATGGTGAAATAATAAGTGATCCAAGGCCATTTCGACTTTACGGGGTCGCCATTGTCGAGTTGGAACTGATGCTTGCCTTTCAAGGTGCGACCATCATTCTGCTGTAGAATGGTCGAGGGACTCTTGTAATAGGTGTTCATAAACTGGCTGAAAATGCGGTTAAATACCTCATCTTCAGAACCTGCGGTTTCAATCACCTTGCGGAAAGTGATTTTTTCCGTCTTCGGGTCGACGGGCAATTTGGATTGTTCTTCGGATTGGGCAAAAGTGACAGTCGCAAACAAAACTGCGACGAACAATAAGGCTACTTTTTTCATTGTGATTAAATTTTTGACAAAATTAGTAATAATTCATGTTGCTTCGGCGCAACGGGGGAGAAAAATAGCAAATATCAGGCCAAAAATCAGATGCGTCTGACAAATGACCCTTCTTCACAATCGACGTTCATCTGCGGATGACCCTTATAATATAAGGTTGAGGCGTCTTTTGCCCAGCCTTCCAAAAGGCCATTGACCCAGACTGTCGCTTCGGAGCCACCAGTTAGGTCAACATGCATTTCGGTTACCGAGGTTTCCACCATGTTCAAATGACTGGCTGCGTGTACCTTGATATTGGACAAATCAGTCACACCGCCTTTGTTCACGAAACGCGAGGCATCTTCCAACGTTATCTCCAATTGGTCAGCAGCCTCAATCTGTCCGTTGAATTGTGAGGCGTGTTCCAATTCAGCTGTGCAAGAACTTCCGACAAAATGGAGTCCTGTCAATAATGAAGCATCTTCCATTTTGAGATTACAGCTTTGGCCGGTAAAGACAGGACCGTTACATTGTGAGGCATCGCTCAGTTCTATCACAAGTTGATGTCCTGTAAACTCACCAATAAATTGAACTTGTGAGGCTTCATCGGCATCCAGCTTTTCGATTTGAGGTGTGTGTACGATGGCACGATATACGGAGTTGATGGCTGGATAGACGCTGCCCGCGAACCCAATTCCGAGTTTTGTGCCTTCCATTTTGGCTTTCAAATTGTTTTCCAGATAGGCAGAATATTCCAGTACAACGTAGGTGCTGCTGTCGGCAACTACTTTTACCTGCCAAGCATCGCTGATTTCGATTTCACGGATGTCGGCATTTTCGAGGACAGTCTTCTGCATAAGTGTCCTGTCAACGTCTTTTTTGCAAGAGGTGGCGAAACAAAGTGCCACGCAAAGAATTAGGAAAGGTTTTATTGTTTTCATAATTACCCAAACGATTTTATAGTCGAATTATTATTGATGATGGTAAGGTTCGCCCTTCAAAATGGTGAAGGCGCGATAAAACTGCTCGACAAAGATGAGGCGTACCATCTGGTGGCTGAAAGTCATGGGCGAGAGCGACATCTTGGCGTTGGCACGGTCGTACACCTCTTGCGCAAATCCGTAGGGTCCACCGATGATGAAAACGAGTCGTTTTGCGCCCGAAGCCATTTGTTTTTCAAGGTTCTCTGAAAACTCCACCGAGGTAAATTGTTTGCCGTTTTCGTCCAAAAGAATGACCTGGTCGCCAGACTGAAGTTGTTGCAGCAATAAGAAACTCTCGGCCTTCTTTTGTTGGTCTTCGCTAAGGGTCTTGCGGTTGCGCGGGTCGGGGATTTCCTTCATCTCGAACGAGGCATAATGCCCGATGCGGCCCACGTATTTCTTGATGCCGGTGATGAGGTAGTCTTCATCCGTTTTGCCGATAACCAATAGCAGAATTTTCATTTTGTTTTCTTTTACTATGACCATTGACCATGACTATGACCATAAAGTCCGTTGGATTGGTCATGGTCATAGTCATTGGTCATGGTTCAAGATTTCTTTTGCTTTCTCACGGTCTTGTTCCAATTGGTTTTTCAACTGGTCAAGCCCATCGAACTTTTCCTCGTCACGGATGCGGTCGATGAAGCGTACATGGATCTGTTTGCCGTAAAGGTCGCCGTCGAAGTCGAAGAGGTTCACTTCGATAAGCGGGTCGCTCTCGCTGCGGTCGCCAATGGTGGGTCGGTGACCTATGTTGGCCATGGCCTTGTAGGTCTTGCCTTCATAGTCCACAAGGCAGGCATACACGCCGCAGTTGTTGATGAGCATATATTCCCTCGGCAACTCAAGGTTAGCGGTGGGGAAGCCCAAGGTACGCCCGATTTTGTTGCCTACAATAACCTCGGCGGTGATAGAATAGGTATAGCCAAGCAAACGGTTGGCACTTTTCACGTTGCCCGTAGCAAGGGCATTGCGGATCTTTGTAGAGCTAACCGCTATATTTTCAACATCTTGTGCCGCAATGCGTTCCACCTTAAAGTGGTATTTGTGCATCAGGTCGTTGAGCAGACCGAAATCGCCCATACGGTTCTTGCCAAAATGATGGTCGTAGCCCACCACGATGTAGGCTGGCTTGATGTGGTCGATGATGTAGTCTTTAATGAAAACCTCAGAGGGCGTGCGCGAAAACTCCTTGGTGAAGTTGATGATGACCACATTATTGATGCCGAACTCCTCAAATTTTTGGAGTTTTTCCTCGGGCGTACAGAGGAAACGCAGGTTGGAGCTGTCGATGTTGAGCACTTGACGAGGGTGTGGACTAAAGGTGACCACAACCGTCTCGCCACCAATGCTTTGCGCAATCGATTTCATCTTGTTAAAGATGGCTTGATGGCCAAGATGCACACCATCGAAGGTGCCTATGGTGACCACGGCATGGGGAATGTTGCGGGCTTCTATGATGTTTCTATAAACCTTCATCTTTGAATGATGAATGCGGAATGATGAATGATGGGGTTCGGTAGGCCATTCAGCATTCCGAATTCCTAATTAAACAAATCTCTTTTCTATTAAGTATTTAGCAATTTGAACTGCATTGGTGGCTGCACCTTTGCGGATGTTGTCGCTGACAATCCAGAGGTTCATACCGTTCTCCACTGAGAAGTCACGGCGGATGCGACCTACGAAGACTTCATCTTTGCCTTCGGCATAGAGGGGCATCGGATAAACGTTGTTGGCCGGGTCGTCTTGCACCACCACGCCGGGCATGGCTGCCATCAATCTGCGGACATCGTCGATTTCAAAGGGCCTTTCTGTCTCCACGTTGACGGCTTCACTGTGGCCACCCCACACGGGCACACGCACCGTCGTGGAAGAGACTGCGATGTGCTCGTCGCGGAGGATCTTGCGTGTTTCGTTGACCATCTTCATCTCCTCTTTGGTATAGCCGTTGTCGAGGAAGGTATCAATGTGGGGCAGGATGTTAAGGTCAATCGGATGGGGATAGCAAGTCGTGCCGCTCGCGCCAGCGCGCTCGGCCTTCAGCTGGTTGACACCTTTTTGGCCGCTGCCCGAGACGCTTTGGTAGGTGCTTACAACGATGCGTTTGATGCCGTATGACTTATGGATGGGTGCCAAGGCCATCACCATCTGTATGGTGGAGCAGTTGGGATTGGCGATGATATGCGTGTCTTTCGTAATAGTATCGGCGTTGATTTCGGGGACGACCAGAGGCACGTCTTTCTCCATGCGCCAGGCCGAGCTGTTGTCGACAACGAAAGTGCCCTGTTCGGCAAAGCGCGGCGCGTATTGTTTCGATGCCGAAGCTCCAGCTGAGAAGATGGCGATGTCGGGGCGGGCAGCGATAGCATCGTCCACGCTGACCACTTTATAAGTCTTGCCCTGGAAAACGATTTCCTTGCCAACAGAACGTTCCGAGGCCGCGACAATCAATTCATCTATGTGAATTTTCTGTTCGTCAAGCACTTGAAGCATCTTTGAGCCGACCAATCCGGTGGCCCCCACCACTGCAATTTTCATTTTTATTCCTCCAATATTTGGGTGCAAAAATAAAGATTTAATCGGTGTGGAGCGTGTCTATTAATGGAAAAGTGTTAACTTTGCGCTGTCAAATCAAATATTTATCCCATGAGTACACAGTCGATGATACAAATTATCGCCAAGTATTTCGAGACGCAACCCGTCCTGAAAGCATGGCTTTTCGGCTCCTTTGCGCGAGGCGAGGAAAAGCCTTGGAGCGATGTGGACATCCTTTTTGTGCCTGACCGTTCAGGAAAACCATTTACTCTTTTGACAATGGGAGGTATGTATTTGGATTTGAGGGAGTTGCTTGGCCGTGAAGTCGATTTGATAGAAGATGGCTCACTTCGTCCTTATGCCGTTGAAAGTGTTGAACGTGATAAACAATTAATTTATGAGAGAAAGAGCGAGAGATAAAGGAAGACTGGAAGACATTATTGAGTATTCCAACAATGTGACTAACTTTATGCAAGGAGTGTTTTCCGAGACGCGATAATTGACTTCGTCGAAATGCTCTGCATTGACTGACGTCGAATCTGCGATTTCAGCGAAGCTAATCTTCGATTTCGGCGTCTCTATAAACAATCCTACCCTCTTGCGTTGCCTTTCATAAGGAATAGTTACTGAGCAGAGCGAACCAAACGCACAGACATTCCACTCCGACGGTTGCTGATGATGTTAGGAATTAAACCTCCATAAGTTATTTGCACGAAGTACGAACTTAATCCATATCCTAACGAAACTTCACAGTGCGAAGCAGACCAATAAGTACCAAATTGACCCACATTAGAAACTGAAGTCACAATACGTTCACCTGCAACGGGCAAAAAGACAGCTCCCGCTGCTTCCATCATAGCAAAATCGTAGTCATTATAATAGTTCCCATTCCACCCCGCGTTCTCTTCATTAATACCAATAGGCTGTGCCACTCCAAAAGGATGTACATAGCTGTCTGGAAACAAAATAATTCCTTTAGTGCTAACCACCTTGGCTTTAACATAGCGTGCGTTCACAACACCATTTATTGTGGAGGCATTTCGCGTGTTAAAGACATACATCCACTCGTCTTTGGTTAACGTACGCCATAGTCCTGCTTGGCCACCACCATTACTGATAGCATTGTACACACCCCAATCGTAGTTTGCCGAACTGCCTGTCAAATTAAGAGATGCCATATTCGTTGAAGGACCATAACCAAAATAGTTGTAGGTCTGATTAACAAGGGCATCCGAAGTTGACCATGGCTGATAGTTCACATTATAAGAATCAACGTTGTCATGATAGCCGCTCGTACCCCATCCGAAGAGATCTATCCATCCATTATAGTTCTGTGAGATGAAATGATTATCACTACCATTAACCGTTCCACCATAATATCCATTCTCATCAGGGATTTGTGTTCCCACATAATCCCATTGGTTTTCTGCAAAGCGCCAGGTGCCTTGCTTTGTCGTACCATCAGCACATTGATGAGAGCTTTGAGCAGCATTATATTGCAGGTTGCCTTGAGAAAAATAAACCTTATCGCTGCTATTGTTAATGGTAAATAGCCCATTTATTGCACCTGTTGGGGCTTGAGGAGCAACAGTAGCCGAATCCGTATTAGACTTTGGCGATTCAACATTGTTATAAACAGCTGTTACCTGATAGCTATAGGTTCCTGCACCAAGGTTGGAATCGGTATATGTAGTTGTGGTAAGTCCCGATTTTATTAACGTGTTGTTTCTGTATACCTTATAGCTCGTGACCGTATTGGGAGCCGTCCAAGTAAGGCGAACTTGGTTGGTGTTCTGCACCGTGGCCGTGAGGTTAGTGGGAGCTCTTACCACATTTACTGTCACATTAGCCGTAGCAGTTTGCCCATTGCTGCTAACGGTAACAGTATAGGCCGTTGTAGTACTCGGTGAAGCTGTTGGCGACTGAACATGTGAATTACTCACCGTGTTAGGTGTCCAACTGTAAGTGTAGCTGCCATTGCCACCCGTAGCAGTGGCTGTCAATGTAGAACTGCTGCCGTTCGGTATGGTGTTCGGGCTAGCTGTTGCCGTAACACTCAAAGAACCATAGACAGTCACCGAAGCCGTACTAGACTTTGGCGACTCAACATTATTATAAACAGCCGTTACCTGATAACTGTACGTTCCCGCACTTAGGTTGGTGTCTGTATAAGTAATTGAAGTGTAATTTGACTTGATCAGCGTATTGTTCCGATAAATCTTGAAACTTGTGTACGTATTAGGTGCCGTCCAAGTAAGGCGTACTTGGTTGGTGTTCTGCACCGTGGCTGTAAGGTCAGTAGGAGGACATACTACAGTAACGGTACAAGAACCACTTTCGGTGGAACCAGCGGCACTTGTTGCAGTACAGGTGTAAGTAGTGGTCACCATTGGCGATGCGGTCGGATTATGGATGGATGCATTGCTCAATGAAGAAGCAGGGCTCCAATTATAGGTAAAGCTGCCATTTCCTCCTGAAGCCTCTGCATTGAGTTGCGAATTGTCGCCTTGTGGTATTACCATCGGATTGGCAGTAACAGCAAGGTTAAACTCCGCTACTCGAAAATGCGCTACAAGATTGCGGTTGCCAGTCACAGTAAATGGGTAATTGGCACTTGCATCAATGTGACTGCCATTTTCTGTCCATTCTTCAAATGCGTAACCTGGATTAGGCGTAGCTATAAGCGTGCATTGGTCGCCATAATTGTAACCACCAACACCTTCGATTGTTCCGCTTCCCTCAGGTTCAACGGTTGCTCTTATCGTATAGGCTTGTGCGGTAAAGTGCGCCACCAAATTTCGGTTCCCCCTTACTTCAATGGTGTATCTTACACTATCGTAAACTTGGACATTGTTTTCATCCGTCCAGTTCACGAAGTTATATCCCGTGTTGGGTGTCGCTACAACCGTGCAACGTTGCCCTTCATCAAAAATACCGCCGCCAGTCGCCGTACCTCCATTGCTCGGGTTGGCCGACACTTCAATTGTATAGGTAGGCAATGCCTCAGTGGTGAAGCTCTTCGGATTGCCATAGCCAGGCCCTTTGCTGTTTTTGGCATAGGCACAATAATAGTAGGTCGTGTTGGGTGTCAAATCCTCCAATCTGCAAGAGAACTCGCCCATGTCTTCTCCTGCTGGGACTCTTACACCGCTTACAGTCAGTTGGATAGTGTCGGTACTATAGCACACACCGCGCTCAGTAACATGGTCTCCTCCATCATTCGTAACTTTATTGCCGCCAATCACGGCCGTGGTGGTGGTCACACTCACCTGCTCGCCTGTCTTCACTATCGGCTTCAAGTTGTCTTTAGTGGTGAAGTTATCCTTGGGACTGGTGCCATAGCCACCCGTGTTTATGGCATAAGCCCAGTAAACGTATGTGGTGTTGGGTTGGAGATTGGACAAGTCTTGGAAATAAACACCCTTACCGCTGCCACAGGGAATGGCAATGGTGTCATGATTCCCTTCCAAAAGACCATAGACAAAGCCCCTCTCCGTCACTTTCGCGCCGCCTTCGTCGGTCACCTCTGCCGTCACGCTGGCCTTGGTGTAGTCGGTAATGGTGGCTTCATGGAAAAGTTTCACCGTAGGACGAGCTATGATTTCTATGTTTTCTTTCTTGCATGTGCTCAATCCGAGCAATAGAACAGCCATTAAAGCAACGGCTATTATTCTTTTACTGATAGTATTCATAAGGCATTCCCTTTAGTTGGTTCGCAAAACATCCACAAAATCCTTGGCACAATCCTTCAGTTGTCTGAACTTCTGGCTTCCCAACGATTGTGAGCAGTCCAAATTCAACATGACAAGGGAACTGAAATAGAAATGGTTGACTTCAGTGTTCCCTTCATTTGTCCATTCGGAGTTGTGAATCCATGCGTTGGCATTGGTGTTGTATTTCCATTCCTGAAGATGAGCAAGGTTGCTGTTAGTGAAATGGTTGTTGTTCGCATCTTTCATGCCTTCAAACTTGAAGACGACAAAAGGCGGCTCCATCAAAACGGAATGAACCACTCGACCACTTGAGCTGCTCATGCCGACATACCGAACATTGGTCAACACGCCCCTCCCTTCACTGTCGGTAATATACACGCCCTCAATGTAATGCTCTGACTGCAATGCCTCGTTCGGCTCATGAGGTGCAGGCGTTGTGATGTCGAAACAAAAACGGATACGGGTGTTGGGGTCTGGAACAGGAAATTTGAGTGTCAGTATCGAATTGATGGACTGCTGGTGAAGCATTTCCGCTATGCCACTCAACTCCACAAGGACATCCTCAAATTCAGTAACATAACGGACATAACGTTCACTTGGCACTTGGGAAATCCCATTTAGGTTATTAAGGAACTCATCTAAATCATAACTCAACACGTCATTTCCTTGAATACCAACGGTGTGAGCCTTGACGGTGTCACCATGTATCCTCTCATTTCTGATGCGTTGTGAAACCGCCTGAAGATACTGTGCGCCACTGCTATAGTTGGAAAACGCATAAGAGCCTTCGTCCAGGCCATCCGTAAAGTTGACGACATATACACTTTTCAAATCTTGGGGAGTTCCGTAAGAATCAAGCATATCCAAGGAAGTGTTCACCGCATGGTAGAGCAACGTGGCACCACCCATAGGGAGATCCTCGATAAACTGCTTGGTTTCCTCAATGGCGGCATCATCAAGACGGGTAATAGGATGGACATGAAGTTGCTGGTTAAAACCAATGACACCGAGATACATGCCAGCTGGAAGTTGGGTATTGGAACCACCGCCACCATTGCCTCCACCGTTTCCTCCTCCATTTCCACCCCCGTTATCACCTCCATTTTCTGTATTGTTTCCGCCATTGTTCGAGTCGTCAAATTTCGTGCATCCCGTAGCACAAACCACTGCCAGCATGAGCATTATGGCTGCTATAGCCTTTATAAATCTCTTCATATTGGATTGATTTTATGTGTTCACTTTTGTTTTCCTTCGGCTGACTCCTTGCCGAAATTCATCAACTTGTTCCCGAAAACACATAAGAAAAAGCGCGGGAGTCAAAACTATTGCCCATCCCGCTAACTAGGCCTTCGCATTGCCTATCTCTCGAGGATAAACAATGCCGATGCCCACGCTTCGAATATACATACAAAGGTATAGACGAAACAATGGACGTCAAACATTGCCTTACCGTGCGAGAGAATTGAGTTTGCGAAGTTCAGTTAGCCGCAGATAAAACGTCAGTTCAACGTCTTTCCATTATGTCTGCCAAACGCATTTTCGGCGTTTGACAGGGCAAAAGTAGGAATAATTCCGAAAAATAACCCCATTTTTTGTTGCAATTCACATTTTTTCTACCTTTGCCTTTGTTAAACGTAAAATTCACTTTATTAATAACTAAATCTCTCCAAAATGAAAAAGATTGTATTAATGATGGCCGCCCTCATGTTAGGTTCGATGGCCTTTGCACAGACTGACGACAAGGCTCAAGCCGTCGACCAGTATGGCAACAAAGTGAACGTCAAGTCGTTGGAGACTTCGAGTCGCGACGGTATCTTGGTGTTCGAGTCTAAAGACAAAGACTATAAATTCTGGTTTGATGCCAGAGTCCAGGTCGATTTCGGTCACTATTTCGGTGCCCAGGAATGGGCCGACCCGATCGGCTCAGGTGCCAGCATTCGTCGTGCACGCTTTGCTGCCAAGGCTCAAATCACACCTAATTGGTATGGTGAGATTGACATGGAACTCGCCAACGGTTCCTTTGAACTTAAAGACGCTGTCGTCCGTTACAACGGATTGAAGAACTGGCAGTTCACTGTCGGTAGCATGAAGCCCGACTTCACCATGTCGCGCAACACTTCTTCTCGTTACCTCATGTTCATGGAGCGCCCGATGGTGATTAACGCCTTTGCGCCTAGCCGTCACCTCGGTGTCTTCGCCAAGTACACCAACAAGTATTTCTTCGGTAGTGCCAGCGTGCTCTTCCAGGAGATCGAAGGCCAGGAGACTCGCGATTATGTAGAGGCCAACAATAAGGACTATGGCATGGACGAGGGTCTTTCATACGTCGGCAAGATTGTGGTGCGTCCCGTCAACGAGGCCGACTATGGTCTGCATATCGGTGGTGCTGTCATGTACGACTCCCCCAAGACTTCTGACGAGATGGGCGTGTATAGCGCAACCCGTTTCAGCTGCCGCAATACCACCAACATCAGCCGCAAGAAGTACCTCGACACCGACGACATCAAGAATACCAAGTATAACCTCATCGCTACTGCCGAACTCGCTGGCCATATCAACGGACTGCGCCTCGAAGGTGCCTGGGTGTCGGATTGGACCTATATGAAGCCTGAAGCCAATATCACCAAGCCTTATCATTTCCAAGGCTGGTATGTGGAAGGCGCCTGCCTCCTCCTCGGCGGTAAGCAGAGCTACGACTCCGACGGTGCCAAGTTCAACCGTGTGCGTCCTGGCCGCAGCTGGGGCGACATCGAACTCGTTGCCAAATATGAATTCCTCGATTTGAACGACTACGAAGGCCGTGCAGCCGACCAAGCCATCTATGGTGGCTCTGCCGAGCTTTATGGCGCTGGCCTCAACTTCTACTTCTCCAAGAATGTGAAGATTGGTCTCAACTACCAATATGTCAACAACGACCGTTACGCCAACGGTAAGGGCAAGCTCTATGTCGGTCTCGATGCCGATGGCAACCCGACCAAGGACTTTACCAAGGTCACCGCTGCTGATGGCAAGGCTGGTGTGAATTACCACATGCTGCTGGCTCGTTTCCAAGTCGCTTTCTAAAGATATGAGCAAATTTAATCTACATATTGGATACGAGACTTTGTTGTATAGCTTTCAGCAATCAGCTTTCAGCTCAGTAGCAAACGAGCTTATAGCTGACGGCTGATAGCTTATAGCCAACAACATCAAAAAGTTTTGTTTCTTATGTCGAGTTAATGTAATATAAACCTTATTTAAACTATATAACCTTTTAAAATTGAGAATAATATGAAGAAAATAATGTTTGTGGCTCTGGCCCTTTTGATGGGGCTTGCCTCTTGTGTCAAGGATAAGCAATATCCAGGCATCACCATTTCTAATGTTACATACAATCCTACAGCTGTCCAAGCGGATGATGATGTCACAGTGACTGCAACGATTACCTGCTTTAAGGACTTTACGGCCAAGTTGGTGTATATGACTGGTGTTGACAGCAAAGCTAATGAAGTTGCCATGACTGCTGGTGACAACGACCTCTATTCCGCTGTCATCCCTGCCCAGCCTAACGGAACCAAAGTGACATTCTGCGTGCAAGCCAAGAATGATGAAGCAACGGCCGTTTCGTCCGACATGGAATATGAAGTGGGTGCTGTCGCCGTCGACTACAGCGTACTCCGCCTCAACGAGCTCAATGGTAACGACAAGTTCATCGAAATCTACAATGCTGGTGCCGAAGCAATTAACCTCAAAGGTGTTACGTTCAATAAAGACGAGGAGTTGGCCTGGACTGCTGAAGATGCTGTGAAAATTGAGGCTGGAGCTTATCTTGTCCTTTATAGCTATAAATCCAATGTGATACCAGAAGGTTATCCTGAGAATCTAATCTTTAACACAGGACTATCTGCTAAAAGTAACGTTCGCATCCAGCTCTTCACGCCCGCTGGTGTTTCCATCGATGACTTTAACTTGGTCAACATCGAACTGAATGGCGAAGCATACGGCTATGCCGGCAACCAAGCTCCTGCTTCTTACAGCCGCAATGCCGATGGCAAATGGTACTATTCCGATGCCACCCCAGGTGCAGCCAACATTGATGGACAAAACATCGTTCTCGGCCTCGAAGGCGGCGACACCCCTGAGCCTCCGACTCCCGAAGAGCCAGACTATAGCAATATCGTCCTCAACGAGCTGAACGGTGACGCTAAGTTCATCGAAATTTACAACAAAGGCAACCTTGAGCTTTCACTCGCAGGCATGTACATCATGAAGGACGACTATGTTGATGGTGCTAAATGGACCGCTGATGCTACTATGGTTATTCCTGCCCATGGCTATGTGTTACTCTATAGCAATAATGTCCAAGCTGACCATCCTGAACTGGGCCCTGAGTATTTCTTTGATGGTGGTCTGTCAGCAAAGAAGACTATACGTATAACGCTCTTTATGCCCGATGGCACCGAAAGAGATGTGTTTACGAGAGGCTCCACGGGTGAATGGGGGCAGACTATTTCTGATGTTGCTCCGCAATCTTACGCCCGTATTCCCGATGGTGGCGACTGGAAGCTGGCCGAAGCCACGCCTGGCGAAGCCAACCCCGCCTCTGGCGAGGATATTCCGCAGGAATAAGGTGAGAATATGAGATTCCCTTCGGGAATGGAGTTTTATTCTTGAGTTATTAAGCGGCGGTTTGTAAATCTAATACGACAGAAAGGCAGACCAGCCGCCGCCTTTTATACAAGTCAATCATTCTCCATTCCCCAAAGGGGAATCTCAAACTTAAATTATTGAATTTTGAATTTTAAATATTGAATCTTAAATAACTCTATGGCAAAAGAAGAAATGAAAATCGGCGAAGTTTCGAAGCCGAGATTTGAGTTCCGCTCCTTCGGGCAGTGTTTCTGCGAGGCCCACAAACGTATGGCCCGTCTGTCGATGCCCGTCCCCGAGAAGGTTTGGGAGCGCCTTAGCGACGAGATTTACATCATCTCCCGCAAAAACGACATCAACAACACCAAAATTCGCGACGGCAAAATGGACATCAAGACCTTCGTTCAATCCGTCGATGGACTTGAGCAATGGAATCCCCTTATGAAGGGCGAGTTCCCTATCAGCCGCGAAGTGCTTGAGAAGGAAGTGTTTCCTGCTTTCATGGTCGAAATGCCCAAGTTGACCAAGGACACCTATACTTACGATGAGTTCATCGCCATGGTGAAGGCCAACCCCGACCTGGCTGCTGTGCGCGTCCACAAACGTCGCTTTGGCTATATGGTCAACGACACCATCTGCGAGTTTGGCGAGGTGCTCATTAATGGCGCCAAGGTGGTGACTATTAACTCCGAGTCGACCGAGATTGAGGACATCAAGAAGACCATCAAGGACTGTGGCCTCGAAGGTGTCGAAAACATCAACTATTTACAGGCGATCAAGCGCGTCATCGGCATGTCCGACAAACCGCTTGCAAATGAATAAACGACTATGGCACAAGAGATTGAAAAAAAGTTTTTGGTAAAGGGTGACTTTAAGGCCGAGGCTATCAAGGCCACGCGCATCACCCAAGGCTATCTCAGCAGTGTCCCTGAGCGCACCGTCCGCGTGCGTGTGAAGGGCGACAAGGGCTTCATCACCATCAAGGGCATTGGCAACGCCTCTGGCGCCGCCCGCTTCGAGTGGGAGAAGGAAATTCCCGTCGAGTAAGTGAAACAACTCCTTGAAATCTGTGAACCTGGTGTCATCGACAAGACCCGCTATCTCGTCAAGAACACCGATGGTAAACACACTTGGGAAGTGGATGAGTTCTACGGCGACAACGACGGCCTCATCGTGGCTGAAGTCGAGCTCACCGACGAGAACGAACCCTTCGACAAGCCCGCTTGGCTCGGCGAAGAGGTCACTGGCGACCCCAAGTACTTCAACTCCATGTTGATGAAGAATCCTTATAAGAACTGGTAATCTTAATAATGGTGGGGCAAAAAGCCCCACCATTTTAACTAATGCTATGGCTTTCGACCCCCTGGATATGAACAACTATAAGGTGGAAAAGCTGCCCAAGATGCAGAAATCCTCCTTCGAGAAATGGATGGCTCGCCTTGGCGCGCCACTCGCTCTCATCGCTTTTGTACTGCTCTATTGGTTTGTCCCTATCGGGTTTATAGATAACCTCAATCCCGAACTGCTGACAGCCAAGGCCTTGAAACGCTGCGACGAAATTGGCATGGACGCATTCATCCGCTCCAACTATGCCATGTTCGCCATCTTTATCGCGGGCCTCATCCTGTGGATGACGGAAGCCATTCCTAACTATTTGACTTCTCTGCTCATCATCCTTGGCACGGTGCTGTGCAACGTCACCTCGCAGAAAGATGCACTGGTACAGTTGGGACACCCGGTCATGTGGCTTAATATCCTTTCTTTTGTATTGGCCAGCATGTTGGTCAAGACTCAGTTCGCCAAACGCATGGCTCTGGCTTTTGTGATCAAGTTCGGAAAGAGTGCGAAGGGAGTGCTGTGGAGCTTCCTTATTATTAATTTGGTGTTGTCGGCCTTTATCTCCGCTACCACGGTGAAAGCCACCATCATGCTGCCTATTTTTATGACGGTCTGCGCCATCTATGGCGCTTCGGGCGACCATCGTAACAACTTCGGACGAAACCTCGTCATTCAGAATTTATTTCAGGTGAATGTCGGTGCCAATGCATTCTATACCGGCAGTGGCGCTCACCTGTTGGCCATCTCCCTGATCGCTGGTTTTGCGGGCAGCTGCGACTTCGGCTATGCCGACTGGCTTATGGCTTGCGGCCCGATGAGTGTGATTACCCTCGTCGTCGGCTTGTTAGTGGGAATGTATATCTTTTTCCCGATGAAGAAAGAGGAACAGAAGCCCCAGATTGAAGGCGGCTTGGAACGACTGAAAAAGGAACTTGACGCTATGGGCAAGATGAAAGCGGAAGAATACAAAGCCGTGGGTATCTTTGTGTTAGTGTTGTTCCTGTGGGTCACCAAAGGCACTTTCCATAACATTGATGAGACCATTGTGGCTTTGCTCGGCGCGATCCTCGCCTTGCTTCCTGGTATCGGTGTGGTAAAATGGAACGATGTCGATATTCCCTGGCATCTCATGTTGTTCTCTGCTGGCGCCTACACCCTTGGTTCTGGCCTCAACGCCACCGACCTTCCTAATACCATGGTCAATGCGGGCTTCGATAGCCTCGGCATCACGGAAAGCACGCCTTTCTGGGTGCTTTATGTCATCCTGACTTTCCTGATGATGTATTCAGGACTGGTGTTCCAAAGCAAGACCATCCGCACTATGGTGTTCGTGCCTATCGCTCTTGGCGTGGAGGCCCGTTTTGGTTTCCCGTTGATGAGCCTCTCGCTCCCTGTAGCTATGCTTATCGAACATTGCTATGTGCTGCCGTTCAACAGCAAGCCCGCCGCTTTGCTTTATAATACCAACATGTACAGCCAAACCGATGCTTTCAAATACGGCATCACCATGATGACCTTTGCTTGGTTCCTGATTTTGCTTTGGGGGCAGACTGTGTTGAAGTGGATGGGCATCACTCCGGGTTTGTTCTTCTAAAAGAGATATGCCATGATAGAGATCCAAACCAAGATTCACGACCAGTTCTCCATCGAGTTCAAGGTGGGGTTCAGTGGCAGGGAAGGTGTCAAAGTGGATCATTTTGATGTCAACTCGTGGATTTTTATTCCCAATGGTTTAGATATCAACAAGAGTACCTATAGCAAGGATCGGTTTTATTCCGACATGAAGTCGAACATCAGGCTTCTCACTCCATCATTTACGTTAAAGGATATGGCGGAAGGGGAAAACGCTCCTTTGCAGCATGTGCGGAAATCGTTGGAGGCTGTTGTCGCAGAACCTTCATCGGAACGTTTGAGTGAGTTTGAGTTTCAACTGAAGCTTTTCGCTTCTATCTTCAAGAGCTCAATACGTAACGAGTCGGCGAAGATCATGGCTAAGGCTGATGACACGCATACCTATGAGCGATGTATGGTGTATGCCGACGATGTTCGCCATGTGCTGCAAGGTTTCCGCAGCATTCGCGACATGGTGGATCCTTCCAATGAGGAGGTGATGTCGAAAATGTGCTTCGCTGACGAGTTCATCAGTCATCAGACGGATATCAGGACGAAGAAAATACTCAAAGCCATAAGCGGTTTCGAGCAACCCGGAGAGAAGGACGCTTTCTCAGCGCTGGCTGATATGCTTGTGGAGGAGAAAGCTTATAAGGTCTCACAGGGGTACAGCCATCTCGTAGTTGGTGACGATGTCAACAACCGTAAGCTGATTTATCGCCATAGTTTATTAAAAAAATATATTGAGAGTGCTTTGTATCTGAAGGTGAACACTACTCAAGATGGTCAGGCGGTAAAGCAAATCTCTTTCAGCCTCGCCGCAGGTCTCGCCATGATGGTCTATCTGCTCGTCACCATGCCTTTCCAGAAATATCTGGGCAATTATCCCAGCTTGATTTTCTTTATTCTCGTCCTTTTTTACATTCTGAAGGACCGCATCAAAGAACTGACCCGCTGGCTGTTTGCATATCAGCTGAAAGACAAATACTACGACAACAAGACGGTGGTCAATATCAAGAATAAGTCTATAGGTTGGATCAAGGAGGGCATGGACTTCATCACGGATGACAAAGTGCCGGAGGAGGTTTTGAAGCTAAGGAACCGAAACAAATTGGAGGCTGATAACAAGCTGTTGGAGGAAAAGATTATTCTTTACCGCAAGCGGGTGGAGATTGACAATGTGGTCTTGAGAAATCAGTATAACTATGAGTTTAAGGGTATTAACGACATTATCCGTTACCATATCAACTATCTGACTAAAAAGATGGACAATCCCGAGTCGGTGGTGGACTGTCTGGATGAGCGTCATCAGGTGCTGACCATCAGGGCAGATCGCGTGTATTACCTGCATTTTGTGATGCAATTTAAATGGGAGGACCATGTGGAGTACAAGGTCTTCCATGTTCTTGTGAACCGTAATGGCATTTTAAATATCAATTCATGAAAACTGACAAAACAAAAATCCTTGCCGAAATCCGGCGATACGTTATCATCACCTTAGCATTATTGATGATGGCCTTCGGCTGGACAGGCTTTCTCATTCCCCAACATGTGTTAGGTGGAGGCGTGAGCGGTATCGCCACCTTGATTTTTTACGCCACAGGCATTTCCACGGGTATCTCCGTGTTTGTCATCAATGGCATCTTGGTGCTGATTTCATTGAAGGTGCTTGGCCCTTCCTTTGGTATCAAAACGGTGTATTCCATCGTCATGGCATCTGTTTTTTTCTCCCTTTTGCAGCATTATATCACCGATCCTATTCTGACGGGGGAGATGGCTCCCCTTGTTGATGACAAGTTTCTCTCATCGCTGATCGGTGGCGCTTTGGCAGGCACAGCCATCGGCATCGCCTTTACCCAAGGTGGCAGCACAGGTGGTACCGACATCGTGGCTATGATGGTGTGTAAATACCGTAACATCTCGCAAGGCAAGGTGATTCTGTTTTTGGATGTAATCATCATAGCCAGCTCTTATTTTGTGCTGGAAACAGATAAGATACAAGCAATCATTTACGGCTTTGTGGTGATGGGCATTTGCAGCTATTGTATTGATTTGGTGCTGACGGGTAACAAGCAGACAGTGCAGGCTTTCATTTTCACCTCGGAACCCGAGAAAGTGGCTGAACGCATCGGTAATGAAATGCACCGTGGTGTTACCTTGATTAAAGGCACTGGCTGGTACACCAAACGCGAAGGTGACATCTTGATGGTGGTCACACACAAACGGGAGTCGCAACAGATTCTACGCATAGTGAAGGAGGAAGACCCCAAAGCTTTCATGACGATGAATACAGTGATGGGAGCCTACGGGAAGGGGTTTGAGGTAATTAAGAATTAAGAAGTTAGAAGTCAGAAGTCAGGATAGCAGAACCCCGTTAGGGGTTCAAGCTCGGTAGGGGTTTAGGCCCGGTAGGGGAAAACGGATTCCACCCCGTCATTGCCTCGAAAGGGTGCGATTTCGATAACCCAGAGCCTCGAAAAGGCGACATATCAATAAACAGGGGGCAACCCTAGATTACAACGTAATGTAAAAAATGGAAAAGAAAGAATTACGAGCCAAGATCAAGGCGTTAAAGAAACAACATACCAAGGAACAACTCCTTGAACAATCTGATCGCATCCTTGCTAAACTGGAACAGCATCCTGACTTCGTCAAGGCGGAGCATGTGATGCTTTACAGCGCCCTCCCAGACGAGGTGCAAACCCAAGCTTTTTTGGAGAAATGGCACCTGAAGAAAACCATCATTCTTCCCACCGTGGTCGGTGACGACATCATTCCAGTCGAATATGGCAAGGACACCGCCTTCGCGGTGGGCGATTTCAACATCATGGAACCTCAAAATGAGCCTTACACCGGCAGTTTCGATTTGATTGTGGTGCCAGGTGTCGCTTTCGACCGCAACGGCAACCGCATCGGGCGGGGGAGAGGTTATTACGACCGTTTTCTTTGTAAGCATCTGGAAGTGAAGCGTATAGGTATTTGCTTTGATTTCCAGCTCGTTGAGGAGGTGCCAACAGAGCCTTTGGATATCAGGATGAATGAGGTGATTACTTTTTGCGACTATTAAATATTATGTTATGAAACTTAAATTATCTGTTCTCATCATTTTGGCGGTTATGATGTTGGGTCACGTGTCCGCTAAATCTGTGGATGAAACAACAGCTTTCACCGTCGCATCCCACTTCTATGCCATGAAATTCAACCATGCGTCAGAATCGTTAACTCCCGCCGTTGTTTACACGGCACCGTCGCTCCGTGGCGAAAATGGTTTGTATCCCAGTTTCTATGTCTTCAATTTCAACACTGAAGGCTTTGTCATCGTAGCTGGCGATGACAGGGTGCAACCCGTTTTGGCTTTCTCCAATGAAGGTGCCTTTGTCGCTGACAACATGCCCGATCATATCCGCTTTTTCTTGGATGGTTACACCGAAGAGATCCAATATATAGTTGACAACCAGCGACAAGGGGACGAAGTCATCCTACAACAATGGGAGACATTGCTTTCGGATGCCATCCCTGCACAAAAAGACGGGGACGTGGTAGTTGGCCCGTTGCTTGGCGATAACAAGTGGAACCAAACCAGGTATTACAACGACCAATGTCCTCTTGATTCGACAGGCAATCCCTCTTACGGAGGTCATGCAGCTGTAGGCTGCGGTGCCATTGTCATGGGCCAAATCATGCGCTATTGGCAATTTCCAGAAACGGGTACGGGAAGCCATTCCTATAATAGCAACAACTATGGCACACTTGCCGCCAACTTCGGCGCAACCACTTACCATTATGAGAATATGCCCGACCGACTTACCGCAGCTAATCATCCTGACAGTTGTGTGTTGGCTGTCGCCACTTTGTTGTATCATTGCGGTGTTGCCGTCAACATGAATTACGGCCCTTCAGCGAGTTCGTGCAACTCCAACAAAATTGTATCCGCTATCCCCAAATATTTCCGTTATCCCGCTACGGTGCGTTACATTGAACGTGGAAACCTTTCTTTAGCAGTATGGCTCAATTATTTGAAAGGTGAACTTGACGAGGGCGCGCCTTTCATGTATGGCGGAAGTGGAAACTATGGCGGACATGTTTGGACTTGCGACGGTTACCGAGATGACGACTATTTCCATTTCAATTGGGGTTGGGGTGGACAGCAAAACGGATTCTATGCACTCACAAACTGCAGTTCGTACGGATTTAACAGTAATCATGCGATTATTATAGGCATCCGCGGTCCAGCACTTCCGCCTGATGTTGTCGGAGAACAATACGTGGAAAACCTTAGGGTTTTCCCCAATCCTTCCAACGGCAGTGTGTATGTCTCTTCTGAATCATCCGTTGTGTTAGAACTGCAAGTCTTTGACATGTTCGGAAGAATGCTTCTCCATGAAAATGTGGATGAAAAAGAGTTCTCCGTTGACTTGTCTGGATATAATGCTGGGATTTACATGTTTCAATTTGTCACCAGCGACGGTGTTAAAACAAGTAGAATCATCAAAAACTTTTGAGCTGAAAATAAAAACTCAACTAATTGAATAACAATCGGTTGAGTTTTTTTGTCGTACCCGAGGCCGGGATCGAACCGGCACGCCTTTAAAGGGCAAGGGATTTTAAGTCCCTCGTGTCTACCAATTCCACCACTCAGGCACTTTGGTTTATTACAAAAAATCCCGATTTCACTCGGGATCTTTGGAGCGGAAAACGAGACTCGAACTCGCGACCCCGACCTTGGCAAGGTCGTGCTCTACCAACTGAGCTATTTCCGCCTGCTTTCAGC
>JAEEGL013104179.1_pt1 | contig 24587 bp, 18 predicted proteins | sample 9134231 | NCBI WGS metagenome assembly JAEEGL01 (sample SAMN16246548, study PRJNA631951) | gut metagenome | biome: gut microbiome; feature: rumen; material: fiber-attached | host: Bos | place: Iran: Karaj | collected 2018-10
CCCGCAGATTCTGTATTGATGCGAAGCAGCGATACACAATCTGCGGGTACCACGGCACCGCAGTGCCGTGTATCTCTTTTATTTATTTTGCTTGTCTACCTTGACAGGGGCTGATCACAGACCGAAGAGGGATGATTATTTATTTACGCAACCCTGCGTCCGCAGATAAATCGATCTTTCCAGTAGGAAATATCCATATTCTGTAGCCTCGTCGGCTTAGATGCATTATTGCATGAGATGAAATTACCGCCGCCTGCGTATATGCCGACGAGACCGGCTGTACCGCCGACTTCATTGGCAAATACAACGATATCTCCCGGTTTAAGCTCTGAACGGGTGACTTCCTTGCCGTATTCAGCAATTTTTGATGTCCTTCGCGGAACTTTTACTCCGTTCTGTACGCAGCAGTAATAGACAAAGCCTGAATTGTCAAACTTGTCAGGTCCCTGTCCACCGTACTCATATTCAGTGCCGATAAGCTCCTGTGCAAGAGCAACGATTTTTTCAGCCGTGGTAAGTTCGGGTTCGGACTCGGGTTCGGACTCGGGTTCAGGCTCAGGCTCAGGCTCGGGTTCAGGCTCGGGCTCGGGTTCAGGCTCGGGTTCAGGCTCGGGTTCAGGCTCGGGCTCGGGTTCAGGCTCGGGCTCCGGTTCGGGCTCGGGCTCGGGTTCCGGTTCCGGTTCGACTCCATGCGTATCGTCTGCCGGCTCAACCGGTTGAGGCTGAGGCTCGGGGTCATCAGAAGATGGAATATTGGTTTGATTGGGCTCAATCTTATGGCTATCTGAATCGGACCCGCCGAAAAAGCTGCAGCTCGATAGGATAACGGCCGCTGTTAAGACCAATATGAAAACTGACCTCTTTTTCATTTTTTTCCTCCTTAGCATTTTTTATCTATATTATATCATTTTGCGATTTATTTCAATAGCATTAAGGCCTGCATTTCACTATATAAAGCACTTCTATTTTGTTCCGTCATTTTCGTAAGAGGCAGTCTGAACTCATCCTCGCAAAGCCCGAGAGAGTGCATCGCGGCTTTAATTGGAATCGGATTGACCTCAGAGAAGAGTAGCGAGATAAGTTTTGAGTATTTTATTTGAATTTTAGCGGCTTCAGCATATCTATCCGCCGAGCATAGGCTCGCCATGCGTGCGATTACGCCTGGAATGATATTTGCGGCGACAGAGATTATGCCCTTAGCGCCGAGAGACATCATAGGAACTATGATATCGTCGTTTCCCGACCATATATTGAAGTCTTCTCCGCACAAAGAAAGAGTGCGTACTACGAGGGCAAAATCTCCAGACGCCTCTTTCACACCGTTTATGTTCGGATGCTTCGAGAGCTCAAGGTAGGTCTCTGGCTTAAAGCTGAGCCCTGTACGCGATGGGACGTTATATGCGATTATTGGTATCGAGACGCTGTCCGCTACACGGAAATAGTGTTCGATAAGCCCATTTTGAGTAGACTTATTATAATATGGCGTAACGATGAGGAGAGCGTCGGCTCCGGCTTTTTCAGCGTCCTGAGAGAGCGTAACCGTTTGCTCCGTTGAATTTGAGCCTGTTCCGGCGATAACGGGAATCTCGCCCGAAAAGGCTTTTGCGAAAGCAACAGCAGCAAATCTCTCCTCACGCTTCAGAGTAGAAGCTTCGCCGGTAGTCCCGCAAACTGTTAGTGCGGAAGTACCGGCGATCTTTTGTAAATCAATTATTCTCTTTAATGCATCGTAATCGATACGTCCGCCCTTGAATGGAGTTATAACGGCGGCGGATGAACCCGTAAAGATGGGGGATTTCACTAAGGAGTTCCTTCCTTCAAAAAATTGAAGGCAGAATTATTTATCCATATATCCCTTCGCGCACAGAAGCTCTGCCAAGAGAACTGCTCCACCTGCAGCACCGCGCAGTGTGTTGTGGCTCAGGCAGACGAATTTATAATCGTACTGCGTGTCGGGACGAAGCCTTCCGACGCAGACAGCCATTCCGTTTTCAGTGTTGCGGTCAAGCTTTGTCTGAGGTCTGTTGTCCTCCTCAAAGTAATGGAGGAAATGCTCGGGAGCGGAGGGGAGCTTAAGCTCCTGAGGAACTCCGGAGAAGTTTGCCCAGCGCTCTTTGATCTCCTCTATAGAGGGCTTTTTCTCAAAGCTCATGAACACGGCAGCCATATGTCCGTCAGCTGCGGCAACTCTGAAGCACTGAGCCGTGATAGAAGGGGAAGAAGCGGTAACGATCTTGCCGTTTTCAAGTTTTCCCCAAAGCTTAAGGGGCTCCTGCTCGCTCTTTTCCTCCTCTCCGCCGATGTAGGGGATAACGTTATCCACTATCTCGGGGAAGGTATCAAAGGTCTTGCCAGCGCCTGAAATCGCCTGATAGGTGCATACGAGAGCCTTGGTGAGTCCGAATTCGTCCTTGAGAGGATGAAGTGCAGGAACGTAGCTCTGGAGCGAGCAGTTGGATTTGACCGCAATGAAGCCGCGCTTAGTGCCGAGACGCTCACGCTGATATTTGATAACCTCGATATGCTCGGGGTTTATCTCGGGGACGACCATCGGTACGTCTTCTGTCCAGCGGTGAGCGCTGTTATTTGAGACAACGGGGCACTCTGCCTTTGCATAGGCCTCCTCAAGAGCGCGGATCTCGTCCTTTTTCATATCGACTGCGGAAAAAACGAAGTCTACGTTAGCTGCAATAGCCTCGATATCGTCCTCGGCCGACTTGATAATAAGGTTCTTGGCGCAGTCGGGAATCGGCTTCTGCATAAACCAGCGAGACGAAACTGCGTCTTCATAGCGCTTCCCGGCGCTTCTTCTTGAGGCGGCGACCTCAGTGAGCTCAAACCAGGGGTGCTCGGAGATTAGGGTCACGAAACGCTGACCGACCATTCCTGTAGCGCCGATAACGCCGACTTTATACTTTTTCATAATCTGCCTCCATAACAATATATTCATTAATTTGCATAAATTGACATAAAAATGAGGGTTAAATAATCGGATATCGTCTATCCAAAAGAGAAATAATGTGGTATAATATCATAAATCTTGATATTTGCACTTTATTTCGTTAAACTGATTGTTCAGAATACTATCACATTTCGTTTTTTCTGTCAACAAAAAGCGCCTCTTTTTTGCGCACGAGGGGAAAGATATGTTACATAAAATAAAAAAACCGATACTTTTTATTCTCTGTTTGGCAATGCTGCTGCCTGTCTGTCTTCCTGCCGAAGCCGACGGGTTCACTGCGTCTGTTCATACGCTTAGGATCGGACTGTACAGCGGTTCAACGAAAAACTTCACCTCCGCTAATTTACAGAACGTATCAGGCTTGGGTTACGGATATGAGCTGGGTTATTTTGATTCCAGCCGAGAGTTCGTTTCGATCGGAGTTAAAATTACGGATAAAAATGCAATAACCGTTGTAATAGACCAAAACGTAGCATGGGATAAAGAGAGCCGTGCATTTTCGACCGATTTATCAGCCGGCACGGATATTCTCGGGTGCTATCATATCAGACTTAAGGAAGCTTTTTCGTCTTACGAAGATGCCTTAAAGAAAGCTGAAGAGCTGGACACGGAGCTCTGTAAGTTTATTAAATACTTAAACGGCGACTATTACGTTATGTTAGGTCAGTTTTGGGCGTCTAAAGACGTTAAAAATGCAATGGATGCGCTGAATATCGACGCGGTACAGATAGACTCGGGAACAGAAAAAACGGTTACTATCGTCGAAACGGGAAAGACAACCCCGCTTTTCGAGTATGACTGCGGCGCTTCAAGCTCTCTTGCCGTCCGACCTGTTGTTTCCGAGGGCGTTAAGGCGCAGACGCATCACAGAGGCTATAAATACTACGGTGATTTTTCTTTTGTCCGAGGGGCGTCAGGTAACATTACCGTTATAAACTACGTCGATATAGAGGACTACGTTAAAGGTCTCGTGCCATATGAAATGAGCGCGTCCTGGCCGAGAGAGGCGCTGAAGGCGCAGGCGGTCTGTGCGCGAAGCTATGCTATTTCAAGCCTCAATAAGCACAGAAACGAGGGATTTGACATCTGCAATACCGCAGAATGCCAGGTTTATTACGGAACAGGGAGAGCAAATGAGAACTCTAATCTTGCAGTTGAAGAAACCGCCGGCGAGTATCTCACATACAACGGCGCTCTCTGCCAAACAAATTATTACTCACACAACGGCGGAGCATCCGAGTCGTGCGAAAACGTTTGGGGTCAGAAGATCCCGTATCTGACCGGAGTAATAGATCCGTATGAGAAGTCCGTCGAGTCTATAATAAGCCAGTATCACTGGACTGTGACGTTTACAGGCGAGGCTCTTGGGAAAAAGCTTCAGAGCAAGGGATACGACTGCGCCGATGTAAAAAAATTTGAGATCCTGGAGTTTACCGAGACCGGAAACGTGCTTAGAATTCGATTTACCGACTCCAAGGGCAAGAAATTCACGTTTTCAAAAAGAGACTGCGCAACAGTACTCGGTCTTCGCTCCCAGAGATATACGATCAACGGAGCAGTGCCTGCGCTGAATACATATTATATCAACCCCACGAGTGAAAGCGTTTCGGGCCTCGACGGACTCTATGCTGTAAGCTCGGGCAGCACGGACAGGCTGTCGAGCGGAAGCCTTTACGCAATCAGCGGAAAGGGAGAGATAGCAAAGCTCGGAGGCGAAACCTCCGCGGAGCTGACCGGCGATTCCTTTGTGATAACAGGTTCCGGTTGGGGCCATAACGTCGGTATGAGCCAGTGGGGCGCGTATTCTATGGCGAAGAACTATAATAAAACGTATAAGGAGATTCTTGCGTTCTACTATCAGGGCACGGAGGTCGTTTACTCCGTATGTCTGAAGAAGAACGGCTAAGCAGAAAACTATGAAAACATCCGATTTTTATTATGACCTCCCAAAGGAACTGATAGCTCAAACGCCTTCCGAGAAACGCGATTGTTCAAGGCTTATGCTTCTCGATAAACATACGGGGGAGGTATCGCACTCCGTTTTTTATAAGCTGGTCGATTATCTGAATCCGGGCGACTGCCTCGTAATGAACGATTCAAGAGTTCTACCTGCGCGCCTTTTCGGGAACCGTTTATCGGGCGGAGCAGTAGAAGTCCTGCTTCTGAAAGATAAGGGCGACGGAGTATGGGAGTGCTTAACGAGACCGGGAAAAAAATCAAGACCGGGCACGGCTCTGACCTTCGGCGACGGTGAGCTTACCGCAGAAGTTGTAGGAGAAGCAGAGGGAGGAAACAAGCTTGTTAAGTTCCATTATGAAGGGATATTCATAGAAAAGCTTGAAAAACTCGGCAGAATGCCGCTTCCGCCTTACATTCACGAGGAGCTTAAAGACTCTGAGCGATACCAGACTGTTTACTCACGAGAGCTTGGCTCTGCCGCAGCTCCGACAGCCGGGCTGCATTTTACTCCTGAGCTTTTGAAAAAGATCGAAAACAAGGGAGTAAAGCTCGCTTTCCTTACTCTCCACGTGGGACTCGGCACATTCAGACCGGTGAAAGAGGATGAGATCGAGGATCACGAGATGCACTCGGAATTCTGCACGGTTCCGGAGGAAACTGCAAACGCCGTTAACGAGACTAAAAGAAGCGGAGGCAGAATAATATCCGTTGGAACGACTACCTGCCGCACACTGGAGTCCGCGACGGATGACTGCGGTCTCCTAAAGCCCTGGAGCGGGTGGACGAATATTTTTATCTACCCCGGCTACAAATTCAAATGCATAGATGGGCTCGTAACCAATTTTCATCTTCCGGAGAGCTCGCTGATTATGCTCGTTTCGGCTCTTGCGGGGAGGGAAAACGTGCTTTCGGCATACTCCGAGGCAGTAAAAGAGAAATACCGGTTCTTTTCATTCGGCGATGCTATGTTTATTTCGTGAGGTAATATATGTTCAAGATAAAAAATGTTGAAGGCAAAGCGAGAAGAGGCGAGTTCACAACTCCTCACGGCGTAGTTCAAACACCGGTTTTCATGAACGTCGGTACTCAGGCGGCGATAAAGGGCGGTCTGTCCGCAGACGATATCAAGGGACTCAAGTGCCAGATCGAGCTCTCAAATACGTATCACCTCCACCTCAGACCGGGTGACAGGCTTATCAAGGATCTCGGCGGACTACATAAGTTTATGCGCTGGGACGGGCCGATTTTGACCGACTCAGGCGGATTCCAGATTTTTTCTCTCGCTAAGCTTCGCAAAATAACCGAGGAGGGAACTACTTTTTCCTCCCATATCGACGGACGAAAGATTTTTATGGGTCCTGAGGAGAGCATGAGGATACAGTCTAATCTCGGCTCTGATATTGCTATGGCATTCGATGAGTGCGTCGGGATCCCGGCGGAATACGACTATGTGAAGAAATCGGCAGACAGAACGTACCGTTGGCTTCTCAGGTGCAGAGACGAGATAAAAAAGCTTAACGCGGAAGAGGATGCCGTTAATCCCGGGCAGATGCTCTTCGGAATAAACCAGGGCGCTGTTTATAAGGACATCAGGATCGAGCATATGAAGAAGATAGCAGAGCTCGACCTTCCCGGCTATGCGATAGGCGGTCTTGCGGTAGGCGAGACCACAGGAGAGATGTACGACACAATCGAGGCGGTAAACGAATACGCGCCGGAGAACAAGCCGCGGTATCTGATGGGGGTTGGCACTCCGTCCAATATCATAGAGGGCGTGTGGCGCGGAGTAGATTTTTTCGACTGCGTTATGCCTGCAAGAAACGGGCGCCACGGACATCTTTTTACATGGCGCGGAGTTATCAATATCAAGAACGAAAAGTATTCGAGAGATATCTCTCCGATAGACGAATGCTGTGACTGTCCGGTTTGCAGAAGGTATTCAAGAGCATATATCCGCCATCTGTTCGCTTCCGGCGAGATGCTCGGACTCAGGCTTGCGGTAATGCATAATCTTTATTTCTACAACAACCTTACCGAGAAGATAAGGACAGCGTTGGAAAACGGCTGCTTTGCTGAGTTCAGAAGAGAGCATTCCGAAACTCTTGCAAAAAGGATATAAAAAACTCCCCCGCCTTGGCGGGGGATAGTGCTAAAATGTGATTTTCAAAAGGTCGAATATAACGCCGACAAGGGCACCGCATAGATAAAGAGTTCCGACAAGCTTCAGGTTTTCTTTTATATGTTCTTTGTTTGATCGGAACAGAACGAGAAGACCGACTCCGGCGCCGACGAGAAGTCCCGACATCAGCGCTCCGGCAGACAGCGCGCCGCCGAGATAGAGTTCGGTAATGATTACGGACGCCGCGCAGTTCGGAATGAGGCCGACTATCGCGGAAATCAGAGGCCCAATGACAGGTCTGCTAATAATGAGGTTCTTAAATACGTCCTCTCCGATAAAAAACAGAGCCGCGTTCAGCGCGAGAGTGATAATAAAAATGAAAACGGAGATCTTTACCGTGTGGATAACGGCGGATAGTAACACACCGTGCTTTTCGCATTCGCAGTGCTCTTCAACGCACATATCGTGGATCCTGACGCTGATTTTTTCTCTGAAAAAGCCTCGCAATAACTTATCGACAATAAAACCGAAAACGACTCCGAAACCGAATTTCAAGAGCAATATTTTGACCAGCAGGCCTATAGGCGCAGCTTCGGAAATAAAAATGGGTATCATCTCATCTGAGGTAGAGAGAAAAACGGCCAGCAGAGTGCCGGCGGAGATAAGGCTTTGAGAATACAGATTCGATGCGGAAGCGGAAAAGCCGCACTGAGGAATGATCCCAGCGGCAGAACCGATGAGAGGTCCCAACGCCCCGGCCCTTCTCACAAAATCAGCCGTTTGACGCTGGCTCTTGTGCTCAACAAGCTCCATTATAAGATAAGTAATAAACAAAAACGGCAGCAGCTTAACCAGATCCAACAGCGCGTCAAGCACTACCTCATCAAAAAATCCTTCCATATACGTAACACCTTTCAGATAATCCATTAAATTCTATCACAGTTTTACATTTGACGCAATACTTTCAGATTGTGCAGTTTTTATAAAAAGGGAGCATAAAATGGCCGAATTAAGTACAGATGTAAGATTTATTAAAGGGATAGGGGAACAACGGGCGACTGCGCTAAATAAGCTTGGAATAATATCGCTTTTTGATCTTGTAACCAATTTTCCGAGGACTTACGATGACCGAAGCGTAATAAAGCATATATCAGACTTGATAATCGGCGAGAATGTTTGCGTTTCTGCGACGGTTGCAACTCAGCCCACGCTCTCCAGAACAAGAAACGGAAAACAGGTAGTAAAGCTCCGTGCGATCGATGAGAGTGATACTCTTCACGTAACCTTTTTTAATCAGACCTACGTTAAGAATCAGCTGCATCCTGGAGAAAGCTACGTTTTCTATGGACGAATAGGCGGAAAGCTCGGAATGCCCGAGATGATTAATCCGATTTTTGAAGCGGAGAACGGAACACGAAACAGAACGGGCAAGATCGTTCCGATTTACAGGCTTACGGCTGGGTTATCGCAGAACCTTCTTTCAAGCTCTGTCAGGCAGGGGCTTGCCGCCTGCGGAGATCAGCTTCCGGACCCGCTTCCTGAGTCGGTACAGCAGAAATATGAACTTGCACAGTCGCGATTTGCATACGAAAACGTGCATTTTCCGAAGGATTATGAGGCTCTTGAGCTTGCTAGAAGGAGGCTCATTTTTGAGGAGCTCTTCGTGCTTTCCTGTGCGCTGGACAGATTCAGAAGGGAGAAGTCCGTAAAGGCTGGATTTCTGTTTGCGAACACTGATATCTCTGCGTTTACAGAAAGACTTCCGTTTAAACTTACCGGGGCGCAGAGCCGCGCTATCGAAGAGATACTGAGCGATATGGCAAAGCCTTCTCCGATGTCGCGGCTTATACAGGGCGACGTTGGAAGCGGAAAGACAGCGGTGGCGGCGGCTTCGATTTACGCAGCTTTTAAGAACGGATACCAGTCTGCCTTTATGGCGCCGACTGAGATACTTGCGGAGCAGCATTTCAGCACGCTGACGGCATTCCTTGAGCCGCTCGGAGTCAGATGCGTTCTGCTAACAGGCGGTCTGAAGGCGTCGGAAAAGAAAAAGGCGCTTAGTTTAATAGCATCGGGAGAAGCGGATGCTATTATCGGAACTCACGCGCTTATTTCCGGCGATGTAGGATATTCAAGGCTGGGACTTGTAGTGGCAGATGAACAGCATAGATTCGGTGTTCAGCAGAGAGCCGCTCTCAGTGAAAAAGGAACGAGTCCTCACGTACTCGTTATGTCTGCAACTCCGATACCGCGTACTCTTGCGCTTATACTGTACGGCGACCTTGACGTATCTGTGCTGGATGAGCTTCCTCCCGGCAGACAGAAGGTGGACACCTATGCCGTCGGAGAGGATATGAGACCGAGAATTAACGCTTTCATAAGAAAGCAGGTTGAGGAGAAACATCAGGTCTTTATCGTATGTCCGGCTGTTGAGGAAAAAAACGAAGAAGGCTCTGACGAACTTAAAAACGTGAAAGAATATGCGAAAGAACTGAGAGAGAGGGTATTTCCGGATCTCAGAATAGGGCTTGTACACGGAAAGCTGAACTCAAAAAGCAAAAACGAGGTTATGAGCGAATTTGCTTCGCGTAATCTGGATATATTAGTTGCAACGACTGTTATTGAGGTCGGAGTCGACGTGCCGAACGCTACGCTCATGGTGGTTGAAAACGCGGACCGATTCGGGCTATCTCAGCTCCACCAGCTAAGAGGCAGAGTCGGAAGAGGCAAGGATAAGGCGTATTGCGTGCTGTTCAACGGCAGCGGAGGCGAGAAGGCTGCCGAAAGGCTGAACGCTATGACGAAAACTAACGACGGCTTTAAAATAGCCGAGGAGGATCTCAGAATGCGTGGCCCGGGGGATTTCTTCGGTTCTCGTCAGCACGGGCTTCCGGAAATGCATATAGCAAATTTTGCGACAGACGTAAGTCTTTTGAAAACTGCGCAGACAGCGGCAAACGAGGTGCTGAGCTCCGATCCGGAGCTGAGACGTCCGGAGAATAAAACGCTCAGAGCTTACGTCGACAGGCTCATAGAGAAAAATGCCGGAACGATGAACTGAATATTATTCTCAGACCTCCCGTATACTGATCTATACGGGAGGTCTTTTTTATGGAAGGTAAAAGGCTAATAAAAAATACATTGTTCCTAACGCTGACCTCGCTGTCGCTCAGGCTTTTCGGGCTTGCGTTTCAGGTGCTGCTGTCAAGAAAAATGGGAGCTGAGGGGCTTGGCCTATTCTCTCTTGTAATGAGCCTTTACGGTTTTTTGGCTACGCTTGCCATTTCAGGAGTCAGATTTGCAACAACAAGAGCCGTTTCCGAAAACGTCGGAGCGGGTAAAGAAAAGGAATTGAGAAATCTCGTAAGGAGCGGGCTGAACTACGCTCTGCTCTGCGGCTCGGGAGCAGCCCTCCTGCTTTTCGGCCTTTCTGGAATAATTGGCAAAACGGTAATAGGCGACGGGAGAGCAGTGCTAAGCCTGAAAATACTTGCGTTCAGCCTTCCTTTTATTTCCACTGGCGCGTGTCTTAGCGGGCATTTTACCGGCGTTTGCCGTGTAGTTAAGCCTACAGCCGTAAGCATAGCTCAGGAATTATTAAGGTTTTCCGTGTCATATATACTCATCTCCGCCCTGCCTCACGGAAACGTGGAGCTTATCAGCGCCGCCGTTGTGCAGGGAAACGTGATAGGCGAGATGTTCTCTTTCTTTTCGCTGTATATTTTATACAGATTTGATATAAGAAAAACAGGCGACGGAGGTCAGCGGCACAGTGAAATAAAAAGGCTTGGCAGGATAGCTGTACCGTTAGCTCTCTCAGCCTATGCCAGAACAGCGCTAAATTCAGTTCAGAATCTGCTTATCCCTAAAGGACTTGAAAAATCCGGAAATACAAAAGAGCGGGCTTTGAGCGAATACGGGAAAATACAGGGTATGGTTTTTCCTGTGATGACATTTCCGTCCGCCGTTTTTTCATCTCTTGCGGAGATGCTTGTGCCGGAGCTTACGGTAGAGCAGGTGAGAGGCAGAGACGACAGGATCGGATATGCGGCAAATAAGCTTTTGAAGGCCGCCATGATCTTTTCGTTTTTCATAACAGCTATACTGTTCGCTCTTTCGGATGAGCTTGGACTCAGCATATATTCCGATATAGAGGTCGGCAGATACATAAGATATCTTAGCCTTCTTATGCCGATAATGTATATGGATACCGTTACGGACGGGATGCTTAGGGGACTGGGACAGCAGCTATATTCCATGCGACTGAATATCCTTGACTCCGTAATTACTTCTATTCTTATTTGGCTGCTGCTGCCTTATGCGGAGGTCAAAGGATATATTATCATTCTTTATATTTCCGAATTATTTAATTTCAGTATGAGCATACTAAGGCTCGGACGCTTAACGAAGCTGAAAGACCTCGGAACAGTCTTCTTGAAGTCCGCATTCTCGGCTGCGGGAGCGGCAAATCTGTCCGCATTCGCAATAAAGGCGATCGGATTTAACGGCGAGGGTCTGAGAATAGCCTTCGGCGCTCTGATGATCACCGTATTCTATTCCGTCCTTGTTTATTCGCTTGGCCTTATTAACAAGAGCGAATATAAAAAAATAAAAAAAGTAATGGGAATAGGATAAAAAGAACGGGGAATGTTAATGATGAAACAGGTAAGGAGGAAGAGAAATGATCATGGACAGAATTGCCCTGATACTCACCATTATCGGCGGAGTAAACTGGGGCTTAGTCGGTATCTTCAAATTTGATCTTGTCGCATATATTTTCGGCGGACAAACGGCGGCCGTTTCAAGAGTGATATACACCTTAGTTGCGCTGTCAGCGCTCTGGTGCGTATCTCTCCTGTTCAGGGACAGAATCGACGCCCACGAGAATACCTGACGAAAATGACCTCGGAGACGTAATCTCCGAGGTCAAAGCTTTTTATCCGAGTTCTTTTGTCCTTTTATAGGCAGCAATCACAGCGTTCATTACAAGCGAACGGAAAGCCCCTTCTTCTAAAGTCCGAACGCCCTCTATAGTTGAGCCGGCAGGGGAGCAGACGGCATCTTTAAGCTCTGCTGGATGTTTTCCGGTCGCAAGCTGAAGCTTAGCCGAGCCGGCAAGCATCTGAGACGCCAACGTGATTGCCGCAGCACGGGGAAGACCGCAGGCAACGCCTCCGTCTGCAAGCGCCTCGATGAACAGATCGGCATAGGCGGGACCGCAGCCTGATATTGCGGAGGCTGCGTCTATGAGCTTTTCATCCAAATTCATAACTGAGCCGGCCTTTGAGAGTATTTTAGTGAAAGAATTAATGCTCTCCTGAGTGGTTACCTCAGAGTAGGAGTAAAGGATAGCTCCCTCGCCGACCGCAACGGGCGTGTTCGGCATTATCCTTATGATCGGAGCCGCAACGCCTAAGTATTGCTTAATGCGGCTGATCGGAACTCCGGCGGCCATAGAAATAATTGTAAATGTTCCGCCTCTGGTTCTTAGTAGACCGGATATACCGCCGAGAACGTCGGCAAGGTTTTGCGGCTTTACGCCAAGAAAAATAAAATCAGCGTTCATTGCTATCGTCTTATTATCGACGACTGCGGCGTTAAGCTCAGCCGCAAGCTCTTCAGCCTTGTCTTTTCGGGGATCAGAGAGGAGAATAACGTCGTCGGGCTTTGCGGCTCTTGCGGCTTTTGCAAGAGCGCCTCCCATATTACCTGCGCCAATAAAACCTATAATCATTTTTATCTTACCTGCCCTTCGCCGTAAATAACGTACTTATAGCTTGTCATCTCACGGAGGCCCATAGGACCTCTCGCATGGAGCTTCTGAGTGGAAATGCCGATCTCCGCGCCCATCCCGAACTCGCCTCCGTCTGTAAATCGTGTCGAGGCATTCCAGTAAACAGCAGCGGCGTCGACATTACTCAGAAACTTCTCGGCTTTTTTCTCGTTTGTTGTTATAATTGCCTCCGAATGTCCGGTTCCGTGCCGGTTAATAAACTCTATCGCCTCATCAATATCACGGACGGTTTTTACGGCAAGGATATAGTCTCCGTATTCGGTGTCCCAATCCGCGGCGTCAGCTTCTTTTACCGCAGTGCCGAAGATGTTCTGTATTTTTTCATCGCCTCTTATCTCCACGTTCTTCTGCCTGAGCAGAGGCATAGCGGCGTTCATAAACTCTTCGGCTATCTGCTTATTTACAACAAGGCACTCGACAGCGTTGCATACGGACGGCCTTGAGCATTTTGCGTTATAAAGCACTTTTGCACCGAGCTGGACGTCCGCCTCGTCGTCAACGTAGATATGACACACGCCTTCGCCGGTGTGTATGGTTGGTACTCTTGAATTTTCGACAACGGAACGGATAAGACCGGGACCGCCGCGGGGAATGAGAACGTCGAGGTATTCCGTCAGCTCCATAAGCTCGGAAGCAGATTTTCTGTCGGTGCTTTTAACAAGTGAGATGCAGTCCTCGGGAAGACCGACGGAACGGACGGCGCTTCTCAAAAGCTCCACAACGCAGAGATTTGAGTTTATCGCCTCTTTTCCGCCTCGGAGTATTACCGCATTTCCTGTTTTAAGAGTCAGAGCCGCCGCGTCGACAGTTACGTTCGGCCTTGCTTCGTAGATTATTCCTACAACGCCGAGCGGTACTGAGACCTTATTGATTTTTAGACCGTTGGGTCTTGTTACCGATTCGAGCAGCACGCCGAGCGGGTCGTCCATAAGGGCTATGCTTCTAACTGAATCGGAAATATCGGCTATACGCTGTGAGGTAAGGCGCAGTCTGTCCTGCATTGAGGCGGACATACCGTTTTTTTCTGCAGCTTCAAGATCTTTTGCGTTTGCGTTAAGCCATAAATCAGCCTTTTCCGTCAGGATATCGGCTATTGCGTTAAGCGCGGCGTTTCTTGTCTCCGTATCGGATACAGATAAGGTGCGCGAGGCTTTCTTCGCGGCCTCTCCCATTTTTTCAAGCTCAGTCATTTTTACCACTCCCGTAAAATCTTGTTCCAACGCTTTCACCGGATACTATATCGTAGATAAGTTCGCATTTGCTTCCGTTTGCGATAACCATATCAAATCCGTTATCCATTGCGATCCTTGCAGCATTAAGCTTTGTTACCATACCTCCTGTACCTCGCCAGGTTCCGCTTCCGCCCGCCATCGAATAAATATCTTCAGTCAGCTCATGAATGCTGTGTATAAGCTCAGCGGATGAAACCGTGCGCGGATCCGCGTTGTATAACCCGTCGATATCGCTAAGCAGTATCAGGAGATCAGCACCGCAGAGATCTGCGACAATAGCTGAAAGCGTGTCGTTATCGCCGAGTATCTTATGAGCTCCCGTCTCAATTTCGTCGGACGAGACAGAGTCGTTTTCATTCACGATAGGTATTACGCCCATCTCTATAAGCGCGTCGAAGGTGGAGCGCAGATGCCGGGCGCGAATCTCATCCTGAACGTCGTCGCCGGTCAGAAGAATCTGAGCCACTATGCAGTTATATTCCGAGAACAGCTTATCGTATATGTGCATAATGCCGCACTGACCTACGGCTGCGGCGGCCTGCTTATACCTAAGTTCCTTTGGGCGTTCCGAGAGACCAAGCCGCGATGTTCCGGCGGCAATTGCGCCGGAGGAAACGAGAATGACCTCGTGACCGTCTCCGCGCAGATCGGATAGAACACGCGCAAGCTTGTCCATGTTCTTAAGATCGATAGAGCCGGACTCGTGCGTCAGCGTAGAGGTTCCGACCTTAACAACGATTCGCAAAATCAACACATCCTTACTTCCTACATTGAACGCTGGATATTTTACCACATTAAATCGATAAATGCAAATTATTCCTCAAATCTATTTGCATTTTCATAAATTTGTAGTATAGTAACTGTTAAGTACATTTTCGGAGGTAATAATATGACCGATATTCTGAAGCTTTTAGAAGAGGACAGCCGATATACTCCCGCTCAGATAGCCGCCATGACGGGCAAAACCGAGGAAGAGGTTGTTAATGCGATTCACGAGTATGAAAAGGCCAGCGTAATTAACGGATATACCGCGCTTATCGACTGGGACAAAACCGAAGTCGAGAGCGTTACTGCGTTTATCGAAGTCAAAATAACACCTCAGCGCGATGACGGATTTGACAGGATAGCCGAGAGAATATATCAGTATAAAGAGGTTGAAAGCCTGTATCTAATGTCCGGGGCCTTTGACTTTGCAGTTATCGTAACGGGCAAGAGCCTTAGAGACGTCAGCCAGTTTGTTTCTCTTAAGCTCGCGCCTATTGACGGAGTCATTTCCACGGCGACTCATTTCATAATGAAGCGATATAAGGACAAGCACCGCACGTACCTCGTGGAAAAGGAGCAGGAGGAGAGGATTCTTTTCGTATGATAGACTATGATTCGATAATGAGCAGCAGCGTTCATGCGCTGAAGCCCTCGGGGATCAGGAAGTTTTTTGATATACTTGAGAATATGCACGACGAATCCGCCATTTCGCTTGGAATCGGCGAGCCTGATTTCATTACCCCGTGGCATATCAGAGAGGCGGGGATCTATTCGCTTGAGCAGGGCTTTACAAAATACACCGGCAACGCAGGAATGAAGAAGCTCCGCGAGGAGATATCTCGCTATCTTATGCGCCGCTTTTCGCTCAAATACGATCCGAACGGTCAGATTTTCGTTACCGTAGGCGGAAGCGAAGCGATAGACCTATGCATAAGGACAGTGGTTGAGCCGGGAGACGAGGTTATTATTCCCGTACCGAGCTTTGTATGCTACGGTCCGCTCGTAAGCCTTTCAAGAGGCGTTCCCGTTTTCGTTCAGACCAAGGAGGAGAACGAGTTCAGACTTACTGCCGACGAGCTTCGCGCAGCTATAACGCCCAGAACGAAGCTTGTGGTTTTTCCGTTCCCCAATAATCCCACCGGAGCAGTTATGGAGCGGGAAGATCTTGAGAAGATCGCCGAGGTTCTTAAAGGCACGAACATAATGCTCCTCTCCGATGAGATTTATTCTGAGCTAAGCTATGGAATACATCACACGTCTCCTGCAAATCTCCCTGAGCTTTACGACAGGACGTTTGTCGTAAACGGCTTTTCGAAAGCTTACGCCATGACCGGCTGGCGCCTCGGATACGTATGCGGTCCGAGGGAGCTGCTCGGTCAGATGCTAAAGATACACCAGTACGGCATTATGTCCGCGCCTACTACCAGCCAGTATGCCGCAATTGAGGCTATGAAGGCGGGTGACGAGGACATCGAGATGATGCGCGAGAGCTATAACAACAGGCGCAAGCTGATGCTGAAAAGACTTAATGAGATAGGACTCAAATGCTTTGAGCCTAAGGGTGCGTTCTATATGTTTCCGTCTATCCGCTCGACCGGACTGAGCTCTGATGAGTTTTCAACGAGGCTTCTCAAGGAGGAGAAGGTGGCCGTGATTCCCGGAAGCGCATTCGGCGATGGCGGCGAGGGATTCGTTCGTATGTGCTATGCCTCTTCTGTTGAAAATATTGTTGAGGCTCTCGACAGAATGGAGCGCTTTTTGAAGAGGCTTTAAGGGAATGGGTAGCGTAACTGTCCGCGAAAAAGCGTTCGGAAAGCTTAATCTCTCGCTTGACGTTGTAGGAAAAATGGACAACGGATATCATAGTATGCTTATGGTAATGCAGTCGGTCTCGCTCCATGACGACGTTTATATAACGATAGAGGACGGTGCCGGAGAGATAACCGCGCATACGAACAGGGCGTATATTCCGAATACCAACAAAAACCTCGGATTCAAAGCGGCTGAAGTGTTTTTAAATGAACTCGGTATCAAAAATAAAAGCATCAGCGTCAGCATAAAGAAAAGAGTCCCGGTATGTGCCGGAATGGGCGGAGGTAGCTCGGACGCCGCTGCGGTAATCCGCGGCCTTAACAGAGAGCTTAAAACACGCCTTTCATTTGACGATATGCGAAGGCTTGCTTCCATGGTAGACTCAGACGCTTCCTTCTGCATTGAAGGCGGGACGATGCTCGCCTCCGGCAGAGGGACAGAATTAAAAAAGCTGTCTCCGCTTCCGGATTGCGTTTTTTTAATTGCAAAACCGCGTTTTTCCGTCTCCACGCCGACACTGTTCGGGAAGCTCGACGGGATAAAGGTCAAGGCGAGACCTGATACGGCCGGATTGATCGCAGCTATAGAAAACGGAGATGTTTTCGGAGTATCAAGAAGATGCTTCAATGTTTTTGAAGCCGCCTTGTCTCAAAGAGAAAAAGCGATAGTCTGCGGTATCAAGGACACTCTCGCTAACTGTGGGGCGATGGGCGCGTCCATGACCGGAACCGGATCGGCGGTATACGGCGTATTCAGCTCCTTGCCTGAGGCGGAGCTTGCCGAGAAAGAACTGAAAAAAACCGTTCCGGAATGCTATATCGCATCTCCAGAGCCTTCGATAAGTGAATAATTCTTCCATAATCAGGCAATAATACCGCTGAACAGGTGTTATTGCCTTTATTATTGGAGGAGAAAAATGAAACTGAAAGCATTTGAACTCGCGCTTGTGTTTGCGCTTATTCTTGCGTTCGTTTATTCCTGCATTACTTCTGCAAGGGCAGACGAGCTCTCTGAAAAACTAATTCGTATCCACGTCGTTGCGGCTTCCGATACTGATTTTGAGCAGAATCTTAAGCTGAAAGTTAGGGACAGCGTTCTCAAGTATCTCGAGCCGCGTTTGAACCGTGCGAAGTCGCGTGACGATGCAATCAGTATAATCAACGAAGAAAAGAAAGCTGTCGAGAATGCGGCGAGAGAAACAATTATCAAGTCGGGCAAAGATCACAGTGTATCGGTAACGCTCGAGGAGGAAAATTTTCCTACGAGGGATTACGGTTCTTTTTCGCTTCCGTCCGGAAAATATCTCACTTTACGAGTTACGATCGGAGAGGGGGAGGGGCACAACTGGTGGTGTGTGTTATTCCCAAACGTATGCTTTGCAGGACAGCTCAAAAGAGATAACGGAGCTGAGCTTGGACTGACTGAAGACGAAATGTCCCTGATAACGAGGGACAGTGAAGAAACGGTAATACAGTTCAGAGTTATTGAAATAATATCGAAGCTTAAAATGTTGCTTGGCTTTTAGTGACAAAAGGGCGACGAAGTGGTATTATATAAAAAAAGATATCGGGAGAAAGAGTATGCTTACACTGCTTCTGGGGCGGGCGGGCTCCGGCAAGACCGCAGAAATATTAAATAGAATCTCCGAAAACGTAAAGGAACACGTTAGCGGCAATATATTTATCGTACCGGAGCAATACAGCCACGATGCTGAAAAGGAAATGGCAGAGGTCTGCCCTGACGACGCATGCCTTTATGCAGAAGTTTTGAGCTTCTCAAGGCTTGAAGGCAGGGTAATGGGCGAGATAGGCGGACTGCGCGAGAAAACCATTGATAACGGCGGAAGAGTGTTGAGCATGATGCGCGCCGTATCGGAATCGCTGCCATATCTTAAGACTTATTCCTTTGGATCGAGCAAAGCGGATTTTTTGAAATCCCTTATTTCTACCTATGACGAATTCCGTTCAGCGGAGATAACGGTTTCCGACTTGTTCCGTGCTTCGGGAAAAATAAGCCTTTTGACCGGGGATAAAATAAGGGATCTTTCGGTGATCTTTGAGAATTATGAGAGAGTTAAGGAACAGAGCGGCCTTGACTCCGGCGACAGACTTATGCGACTTGCAAACGGCATAGCCGAAAGCTCTGTCGGCGAGCAGGGGGAAGTTTTTATCGACGGCTTTACCGACTTTACTGCGCAGGAGCTCAGGATCATCGTTGAGCTTATTAAGAAGAAAGCTGATATTACTGTAGCCCTGACGACGCCGGATCTTAATTCAAATGAGCCTATGTTCGTTATGCCGTCAAAGACGGGCAGGGCGCTTATGGCTGCGGCTTCAGAGAGAGCAGTTCCGTGCAGGCTTGTAAAATGCGAACAGAAAACGGATAATAAAGCCCCGGAACTTGTTTTCCTTGAGCATAACATAACGGGATACGGTAACAAAGTTTACACAAACGAGGTAAAAGCGGTAGAACTTTACAGCGGATCCGGGATATATGAGGAGCTTTACCTTGCGGCGGCAAAGGTGAGAAAGCTTACCGGTAATGGGGCAAGATACAGGGAGATAGCCATTGTGTCTCCCGACTGGACAAAATATGCGTCAGCGGCAAAGGGCGTCCTCAGCAGATACTCAATCCCGTTCAATTCTTCTGATAAGGAAGATATTCTGACTAAACCGGTGCTCTCATTTGTCCTGTCCGCTCTTGATACTGTCATCTCAAATTGGGATAAGGACTTCGTTTCAAGATATATGAAGACCGGATTTGCGGGAACCTCAGTGGCAGAAGCGGACATTCTTGAGAATTACATACTCAAATGGAATATACGAGGCTCTTCAACTTGGAATAAGCCGGAGGGATGGAAAATGCATCCGGACGGATACAGCGCCGATATGGACGATGAAGCAAAAGAAAGGCTCGAGTCGATTAACAGGACAAAGGCGGCAATCTCAGAGCCTCTTTGTTTTCTTGAAAAAGGACTCGCAAGGGCGGAGACGGGCGGAGAGAAGGTCTCCGCGGTTTACGATTTCCTTGAAAAAGTTAAGCTGTACGAGAAACTGGATGATAAAGTTGAAAAGCTTCAGAATGAGGGCAAGCTGAAGACGGCTGACGAGCTTTCGCAGCTTTGGAATATCATTATTAACGCTCTTGAGCAGTTTTATGAGATAATTGGCGATAAGCCGATGGAAAGCGAGGAGTTTTTGCGCCTGCTGCGCCTTCTTCTGGGAGAGTATGACGTAAGCACTATACCGTCGGCGGTCGATGCTGTCGGAGTCGGAGATATGTCGAGAATGAGGGGCAGGGGGATAAAGCACCTAATTATTCTCGGCGCGACTGATACCGTTATGCCTTCTCTGAGTGATAATAACGAGCTTCTATCCGAGAGAGACAGAGACGAGCTTCGTTCTGCCGGGCTGAGCCTTCTTGACAGCAGGGACGATGAGCTTGCAAGGGAGCTCGGCGCCATATACGCACTTTTTTCTATGCCGTCTGAAACTCTTGTGCTGACTTATCCGGAGACAGCGCGAAAATCGTATATGATAACGAGAATCGGAAATATGTTCGGTATCTCCGAGAAAAGAATCGACAGCTCAGTTTTCCTGTACGCGCCGAATACCGCGCTTGAGCTTGCAGCTTCATACCGTTCGGGAGACAGAAATGCAGCCTCGGCACGAGCGTATTTTGAGTCGAGACCTGAGTATAAAGACGAGCTCTCCAAGCTTGAAAACGCCTCGAAAATGCCTCGCGGAAGGCTTGACCGTATGACAGCCGAGAGGCTGTACGGAAGGAGCGTCTCCGTCTCCGCCTCAAAGCTCGATAATTTCTATTCATGCAGGTACTCTTACTTCCTTAAATACGGATTGAAGCTAAAGAAACGCGAGCCTGCAGGACTTGACGCGCCTGAAACCGGGACTTTTATACATTACGTGCTGGAAAAGACGTTTAAGGAGGCGGAGAATAGCGGAGGCCTTGCTGCTGAAAAAGACGATAAGCTCAGAGAAATCGCCGGGAAGTACTGCAAAAAATACGCGGAAGAGAAGCTCGGCGGTCTTGAAGAAAAGACCGGAAGATTCAAGTATCTGTTTTCACGCCTTTGTGCAGATGCGGAGAGGATAGTTCTCAATATCGCGAATGAGCTGCGCAATTCATCTTTCAGACCGATAGACTTTGAATTGAAATTCGCTCCCGGGGAAAAAGGCGACCTTCCGCCTATAGACGTAAAGGGAGAGACGGGAGTTTCGAGGCTTATCGGCATTGCTGACAGAGTCGACGGATGGGTGCATAACGGCAGGCTATATATAAGGGTAGTCGATTATAAGACCGGCAAAAAATCATTTAAGCTTTCAGACGTTTATTACGGTCTCAATATGCAGATGCTTATATATCTCTTTGCCTTAAAAAGAGAGGGAAGCGCGCGATATGCCAAAGAGATAGTTCCCGCCGGCGTTCTGTATTCTCCTGCCAGAGATGAAATAACGAGAGCAGATTGGGATCTCAACGACGCAGAACTTGAGGATAAGAAGCTGAAGGCGACGAAAGGTTCCGGTCTTCTCCTGAACGAGCCCGAAGTGATCGAGGCGATGGAGTCTGGGTCAAAAGGGAAGTACTTGCCCATAAAGCTATCAAAGGACGGCGTCGTGTCGGGCGACTGCCTTGCCGGAGCTGAAGAGCTGGGAGCGCTTGCAAAACACGTTTTTATGCTTATAGCTCAGATGGGCGACGAGCTCAGGAGAGGCGACCTTCGTGCAGACCCGTTTTTCAGAAGCGCCAGGGATACAGCCTGCGTATACTGCGACTATTTCGGCGCGTGCCATTTCAGATCCTGCGGCGATGAAGACAGACCGCGCTTTATATCGAGCCTTAAGAAGCCGGAAGACGCTTGGGAAAGAATCAAGAGGGAGAAGTGATGATACAGTTTACAAAAGAACAGAAAATGGCGATAGAGGATCGCGGAGGACCGCTTTTAGTATCTGCGGCGGCAGGCAGCGGAAAGACCAGAGTCCTCATAGAGCGGCTTCTGAATAGAGTGCTGTCCGAAGGCTCAACTCTTGATATTGACAGCTTCCTTATCATTACATATACGAATGCTGCGGCGTCAGAGCTTAGAGGCAAGATACTCGACAGCATTTACGAGAGAATAGCTCTGGATCCTGAGAACAGAAGGCTGAGGCGTCAGGCTGATATATGCGGCAGAGCGCAGATATCGACGATACACGGCTTCTGCTCTAAAGTTATCCGCGAAAACGCTCATCTAATAGACATTAACCCAGGATTTCGAGTAGCAGATGAAACTGAGTCAAGAGCGTTGCTGGAGGACGTTCTTTCGGATATGCTCGAGGAAGCATATTCGTCGATGGAGCCCGGCTTTTTGAGCCTTGCAGACACGATAGGCGCCGGAAGAGACGATGAAGCGCTTTGCTCCTTAATAATCGAGGCATATGAAAAGCTTTTAAGTCACCCATATCCGCGGAAGTGGGTTGAAACTCAGCTTAATGAGCTTGTTCCAAGGGACGGAACGGAATTGGCCGCTTCCCCTTGGGGAAGAATAATAATTGATAAGATCTCGGCATATACGGATTACGCCGTTCAGGTCACAGTCGAGCTGATGAATGAGGCTGATTCCGACGAAGCGGTAAAGAAAGCGCTCGGAGCAAGTCTTGAGGCTACTTATGAGGGACTTAGAAGACTTCGGAAATCGTTGAAATCAGGCTGGGACGAGATAAGGGCGGCTACTTCGATAGATTTTCCAAGGTCGGGCAGACTTACCGGCGAGCAGTACCAGTGGATAAAGGATAAGCGCAAAAGCCTTAAGGAAGGGCTTGAGAAGCTTGAGAGCCTGATGCACGACAGCGCGGAAAAATGCATCGCAGATATGGGCAGAGTAATGCCGGAGATCAAGACCCTGTTTGATTTTGTGCTCAGACTTGACGAGAAATTCAAAGAGCAGAAAAAAAAGAAGGGGATAATCGATTTCCATGACCAGGAGCATCTCGCTCTCGAGATACTTGTCGATCCCACAACGGGGGCGCCTACAGAAACGGCGTCTGGTTTAGCTCAAAGATATGAAGAGATAATGGTGGACGAATATCAGGACGTGAATGAGATACAGGAGCTTATTTTCAACGCAGTTTCAAGGAACGGAAACAATGTTTTTATGGTAGGCGACGTAAAGCAATCCATCTACAGATTTCGCCTTGCCGACCCTTCGATCTTCATAAACAAGTACCTGAGCTTTAAGGATGCAGGCGAGGCAAAGGAGGGAGAGGGACGCAAGATACTTCTCTCCGATAACTTCCGCTCTCGGAAAGGTATACTTGACGGTACGAATTACGTTTTCCGGAACACCATGAGCAAGGCTTTCGGCGATATTGATTATTCGGATAGGGAAGCCCTAAGATTCGGCGCGAAGGGATATTGTGATAATGACGAGGCAGATATTGAATTAAACGTGATCAACATCAAAAAGCCAGATGATGAAGAAACGGATGAATCGCCGGACAAAACCGAGGCTGAGGCAGAATATGCTGCAAAGCGTATTCGCGAGCTGATGAGCAGTCACACGGTTCTGGACGGAAACGGTACGAGACCGATGAAATACGGTGATATCGCAGTTATTATGCGTTCCCCGAATTCGAGAGCTTCAATTTGGATAGAGACGCTTTCAAGGGCTGGGATACCGGCGCAATTCGGTTCTGAATCGGGTTTCTTTGAAGCGCCTGAGATTTCAATGGCGATAGCTTTTGCTGCCGTTATAGATAATCCCAGGCAGGATATCCCTTTGATAACCGTACTTCGTTCGCCTGTTTACGGACTGACGAGTCAGGAATTGGCGAATATCAGGTCTGAGCATCAGAAATCCGATTATTACTCTGCTTGCGAGGCGTTCTACGACAAGAATACAAAGCTGAAAAAGTTTTTGGATGAATTATCTCAATTCCGATTAGATGCACAGGAGCTTCCTGCCGATGAGCTCTTATGGAAAGTTTTCACGAAGACCGGCTTCTTTGCGGCAGTCAGCGCAATGCCTGGCGGGGAAAAGCGGCTTAGAAACGTAATACGTCTCATTGAGACAGCCAGAACGGTTGAAAGCACGGGATATAAGGGAGTATTCGGCTTTGTCGCTTATATAAACAAGATGATGGAGCAGGGGAAAACCCTTTCGTTCGAGGACGGAGGCGCGCATTCTGACTCGGTAACAATAATGAGTATCCATAAATCCAAAGGCTTGGAGTTCCCGGTCATCATTCTTGCGGATACCGCACATGGCTTCAATGATTCTGATGCCAAAATTCCGCTTCTTATTCATTCGCAATACGGTATCGGAACTGACCTTGTCGATTTGAAGCGACGCATTCGCTACCCGACGCTTGCGAAAAAAGCGATAAAGCTTGCAATCGAAAAGGAGAGCATGTCGGAAGAACTCAGGATCCTTTACGTTGCGATGACGAGAGCCAGGGAAAAGCTGATAATACTTGCTTCCTATACGGATGCGGAGAAGAAGCTGACAGGCATGATCGGGACTCCGCTTCCTGTTCCGCCAGTATTGATGGAAAAAGCCCGATCGCTTGCAGATTTCATTTTGCTTCCTGCACTATCGCGTCCTGAATTTGCCGATCTCCGGTCCGGAAGCGAAGTTTTTGCCGCGGATCCCGGCGATAAAAGGTGGGCTGTAAATTTAATAGATTATAATGAATCTGATTACGACGACGATACTGAGCGGGATAGAGAGAAACAGGCTGCAGATGAGCTTATTTTCGATGCTGCCCCCTTTATCGAGGCTCAGTATCAGTATCCCGATACGCAACGCATTCCGTCTAAGCTTACTGCAACGGAGCTGAAGGGCAGATTTTTTGATATTGAAGCACATGAGGATGCGGACGAGATAAATAGAGCAAGGATAAAACTATATGCGCCCGTTCGCCCCGACTTCAGCGCAAAGGGTCGCGC
>JAEEGL016325969.1_pt1 | contig 24586 bp, 21 predicted proteins | sample 9134231 | NCBI WGS metagenome assembly JAEEGL01 (sample SAMN16246548, study PRJNA631951) | gut metagenome | biome: gut microbiome; feature: rumen; material: fiber-attached | host: Bos | place: Iran: Karaj | collected 2018-10
GGCTGAGGAGCATATCTCAGGCTTCGATTTCTCGGAGAAGCTCCACAACCAGGCAAAGAACCTCGGAGCCGAGTTCATTTTTGAGAAGGCTGACGGGATCAAGGCAGACGGAGACGTCAGAAAAGTCGTCACCACGAAGAACACATATGAGGCCAAAGCTGTGATCATAGCGACCGGCTCGGAGAACCGCAAGCTCGGTCTGGACGAGGAGGACCGCTTGGTTGGCAGAGGCATATCATACTGCGCCACATGCGACGGAAATTTCTACCGCAACAAGACAGTGGCAGTCGTCGGCGGCGGAAATACCGCGCTTGAAGACGCGCTCTATCTGGCGGATCTGGCGGCAAAGGTGTATCTGATACACCGCCGTGACAGTTTCAGAGGCGAAGCCACTACCGCGACAAAACTGATGGAGAGGCCGAACGTTGAGATAGTATACAACTCCAATGTCACGCGTCTGATAGCTGAGAAGAGACTCACGGCGATAGAGGTGACCAACAACGTTGACGGAAGCGTGCGCACCATCGAACTCAACGGCCTTTTCGTGGCTGTCGGAAGGATACCGGAGAATCAGAATTTTGCTTCTCTGGTGACGCTTGATGACGCAGGTTACGTTATGGCGGGGGAGGACTGCCATACAAGCACTCCCGGGATATTTGCGGCGGGTGACAACCGGGTCAAACTGCTGCGTCAGCTGGTCACAGCGACAGCAGACGGCGCAATGGCCGCTACGGAAGCGATCAAGTATATCTCTGAAATGGAGTGAAGAACTCCTGTAGAGGACAGGATCCGAATACAAAAAAAGCCGCTTTCTCAGAAAAGCGGCTTTCGTCATCTACAGTATTTGTTTTATCACTTCAGCACGGAGACCAGACGGTCCATGGCATCCTTCAGAACGCTCTTGGGACATGTGATGCACATCCTGCGGAACAGAGTTCCTGCAGGGGGCTCAAGTCCGGCACCGTCTGAGAAGCCGATGTGAGCCTTGCCGGCTATCCTCTCGTCCAGTTCTTCATTGGTGAAACCGCAGTCGGTGAAGTCCAGCCAGAGGATGTAGGTTCCTTCCGGTTTCCAGACCTTTACCTTGGGAAGTTCATTGTGGAAGCGGTCCACGACATAGTCTATACAGTCATCGAGATAGTCGTTGAGCTGATCCAGCCATTCGTCGCACTCTGTATAGGCTGAGATGCATGCGCGGATGCCGAAAGGCGACATACTGGACCAGGTGCGTCCCATTCTTTCGCGGATCGCCGGATCCTGAATGATCACGTTGGTGACTGCGAGCCCGGCCAGGTTGAAGGTCTTGTTGATGCCGGTGACCATAACTATTCCTTCAGGACAGACTACCTTGATGAACGGATGGATCTCGACATCCTTCCTCTTGATATCCATGTGCACGTCATCGCTCAGCATGATAACGTTGTTCTCGCGGCAGATAGAGGCAAACCTTCTTATCTCATCGTCTGTCCAGGCGCGTCCGGTGGGATTGTGAGGCTGCTGGAATATCGCCATAGTGTTCTGCGGCTCCTTGCACAGAGCTTCAAAGGTATCCCAGTCGAAGGTGTAATATCCGTTATCGTTCTTCATCTGGAAGCCGACATAATATCTGCCTACTCCCTTTACGTCATCGCTGTAATAGTAGGTAGGCTGGGGAACTATGATCCCGTCTCCGGGCTTGGTGAGCTTTTCGATCGCGTTCACGATAGCGGAGTGAGCTCCGCGCGCCGTAGTGATCTCCTCGGGCTTGACTTCCATACCGAAGCGGTCTCTCATCCAGCGGCATACGGCCTGATAGTACTCATCAGGCACGGAAGAGTATCCGAAGATGCCGTGCTGAGCTTCTTTTACAAGAGCTGCGGTCAGTTCCGGAGCGCAGCGGAAATCCATGTCTGCCAGGAAGAAGCAGAGCCTGTCTTCCGGAAGCTTGTCGGTAAGGAACATTTTGGCCATTCTCTCATTGTTGCTCCACTTGCTGGAGTAACTTCCGTCCTCATGGACGCGGTCCACTACTTCATCAAAGTTATACTTCATTATGCCCTCCAGTGTCCGAAGACTCTTATTTTGCGTACCTTATTCTAAATAATATCACATTTCAGAAGCATTATAGACGGTTTGAGTCATTATCTTTTTTGCGCGTTCCGGTGCCGCCGACAGAGACTAATCCATTCACTAACGGAGGACCAATTGATTGACACGGGTATGATCCGGATGTTATTCTTTTATAGCGTTCATGAAGACACGCGCCGGAGACTGAAGTCTCAAGAGATCTGTTTTTTTAAATAAGTACGTGCACAGAAGGCATGTCATCATCCAGAAGGGTGACACGTCTTCTTCTTTTTTACTGGAAAGAAGAGGTAATAATGGATCTTAGCACTTTTTTCAAGAATAACAACAGAGCTGCGGTCGCATTCTCAGGTGGAGTGGATTCCTCATACCTGCTGTATGCCGGCATAGAAGCCGGAGCTGATGTGACCGGATATTACGTGAAATCCGCATTCCAGCCCATGTTCGAGATGAACGACGCAATGAGGCTGGCAGATCAGATCGGGGCAAGGGTAAAGGTCATCGAGGTCGATGTTCTCGCTGATGAGAAGGTAAGGGAAAATCCCTCCGACAGATGCTATTACTGCAAGCAGGCCATATTCGGAAACATCCTGAAGGCAGCTGCGGAAGACGGATATACGCTCATACTGGACGGGACGAACGCTTCGGATGACGAAGGAGACCGTCCCGGAATGAAAGCTCTCAGAGAGCTTGAAGTCAGATCCCCGCTGAGGGAATGCGGGCTGACAAAGGATATGATCAGGCAGCTCTCCAGAGAAGCGGGACTGTTCACGTGGGACAAGCCGGCGTATGCGTGTCTTGCCACAAGAGTCAGGACAGGCGAGGAGATCACAGCCGAAAAACTCGCAGCTACTGAAAAGTCGGAGGATTATCTGTTCTCACTGGGATTCACCGACTTCAGGGTGAGGATGAGGGGAAGGGACGCACTTATACAGGTGCCGTCCGGCCAGTTCGCCAGACTTGCGGAAAAGCGACAGGAAATACTCGTGAAACTCAAGGAATACTATGATAAAGTCTCGCTCGATCTGGAGGTGCGGTAATGGATAACGATATAAAGAAAACACTCGAAGCGCTGAGAAACGGCGAGATATCCGTGGATGAAGCGCTCCTCACCATAAAAAAACAGCCTTTTGAAGATATAGGTTTTGCGAAGGTGGACCTGCACAGGGCGATCAGACAGGGAGCTCCCGAAGTCATATACGGAGCAGGAAAGACACCCGAACAGATCGTAAAGATCCTTGACGTCATGAAGAACAACGGAGTGCCAACCATACTTGTGACCAGACTCTCAGCCGAACAGGCAAAACAGGTCAGCCTCAAGCATGAGATGGACTACCGGGCTGATGCCAGGATAGGGATAATAGGAAAAATGCCGGAACCCAGCGGGATAGGCACCATAGTCGTGGCAACAGGAGGAACGTCCGATATCCCTGTCGCCGAGGAGGCAGCCCTCACGGCGGAAGCTCACGGAAACAGGGTGACAAGGCTCTACGACGTCGGAGTCGCAGGTCTGCACAGGACGCTGTCTCACATGGACGATATAATGAGCGCCAGCGTCATCGTTGCGATCGCCGGTATGGAAGGAGCCCTCGCCAGCGTGATCGGCGGCCTAGCGGACTGCCCGGTCATCGCGGTGCCAACTAGTGTGGGATACGGAGCGTCATTCAATGGGCTCTCAGCACTGCTCGCAATGCTCAACTCCTGCGCGAGCGGAGTATCTGTAGTAAATATCGACAACGGATTCGGGGCAGGATATCTCGCGTCCATGATCAACCATATGGAGACCAAAAAATGAAGACTATATATCTGGACTGCGGGATGGGTGCTGCCGGGGACATGCTGACAGCCGCGCTTCTTGAGCTTCTCACCGACGATCAGCGCAGCGAATTCATGAAGAGGATCAACTCTCTCGGCATACCGGGTGTTCGGTTCGAGATAAGACCTTCAGTAAAATGCGGCATCACCGGCACCCATGTATCGGTCCTGGTGGACGGGACCGAGGAGTCGGAGGAGATGTTCATGCATCACCACCATGACCACGACCACGACCACGGTCACGATCATGAGCACACGCATGACCATGAACACACGCATGACCATGAGCACACGCGTGACCATGAGCACACACATGAACATGATCATATGCATGCTCACAGCCACAGCGGCCTTCATGACATTGAACATATAGTCAGGGGACACCTCGACCTGCCCGAAAACGTCAAGGATGACATAATGGCAGTATACAGTCTGATAGGGGAAGCGGAGAGCCATGTGCATGGCGTAGACATGGATCAGATCCACTTCCATGAAGTCGGAACCATGGACGCGGTAGCAGATGTCACAGCGGTCTGTCTGCTCATGGACATCCTCTCGCCGCAGCAGGTCATCTGCTCGCCTGTCCATGTCGGAAGCGGAAAGGTCCGCTGCGCCCACGGCCTGCTGCCTGTGCCCGCTCCGGCGACTGCCTATATACTCAGAGATGTGCCTGTCTACGGCGGACGCATCCAGGGCGAACTATGTACCCCTACCGGGGCAGCGCTCCTGAGGCATTTTGTGACGTCGTTCGGAGATATGCCACCTATGAGAGTCAGCACCGTAGGGTACGGAATGGGGAATAAGGATTTCGAAGCCGCAAACTGCGTAAGAGCTATGTTGGGAGACACAGGGACTTCAGGCGACACTGTTGCCGAACTGTCGCTCAATGTGGACGATATGACAGCAGAACAGATAGGGTTTCTCACCGAGACGCTTTTCGCAGCCGGTGCTCTCGAGGTTTACACTATCCCGATCGGCATGAAGAAGTCGCGCCCCGGAACTCTGATAAGCGTCATGACCAGAGAGGCCGACAAGGACAGGATGATAGAGCTCATCTTCCGGCACTCTACAACGCTCGGTATTCGAGAGAACATAAGCAGGAGATACACTCTTGACAGGAAGATAGAGAAGGTCGGGACCGCGTTCGGGGACGTTAGGAAAAAGGTGTCCAGCGGATACGGCGTCACAAGGGAGAAATACGAGTACGACGACCTCGCCAGGATAGCCGGGGACAACGGTTTATCGCTGAATGATGTCATCAAAGAGATAGAGAAGAGATCAAACTGAAGACAGGGGACAACGAATATGGCAAAGAACATTGCGGGACATGAGCTGGCTCCCGGAATGACCGTCAGGGATCATATCCATGTGGAAGGAACGGAGATTGACGTGCCGTATGTTCTGCTCTGCGGGACAAAGCCGGGACCGACGGTGATGATCTCGGCCGGCATACACAACGCCGAGTACGTCGGCATCCAGGCTGCGGTAGAGCTGGTGTCCGAACTGGACGTCAGAGAACTGAGAGGAGATTTGATCATCCTGCCGCTGTGCAACCGCTCCGGATTTGAGCACAGGACCATGTCCATGGTCTATGAGGACGGGAAGAACCTGAACCGCGTCTTCCCGGGCGACCCGGAAGGGACCACGGCGGACCGCCTGGCATATACGATCTTCCACACGTTCATCAAAAACTCGGATGCACATATCGACCTCCACTGCGGCGACGGATATGAGACCCTTGTGCCGTTCGCATACTATGTGGGGGATACACCTGCGGAGGAGACTTCCCGCAGGATGGCTGCCTGCGTCGATGTCCAGTACTGCGTGCGTTCCCGCTGTACTACCGGCGGCGCGTATAATCTGGCTGCCGTAAACGGGGTGCCCAGCGTCCTTATAGAGCGCGGACAGCTGAGCCTCTATCCCCGCGAAGAGATCGACGCCGACAAGGCAGACGTCCGCAACATACTGAAGTGCCTCGGGGTCATCGACGGTGAACCCGTATTCCATCAGAAGATACAGCTCATGGAGTACGACGACATCTCTCCCTGCGCCGGATTCTGGTATCCGGAAAAGAAGCCAGGAGACTTCTTTCGCGAAGGAGAGAAGCTGGGCGAGATTCGCGACTGCTTCGGGAACAGTCTCTTCACCGAATACGCGAAGCGGGATGGCGTGCTGCTGTATCAGTGCGCTTCACTGAATATCCTTGAGAAAGGACCGATGATCGCCTATGGTGTCAACGAGGGACCTCTCTTCTGAAAATAGATCCTACTGGACCGGACGCGCGCCGGGATACTCTGAGATAAACCGTCAGGAACTCTCCACCCAGCAGAAACAGAAGTGGAGGGATCTTCTCTGCGATGATATCGTGCGGCGCTTTCCGGGAAAGCCGGCGCAGGAGATCAGAGTCCTCGACGTGGGGACAGGCCCCGGTTTCTTTGCGGTACTGTTGTGTGAGATAGGATGCAGCGTCACCGCTGTAGACCTTACTCCCGCGATGCTCAGCGAGGCCGGGAAGAACGCAGGAGAACTCAGAGACCGAATACGCTTTCTGGAGATGGACGCGCAGTCGCTGGAGTTCCCCGACGGCAGTTTCGATCTGGTCGTCAGCCGCAACCTGACCTGGGATCTGCCGGATCCCGTGCGGGCCTATTCCGAGTGGGCCAGGGTACTGGCGCCGGGAGGGATGCTGCTGGTTTTTGACGCCAACTGGTACTCGTACCTGTTCGACGAAGAGGACAGGAGAGCATACGAACGGGACCGGATCAACAGTATCGAGAAAGGCGTTCCGGACCAGAATGTCGGGGAGAACTTTGACGTGATGGAGGACATAGCGAGGAGGCTTCCGCTCTCAGGAGTCCGCCGCCCGGAATGGGATCTGTTACAGCTCGGTGCGTGCGGCCTGACCGCCGAAGCCGACGAAAACATATGGCGTAGTGTATGGTCGGACGAGGAAAAGATCAACTTTTCCTCCACGCCGATGTTCCTTGTCAGAGCATACCGCTGAAGGCCTTCCGGCGTTGTTGACTTCAGTTGAATATTTTAGCGAGATGAACACAAACAGAATATTGTGTCGGAATACGGTTTGAAAGGTTGTAAACTGAGTAGAATAATTGCGCATTCGGTTCGAATCCGAAACAATCACCATTACTGTATTTGGGAGATGTCTTCACGGTGAGCACTGGGCTTTTCCGGAGAAGCGATGTTTTCATAAGTCAGAAAACTTCCGTGTTCCGTTGTTTACACTTAATTGGTGATAAGAGTGCAGACAGCCGGCCCGGCGCATATACGCGCCTGTTCGGTTAGGTGCACTCTTTTTTTGCGGGAGCTTACATGCGCCGGAGAGCCGGAGGCGCGGCATATACGGAGAGAGAAACAGATGAATGAACCTATCAAGGAACGTGTCGTGAGATACTGGTCACGCAGGGCGGAAGGCTTTGAAGAGCAGCGCCTGCGCGAATATTACAGCGAAAAGCATGACAGATGGCTGGCGGAGTTCGACCGCTATCTTCCGCAGGGAGAGCATCTGCGCATCCTGGATGTTGGAACGGGCACCGGATTCTTCGCATGTCTGCTCGCAGCGAGAGGACACGATGTTACGGGCATAGATCTTTCCGCCGAGATGATCGGACACGCGGAGCATATGGCCGGCGTTCTGGGAGTGAGCGCGAAGTTCATGGTGATGGACGCAGAGGCACCGGATCTGCCTGACGGCAGTTATGACGCGGTGGTCACACGCAACCTCACCTGGACGCTTCCTGACATGCAGAGAGCCTACCGAGAATGGCACAGGCTTCTTAAAGACAGCGGAGTGCTCATAAACTTCGACGCAGACTACAGCGCGGCACTGGAGAAGGACGAGGAGCCCGAGCTGCCTGAGAACCATGCCCACAAGCTGGTCCCGCAGGAGATGAAGGCCGAGAACGACGCCATAACGATGGAGATCGGCGCCCTCCACCGACTCCGTCCGCAGTGGGACGTGCAGCTTCTGAAAGAGATCGGATTCAACAGGGTCATCGTTGATACCGAGGTCTACAAACGCATATACGCCGAAGTGGACGAGTTCTACAACCCGGTCCCGATCTTCACGGTCGCGGCATATAAATAACGTACGGAAGATCCTGAAGTGATCTTTCCGCAGTCCGGATAACAGAATACAGACGCTTTTCCCGGCAATCGAATTTGCACATGGAAGGGTATAAGACCCACGAGCAGGTCACTGTCGGAGCCGCGCGGCTTCAAGTCAGATACATGGGGGAAGGCGGCACACCGTTCCAGCGCAATGTGTGTGGTAAAGGCAACATGCTATAACTATGCGCGGAACCGTTTTTACTTCGGTTCAGCGCTTTTTTGTGCCGGTACACAGGATGGGTATCCGGCAGCACCGGCAGCAGCCGGCCTGCCATAAAAAAGATACATAAAACCGTTAACATGGAGGAAGAAATGAAAAAACTCATTGCCCTTATGATGATCTTCGTCCTTTCTCTTTCCCTGGCTGCATGCGGAAAGAAGGAAGAGGAGACTCCGGAACCCGAGAAAAAGATACTCCGAATGGCGGAGAGCTTCGCTTATGCCAGTCTGGATGCCCACAAGGACTGGAACGGCTGGTACACCTCGATCTACGGCATGACCGAGACGCTGTTCAAGGTCGGAAACGACCTCTCTATACAGCCTCTGCTCGCGACCAAGGCCGAGACCAGTGAGGACGGTCTCACATGGACCATCTCGCTGGATCCCAAAGCGACATTCTCCAACGGCAAGGCCGTGACCGCCGACATGGTGATCCGCAACATTCAGAGGATAGGGGAAGTGAATGACCGCTTCCACGATGTCAGCGAATATGTGCTGACCAAGATCGACGACACTACCTTCACGATCACCACCGCGAGCGTATATCCCACGCTGGTCACCGACAAGCTGACCAACTCAGCTTTCGGCATCATGGATCTGGATTCTGAGGATCTGGATAACGCCCCCGTATGCACGGGCCCCTTCAAGGTGAAATCCTTTGAACCGGAAGGAAATGTCGAAGTGGAGAAGAACGAGAGCTACTGGAACGGCACCGTCAAGCTCGACGGAGTCGTCTTCGAGTACATGAACGACGACGAGAGCAAACTCATGGCGATGCAGAACGGCGAGATCGACGGATATTCCAGCGTCACCTCCGCCGCCAAGCAAATCTACGAAGCTGATACTTCCCGCTATAAGCTGACCGTGATCCCCGCCACGAGGCTGCAGTTCTATGTCCTCAACAAGAACAACCTCAGCGACAATGTGAGGAAGGCAATCAACCTCACTGTCGACTGCCAGGATATCGCGGATTATCTGGGCGGCACCACGTCTCCCGCAGTAGGACCCTTCGGGGCATCCGCTCCCTATGGCCAGGTCACGAAGCCCGCTGTCGACACAGCGGCGGCCGAGGCAGCCTTGCAGGCTGACGGATACACCAAGAACTCCGACGGAATGTATGAGAAGAACGGCAAGCCCCTGACTGTAAAGGTCTGCTACTATTCAGCCCGCAGCCTCGACACCATCGCCACGATCCTCGAGAGACAGTTCAATGCGGTCGGCATCGGAGTCGAACTCGTGAACGTTGAGGACGCGGACAGCACATACCGCGTCACAGGCGACTACGACATGGCACTGTACTGCATGATAGCGGACCAGGCAGGCGACCCGTATTATTGCATCAATGCGCTGTTCCGCAAGAACAGCGACTGGGCTCTCGGCGGCTTCGCGAACGACGAGTGCGAGGCTCTCATCGACGAGCTCCAGTCTGAGACCGACATCAACAGACGCGCCGAGCTCGCGAACAAGATCGTCCAAATGACCATCGACGACAATGCTTTCGGCTACATCGGCCTGTTCAACAAGACCACAGTCTCCGCGCCTAGCGTAGTGAACATCGGAGAGAACAGTCCCTTCGACTTCTATGCCGTTAGCGCAGACACGGATAAATAAACATGATCACTGGCTGAAAGAGGCCGGGGTGCAAGGGAGCCGGCTCATGCCGGCTCCGGCTGCATAAACCTGAATAAAGGACATTAGGTGAAAGAGATGGCTAAATATATCGGAAAGCGCATGCTGCACCTGATATGGATAATGATAGCTCTGAGCTTTCTCACGTTCCTGCTGATGTATCTTGCCCCCGGAGATCCCGCTGTGAAGAAACTCAACGCGCAGGGCATTGCCGTGTCACCGGAGGTGCTGGAAGCTGTGCGCAAGGAGATGGGCCTGGACCGTCCGTTCATCGTGCAGTACGGCGGCTGGGCGCTCAAGGTACTGCGTGGAGATCTGGGAGAATCCTACAAGGACGGAATCAGCGTGGCTGAGAAGCTGTCCAAAGCGCTGGGATACACAGCGCTGCTGGCTCTGGGATCCATGCTGATATCGATTCTGATATCGCTCCCGCTGGGAATGATCACGGCTCTCAAGAAGGACAGTGTTCTGGACTACGTGATCCGCTTCTTTACCTTCTTCGGAAACTCGATGCCGAACTTCCTCATCTCGGTGCTGCTGATGTATTTCCTGTGCGTAAAGGCACGTTTGCTGCCCGTCGTTGCGGACAGGAGCCTCAAGGGACTCCTGCTGCCGGTGGTGGCGCTCTCGGTGCCTATGTGCAGCAGATTCATACGCCAGTTCCGCGCGGAGATACTGGAGCAGCTCAGCAGAAGCTACGTCAGCGGAGCGGTTTCGCGCGGCGTGAAGTCGCGCTACATCCTCTTTCGCAACGTGCTGCACAACGCGTCGATATCCATCCTGACCATCGTGAGTCTCGCTCTCGGCACGCTCTTCGGAGGCAGCGTCGTCATAGAGACCATCTTCCGGTGGCCGGGACTCGGAAAGCTGGCCATGGATGCGATCACCAACCGTGACTATCCGGTCATACAGGGATTCGTCCTTTTCACCGCGGTGGTCTATGTCGTGGTCAATCTGCTGACGGATATCGCTTACCGCTGGATCGACCCAAGGGTCAGGGAGGAGTGACGATGGACGTACTTGTTGACCAGTCGCCGAGAAAAGGCGCAAAGACAAGACTTACCGTGTTCCTGATCCTGGCGGGGATCCTGGTGATCCTAAGCGTAGTGGCGCCTGAGCTGGCGCCAAACGATCCCTACGAGATAAGTTCCGCGAACATAAACGCCGCACCGTGCGCGCAGTATCCCATGGGCACCGACCGGCTCGGCCGGTGCGTATTCTCAAGGGTGCTGATGGGGGCTAGGACCTCCATATTCTCAGCGGTTGCTCTGGTGGTCATAACCTTCGTGATCGGCTCGCTGCTGGGAATGGCGGCCGGCTGGTACGGAGGGATAGTGGACACCGTCATAATGCGCTTTGCCGATATCCTTCTTGCGTTCCCCCAGATGGTGCTGGCGATAGCCGTCGCCGGAATACTGGGCGGCGGGATGTTCAACGCGATGCTGGCAATGGGGATCACGGGATGGACACTGTATGCGAGACTTGCCCGCGCGCAGGTCCTTGCGCTGAAGAGGGAGGCCTTCGTGGACGCCGCGAGGCTCTCCGGCTGCAGTTCTCTGGCGATCATGTTCAGGACGTTGCTGCCGAACATGCTCGGTCCCATGATCGTCAACGCCTCAATACAGATAGGTTCAATGATGGTCGGCATAGCCGGACTGTCATTCCTCGGCATAGGGGTCAACGAGCCCCAGGCCGAGTGGGGGAGCATGATAAACAACTCGCGAGCCTATATCCAGCTCGCCCCGTGGGCGGTGCTGGGTCCTGCTATAGCTACGATAATCACGGTCATGATCTTCAACTATCTCGGAGACTGCGTCCGTGACGTTATGGATGTGGAGGCGGCGCAATGAGCGAGAAGATACTTGCCGTGACCGGCCTTCAGGCGGGCTACGGCGGAAAACCGATGATATCCGACGTCTCCTTCGAGCTGGAAAAGGGAGAGATATTCTGCATCGTGGGCGAGAGCGGCTGCGGAAAGAGCACGCTGCTCAAGGCGCTCCTCGGGACCACACCTGGACTGAGAATCATGTCCGGCAGCATAAGACTGGAGGACACGGAGCTCACGGAACTGCCCGACGCGGAGCGGAGAAGGCTGTGCACTGACAAGATGGGCATGGTCTTTCAGGAGCCCGGGAGCTCCTTCAACCCGATCCGCAGCTACAGAAAACAGTTCATAGAGACCCTCAAAAGCCATGGGAGATACGATAAAGACGCTTTCTTTCCCCTGGTGGAGGAGGCCTTCGGAAAACTCGGGCTTGACGACGTCAAGCGCATTCTCAACAGCTGTCCATATGAGATGAGCGGCGGCATGAACCAGCGCATCGCGATGGCTATAATGCTGATACTGGGGCAGGATATCCTGCTGGCGGACGAGCCCACCAGCGCTCTGGATGCCACGATACAGAAGCAGATGGCTGACGAGCTGCGTCATCTGAGAGACGTGAGCGGGATCACGCAGATCATCGTCACCCACAACCTCGCGCTCGCAGAGTATCTGGGGGACAGGATAGCAGTCATCTATTCCGGACGCATAGTGGAGACGGGAGACGTCTCTGAGATACTCAGCAGACCCGAGCACCCGTATACCAGGAGCCTGATCGATGCGATACCGTCCCTGGACGGCAGGATGCCGACGGGACTCCCCGGAAACCCTCCGATGACGGGTCCGGAGGAGAAGGGCTGCGAGTTCTGCCCCCGCTGTCCCATGGCCTGCGGAGACTGCAGTGATATGGAATACTCGCTGCACGACACAGGAAACGCACATTTCGTATCCTGCCCGTTCGTGAAAGGAGGTTCGCAATGAACCTGCTGGAAGGAAAACATATAAGCAAGACATATACGAGGGGCGAGTCCACAGTGAATGCGCTGATAGACGCCGACTTTACCCTCTCGGACGGAGAGATCCTGGGGATCGTGGGGGAGAGCGGAAGCGGAAAGAGCACGCTCCTGCGTCAGATCAGCGGACTTGAAGTGCCCGACGGGGGAGAGATCCTTCTGAACGGCAGGCTGCTGTCGCCGAAGCGCACCCGGGAGGACTACAGTACCATCCAGATGATATTCCAGGACGCCGTGGGATCTTTCCATCCCCGCCGCACTATCATATCCTCCATAAGGGAATCGGTGCACAACCTGTGCGGCAGGAGCGCCGAGCCAGACTTGGAATCTCTGTGCGACATTGTGGGACTGGATCCGGTCCTTGCAGACCGCTACCCGAGGAACCTCAGCGGCGGTCAGTGCCAGCGCTTCGCGATCGCGAGGGCAGTGGCTGTCGAACCGAAGGTCCTTCTTTGCGACGAAGTCACCAGCGCACTGGACGTCTCATCTCAGGCGCAGGTCCTGAAACTCATATCCGACATATGCCGCGAGCGGCACATGTCAGCCATCTTCGTGTCACACGATCTGGCGGTGGTTAGCTGTATATGCGACCGCGTCATGGTCATGTACCGCGGACGCGTCGTAGAGGAGGGAACAGCGCGCGACGTGATAGATCATCCTGAGAATGACTATTCCCGCAAACTGATCTCTTCCGTCCTGGAGATAAAGCACAGCTGAATACGTAACCGGACACTTCGGCTGCAATAATAGTCCGATGATCTCGGAGAAAACAAAGTAAAAAAATGCAGAAAACTACTGCCGTGCAGTATGTGCCGCGCCGGTGGTATCTGCAGAAAGGACATTCATGAGAAAAGCTCTGCTTGCTGTAAGTTTCGGCACCAGCGTGCCGGGAGCGGACGCTGCCATAATCAGTGTCGAGAACGCCCTGAAGGAAGCATGTCCTGACAGAGATCTGTTCCGCGCCTATACCAGCAGGATCATATGCCGCAAACTGCGGGACGAGGGACGTCCCATCCCGACGCCTGAGGAGGCTCTGGAGCAGATTGCCGCGGAAGGATACACGGACGTCATCGTCCAGCCCACACACCTGACCCCGGGAAAGGAATACGAAAAGCTGTGCAGCATCGCCACCGGCTTTGAGGACAGGTTCGTGAGTCTGCGCGTCGCTTCTCCGCTGATCAGCTCGCCTGAGGATCTGAAGGACGCGGCTGAAGCCGTGCTGGCGCATTTCCCGCCGCAGGACGGCAGAGCCCTGGTGCTGATGGGACACGGCACCGGACATATCGCGAACATGATCTATCCAGCGCTGCAGACGGCGTTCCGTCTTGCCGGCGCGGAAGAGGTATATGTGGGCACTGTGGAAGGATGGCCGGGGATAGACGACGTAGTCAGGCAGCTCAAGAAGAGCGGATGCAGGGAGATAGACCTTGCTCCCTTCATGCTGGTCGCCGGAGACCACGCTGTCAACGACATGGCCGGAGACGATCCTGACAGCTGGAAGAGCATCCTGTCAGGCGAGGGCTTTACGGTCCGCTGCGTCCTGGAGGGTATCGGAAGCTGGGATGAGATCCACTCGATATACTCAGGACACCTGCTTGAGGTCTGATCTGTTGACTAAAAATACCGCCGATGTTATTCTTTGTATTGTGTTTCAGAAGGAGCACGGCAGGACAGAAGTCCGCGATCACGGCATTATTTAAGTTAATATCATAAATGTGTGCACAGAAGGCATGCCATCATCCAGAAGGATGGCACGTCTTCTTTTTTTTGCGGTGTGTCGATAAATGGTGTCCTGAAAGACATCGTCGAAGAATAGAAAGGAAGTTATTAGAAAAGGAGGAATAGTTATGCATATGGCTGATGCTTTGTTGGCGCCTGCAGTTGCGGCAACAATGTACGTGGCATCCGGCACTGCTGCCGGAATCTCCATCCACAAACTCAGAAAAGAGGAGAAACTAGGTCAGGAAGATACGTCAAAGAGGCTTCCGACCATGGCTGTCGCTGCGGCGCTGGTCTTCGCAGGACAGATGATCAACTACACCATTCCTGGAACAGGATCATCCGGACATCTCTGCGGAGGCATGATGCTGTCGGCGATACTGGGCCCGTACGCAGGTTTCCTGTCGATGATATCGGTCCTGGTGATACAGTGTCTTTTCTTTGCCGACGGAGGGCTGATGGCCTTAGGGGCTAATATCTGGAACATGGCGTTCTACGGCTGCTTCGTCGGATATTTCCTGATCTACAGGCCGATAATGAAGAGCAGCCTGTTTGCATCCAAGGGGAAAGACGCAGCTAACAGGATCAAACTTGTCCTTGCATCCATCCTCGGATGCGTTGTAACGCTGCAGCTTGGTGCCGGATCGGTCGCTGTTGAGACCACTCTTTCCGGTATCACCGAACTGCCTTTCGGAACTTTCCTCGGACTCATGCTCCCGATCCACCTCGCGATCGGACTTGTGGAAGGACTGATCACATCTGCAGTTCTGCTGTTCATGTACGAGGCGAGACCTGAGCTGCTCCGCGAAGTGAATACAGACGGCGCATCCTCAGGCAAGCTCTCACTGAAGACTACTATCGCAGTCCTTGCCGTGATCGCGGTGATCGTCGGAGGCGGTCTGTCGCTCTATGCCAGCTCCAATCCGGACGGTCTGGAATGGGCGCTCTTCGGAAACGCAGAGGAAGGCTATGCCGAGAACATGGGACTGGATGAGGAAGACTTCGGCGTATCCAGCAGTATCTCGGAAAAAGCCGGCGAGATCCAGGAGAGCACATCGTTCCTTCCTGACTATGCCTTCGCAAATGACGAGGAGAACCCTCTCGGAACAACGGTCTCCGGCATAATCGGCTCACTGATCGTTGCCTGCCTTGCAACAGTCATATGTTTCGTCGGAGGATTCTTCCGCAGAAAAAACACTGAGAAAGCGGCGTAAAAAAGGCTATAATATATGGCATGCGGCAGCACTGCTGCCGCATGATTTTCTTGAAAGGAGGGATGATGTATGGATAATGCCGAGAGAGCACTGCTTGATCTGCGCGCAATGGATGAACTTGCGTCAATGGATTCGCCTTATCACAGGCTGAGCCCTTTGTCAAAACTCGTCATGACCATTGTCTATATCCTTATAACGACTTCCTTTCATAAATATGACCTTACAGGCCTTTTGTTCATGGTGATCTTTCCTCTGCTCGGATATCAGTTTGCCATGATACCCGTGAGTACATGTTTCTCAAAACTCAGAGGAGTGTTGCCGCTGGTCGCTGCCGTAGGATTGCTGAATCCCCTGTTTGACAGAGCGCCGGTGTTCCGGATCGGCAGAATCACTGTCACTTCGGGAATGGTCTCCATGATCACGCTTATGCTTAAGGGAGTGTTCTGCCTTATGGCTTCATTCCTGCTGATGGCAACTACACAGATAGACGATCTGTGCAGGGCGCTGCGCAGGATACACTGCCCTAAAGTGATCACATCACTGATACTGCTGACATTCCGGTACACGTCTGTTCTGCTGGATGAAGTATCTGACATGACTCAGGCATACAGCCTGAGAGCGCCGGGCCAGAAGGGCATACATATATCAGCATGGGGGACTTTCCTGGGTCAGCTTCTTCTTCGGACCATGGACCGCGCTGATGCTCTTTATGAAGCAATGATGCTCAGGGGCTTCAGCGGCGAGTTCCATTACGCTGCCGGTAAGAGAAGCAGCAGATATTCATGGGCAGTCACTCTGGCCGTGTGTTTAGCTGCGGTAACAGCCAGATACATCAATATTCCGGCATTTCTGACATCCTTATTTATCTGAGGTCACTACATGTTAATCTTTGAAAATGTCTGTTTCTCATATCCCGGCGGCAGCCCTGTGCTGGAAGAGGTCACATTCGCCGTGCGCAACGCTGAGAAGGTCGGCCTCATAGGTGCGAACGGCGCCGGCAAAAGCACCCTTCTTAAATGCGTGCCAGGTCTTCTGACGGCATCCGGAAAGATAACGGTCAGCGGGATCGAGGTCTGCAGGGAGAAACTCGCCGATGTCAGAAGGAAGGTCGGCTATGTTCTTCAGGACCCGGACAACCAGATGTTCATGCCGAAAGTCATAGATGATATGATCTTCGGACCGGTGAATTACGGCCTCTCAAGAGAAGAAGCTGAAGCGCAGGCCGATAAAGTGCTTGAAGATCTGGGGATATCAAGGCTCCGGGACAGATATAATCATCGCATATCCGGGGGAGAAAAGAGGATGGCAGCGATAGCGACCGTCCTTGCCATGGAACCGGATGTCATGCTTATGGATGAGCCATCCTCATCGCTGGACCCCAAAAACCGCAGAGCCCTGATCAATACGATAAAAAAACTTGACAAGACGATGCTCATCGCGTCACATGACCTTGATATGATCCTGGATACATGCTCCAGAGTCGTGCTCCTGGACGGAGGGAGAGTCATCGCTGACGGCGAATGCGGGGAGATACTGCGTAACAGGGAAATGCTGGAAGCACACAGTCTGGAACTGCCTCTTTCTCTTTCATGAATACTAAAGCGGTACGGATCGCTGCCGCTGTAATTAAAAGCTCATCGGCTGTTCTGCCTTTGAGTTTTTTTGTTTTTAAATGTTACAAGATGATAGAATAAAACAAAGCCTTATTCATCTGCTGAGAGTTCATAAAGGAGACAAAGATGGGCGACTATCCCGTATCAGTAAGAGATATACGCATATCCGATCCGTGCATCATGCCGGATCCAGTTTCTCACAAATACTACATCTACAGCCGTTTCAATGCCGAGATATTTGCTCCGGGCGAAGCCCCGACCGGAGGAGGGAAGATCTACGCTATCTGCAGCGAAGACCTGATCAACTGGTCGCGCCCGTTCAAGGTCTTTGATGCGGACGAGACCGGATTCTGGGGCAAACTGGACTACTGGGCTCCGGAAGGGCATGTATACAACGGAAAATACTACATCATTTCTTCTTTCAGGGCACCCGGAACATACCGCAGGTGCCAGTGTCTGGTGTCCGACACTCCGGACGGCCCGTTCCGTCCCATCGAGCCGGATCCGGTAACTCCGGAAGGCTGGCAGTGCCTTGACGGCAGCCTGTACGTTGACAGGAAAGGACAGCCCTGGATGGTGTTCTGCCATGAGTGGACTCAGGTGCAGGACGGACAGATATGCATCATCCCGCTGTCGGAGGATCTCGGACATGCGGTAGGCGAAGCCCAGGTCCTGTTCCATGCTTCCGATGCTCCGTGGCGCGAAGACCGCCTGGGATACATGCCTGAGGAGGGCATGACCTGGATATCCGGATTCATTACTGACGGATGCTTTGCGCACAGGCTTGATGACGGAACGCTTATCATGCTCTGGAGCAATTTCTGCCGTCACGGTTACGCCGTAGGATACGCGCGCAGCATGTCGGGTGAGATCCAGGGACCCTGGGTACAGGAACCGATACCGCTTTATGTCATGGACGGCGGACATGCCATGATATTCCGAACCTTCGAGGGAAAGAAGATGATGACTTTCCATGCGCCGAATCATCCGCATGACCGCAAGCGTATGCTGCTGTTCGATCTTGAGGAGCGCGGAAACAAACTGTACCTCATGAACGAGTGCACCGGGAACTGGTATAACATCGATAAAGCCCGTGAGCCTGCCGGGTACTATACGTCGGATCTCACAGTGCCGCCGGTGATAGGAAGCAAATAATATCAGATACTGCAGAACGGGAGATCAGGTGACAGAATGGACAGAAACGGTGTGGATCCCAACGGAAAAAGATCCGACCTCGACCGGGTCGCTGCTGAATTTGACAGAAGGTACAGGATCAAAAAGAGCGTGAACGCGGTCTTCAACCTGCTTATAGCGGTCTGCGGGATGTTCGTGTTCCTGTACACCATAATCGTCCAGAAGCGCAGTCTGCTGAACAGGCTGAAATACATGACCTTCTGCAGCACGCTGTTCACTTCGGCTGCTTCCCTTTTTACGTTTGTCGTATGTATCCTCGAAGCCAGAAGACGGACCGAGGTGACAAAGAAGGCAGTGTATTTTCTCAGACTGTCGGCAGCTCTTACGGAAAGCATCGTGCTGGCGGTTGTGCTCTTCGGACTTACGCCGCTGGTGCCGGATAACCCGGATATCAGGACGATGGTAGGGATCATGACGCACCTTGTCATTCCTCCAATGACGGTGGTGAGCTTCATCTTCAATGAAGCCCCGATAGGGAGGCTCAAACCGCTTGAGCCGTTCCTGGGAACGTGGTACATAACCACATATGCCGCCGTAATGACATTTCTGTTCGGAAGCGGGATCGTTCCGTCGGAACTTGCGCCTTATTCGTTCCTTGACTTCAAGCATCACTCATTCTTTTATCCGGTGATGTGTCTTGCCGGGATCTATCTCGTCGGGTATCTGGTAGCGCTTGCGCTTTCAAAGCTCAACATGAAGTGTTCCTGGATCTGGTTCCACGGGATAGGAAGGATCGCAGCGGCAGAGAAAGACTCATAAAAACCGTCCGTGCCCGGACGTGGTATGACCGGAGGCGTGCATGTCATGCCTCCGGTTCTTTGATCGATGCACTGCCGCAGACTGTTTTTTCAACCTGCAACAGCAGTTTGCACAAATAAAGTTGATTGCATCGACCGATTATAGTAATATTAATTAATAAAACGGCTGTACCTGAATATCGATGGGAGATACAGGATCCGCCAGGGAAAGCATCCCGGTACCCGTTTTTTGAAGATAAAACCGGAATAATAGGGAGGACCGTATCATGGGTCTGTTTGACAAACTGTTCAAAAAAGAAGAAACGCCGAAGGTAGTTACCGAAAAGGGAGCGCTTTATGCTCCTATCACAGGCAGGTACATCCCGCTGGAAGAGATCCCGGATGCGGTGTTCTCCCAGGGCATCCTGGGACCCGGATGCGGAATAGAGCCGCAAGACGGTGTCGCAGCAGCGCCTGCAGACGGGACCGTAACGCAGGTCACCGATACCAAACATGCGGTCGGCATCACGACAGACGACGGTGCGGAGATCCTGATCCATATAGGGATGGACACAGTCGAGATGGGCGGCGCCGGATTCACGATGAAGGTCAAGGAAGGGCAGAAGGTCACATGCGGCCAGCCTCTGCTCACATTTGACATAAGCAAGATAAAGGCTGCCGGACACCCGACCTGTACGGCATTTGTCCTTACGAATGCCGATGACTATCCGGATTTCGTGATCGAGACAGGAAAAGACTACAAGAGGACCGAGAAGATAGGCAAACTAAAATAACAGGTGCCTGAGACCTCATATGTGTTACGTGTGACAGTCGAAATGAGACATATGGAAAGCCGGCTGAGCCGGCTTTTCTTTTGAGTGGGGAAAGAAGGCAGAAAAGGACGGCATGTACGGCAGTTCCTGTCTCTCCGGTATTCCGTTGAGGGCATGACATCCAATATAATATAAGTAGAATATATCAAGCATTGATGCCCGTGCGCCGGGCGTACGGGAGAGACTGAAGGAAGGATAATCAGGTATGCAGAATTTCACATTTTATTCGCCGACTTATTTCATGTTCGGCAAGGAGACCGAGAATCGCGCAGGCGAGCTTGTAAAGCGCTTCGGAGGAAGCAGGGTACTGATCCACTACGGCGGCGGCAGCGCCGTCAGGTCCGGCCTTCTGGACAGGGTCAAGAAGTCACTGGAAGCAGAGGGGATCGGTTATGTTGAGCTCGGCGGAGTCAAGCCCAATCCCAGAAGCGGACTTGTATATGAGGGGATAGAGCTCTGCAGAAAAGAAAACATTGATTTCATCCTCGCTGTCGGCGGCGGAAGCACCATCGACTCCTCCAAGGCTATTGCCGCTGGAACCGTTTATGACGGAGATTTCTGGGATTTCTACAGCGGCAAAAGAGTAGAAAAGGCGCTCCCTGTCGGAACGATCCTCACCATAGCAGCTGCCGGAAGTGAAGGAAGCCCCGACTCGGTCATCACAAACGAGAACGGGATGTTCAAGAGGGGTGCGAGCGGCGATGCGCTGAGACCGAGGTTCAGCATCCTCAACCCGGCGCTGACCCAGACACTGCCTCCCTATCAGACAGCGGCAGGAATAACCGATATCCTGGCACATCTCCATGAGAGATACCTCACGAATACAAAGGATGTAGAGGTCACGGACAGGCTGATCGAAGGACTCATGCTCACAATGATACATGAGGGACCCAGGGTGATCGCGGATCCGGACAACTACGAGGCCAGGGCGAACATTATGTGGGCGGGGATGATGGCACATAACAATTCCTGCGGCGTCGGACGTACTCAGGACTGGAACAGCCACAATATAGAGCATGAGCTGTCGGCGCTGTATGACTGCGCGCACGGAGCGGGACTTGCCGTAACGATGCCCGCGGTATTCAAGTATGTGTATAAGCACGACGTAATGAGATTTGCCAAGCTGGCGGTAAGAGTGTGGGGGTGCCAGATGGATTTCGATGATCCCGAATCCACTGCTCTCGTCGGAATTGCAGCTCTCGAGACCTTCCTGAGATCCATCGGCATGCCTCTCAGATTCGGTGAGATCGGAGCAAAAGAGGAGGACATCCCGAAACTGGTCCAGGCGCTCTGCTACGGCGACGGAAGAAAAGGAAGCATCTCCGGATTCGTCAAGCTGAATGAAGAAGACTGCACCAACATCTACAGGATGATGCTCTGACATATAGGACTGATATCCCCCGGCGATCCGGATCTTCGGGGGATATAGTTTATTATAGAAACGCTGAAAAAATACTTAGCCTGCTTCTGGCTTTGCTGTTCTGCCTGACGATGTCTGCAGGCTGCGCGGGAAGGAAAAAGGAACAGACGCTGGGAGGAGATTCCGGTTTCTGACCTTCCGTGCAGGGCGCAGGATGACCGGAACAGATCTATCATCAACAGGAGGCTGTCATGGCATACTTACTGTCTTACATGAAAAAAGGTGAGGGGATATATCCTCCGGATCTCTATCCGCAGCAGAAAGCCCAGCCGGGCTATCTGTGCGACCTGGATCATTCCATGCATCTCGCGGTCAGCGACGATGGAAGGCATTTCACTCCGCTGAAGAACAACACGGGGATCCTTTTCCCGGAATGCGACCTCACAGACGGAGTGATAAAGGGGACCACCAAAACGCTGATCGATCCGTTCCTGCTCAGAGGCTCGGACGGGTTCTATGTGCTCGGCGTCAGAAGGAACCAGAACGCGCCTGATCCGCTCAGCACCGGCTGCGCTGCGGTCTACTGCTCGCCTGATCTTGTCGAATACAGTTTCCTGGGATTCCTGAAGCTGTCGGATGAGGAGATCAGAAGGCCCAGGGCATCGTACGACAGCGCTTCCGGCACATACTGTGTGGAATGGGAGACAGAGGGCGGACAGACTTTCAGGGCTGAATCCGGAAAACTGAAGGAAGTGTTCCGCACACAGGAAGCGGAGAGGACCATAGCTTCCGCAGAAGCCTTTGATGTGTCCGGCGCGATACCGGGAAGCGTGATCGAGATCACGGACGAGGAATGCAGCAGGCTCAAGGCCTGGTTCCTTCCTCCGGAAAACACCGCAGTCAGGGTCGACGATCTGGATTATCTGCCGGATTTTGATGACCTTCCTGCCGCTGAATGTCTCTACAGCGACGGTTCGGTGCACTACAAACCGGTGGACTGGAACATCGATGATTACAGCGCTATAGATCCCGGAGTGCCCGGGACATACACGGTAAGGGGAAGGATCAGGATGCGCCACTGGCCGTTCCCGATCGAGCTTTCTCCCGGACCGGGCGGATCTCAGGGCGTCCCCGGACTCGAAGGATCTGTATCAGGGCATATGAGCGATCCCTGCGTCATAGAGTATAAGGGAAGATATTATCTTTCCAGCTCCGGCGGAAACGACATAATCATAAGAGCCGCGGACAGGCTGGAAGATGTCTTCTCAGCTCCCGCTAAGATCGTCTACACGGTCAGGGGAGAGAGCGGAGGCAGAGTCGGCACCTGGGCTGCTGAGATACACATAATAAATGACGTGCCCTATATCTTTACGGGGATATGTCCCGGCGAATGGACTACTGTGCAGGCAGCTGTTCTGAGATGCAGCGGGGACATAGAGGATCCCGGCGCATGGGAAGCTCCTGTATTGTGCGTCAAGCCGAACGGCCGGATCCTGACAGAGGGCGGCATAAGCCTCGACATGACCGAGTTCGAGGTCAACGGAGTCTACTATGTCATGTGGTCCGACAGAAAGATACACGACATAGAAGGGACGCTCTACCCGGCTCCCGCAGACGTATATATAGCGATAATAGATCCGGACAGGCCCTGGCAGCTCATAAGCGAGCCGCAGTGCGTGCTTCGCCCGATCTACGGCTGGGACCGCTGCCAGACTGAGGTGGAAGAGGGTCCGTATCTTCTGAGAAGAGGCGATGATCTCTTCGTATGCGTATCCGGATCATCGACAGGTATGGCCGACCTTTATACGCTCGGCTTCCTCAGGGCAAAGGCAGGGGACGACCTTATGGATCCTTCCGTATGGAAATGGTATCCGTGGCCGTTCATGACCAAGGAGTCGGTGCCGGGCATGTACGGACCGGGACACAACAGCTTTATCAGGGATCCTGAGACCGGAGATGACCTGATAGTGTTCCATGCAGTGCCGCATAAGGACGGGGTGCCGCAGGGACGGCATGTGGCAGTCAGAAGAGTGCACTGGAACATCAACGGACTTCCGGATCTCGAGATGACTGAAGAGCGCGATCTCAGGGACGAGTTCAGAGACGTTGAATGCAAAGTGGTCATCAGCTGAGAAGCGGCTGCGCATATTGATATGAGATACCGGATCAGATCCGGAATAAGCTGAAAAAGGAGTACCCGCTATGAAACAGGAGATCTCCAGATTCGTCAGGGGCGATATGCTGCTTATCTTCGAGAAAGATGAGAAGGGCATGGTGGGGTTCACGCTGATCCCGAAAGAGACTGAAGGCATGCTGAAGGAGAAGGACTGCGGCGCAGCCCCGCTGGTCGAGCTATATGTGCGCGGAGATGTGCTTCCTGCAGACTATGCCGCAGGAAACACGATGTGCGGATCAGCCTCGACCTTCTCGCTGGTGTTTGAACGCCAGTATACTGACGGCGACAGCATAGTCACATGCTTCCGTGACAGCACCGGTTCAAGGGAGGTCACGCATACGCTCGTGTTCTCTGAAGAACTCAGGGCAGTGGAATGCTACAGCGAGATAAAGAACGCGGGAGACCGCGGATTCACACTGGAGATGATATCCAGCGGCAATATCGGAGGGCTCACTCCGTATGACGCAGGTGAGGCTCCGGATACCATGGAGATAACCACGGCGACTTCCAACTGGAGCGTAGAAGGCGCGATGGTTACCGAGACCGTAGAGCAACTCAGTCTGGAGACGAGCTGGGCGATCCAGGGATACAGGGTCATGAAGATCGGTCAGAGAGGCTCGCTTCCCATAAGGAACCATTTCCCGTTCATGGCAGTGCATGACAAGGTCAGGAACGTCACGTGGGCGGTGCAGCTGGAAGCTCCGGCTTCATGGCAGATCGAAGCCCGCAGGAAGGACTACGGCCTGGCAATGACCGGCGGCATCGCTGATTTTGATTTCGGCCACTGGGCCAAGGATCTGGAGCCCGGCGAGTCCTTCCGGACTCATTCCATGTACATCACTGCCGTGACCGGAGACGCGGAGAAGGCGTCGCAGCGGCTGCTGGATATCCACGAAAGGAACAGGCCGAATCATCTTACGCTTCCGCCGGTGATGTTCAACGAGTACTGCACAACCTGGGGAGAGCCCAGCTACGGGAACCTCAGCGGCATAGTCAGCGCGCTTAAGGGCAAGGGAATGGAATACCTTGTGATAGGCGCGGGATGGTACA
>JAEEGL012031141.1_pt1 | contig 24585 bp, 7 predicted proteins | sample 9134231 | NCBI WGS metagenome assembly JAEEGL01 (sample SAMN16246548, study PRJNA631951) | gut metagenome | biome: gut microbiome; feature: rumen; material: fiber-attached | host: Bos | place: Iran: Karaj | collected 2018-10
ACCACTAGTTTTGGAAACAAAAATATATTCCCGAGTGCTGACGGCAGTTACACTATTTGACTTTCGATTTGAAATAGTTGGGATTACATAAACGTCACAAATATCCAAATCACCGAAATCAATAGTGAATGTGGTTGTGTTTACGGTTTTTGCATACTTATTGTTAATGTAAACATCATACAAGGTTTTATCTAAAATATCATCATCATAATATTGTGGTTTAGATAAAGATGAATTAATCTGTAGAGTGGCAAATTCTTTATCTTCATTTAATTTAGTAAGAGTCAAATTAGAAAATACAACAGAATTTCCAAAATAATAATTGTTTGAAACATTTAAGATTGTTCCATCAACTCGAACTTCTAAAACATCACCAGCTCTCGTATGATTAATAAATGAATTATTAACAATTATTATATCTGGAGAACCATATGCTGCAACATCAAAAGCACAAATTGCAGTACCTCGAGCAGCTGCATTAGCAATGAAAGTGGTATCACGAACTTCAATCGAACCCGCATCCATTAATGAAATTGCTCCACCACGCCCATAACCATCAGATAAAGAATCTGGATACCAACAGTTGTTACTATTGTCCTTAAATAAACAATGTTCAATATAGATATGAGGATCAGTTTGATAAGAACATGCACCTATTGCACCACCTCCATTATCAGTAGTACAATTATTGCCTATAAAAACCGAATTATAAATTTGCAAGTAAGCATAAGTATATAATGCTCCACCATTCCAGCCAGCAACATTATCTGTGAAATTAGAATCATAGATAGTAGTATTCCCTCCTGCATGAGTGTGTATTGCTCCTGCCCACCAAAAAGACCTATTTTTGAAAAATGTAGTATTATAAACCGTTAATTTACCACAGTTATTAATACAACCAGGTTCCGTAGATGCATAATTATTTTCAAAATAACAATTACGAACAACCATGTCCGTGGATTTCACACTATTTGGATCATAGACACTGACTGCACCATAAGCACTAGTACAATTTATAAAACTACAATTATCTAAAGTAGCAGAACCTTTTTTAAGATAAACTATTGTTGCATGCCCATATTGTGAAACTATATCTTGAAAAACACAATTTTTAATAACATTGTTCCTTGTTCCACCCATCTGTATAAATATACCATTCCTACTTCCACTAGATGCTCCTTGAGCAGAGTACACTACCCAAATATGCTTGAAAGTGACATTTTCAATATTTAATGAAGCATGCCTTAAATTATCTTCAATTAAAAATGCTACAAAACGTATGTCTCTAACACTTTGTGACGCATCACCAATATAAGAACCATCACTTCCAATAATTTTCACATTATTTTTAACTTTAATTTGATAAATAGGATCGTGAGGGTCAGATGGGTAGAAATTAGTATTTTCATTTAATTTTAAAGTATAATCTTTATCAGTTTGAGCACAATAATACTGTAACTCCTCCCAATTATTTACCACAATAATATCATCTGAATTATCAGATATAATCTCTTCTGTTTCATGCTCATTTAAATTGTCATAGATATTTTCTTGTGAAATTATCTCATTGGAATCATCCAAACTATTGAGAGAAATTTCGTTTTCAATTGTTGAATCTTGTGTAAATGTATCGTTTAACTCATCTGTTGCAGATACTGCACCAATTGCTACAATCAGCACTAAAATTAACACGAAAAAACAAGTTTTTTTAAAATTCATAAATACCAAATCCCTTAAAAAAATAGAAAAAAATAGAGAAAAAATAAATGTTATTTTCTCTATTTAAGTGTTATTTTTACTTTTTTGCTACTTGCTTTATATGCTTTGTTACCTTTGAATTTGATAACTGCACTGTATTTGCCTTTTTTGGTCAATTTTTTGATTTTGAAAGTAGCTTTACCTTTAGCATTGGTTTTAGCTTTAAAAGTTTTCTTACCAATTTTAATGGAAACTTGCACTTTTTTAACAGGTGTTTTACCAGATTTTAAAGTAATGGTGTATTTTTTAACTTTACTTTTAGCTTTGAATGATTTTTTAGATGCCTTAATGCTTGTTTTCATTTGGGTTGCGGTTGCTTTTGTAGCATCTGTTGAAGAGGCATTATTAGTTTTTATATTAACAATACCATTTTCAAGAGGAACCACATATTTTACACCATCAATAACAACAGTAATATTATTACTTTCAGTTTTCTTGTCATTTGGCAGGACTGTGAATTTTTCAGTATCATTGATTGACTCAATGTAATTATTATCACCTAGGTATTTTGCTTTTACTGTGTAATTGTCTTGTGTTAAATTACTAAGTGTAAATTTAGCTTTACCGTTAGTCAATTCCTCGAAAAGTTTAATGTTGTTTATTTCAAGTAAAATTAAACCGATCGCATCACTTGGCAAGTTAACAGAAATAATCACATTATCATTAACTGTAATATTTTCAATAGGTTCTACAATAACATTCATTGAAAGTGTTGTTTTGACAATAGTGATTGTAGCAGTTTTAGTTGCATTGTTATGATTGTCATCAACATTTGTTGTTACAGCTAAAGTGTATTTACCCACATTTAGTTTTGGTAGTGTTATATTGTCTCCAGATACTGTGACTGCAATTTCATTGTTGTTTTCATCAGTTAATTTTGCAATAACATCACCAGTAGAGTTTTCAGTTACTGCACTGATAATTGCATCTTCTGCATAAATAAATTCTTTATCTGAAATATCTAAACTAGAATCTGCTTTGTTAATGGTTAAATTAATTGTTTTTGAAACCCATTCATAATTAGACCCAACAACAGTTTTTACTTCTAAAGTATATTCACCAGCAGGCAAAACATCTAAAGCAATAATACCAGATTCGCTGAAAGCAGTAGCTACTTCTTCATCATCTTTATTATAGACAACAACAGTTACACCATTTGCATTAGTTACATTAAATGGAATAGTTATGACATCACCATAGGTAAATGCTGCATTTTCAATTTCAAGAACTGAATCTGCTTTGTTAACTGTTACACTAGTTGGTTTATCCAAAGCTACATATTTGTCATTACCACTATAGGATACAGTTACATTGTATGTTGTTGCATTTAAGTTTGAAAAGTTTACAGTCATTGTTTGGTTTGCAGACAATTCTTTAGTATCATTACCAAATTTGACGATGACTGTACCGGTTACATCATCAGGTAATGTGATAGATATTGTTGCATTTTCACCAACTTTAACATCACCAGCTACAACATCAAAAGTATAATCACTAACTTTAGATACAGTCAAAGTAGTAGTGTTGAAACCAAACAAGTTATTTTCAGCTAAATTAATTTCAACCTCATAAGTACCTTCTTTTAAAGTATCTGGAACAGTATAAACAAGTGAGTCTTTATCAATAATTTCGACTCTATCAGATTTATTGTAACTTCCATTGGAAACTGTTACAGTAACATTAGCAGTAATTGGTTGAGTGAAATTGAATGTGATATTTTGATCTTCACCATAGTAAATACTTACAGGATTTGTGGTAATGTTTACAGTAGTGAAATCTAATTCAATTTCTTCATTATGTAATGTAGCAGTTACTTTATGAGTTGAATTGGAACTAGTATAAATAGCTCTGAAATTACCATTAACTAAAGTAGCAGTTTGGTTAATATCACCAGTAGTAGATACTAAATTAACTGTCATAGGTTGGAAGTTTTCCATACCGTCCTGATCTTCAGTACCATTCCAAGTTAACTTACCAATAATCTCATATTGATTGTTACCTAAATACTGTTCAGATACTGAAAATATGGCATATCTATTAACTGGAAAAGACCACTCTCTATCATATGTCCCATCCGGATTTATAACAGTTGAAGGTGAAGCCATATAATTTTGGCCAAACCAAATATTATTAATAATAATAGTACATGGGAGATTAATAGTACCAAATCCACCTGCACCAACATTAAAAATACAATACTCAAAAGTATGAATAGAATTTTGAACAATGTGATCCTTAAATAACTTTTTTGAAGTTAATTCTTTATCAAAATAACAATTAATCCATTTAGAATTATATGCTGATCCCGTAACTCCTGCATTTTTATCTAATCCTATGAAAGAACAATTATAAAATACACCTAAATTTGCAGTACCATAAAACGGATAATAATACATATTATTCTTTGGGAAATTATCAACAGTGTATCCTGAGAAATCAAATTTTAAATTTGAAAAGGTGAAATTAGAAGAAGTTTCTGTTAAACCAAAAGCTTGAGGAATATCTTTAGCTTTTTTATTATACATATTTTTAATTACAACATCCCCCAACCCATTAATATTTAAATTACTTGTATTAAATTTCAAATATGAACCTAAATAATAAGTTCCATTAAATATATTTACAGTAACTTTTTTTTGACCATTAACATCATTACATGCTAATTCTAATGTTGAAAAAGGATTTTCATATGACCCATTACCTCCTTCAGTAACATTATTATGACCAACATAAATTACCTTTTCACTAGAACCTGTATCTTCCCCATCACTCAATGCAGGCTCTTCGCTCACACCAAGTGGCTCTTCGTCTATCTCATCTGAAACATCAACTGCTTCAGTGACCTCTTCATCAATAGCATCATCTGCCGCAACAACATCATCAGCCTCAGCCGCACTTGCAGCGCCGATACAGCAAATCAACACTAAAAATAAAGCGCATATTAAATATTTATTAAATTTCATGTTAACGTTTCCATGTTTTTTTATTAAATGAATACAGTTTCAAAATATACATTATGCCAATCTATCCGATTTTGGAAATGACGTGAAATGTTAAATTAACTTCAAAAATCAGTTTTAAGCCAGTAATATTTCAAATAGCTATTTATTGTTTTTTGGTTTTAATGTTGCTGGCTTTTATTTTATTTTTTTAAAAAAATAGCTTTTAATTATTGTTTATTGTTTTTAGAAATATTTATATTATTTATACACCATATAGTATAGTGAATAAAGTTCAATTGTATATTAATTAAAGTAATTTAAATTAGTGTTACTTTAAATGAGATACTCACAACTTTATTTGGATGAATATGGTTTTACAAAAAAAGCTCAGATTATGCCCCGATATCTGATATATTGGCATAATGTATCCTACCCCAAACATCCCAATCTGGTGAAATGTTAACACTGATTTTCACTCAACCGGCATTGACATGACCTTCACCCCACCGGCAACAATGCTACTTTCATAACTGCGGTAAAGCGAAATGTTGTTCATCGCCTGCATATACCTTGCCTTAAGCTTTTCGGGATTGTCCTTGAAGTATGCATCCCGTGTCTTTGACCTTGACCTTCCCTGCAGCAAATCAACAAGGTCCATGTCAAGATTATCCGCTCCTGAGCCCTGGTTGAGCTGGGTTGCATGGAACTTCCTTATCATATGCGGACGGAACTTTGAAAAGCCCCCGACCTCCCCTAATCCGAGCATGTCATTGATTGTCTTGAGCTTATGGTTCAGATGGTTCAGGCTGTATTTCAAAAGGCTTCCTTCCAAATCAAAGTCACCTTTTTTAAGCTTCACTTTTGCAATCGCCTGGACGCACTCGGGATTGAGGAAAGTATAGTATGGAGTGTCCGTCTTTGACCGGGTAAGCTTACAAGTACACACCACATTGTCCTTGCGGGAAAGGTACTTCACGGCATCTGGAAAATTGTCCTTTCCGTGATATGCCATTGTCCCTTCAAAAAGTGTCCTGTTTGTCATGGACTTGGCATCCCTTCTGGTGGAGCCTGATGACACCATCACAAGTATCCACAGCTTCAGCTCATCATCTGCAATCTCCAATGCTGATTTAAGCTCTTCCTTTGTTAGAAGCTCATCAAATGCAATCGCATCGTTTTTCCTGATTGCCTTTCTGTTCAAAGGCGGGATGAAAGGTATGCGAACACGATTGTAGTGATAGAACGTCTTGATCTTGCTTATGGAATTTGAAATGGTGTTGCCGGTATAGTTTTCAATCAGGAAATTCCTAAAATCCATGATGCGGTCATAAATCCTCAGCCTGTTTTCGGGAACATTATTTTCCTGCTCGCGTATCGCCTCATCGAGAAGCTCGCACAGGCTCAGGTCATGATAGTTCCGGTAGTTATTAAAAACCGTATTGTATGACCTGACTGAATTTACACTGTGCCCGGACTTGATGTGAAAACTCTCAATTAACTCCAAATCATTTTTAAAAAGCATCTTAAAAACCTCCTCGTCAGCCAAATTATAAAATCAACAGCCAAACGATGAAAAGTCTTAAAAAGATATTGTTAAAAAAAAGCATATAAAGTTAATGTGAGTAAATGGAAACCATGAAAAAAAATAATAGGGATTTTATATGAATCCCTATCTTAAAACTATTTTGACTTTTTTAGAGGTGGCCTTATAGTGGGCGTTTCCCTTGAAGGTGATTTTAGCAGTGTATTTTCCTTTCTTTTTCAGTTTTATTTTGAAAGTGGCCTTGCCTTTATTGTTTGTTTTGACCTTGAATGTTTTCTTGCCAATCTTAATGATCAATTTAACTTTTTTGATTGGAGTTTTACCTGACTTCAAGGTTACAGTGTACTTTTTGGTTTTCAAGGATTTCTTGAAGGTTTTATTTTTGGCAGTGATTTTGGAAGCCTTCTTGACAACCGGCTTTTTGACGCTTACACTCTTGGTGATTGTAAATCCATCGTACTTATCATCACCTGAATAGGTTATGACTGCATTGTAGTTGCCGTCAGGCAATGTAACTGTAGCCTTACCATTGACCAAATCCTTGGTGTATGTCTTGCCGTTAGCCTGAACAGTAACTGTTCCTGTCGCATCGCTTGGAAGTGAAATGGTAACGTCATTTCCACTTGATGCAGGAACATTTACCTGAGGGGCCGCCTTGATTGTGAATGAAACAATTTTGATTGAAGCGTTGAACCTCAAATCACCTGAATAGACAACATTGACATTATAACTGCCAGCCTTTAAATCAGGAATTGATTTAGTCAACTTACCGTCAGTTACTGTTTCATTATAGTTTACACCATTTACTGTAAATGAAACATGACCAGTAGCCTGACTGTCCAATGTAACTGTCAATGTATTGTCATTGAATTCCGCTTCCATATTCACATCCCTTAAATCATCATGGGCTAATGTGAAGACCTTATTGTCCTCGCTTGTCACATATATTGTTCCGTCCATGCTCATGACAGGACTTCCTGTGATTTTAGATCCCAAATCGGATTTCCACAATACACTGCCTTTTGAATCGATTGCATAGAACAGATTATCACAGCCAAAGTATAAATTACTGTTCAAACCAATCAAAACACCAGAAGTAATGTTTAAACTGGAAACCATATACTCCCTACCATTTGAAATATCATGCTTGTAAAGATTTCCTTTATCATTGGTTGCATATAAGAACTCAGAATCCAAAAGCAATTGATTACCTGCACCACCAGTGACCTTAGTTTTCCACAATTGAGTGCCCTGAGGATTATATGCAACAATCGCATCACCTAAAACAGCATAAATACTATTATCCTCACCGACCACCGGCCGGACATTTTTAAAATCACCAGTTATAATGGAATTTGATCTTAATGTTTTAGCATCAATTATACGAAGCCTACCTTCACTTAAAACAACAATAACCTCATCATTCAATGTTGGTGAAACCAAAGGAGCGTATTTACCTAAATCAATTAATATTGGATTTCCTCCACCTTCCCATAATTTATACGGGATTTTAACAAGATTATAAGTACCTGTTCTTGTTTGATATTCACTGACAATGTAAATGTTAGCATTTGAGTCTATTACAGGAGCATGGACACTTGATCCCTGATACAGGTTAGCTGAACCATACTTTTCACCACTACTCTGGTTAATGAAATACAATGTATCACCAGACTTAGGGGCAATAACCACATCACGACCAATGCAAGTTCCTGAAAAACTGCTTTCACGAGTATCCGGAACAAAAACATAATTCAACACACCCTCTGGAGTGAAAGAATAAATATTATCCTTAGTTGCGATGTAAATGTTACCGTTACTGTCAATGGTCAAGTCCCCTGCAATTTCCCCATCAATTTGAACACTCCAAATGATTTCACCATTAGCTTGTGATTCATAGATGGATTGATGAGTGTTTTCTGTATCCGCGCCACTGTTTGCCCATTGAGGAGATTGATATTCACAAACCTTAAATTCAGTCGAATTGGAAACCGTGAAGTAATTATTGCCATTATAAGTTGCAACAATAGTATATTCTGCGATTTCCAAATCCTCCATGACATATTCAATATCGCCTGAAATTGGAATGGTGATTATGTTATCTGCAATTGTGAAAGTTCCTGTGGTTTTCGGCGGCACTTTAATTCTGATTATTGCATCCTGACCAATCTTGATATCACTTGAGGATATGGAGAATGTGAGATTAGTCTTAGCGATTGTGAATACTGTGGTTTGTGTTTTGTTGAAGTATGTATCATCACCAGTATAGAAAACTGTAATGTTTTTGTTTATTCCAGCATCCAGATTCGCTAAAGTAATTTTAGCCTGGCCGTTATTGACTTTTGATGTGTTTGATATGCCGTCAACAGTTACTGTGACATTTCCTGTTGCATTATCATTTAAGTAAACATTGATGATTGCTGGTTCGCCATAAGTGATATTGCCTACATTAATGTTCATCGCAGATTCGATATTGTCCACTTCAATGAATCGGTAATCGCTGCTTTTCAAGTATTTTTCATCACCGTTGTAGATTGCAGTTATCCTGTAATCTCCACGAGGGATGTTTTTGATTGTGTAGTTTGCTTTGGCATCAGTTAATGTCAAGGTTTCAAGTTTATTGTTAATGTAAAGTGAGATATTTCCTGTTGCATCACTATCTGTTGTAATTGTGATAGTTAGGTCTTTTCCAACTTCAATTTCACTTAAATTGATTTTAACACTTGAAACATATTTGTTTACATTTACATTGGCATTTTTCACTTGGGATAAGTACTTTCTATCACCAGAATAATTAATTTGGAGATCATATCTGTCTGCACCCAGATTAGTGAAGACAAATTCCATGTTCTGGCCAGTTATTTCTTTTGTTTGAGTGACATTTCCTAAAGTTACAGTTAAGTTTCCATTGGCATCCATTGGAACAGTAATTTGGACAATTACATCTTCACCGAACATAACATCCCCTGTTTGGATAGTGATGCTTGGATTTGATTTTAAAAACTCAAAGCTTAAAGCAGTGTTTATATTATAATAACTGGCAGTCAATACCGCATCATCAAAAGCCGTTAAAGTAAACATTACCTTTGAATTTAAAGGAGTGCTGTTGACGTTAGTTATTCCATTGCATGGATTTAATTTTAAATTGATTTTTGGCAAATTCAGATATTTTGTATTGTTCAAATAAAAATTAAACTCAACATTTGTAGTGTGACTGTTTTCTAATTTGTCGATATTGGAAATTCCCTTTAAAATTAGCCAGTTACTGATTCCACTAAATGGTTTTGTTTGGTAATTTTCTAATGTGTTTCCCCACCAGTTATAATCCAAAGCATAATTTGAACTGCCCTGAATAACATCACTGTTATTCAATATGATGGAGTCCCTAATGCAGACAAAACCATTACTCATGATAATTAAAGCATCATTATTGATGAAAACTGATCTGGAAACAGTTATTGAATCACCCTCAATAAGTTTATTAACACAATTATCTTCAAAAATACAGTTCTCAATAACCAAATTGGAATTAACCTCCTTAATGAAGAGATTATTGTTTAGGTTAGTGATTTTCATGTTTTTTAATGTGAGATTATGATTTGTGACAAATGAAGTTGAACCGGTTAATGTTGCATCGTTTTCGCCTTTTAAAGTCAAATCATAAGGGATGTTTAGATTTGCTTCGTCATATAAACCATCCAATAATATAATGTTTTTACAGTTGGCTGCCAGAGTTATGGCTTTTTGAATTGATTTGACTGGTGTGTTTCTGGTTAGGCCATTGTTATTGTCACTGCCCTTGTTTTGTGAGACAAAAATATACTCACGAGTACTTGTTATTGTAACTTCATTGGATTTACGATTAGAAATAGTCGGAACAACATAGACGTTACATATATCCAAATCACCAAAATCAACACTGAATTTAGTAGAATTAACCGTCTTCACATACACATCATTAACAAAAACATCATAACAGGTTTTCTCTAAAATATCAGAATCATAATAACCAGGATTGGATAACTTGGCTGTAATCTGCAATGTAGCCTGATCACTACCCTGACTTAAAGTTTTTAAAGTTAATTTGGAAAATTCGATGGAATTGCCCAAATAAATATTATCTGAAATATTCAAGATTGTACCGATTACACGGACATTTAAAACATCCCCTGCACGTGTATGATTGATGAAAGTATTGTTTACGATGATTACATCAGGTGAACCATAACTGCCTGCCTCAATAGCACAAATGGCAGTACCGATAGATGCAGAATTAGAAATAAATACTGTATTTCTAACTTCAAGAGAACCCTCGTCCATCAATGAGATTGCTCCGCCACGACCGGTTCCTTCAGTTGACAGCTCATCCAATGCCCAGCAGTTGTTATTATTGTCTTTAAATAAACATCCTTCAATGTAAATTCTTGGAACACCACTGTATTTACAAGCACCTATTGCTCCGCCACCGTTATTGGTAGTACAGTTATTACCTTCAAATGTGGTATTGTAAATATTTGCAATATTATACACATATAACGCTCCACCATTCCACCCTGCAACATTATCAGTGAAATTACAGTTATAAATGTTAGTGACACCAGCACCATAAGTTGTTATACCTCCTGCCCATGCAGCAGAGCGGTTTTTATAAAACTTCGTATTATAGATTGTTAAAGTGCCCCAGTTCATACCGCAGGTGGAATGCTCATATCCATAGTTATTTGCAAAATAACAGTTCTTCATTACCATCTCCTGACCCTGAGAAACCATAATAATAGCTTTTGGAACATTACAGTTTACAAAAGAACAATCTTCCAAAACAGCTTCACCTTTTTTAAGATGCACAATTGAACCGCCACCAACCAGAGTATCAATAGTATCAAAAGTACAACCCTTAATATATGTGGTGCCCCCACTATCTAACTGCATTACAATACTGTCAGGTTGTTTGAAAGTATGAATCCATTTAAAAGTAATGTTTTCCAAAGTTACATCAATATTTGATGATTCAGCAATGATTGGGATGTAGGTTATGTATCTGCTGTCGGTTTCATAATATACTCCTCCATCCGGAGTGCTGTCCCCAATATAGGATCCATTGCTTCCAATGATTTTTACATTATTGTTAATCTTAATCTGATAATTAGAGTCCTTAGGATTTGTAGGATAATAATTGGTATTCTCCTTTAATTTCAAAGTATAATGCTTATCCGTTAAAGAACAGTAATACTGCAATTCCTCCCAATTCTCAACAGTGATTTCCGATTCACTATCCTTTAACTGACTTTGATAATCCGAATCCTTTAAAATATCATCTAATCCTGTCCCATCAGACGCTTCTTGAGAAATTGTTAAATTAGTATTGTCTTCTGCTGATGCACAGGAAACACCAAATAGGAAAACCAATAATAATCCCAACATAACTAATTTCTTATTCATATTACCCCCGTCCAAAAAAAAGAGAAAAAATTTTTCTCTTTATTTTACTTTAATTGTCTTTTTAACACTGTCTTTCAGGTAAGTTACACTGTAAGTGTATTTTTTACCTTTTTTGAGTTTTTTAAGAATTGATTTTTTAACAGTGAATGTTGCAACACCTTTTTTGTTGGTTTTTGCAGTGATTTTTTTGCCATTGACTTTTAAGGTTAGTTTTTTGCCTTTCAGGTACTTGCCGTTGACCTTCTTAAGAGACACTTTAATTTTAAGTGATTTGGCTGACTTTTTAACATTAACATTCTTGGCTGTGACAATGCTTTTTACTGTCAATTTTTTGGTTATTTTAATATTGACAAATTCTACAGTAACTTTATAACTTTTAGGAGCTAAATTAATTTTAACTGAAGCATAACCATTCTTATCAGTTTTAACATTATATTTACTGCTTCCAATAGTTATTGTTACAGTTTTTCCAGATAATACTTTGGAATTTTGTGTTAAGCGAACTTTATAATAAGCATTGCTGGTGTAAAGTGTTGCCATATCAGAACCTGTTAATGTTGGAGTCGAAACAGAAGCTGTTTTACTAAAACCAGCATATTTAGCATCACCGCTATAAACAACAGTAACGCTGTGACTTCCTAAACTTAAATTAGGAAGATTAACTGTAGCTTTGCCATTGTTTAGATTAACATTATAACTTTTTCCGTCAACACTGATTTTTACATCACCTGTAGCGTCAATTGCCAGATTTAAAGATAGGACTGAATTTTTAGAATAATCCAAATTAACAACAAGATCAGACATTGCGAGTGATTTAGATGCATTGTTGAATCTTAAATCCCCAGAATAACTGACAATTAATGTTTTAATGTCTGAAATTGAAGAAGTGATAATGCATTTTCCATTACTTATAACACCAGAATATGTTTTTCCATTAACTGTCAGGTTTACTAAACCTGTTGCATCACCATCTAAAGTAACTGTAACCTGATTACCATTTACTTCCGCACCAATATCTGTATTTTTTAAATCCTCTTGAGTAATGGAATATAGTTTGTTATCTTCGGAAGTTGCGTAAATAACACCATTTTTATCCATTGCTAAATTGTCGAGATTTGTGTTTAAACTAGATTTAAATAGTATATTTCCATTAGATGATAATCTGTAAAAGATATTGTTTGATGCGAAGAATAAATCACTGTTATTGGTAATTAAGATGTCCGATGTGACCTTTAAGTTTGAAATCAATGCTTCCTTACCTGTTATTAAATCATATCGATATAATGCTCCTTTAGAGTTTGTATGATATAATCCATTATCAGAGTCTAAAACTAATTTATCACCTGCTCCGTCAGTTACTTTGGTTTTCCATAGCTGATTGCCGTTAATATCATATGCCACAATGGCATCGCCTAAAACAGCATAAATGATATTTTCACAAATTACCGGTGTAACTGAAGCATAGTTGCCTGTTAAGATAAATTTAGTTGATAATGTTTTAGTGTCTATTCCTCTGATTCTTCCTTCATTTAATACAATGATAATGTCATCACTTACAGTTGGTGAAGTTAAAGGTTTGTATTTGCCCAGATCAATTACAGTGATTTGTCCGCCATTTTCCCAGACTCGGTATGGTATTTTAACTAATGTATAACTTCCAGATGCGTATTGGTATTCACTGACAATGTATAAATTCACATTGGAATCCATTACTGGCGCGAATAGACTGGAAGCCTGATATATGTTAGCTGAACCGTATTTATATCCGGAAGTTTGGTTGATGAAGTATAATGTATCTCCGCTTCTTGGTGAGATGATTACATCACGGCTTACAATAATTCCTGAGAAATTACCATAATAATCACTGGACTCGAAAACCCAGTTCAAAGTACCGTCGTTTTTAAATGAATAGATGCCGTTGAGTGTGGAAACAATTATATTGCCTTCACTGTCAATTGCTAAATTATTTATTGTTGAATTTAGTATTGTTAAATAATTTATTTCACCATTGATGTCTGTAGGATATTTTATTTTTTCATCATCTCCTCTCCATTGTGGTGGCACATATTCTAAAACACTGAATTCAGTTGAATTGGAAACTGTGAAGTAATTATTGCCATTATAAAATGCAGTGATTTCATAATCTCCAATTTCTAAATCTGGAATTATATATGTAATGTCTCCTGACAATGGGATATTGATAATGTCATCACCAATTGTGAAAGTACCTGTGGTTTTAGCTGGAACTTTGATTTTGATGACTGCATCCTGACCAATCATGATATTACTGGAAGTGATAGTGAATACAAGATTAGCTTTTTTGATTGTGAAATTGGCAGTTTGTGTTTTGTTGAAGTATGTGTCATCACCAGTGTAGAATATTGAAACATTTTTTAAACCTGCATCAATGCCTGCTAATGTGACATTTGCTCTGCCGTTTAAAACGCTTGATGAGTTAGTAATTCCATCAATAGTTACGCTGACATTGCCTGTTGCATTATCATTTAAAAATATTTGTACATTGACGATTTCACCATAAGTTATATCATTAATTATACTGGATAATGTGGCATTAATGTTATCTACTTCAATGAATCGGTAGGCGCTGCTTTTTAAGTATTTTTCATCACCGTGGTATACGGCAGTTATCCTGTAATCTCCACGAGGGATGTTTTTGATTGTGTAGTTTGCTTTGGCATCAGTTAATGTCAAGGTTTCAAGTTTATTGTTAATGTAAAGTGAGATATTTCCTGTTGCATCACTATTTGTTGTGATTGTTAAAATTAAATCCTCATCAACATTGATTTCACTTAAAGTTAAATTAGTAAAAGACTGGTACTTAGAAACAACAACATTATTAATAATTTCTTTTGATAAATACTTATCATCGCCACTGTAGTTCAAATCGATATTGTAATTTCCTGCTTTTAGATTAGTGAAATTGAAAACAATATTATTTGAATCTATTAATTTAACTTGTGTTTGGTTTGAAATCATAACAGTTAGATTACCTGTGATGTCATTTGGAAGTGATATTTTTATTATTAAATCATCACCCACTAAGATATTATTATAATTCATTGAAATATTTGGATTGGATTTAATGAATTTGAAATGGATATGTGTTGCAATATTGTTGTATTTAGCTGTTAATTCCCCATTTCCTAAAGAAGTTAATTTAAAAGTAATCATTGAATCAGAAGATGTGGAATTAACTGAACTACCATTAATTGTTGTTAACATTAAATCAATATCTCTTAAATTTGTATATTTACTAATTTGATTATTGTTTATCATATAAAACGCAAAGTTAACGTTTGTGATTTGATTTATTTCCAATTCAGTATTATCTGCAGTTACATTTAAGAATAACCATTTATTAATTCCATTGAATGGTTTTGTTTGGTAATTTTCTAATGTGTTTCCCCACCAGTTATAATCCAGATTATAATCTCCTGTGATTAAATTAGAGTTATTGAGTAAAATTGAATTTTTAACTGATGTGAAAGTATTATTTAAGATCAATCCATTGTTATTGGATATGATTGAATCAATGATTGTTACATAATCTCCCCTAATCATATTAGTGACTTCATTATCTATTATAATAACATTAGTGAGGGATAAATTTCCATTATTTTGAGTTATGAAATTATTTGAGTTTAAATTATAAGTTTCGATATTTTTTAAATTAAATTGGTTAGATGAGATAATAAACGATGTTGAACCTGTTAATGTTGCGTCATTTTCACCTTTCAATGTTAAATCATAATTAACATTTAAATTTGCTTCATCATATGAACCATCGAGTAAAATAATGTTTTTACAGTTAACTGCTAATTCCAATGCTTTTTTAATTGATTTGACTGGTGTGTTTCTGGTTAATCCATTGTAATCATCATTACCTCTGTTTTGTGAGACAAAAACATACTCACGAGTACTGGTTACAGTAACCTCATTGGACTTGCGATTGGAAATAGTTGGAACAACATAGACGTTACATATATCCAAATCACCAAAATCAACACTGAATTTAGTAGAATTAACCGTCTTCACATACACATCATTAACAAAAACATCATAACATGTCTTTTCTAAAATATCAGAATCATAATAACCAGGATTGGATAACTTGGCAGTTAACTGAAATGTAGCCTGATCTTTTCCTTGACTTAAAGTTTTTAAAGTTAATACAGAAAACTCAATACTATTTCCAAAATAATAATTATCAGAAATATTGCAAATAGTGCCTTTTACTCTAACATTTAAAACATCACCTACTCTTGTATGATTAATAAAAGTATTGTTTACAATGATTACATCAGGTGAACCATAACTACCCGCTTCAACAGCACAAATAGCAGTACCAATAGAAGCAGCATTAGCAATAAATACAGTATTCCTAACTTCTAATGAACCTTCATCCATTAAAGAGATTGCTCCACCACGACCAGTACCATCAGTAGATAATTCATCTAATCCCCAGCAATTATTTGCATTCTTTTCAAATAAAGAATTTTCAATATAGATATGTGGTGCTGACTGATATTTACAAGCCCCTATAGCTCCACCACCATTATTGGTAGTACAATTGTTTCCAATGAAACTAGTGTTGTAGATGTTTAAGTCTCCATATGTGTATAATGCTCCGCCATTCCATCCGGCAACATTATCAATGAATGTTGAATCATAAATATTTGCAACAGCGTAAAAATGAGTGTGTATTGCACCTGCCCAAACTGAAGCTCTATTTTTATAAAAAGTAGTATTATAAACTGTTAAAACTGCACAATTATTAATACAACCGGGTTCTGTTCTTGCATAATTATTTTCAAAATAACAATCTTTAACTACCATACGAGCATTGTCGTAACTGTTTTTATTATATACGCTAAGACAACCAAAATCTGTTGTACAATTAACAAAAGTACAATTTTCTATAAGTGCATCTCCTTTTTTAAGCCAAGCCAGACAAGAATGACCCAAATTTGTATTTATATCATTAAAGATACAATTTTTGATTAAGTAGTTTCCATCACCACCCATTTGAATGAAAACTGCATCAGGACCATAATATGTGCAAATCCATTTAAATGTAATGTTTTCTAAGGTTAGATCCATTTGATTTCCATCAGGTACAACAATTGGAGTATATGAAATATATTTTCCTGAAATGACTTTAGAACCGTTGAATATTAAATGATGGCTTGGATAACTATCTCCAAAATATGATCCATTGCTCCCAATGATTTTTACATTATTGTTAATCTTTATTTGGTAATTTGAATCCATAGTATCTGTTGGGTAGTAATTAGTATTTTCTTTTAACTTTAAAGTGTAATCTTTGTCAGTTAAAGAACAATAATATTGTAATTCCTCCCAATCATTTACAACAATAACATCATTTGATTCATCATCAGATGATAAATTTGAATCAGTATTTTCATCTGATTGAATATTATGTAATGAACTGGAATCAAGGATTCCATCCTCTAATTTAACTCCATCATTTATTTCAAGAGGAGAAATATCTTGAACATCTGTAATATTATTATTTTCAGTTGCTGAAACTATATTAATTCCTAAGATTAATATTATCAACAAAATTAAAATAAATGATTTTTTCATTTTTTCCGACCATCCGTTTAACTAAAATTTAAAAAAATAGAGAAAATGGAATATTCAATGATTAAATTAATACCCCACTCTCAATTTTAATATTTTTTCTCTTATTTTTTAACAGTTATTTTCTTAGTTACTTTCTCTTTTAAGTATGTAACTTGATATGAGTATTTTTTTCCTATTTTGAGTTTGTTAATCATGTTCTTTTTTATAGTAAATGTTGCAACTCCTTTTTTGTTGGTTTTTGTTTTATAGGTCTTGCCTTTGAATTTTAAGGTAATTTGTTTTCCTTTTAGATATTTGTTATCTACTTTTTTCAAGGTTATTTTGATTTTAATTTTTTTAGCTGTTTTTTTAACTTTTAAATTCTTAGCAACGATGATGCCTTTAACAGTTATTTTGTTTTTAATTGATACTCCGAAATAACTTGCAGTTATCGTATATGCTTTTGATTTAGGAGATAAGTTAATTTTTAAGTTTGCATAACCATTATTGTCTGTTTTGACAGTTTTTGTTTGGCCATTAATCTTGAAAGTTATACTTTTGCCAGTGATTGGTTTTCCGCCACGTGTAAATTTTACTGTGTATGTTTTGCTACTAGTGTAAAGTATTGACTGGTCTTTGGCGGTTAAAATAGGTTTTGGAATAGTAAAAGCAGTATTGATTCTGTTTGGGTAAAACTTATCATCACCGGAATAATATATTATTGCATTGTATTTGCCCGGTGCTAAATCGTCAATATTAATGATAGCATTACCATTTTTTAGTGATTGAGTGTAATTTTTACCATTAATATTTAGTGTTATATTTCCCATTGCATCGGTTGGTAGATTAAATGTGTAACTTGCAACACCATTGCCGGAAGGAGGTGTGAAAATTAAATAATTGTTTAAATTAATTTCAAGTTTTTCAGCAGTTACAATTCTATTAATAGTTTTATTGACATACCTATTGTCACCGGAATAAATTATCTTAACGATATTATTGCCTTCAACAAAACCATCTATTACAATTTCAGTATTATTTGAAACATCAATTGTTGAATTGTTTTCGCCTAAAAATATTGTAATATTTCCTGTTGCATCAGATGGTAATTCAAAACTAATTTTATTCTTTCCCACTTTAGCATCAGCAGGCATAATTGGAATAAAATCATAATCTTTTACTTTAGATACAATTAACTCTGTTGAACCTAAGCCGTGAACGGTATTTTCATCATTATATAAAACAATATTAACTGAATAATTGCCTTCAGTTAAAATATCCTTGTGAGTATAGACAAATAAACCAGTATTATCTACTTTTATTCTATCATAGGTTTTATTGTTAATTGTAATGTTAAGAAGTCCAGTAATAGCTTTATTGAATTTAAGAGTGATATTTTGATCATCTCCATAATAAATCTTCACTGGTTCAGCTTGAATATTAACTGTATTGAAGTTTAATGTGATTTTTTGATAATCTAATTTAGCTATAATTTTATTATCCAATGAGTTGCTTGTGTAGTTAACCTTAAAACTACCGTTGATTAAAGTAGCTGTTGATTGGATTTCACCTGTGGTTGAGGTTAATGTGACTGTCATTGGTGGGAAGATTTCCATTCCTTCACTACTATCTGTACCATTCCAAGTCAACTTACCAACAATTTCATACTGATTATCCCCTAAATAATTCTCAGAAACTGAAAAAATCGCATATCTAGTTATTGGAATATCCACCAAGACATAACTACCATCCTTAAACGATTGAATATTTCGAACATAATCAGCAATTTTATTTTGACCAAACCACACTCCATTTATAGAAATATTCTTACCATAACTTATTGTTTGTGTTAAATATAACATTTTTGGATTTAAAAAAATGCAGTTTTCAAAATAAACAAATTTAGAACCTTCCAATTGATATCTAAACAAACAATAGTCAAAATCCGTTATAATACAGTTGATAAATTTTGAATTGAACTCTTTACTACCATATAATAAGGTATATAATGTTCCTTTGAATGTGCAATTGATATATGTTCCATAATTTGCTGTTCCGATAAATGGAGTGAATTGACCTCCGACAGCTGTAACTGAGGAATTAAAAATGATATTTTTCATTGTAAAATTAGCTAGAGAGGATTGTAATGAAAATGCTTGTTGATCCCAAGCAGTATCTTTTTCATTTCTAATTATCACATCACCATTAATCCCATTAATGAACAAGTTACTTGTGTTGAATTTTAATAAAGAACCTAAATAATAAGTTCCATTAAATATATTAATAGTTGCTTTTTCCTCTCCTTTTACATTTTTGCATGCTAAATCTAATGTAGCATAGGGATTATCATAGGATCCATTACCTCCATCTATTGTTTTGTTTTCACCAACATATATTTCAATGGATGTATCACATAATAAATTTTCTTCTTGAGATTGTGAAAATGCATTTTCTTCAAATAAAGAATCATTATTATCTTCTTCAATGATTAATTCCTGTTGGTTCAAAGTATTTTCAGAGTCAAATCCATTAGTTATATTATCGCTTGCCACAACTAAAGTAGATGAAAAAATTACACAAATTAATATAAATAAGATAAATAAAGCCTTAATTTTCATTTTAATCAATGTGAATAATAATTATAAATTTCGCCTCCCTAATTAAATATGACTTTAAATAGTTTTATGAGAAAAATCGAAATTAGAACCTCTTAATCCTCCCCTTAATTTAACAAATTAAAAAAAAATTAAAGAAATAGAGACTATATTAATCTCTATTTTTTAACAACAATTTTTACTTTTTTACTTATGGATTTGAAGTAGTTGTTTCCTCCAAATTTAATTGTAGCTTTGTTTTTACCTTTTTTAGTTAGTTTTGTTATTTTGAAGGTTGCTTTTCCTTTGTTGTTTGTTGTTGCTTTGTAGGTTTTTCCTTTAACTTTTAAGGTAACTTTAGCTTTTTTGATTGCTTTTCCTTTGTTGTCTTTTAGAACTATGCTGTATTTTTTGGTTTTCTTTTTAGCTTTAAAAGTTGCTTTTTTAGCAGTTAATTTTGGTGTTGCTTTATTTACTACTACTTTTGCAGTGTTTGTTGATCCAGCATTGATTGAGTCTCCAGCATAGGTGAATGTTGCAGTGTATGTTCTTGGAGTTAGTTTTGAAACATCAACTGAAACTTGTCCTTTTGCATCAGTAGTTAAAGTTTTTGAGATTGTTCCAACTTTAACTGTTACTTTTTGACCATTTAATGCTTTGCCATTAGCAGTTAAAGTAATAACTAAATTCTTAGCAACATTGTAGGTAGCAGTTACTTTTGTAGCTGTTATTGAAGAAGCAATTTTGTTTATAACTACTTTTGCAGTTGCATTTGATTTAGCATATACTTCATCACCAGTAAAAGTGATATTAGCAGGATAAGTATTTGGAGCTAAAGTAGCAATATTAAGACTAGCTTGACCGGTAGCATTAGTAGTTAAATTCACATTAATATTACCTACGACAACATTAATGGTTTTATTAGCTAAAAATTCGCCATCAACATCAGTTAAAGTAATAACTAAATCTTTAGCAACATTATAAGTAGCAGATACATTTTGGGCTGTAATGGCAGTAGTTCTTTTTACAGCAGATACTGTGATATTTTTGGTTTTTGATTCATATCTATCATTACCAGAATAGGTAATGTTAATTATGTTTTCACCAAGAACAAAACCAGTGATGTTAACTTTTGTTGTATTTCCTTCAACAGTACCATTAAATTTATTATCACCAATAGAAATTATAACTTTACCTGTTGCATCATTTGGTAAAGTAATAGTTATTTCTTTAGTATCTCCAACTTTAACATCAATAATATCACTAATATCAAAAGTATAATCTTTTACTTTAGATTCAAATGTTAACTCTATTTCTTCAGAACCTAATTTAGCAGTGACTTTATGTTCAGAAGCACTACTAGTATAATTAGCTTTAAAAATACCATTTGTTAAGATGGTGTCTTGAATACTTCCAGTAGTTGATGTTAATGTTACTGTCATCGGAGGGAAATTTTCCATACCTTCACTACTATTAGTACCATTCCAAGTTAACTTACCAACAATTTCATATTGATTATCACTTAAAATACTCTTAGAAACTGAGAATAAAGCATATTTTTGAATTGGAAGTACAAAACCTGGAGTACTAACAACACTTGGATAATTAGTTATAGTTAAAGCAATCGTATTATTTCCAAACCAAACACCATTAAATGTTAAATCAATATCATTCCTTTCACTATAACGTGCAGGTCCTATGAGATTTACATTAACATTAGAAAATACACAATTTTCAAAATAGGTATATGTATTTGTGGATAATCCTCTGAATAAATAATCACCAGTGAAATTCATGAAAATACAATTAATATAATTGGTATTTGCATAAATACCTTCCATAGTTATATCAGAAGCACCAATGAAAGTACAATTATTAAGAGTTACATATAATGCAGAACTCTGACCTTCATTCATTTGTGCGGGAGTTAAATATAAATTTTTATCATTAAAAGAACTGAGTTTGGATAGATCAAAAATAATATTATTAAAAATAACATTAGCAGAATTTGAAAATCCAAACGCTCCATTCATACCATAACCAGAACCATCATCATATGGTTCAAAAATTACTTTACCATCAACACCATTAACAACTAATTCATTTACATTTTCAAAAGGGAAATCAAAATCAGGTGTTAACATCATATATGTTCCATTATGAATATTCATGGTAGCACTTTCTACACCTGCACTATTAATCTTAATTACACCTAAGTGGACTGGATCAGTATCTATATCACCAATTACCCCATCAGTTACATAAACATCAACAGTATATTCCTCAGATAAAATATTTTCAGCATCTGAACTTTCAACAATAGATTCTTCATTATCTTCAGCTAAAACATTATCAAATGATTGTGATGACTCAACATCAATAGCATCTAGAGAATTTTCACTATTTAAAGTATCAGACATATTAGTTAAATCAACATCAGTAGCTACAACCATATTAATTGATAAAAATATGGAAATTATTAAAAATGATACAATTAAATATCTGCATTTCATTTGAATCATCTTAATTTTTTAATTTCTTAATTTGTTAAAATCTAAATAAAAGCCATATCTAATTAAGGATGAACTGGGCAGTTTGTACAAGTACAATTATGATTACCATAAATTGATACATAAGTGGTATGATAAACTGCATTATCCCCAACATAATTAGTTGAAGTTAAACAATTATCAGTGACATATGTAGTAGGATCTGAACTTTGTATATACACTGCATAATCCCCGTTAATCAAGTTAACACAATTATTTGTAATGTTAAATACTGGATTTGCCATTCCCCATTGTGAGAAACTAATTCCGTAAGCATTGGATCCGGCAATATATCCCTGTTTATTGTATACTTTTATTTTGTTTCCTGCAATATATCCGAAATTGTCTTGAAGTTCCATACCAGTAACTAATGACCAAGAATGACTGCCAGCATTACCTTCCGCATAAATAGTGTTATTTATAATAGTTAAATTAGTAGGTCCACCATAGTTTTGTGAGTATATACCTGCATTAGGCCCATTATTTCTAGTATCGATATTATTATTGGCTATTGTGACACTATGTCCGCCAGTTAATTGAATACCATATGCAGTACTTGTACCATTATTAGTACCATTAATAATGGTTCCACCCATACTTCTCAATTTAATAATATTGTCATCAATATTTAAATGGTTACATCTGTAAACATCAATTGCATATAAATAGTTTGCACTACCTGGTTGGGTTACGTTATCAATTTCAGTTACATTATTATGGCCAATGTATGCATCTTCAGAATCCAATACAATGATAGTATCTAATGTAGGATAAGAATCATCAACAGAGGTAACATAAGCTTCTATATTATTATATGATAAATTGAATCCATTTGAATTTTCAATTCCAACTACAGCAACACGATCCCAATCCATATCAGTTTCACCAGTATAATAAGCTACTTCTTTTAAAGGTAGATAAGCAGTTATTTTATTTCCAGAAATTAATGCATATGGACTATTTTTAACTCTAATTACATAATTTATATAATCTACATTTGTGTAAGTACAAGTGTAAGTTATAGTGTTGTTTAATATTTTTGCATTAGTATCCCCATTAACATTAATAGCAACGAATTCTTTATTTTGGGGTGCAGTTAAATTCATTGTTACATCTTTCACTTCAACGTCTCCTGCAGAAATATCAATTACATGATTTACTTTAGTTGCAGTAGTAGTTGAAAATGTTCCACCAGTAAAAGTTATGTTACCTGCAATTAAACTAAAACCAATGTTTTGGAATGTAGCATTAGTAGCATCAATTGAAATATCGTCATTAATTATAAAATTAGTAAAACGTTTTGCATTGAAATTTCCATTAAATTTTAAATCATCACCAGAAGTACTAGTTAAAACCCCAGTATTTGGATTAAAATAGAGATTATAATTATTATTATAAATGTTAATAACTCCTCTTGTAGAAGTTAAAGTAGTATCTTTTACATTATTATTTCCATCAGTTATTTCCGCATCATCATCAGATCCAGAAACATCATCAATTTCTACATCGTCTACAGATTCCACTATATCATCAGTTATGATATTAGTATCATCTGGAACAGTTATGTTATCTACATCTGTTGCACTAGTTGCACTTACAAATGCGATTATCACAACCAACAAAGTTAATATAAAAAGCTTTGAATTAATTCTCATTTTTTAGTTCTCCATCACTTTTTTACAAACAAATTTTTAAAAAAAATTTGCCAAAAAAGCATGATTTTCACCAAATCAAAGCCCAATCCTCTAACCGTATTAAGATATATTAGGTTAATGTATCCTACTTTAAACCGCTGAGGAGGCTTTAATCCAGATTTCTCATACTTTTTTTAATAAAGTTATTATCATAATTTATAATAATTATTTTAATTAAGCTAATTTAAACTTAATCCAATAAAACTTTATTTATATTAAAATTTATAAAAATTCAAATATAAATGTTTCTAATATTTTATAGGATCTTTTCAAAATTTCAAATCAAAAACTTATTTAAAACCAATTAAAAAATCAATCACTGAAAATTCAACTTTTAATCTATAATCTAAAATCGGCTAGCTACTTCTATAATAATTAAGTCACTTTAAATAGATTAACCATTTGTTTTAATTTAAAAATCACTTTTTTTAAAAAACAAGTTCTTATTCATATCCATTC
>JAEEGL015905232.1_pt1 | contig 24584 bp, 6 predicted proteins | sample 9134231 | NCBI WGS metagenome assembly JAEEGL01 (sample SAMN16246548, study PRJNA631951) | gut metagenome | biome: gut microbiome; feature: rumen; material: fiber-attached | host: Bos | place: Iran: Karaj | collected 2018-10
ACCACCTTGTTCAATCTGCTAATAGTAGCCAAACTATCCAAATTGGCACATTAAATAATGGTACATTTACAGCAATCCATACATTAAGGGATTATACAGGTTATCCTAGAGAAGTATACTCACTTATTACTTATATTTTAGGTATTCAGATGTGGACTTCAACAGTTAATACAACTTATCATTCAACAGGAAGAACTGGTATTTATAGGCATTCAGGTGTGTGGGATAACTATTTCACATGGAAACAATCAAATAATACTCGTGTGTTTACATCTCAAATTATTGATTATAAGCATTCAGATTTATTTAATCTTGATGGTATTTTGACTGAATTTTCAGGTAAAACTAAATCATCTGATGAAAGAGAAATTATTAATTATTTATTTAATACATATTTCTTAACATCATCTAAATATGAAACATTTAGAAAATTAGCTCAAGCTGCTTTATTAGAATCATTAGGTGATAATGAAACTAGAGGAGAAGCTTATATTGATAACTTCATGCTAGATAATATTTATACATCTGCAAGAACTAATTTATCTAATTCAATTCCATTTGCATATTTATATAGACAAAGTGGTCAAACAGTTCAATCATATTTAAATACACTATATACTGGAACAAACCCTAATAATAAGCAATTATTAATATATGGTGCTTCATCTAATCAAGCTAAATATATTGAATTATTAAAGAGGTTAAAAGCTGCTAATGAAATAACATCAAATGATGCTTATGCTAATCTAGCTAATTTCTTAACTTACTTAAGACAAAATCCATCTTATATTTCAAATAATAAAGTTGTTTTATCTAATTTAAGCTCTATGACTACTGGTGAATTGTCGTCATATTTATCAACATTTGATGGAAATGGTGATGTGACAATATCTAATTTATATGATTTAAATGGAAAGATGTCATCATATACTGGTGTTGTTACTAAGAATCAAGGAAATTATAATTCTAATACATATGATTATGGATTAAAATTCACATCAATGACTTTAACTCCAGCATCAACTGATACAAGAATTCTAATGATTGCTAAATCAACTGGTGCATCATCTACTTTAACAAAAGGTAGTGATACAGTTAATGTTACATCTATTGGAGAATATTATTTCGAAACTAATGGAGCAACTTCAGTTACTATTACATCTGATTCTGATGTTATTGTTTATGCTATTTATTTTATTCAAGATAATTTATATACTAATCAAAATACTAATTTAGCAGGAACTGTACTAACAGATGGTGCAGGAGCTACATATTTCACTGTAACAAAGGCCCAAATTGAAGCGCAAATAGCTACAGCTATAACTAATGCAATTGGCAATAATAAGTTCTATAGAATAACATCATATAGTGTTGTGGCTAATGTTGCAGTTCAAAATACTGGTGGACAAACATATTTGTATTTTGCATCTAGCAATGCTCCTACTACAGTTTATGCTGGTACTGGATTTAATTGTTATGCTAACACTACAACTAATACAACATTAACTATGCAAGATGCATATTATGGTGTTTCAAACTACGTAGTATATGATAGAAGTGCAACACCAGGTGTTTCAACTCCATACTTATGGAGTAGTGCTAGAAATATGACAAGTGTTAGTTATACTATTACATATAGCTATATTGCAAATGGTACATTAGGAACTACAACTAAAACAGCAACAAGTTCAACTGTTAGTGTGTATGATTCAAATGTATTGACTGGTCAAACATATACAAGTAATGCTATAAGTGTTAATGCAAGTACTGTAACACTACCAACAAAAGCAACTTTACAAGCTACTATAGCAACATCAATTTCAGCAAATGCTAGTGATGTTATAGTAACAGGATTAGCTGCAACATTTACAATGTACTATACACAAACTTGGGGCGACTTAAATCAACTTTATATATATAACAGTTCAAATAGTACAAGATTAGGAAGTAATGGTCAAGAAGTAGCTCTAAATACTAATGTTACAGTTACAGTTGCCGATTTATCAAGTTATTATGGTCAAACATTAAATGGAAAAGTATATTCTACTAGTTATGATGCAATAATTGTTTCATATGTATACACTGTAACATATAAAATTGATTCAAACTCTGTAAGTATAACATTACCAACTTTATCTAATGTTCAAGCATTAGCTACTGCTAATAGTGGTATAGTGAATCCAACAATCACAGCTTCTAGTATAACTATTACAGCAAGAAATAGACTTGGATCAGAATATGCATTATATTTATATGATAATAGTGCAAACTCAGTTATAAGCAACTTTGGTTCTGTTGCGGCTAATAGCACAGCTTCTGTAACAGTTGATTTAACAAATTATTATGGTAAATCTGTTTCTGTAAGATTCTATCAAAATAACAATTATTATACTGAAAGTACTAAGGCATTTGTTTTTGATAGTTATTATTACTCAGCAACATATCAAACTCCTGATTATGCCGTTTCATTTGATAATATTTATAAGAATAGATTATTGAATTTAGATGTTAATTATTCAGATGTTCAAAATAGATATTTCTCATATGTTATGAGAAATTCATCTATGGCTTATAACACATTTGTTAAAGCAAATTTAGTTAATTTTGCTGCTTATAATATTTCAGGTAATGATAATACTCCAACTAATCTATTTGTTAATAAGTTAACTGATGCTGAAAAGAAGGCATTTGCAAGATTAGTAATTACTAATAGTAATGAAGGTATGTTTGGTGCAATTAAGGAATTAGCTAAGACAACTGATTCATTAGGTACTATATTAAAAACAATGGATGCAGCAACAAATGGTTATGCATTTATCGCTGATGCAATTGAAAAATTAGATAATACAGTACCTTCTGGTTCATCTACTGATTTAATTGATCAACATCCTAATTTATTAAAAACTTTAGTTGCTGCATATATTGCTGCAAACTATAGAAGTACATTAGCTCAAGGTAAAACTGCTTATAATACAGATTATTATAATTTAGTTGTTAACTTAAATACTAATGCTACTGGAACATCAGCAAGTGGAACTACATTTAGAAATAATATTAATTATATTAATTCAAATGGTTCATTTACTGCTTCAACATTTGATTTATTCTCTGAATATGTTTTAGGTGAAGCTACAGCTACTTCAAGTTATGGTATATTTGCATTATCATCTTCACGTGGTATCCAAAATGGTGCATTCATCCCAGATAACGTAAGCTTATCTTCAATGGATGTTAAATATGATACAACTAAGAAGATTAATAATGTATCTTATATTGAATTAACTGATGATGTTAATACATCATGGAGAGATAAAACAGGTGCTTCAACTGATATTTATGATGTATCTAATCATTCATCTGTTAACTATCATGTAAGAGAAGAAATGAAGCAATTAGTAAAAGCTATTTCTAACGTTATTTTCGAACTTGATTTAACAGTAAGTGATACAACATTATATTCTTCTGAAAATCAAATTGACTATGAAGAAAAAGTTATTACTTATTATGTTTCTGAAGCATATTTAAATTACATTAAGAATGCTTCATCATTAACAATTAAAAAGATTATATTTGCTGATACAGCAACATCTAATAAGCATAATAATGATTCAATTACATTGACAAAGACTTATGTTTATAAGGATGCTACAGTAACAGATGCAACATTTGATTCTACAAAGCATTATATTATTGATGATGGTCAATATGTACTTGCTACAAGTTATGTTGCTGGTACTAAGTATTATGAATTAAATGAAATTGATGTTGCTAATGCTGTAACAATTACTCCAGAAGAGCATGCTTATACTGCAAATTATAAGATTAGATTTATTAAGATTGATAATACAATTTCAACATTTACATATTATTCAATGTATTATGCAGTTGCTGATGACGCTGGTGAACCAACAGCAACGTACACAACAACTACTAATACAAGAACAATTCCGTATTATGGTGCTAAGATAACATTTAATGTTACTGCTCCACTTCCAGATGGAATGGATTTAAAATCATTCTTTACAATTACTGGACAAACATTAAATGATACTTGGGAATTTGATCCTGATACAGATAATAATGGTATTGTATCAAATGGAGCTGCTAAGATAGTTGTTAATGTTGATATTAGTATGAGTCAAGGTACTAAAGCATTTGTATTAAAGATTTATGATCAATCTAAGACAATTAATATTACAAAAGATCCAAATAGAAATGCTTTAATTACTTCATTTGGATATGATGGTACAGATTATACTTCAGCAATGCAATCATCTAAGACTGCATCTAGTACAATTTTATTTGGTAGAGCATTTAACTATACTGATTTAACTGCTCCTTATATTAAGACTACTGATACAGCTTTAAATGATAATAAGGTATATTATGTACAAACTGGTTCTAATAACTCATTTGCATATACAAGAGTATTAGATCCAGTTGTAGAAGACATAGCTACTTATTATGAAGCAAATCCTAATTTTTACTTATATCAATTTAGCATTTCTCCAAATGCTACAGTTGCTATAACAGCATCAAAAGAAATTGATAATACAACAGGATTAATGACATATACAGTAACATATGTTGTTAAATCTGAATATGGTACAACACAAACATATACTCATCTATTAACAGAACATTCATACTTTGATGATGAAACTATTTATGGTACATTGTATAAAGCTGGTGAAGCTGTTGATTCAGAAGGTATATATACAACTGATTTCAATTATGGTGATGATACAATTGATGGTACATTATCTAATTTAGTATATGATGAAGATACAGATAATTATGTTGCAGTTAAATTCAATAGAGGATTTAAACCTCAATATAGAATTAAATATAATTTATCTTATTTCTATGGTGATGTTACACATTATACAGTAACACAAGGAGACGATAATTCATCAGAATCTAAACCACAAGATACATATGCCGGTATCACAATCACAATTGATGAAGACCAACAACCTGGCACATATAAATTTAATTATGTATATACGAATACAGGTGAATGGACTACAGAAGGAAGTTATGTAAAATTGCCATCTGATGCTACATTTGATGCGAATGAGACATATTATTTATATGTTAATGGCAACTATACGGTTACAACTGCTGTTACAGCAGCTAATTTTGAAAGAGCAAAGGCTCGTTTGTATATCTATCAAACAGCTGGTGATCCAACATACACTCGTACTTATGAATTCCCTGCATTATATATCATTAAAGATTATGCTATTGATGCTTTATTCCATAAGTTATCATTCCTAGATGAATCTATTGTATTAGGTGGTACAGCATCAGTTATGTTACCAACTACACCAATTAGTGCTGGTGATAAGAATACTGATACTGATTCAGTGATATATGATACAGTATTTAGAGATAATAATGATATTAAGATTAATCCAAATTCAATTGATTATAAGAATGGTTCTGATGCAGTAACAGTAACTGATTACTACACAGTAGGTACAGTTTCTGATACAGACCTTGAAAACTATGCTCCAACTATTAAAGTTGAAGACCATGCTCAAGTATTTAAATATACTACTTTAACTAAGTTAAAAACTTATGGTGCAGATAATAATCAAACAGTTAAAGATAGTGTTATTTTAAGTGAAAGAGATGATATGTTACTATATGTACCATTTACAGCTGGTACAGGTGATAGTGCAGTTCATGAAGTATTCTTAGTATTAGTTGATAGCAATATGAATTGGAAGAAAGTTTATACAAAGAAGTATAATGGTAAGGATGAAACAAAGCTTATTAAGACTTATACAGAAACATTTGACACTGTAGCAGCTGAAGCTGATCCTACATTAACTACATTCAATTATATTGACCCTGAAACTAATATTGGTGGTGATTATTCAATTGCTTCATTTGCTGGAAGCACTGATGTTACTTCAATGGATAATAAGAATATATCATTATATATGGATTACATTGGTGACCCATTAGATGATCATTTCTGGTATATTTCTTATGTTGTATTCTCTGAATACTACCTAAATAAGGGTATGACAGATAAGAATAATGATGGTGTTGATGATTTAGGTGCTATAAGATTCTACCATATCTCTATCGTAGATGCTTCTAACACTGTATACTTCGATGTTTCATTATATGCTCCTGTAGACTTTAAGTTAGATGAAATCTATTTAACATTTGCAGAAAATGTTTATATAGAAAATGCTTATAAAGGTTCATATCAATTATCTTGTTACTTAGAAAAAGCAAAAGATGAAGAAGGTCATTTAATCTATGGTGCTGCAAATACTGAAGAAGAAGGATTAGTAAAATACATTCTTAAATTCAGTATGGCTGCTTTACCGGCTGGTTACTTTACATTCTCATTAGACTTACCAAATGGTTATGGTGCTATTTGTTATACAAACAAAGTAAATGAATTAGATAAGACTAAAGAACCTGGCATGTCAAATGCTGATGCATATTTACCACATACAACAATCATTCCAATTACAATTGGATTAAAGATTATTGTAAGTGAATTAACTGAAGGAACAGCATCAGTATGGGCAGTTAATACTTCAGATTTATACACTAGAAAGATTAATTTCAAGGGTGTAAAAGACTTTTAAAGACGTTTTATAATAAAAGATATAATCTTATATTAATAAAATGAAAAAGGCTATAATTGACGTTTAAATAAAATAACGCTAATTATGGCCTTTTTATTATGGAATATATTTCTTATTTAGATAAAAAGAAAAGAGTTTTGATTTCCGATAAAATCGGATTTCAAAACTCTTTTTAGTTTAACTATAATGTAATAGTTATTGTTGGACGAAGACCTAATTCTGCATTATAAGTCGAACCAGAATTTTCACAACTTATCAAATTACCATTAGCATCAACGTATGAAACAAACAATCCAAATATATCATCATATAAGAAATTGTTAATCCACCAACTAGAAGTTAAATGTTTTACAATGATATTTTGATAGTTATTATAATCGTTTTCATCTAAAAGCCCTTTTGTATCATCATTGTAAACTGTTACAATTGAATCTGTTAATTGCTTTATTGTTGTTTCATCATAAGAATCAAATGATTCTGTTGTATTGAATACACAATTTGTTAATGAAGTTTCACTTAAAAGTTTATATTCTGAATTTTCATTCAATAATATTATCCATGAAATAGGATTAGAAGAATTAGGATATTTTCCATATTCAATGAATTCTAATGTAGAAGGCATTGTTAATGATGTATATTGTGGTGTAGCACTATATAAGTTATCAACATTAACTTTCTTTGAAGGTTTATCATTGATATAATCAGGAATTACTATTGTTGCGTCAGCAACAGTTCCTTTATAAACAATTTTCCAATATGTATCATTTATTAAATTGTTAGTTAAATCGAATTTATCAGCTAAATTATAATTACCATCATAACATGCCCACACTTCAGCATTTGAATCAACATATGTAATGCTTCCATCAGCTTCATCATCTGGATTAGTATCTGTTAAATATTGATTTGTATACCAAGTTGCATCATTATATGATTTTAATGTGTAATGACCAGAAGTAGTATCATATTTAACTGTAGTTGCTGTTGCATTTGGTGTTGTGCCATCGTTATGGTGATATGTAACGTTAACTGTTAATAAATCAAAGTAGAAGTCAATTGCTGCTGAACCATCATTAGCGATATCTAGTTGATATTTACCTAAGTTTTCTCCACTAGAAATAGTAGTTACTACATCATTACCAATTTTAGCTTCTTTGAAACTATATCCTGTTGGAGTAGTGTCAGGGAATGAAATGAAGACATATCCATTTGTTGAACCATTATTTCCAGTATATGATGAAGAATGCAATGTAGTATAGTCATTAGGGTTATTATAATCTTGTAATCTAATATTAACATGATACTCGATATTTGATCTTGTTTCGAAATGAGCTACATATGTTGCAGTTTCATCGTTAGATGTAACAGTTGTTTCTGCATCTCCTGAGTAATCCACTCCATCTTTAGTCCATCTAACAAATTGATAACCAGCAACAGGAATTGCTTTTATTGTATAAGGATTTGTTGTTCTATTAATTTCTACAGTACCTCTAGAAATATCAGCTGATTGTACTACTATACCTGCTAATGTCCATTTAGCAGTATATGTAGGTAATCCATTAAATTCATCAGATTCATCGATTAATTTCTTATAAGAATTTTCGTAAGATAATGTTAATGTCTTATTACCTGTATTTAAAGTATCATTAGAATTATACCAACCATTCCAAGTATAAGAAACATTATCTTGTGCAGTGAATGATATACCATTCTTTACTAAATCAAATGAAGAAGTATAAGTTAATGCTTCATCATCAGGATTCTTAGCCATAGATAATGGTTTAACCCATAAAGCAGTAATTAATGTTGCTTCACTCGGAGCAGTAAATGTATAAGCAAATTCATCAGACAATAAAGTTTTAGAAGATTCATCTGTATACCAACCAGCAAATACAAATTTAGCATTAGCACTCATTGTATAAGTTAATTGATTACCACTAACTGCTATTTCATATGATGAATTAATGTTATCATTTTGACTGTATTGGAATAAATATACATTGTTATTAGAATCAAATGAATACTCTAGTAATCTATCTTGAACAGTAACTAAGTTCTCTACAAATTTAGCAGTGTAAGTTGTATTAACGTCTGGCATTGTAAATTCAAAAGATAAGTTTATTGAAATTGGAGTAGTAGATGAATCTTTGAACCAACCTAAGAAGATTGCTTCATTTACACTTGTTGAAGCAACTATAGTAACATTTTCTCCAACTCTATATGTGCTATCTAGTTGAGTTACTGTAGCTATATTATCATATTGTTCAAGTCCAACAGTTACTTGAATCCATCTAGCTTCAAATGAAACGTTAGCTGCTGTCATTGTATAAGTATATTCTAAAGATGTAGAAGTAGCTATTGTTTCATCATTCTTAAACCAACCAATGAATGTATATCCAGCATTAGTTGAAGCAGTTAATGTTGCTGTTTCTCCTACAGGTACTAAATAATTGTTAGTTCCATTTGCTTTCATATTACTTGTGACATTCAATGATACGCTACCTTTATTTAAATTTTCAGAAGTATAAGATAATGAATAAGAGTAATATTTAGCTTTATAAACTGTAGTATCAACAGTTAAATTAAATGTTAAAGTCTTTCCATCGGCTGATAATCCTTCAGTTATTTTAACATCTGTGTTATCAACTACTTTATACCAACCATCGAATGTATAACCAGCTTTTACTGTTACAGTAGCAGTAGCTGTTGCATTTTCAACAATAGGGTTAGAGCTAATTGAATCATTTATTTGGCCAGGAGTATTATTATTAATTGATACGTCATTTAAATACTTTTCAAAAGTAATATTATGTTTTGTAAATTTACCAGTAATAGTAATATCAGATGGATGTGATGTATCAATTGTAGTTACTTTATTATCTGAACTATCAAACCAACCATCAAATCTATAACCACCTGCTTGAACATCTGATAATACTATTGGATCATTTTCAACGTTATATAATGTTGGATTGCTGTTGCTACCAATTAATGAACCACTAGTTATATTGTTATCATAATTATAAGTAATTGTGTAATTATGAACTGTCCAATTAGCATAAATAGTCTTATGATCAGTTAAATTACTTATTTGAGTAATTTTGTTAGCATCAGTAAATGTTGATTCAGTATGCCAACCTTCAAAATCATAATAATCTCTTGTTGGATTTAATAATGTTATTGTATCAGTTGGAATAGCTGATGCTGGATTTAAAGGATCATTTGTTCCTCCATTTAATTCATATGTAATATTAAATGAAACATAATTCCATTTAGCATATAAATGAATATATTCATGTGAACCTTGAGTAATTTCAGTTATTGCTTCACCATTTAATTTATCATTGTCATACCAACCACCAAATGTTGCGTTAGAATTTGCATATGTTGCAGGTTCTAAAGTAATTGTATTTGATGTAATAGTATAAGATGTTGGATTATTATCACTATTAGTTGCTTTAGGATCATTTAATGTATATGTGATAGTATAATTAATTGCTGTCCAAACGGCTGTTAATGTTATATCGCCATTTAATGTAGCAGGTGTTGTAGTTGCACCAAATTGGAATTGACCATTAGTTGAATTCCAATAACCATTATATCCAGTTTTAGTTGGTGATGCTAAAACAACTTCATCATCAATTGAATGATATTTAGATGTTGTTTCAGTCTCATCGTTTACATAAGTTATAGTATATTCTCTATTAACAATGTTGAATGTCTTTGTTGCTGAACCTGTATAATTACCTTTATATGTAATTGTTATTGTAGCAACTGATGTATCAACAGTAGCGGTAATATCTTCACCATGATTATTAGAATATGAAACTTCAAAATCAGTATCTAAAGATAATGTTTGAGTTCCATCTTTAATAGTAAGTGCTGGTTTAGCACCATTAGTTATAACATCTTGTGTATATGGAACATCGTTGATATTTTCAATTGTTAATTCTGTTGCTGCCTTTGGTTTAATAGTGAATTGTGCATCGAAAGGACCACCCTCAACGTTATCACTATTTGAGCTGAATGTTATTTGAATATCATAAGTACCAGCATTTCTCTTTGCACTACCACTTGTTACAGTACATAATGCAGTAATATTTGTTGTACCATCATGTACACTAACGATTGTTGGTGTTATTAATGATCCAGTATAAGTTGCTTCAGCTATAACAATAGTAGGAGAAGTAATTTCTTTCTTAGAAATTGTATATGTATCAGATATTGTACCAGTGTAAATATTTCCAATACCTGTTGCAGTTACTGTAATAGTACCAGCATTTGTAGTGTTACCTTCTCCACCTTGAGTGTTTACAAATGTTAACATGTAATCTTTATCTAATACTAATTCATAGTTTGAGTCATGTTCATCAACAATTGTGATTGTTGGAATTTGAGAATTACCATTATAGATGAAATTAGAATCACCTAATGTTAATGTAGCTCTAGAAATTCCTACATTTTTAGAAACAATTGTGAATGATTTAGTTGTTGTTAATCTATAATTACCAGCACCATTAATTGTTACGTTATATGTACCAACATTCATTGCTGTTACATATGACACTGTATAGTCTACATCTTTTACAAGTTCAATTGTACCTAACATAACTTTAGAAACAACTGGTTCAATAGAATAACCAGTATAAGCATATTCATCATGTTCTAATGTTATTACTGCATCAGTAATTGGTTTTGCTAGAATTTCAAAATATACTATCTTGCTTCCAGTATAGTTTGCATCATCAGCAGTAATAATAACTTGACCTTGACCAGCATGAATATTATTTGAATAAGTTACTTCATATAAATCACTATCAAATGTGAATGTACCTTCTGTAACTGATGTTACAGTAGGTTCAAATGCTGAACCATTATAAGTATAAGATGTTTGGCTTAATGTAACATTAACTGAAGAGATATTAATAGATCTTGGTGAAATAGTTACTGAAATTGAATCAGCATCTACACCTTCATAATTATCGTTACCTTCAACCTTATAGTAAACAGTATATGTACCTGCATTGGTTTCTGAAGGTAAATCAGCTGAATAATCAATATTATCTAATGAATATAATAATGTACCACCAGTTGTAGATCCAGCATTAATTAATACTTGAGATTCTCTATTATAAGTTAAAGTTTTAGCAGTAGGTGCTGTAATTATAGGTGTTGCTTTTGAAATAGTAACTGGAATTGAATCAGCATCTACACCTTCATAATTATCGTTACCTTCAACCTTATAGTAAACAGTATATGTACCTGCATTAGTTGCTGAAGGTAAATCAGCTGAATAATTAATATTATTTAATGAATATAATAATGTACCACCAGTAGTAGAGCCTGCATTAATTAATGTTTGAGAATTCTTGTTATAAGTTAAATTAGATTTAGCAGTAGGAGCATTCACTTCTGGAGTTGCTTTAGAAATTTCAACTACAATTGATACTTCATCAACATCATTGTGATTATTATCACCAATTATTTTATACCAAACAGTATATTTACCAACATTTGTTGCTTGAGGTATAGAAGTAGAATATTCTCCATCACCTAATTTGTAATTAAATGTACCATGAGATGTTGCTGCACCAGTAACTAAATAAATTGGTGTACCTGTATAATCTCTTGAATTAGCAGTTGGAGCTGTATAATTTACAGGAGCTTTAGCAATTGTAACATCAATATAAGCTTCTTCAACATCTAAGTAATCATCATTACCAATAACTTTATACCATACTCTATAAGTACCAGCATTAATAGCTTTAGGTAATGTATAGCCATATATACCATTATTTAATTTGTAAGCTAGTGTACCACCAGTTGTTGTAGCATCAGTTGCAATTGTTAGTGGTTCACCAGTATAAACTAAATCATCTATTGCTACAGGGGCAGTAACAGTTGGAGTTTGTTTTTCTACCGTAATTTTTACATCAACATAAGATGGTGTTGTATCGTTATAATTTTCATTACCAATAACTTTGAACCATACTTTATAATCACCAGCTTCGATAGCAGTAGGTAATGAAGTTGAATAATCATCTGTGTTAGTTAATGAATAAACTAAAGTACCACCAGTAGTAGAACCAGCAACAATTAATACTTGAGATTCTCCAGTTCTTCTTAAGTTTCTTGGAGTAGGTGCTGTAACTTGAGGTGTTGCTTTTCCTATTGTTACATTTATAGTTTGTTCAACATCTTTGTGATTAGCATCACCAATTAATATATAATAAACAGTATAAGGACCAGCACTTGTTCCTTTTGGAATAGATGTTGTGTATTCACCATCATTTAATTTATATTCAAATGTACCATGTTCTGTAGAACCAGCATTAATTAAATCTTGAGCTTCAGTATTATAAATTAATGCTGTTTTTGCAGTAGGTGCTTCATATGTAGGAGTAGCTTTTTTAATTTCTACAGTGATAAATTGTGGCGCGATTCCATTATAATTATCATTACCATCAACTTTATACCATACTTTATATTCAACAGCGTTATTACCTTGTGGTAAGTCGGTAGAATAATTATTATTATCTAATGAATATTTTAAAGTACCACCAGTTGTTGTACCTGCACTTACTAATGTTTGATTCTCACCAGAATAAGTTAAATCATTAGGTACTGGTGCTGTATATGTAGGAGTAGCTTTAGCTATTTCAACATTCAAAATAGAATAATCAAAGTCTTCATAATTATCATTACCATCAACTTTGTAATAAACAGTATAAATACCTGCATTAATTGCTGAAGGTAAATCAGTAGAATAAGTAATATTATCCAAAGAATATTTTAAAGTACCACCAGTAGTAGTAGCATCATTATTAATTAGTATTTGTGAATTCTTGTTATAAACTAAATCAGCTTTAGCAGTAGGAGCAGTAACAACTGGAGCTGCTTTTGAAATTTCAACTTCAATTGATTGAGGTTCTAATGCATTATAATTATCATCTTCATCTACATCAACTTTATACCAAACGGTATATGTTCCTGCATTTAATGCTACAGGTAAATCAGTTGTATAAGGTGCACCGTCTAATGAATATTTTAATGTACCACCAGTAGTTGTTGCTGAAGTTATTAATGCTTGTTCTGTGGCATTATATTTTAAATCTTCTGCAGCGGTAATATTAACAATTGGAGTACCTTTAATAATTGTGATTGTTACAGATTGTTCATCTAAATCATTATAATTTGAATCACCAATTAATTTATAATAAACAGTATATGTTCCTAAATCTTTAGCTTGAGGTAAATCAGTTGAGTAAGTTCCATCATTTAACTTATATTGAATTGTAGTTTCACCTGGAGATTGAATTTCATAAATCAATAATTGATTTTCGCCATTATAAGGAATGCTGTTTTCTTCAGGTGCTGTAATTTGAGGTGTTGCTTTAGCAATTGTAGCTGTAATTGTTGCTTCAGCTACATCTTCATAATTAGCATCACCTATTACTTTATAGTAAACAGTATAAGTTCCAGCTCCGATAGCTTTTGGTAAAGTAGTTAAATAATCAGTATTTTCTAATTTATATTCTAAAGTACCACCAGAAGTAGAACCAGCATTAATTAATGTTTGTAGGTTTTCATCATAAACAAGATTTTCAATTGCAGTAGGTGCTGTAATTTGAGGTATACCTTTAGCAATTGATACAAATAATTCTTTTTCATCTAAATCATTATAATTTTCATTACCAATTACTTTATAATAAATTCTATATTCATCAACATTAGTTGCTGTAGGAATTGATTCATTCCAATTTGTTCCATCAAGTGAATAAACTAAAGTACCACCAGAAGTAGAACCAGCATTAATTAATTGTTGAGGTTGTCCTGTATATTTTAAATTAGATTTAATTGTAGGTTGAGTAATAGTTGGATTTGTTTTTGAAATTGTAACATTTAAAGTTTTATTTTCAATATTATTGTGATTAGCATCACCAATAATTCTATAATAAACAGTATATGTACCAGCATTAGTTGCTTTAGGAATAGAAGTGCTATATTCACCATTTCCTAGCTTATACTCAATAGTACCTTCATCACATGAACCAGCATTAATTAATTCTTGTTCTTGTGATGTATATACTAAATTAGCTTTAGCAGTTGGTGCATTATATGTAGGATCTACTTTTAAAATATTATAATTAATTACCTTTGTTCCTGAATAAGTATTGATACCTGTAATTGTTAATTTAGCAGTACCAACATTAACATTGTTTTCATATGCTAATGCATAATCAACATTGTATGTTAATGTTTTATTTGCTAATTTAACAATTGGATTAGGCATTATTTCAGAACCTGTATAATTATAATTTTCATTAATACCTTCAATTGTTGCTGCAGAAATACCATTTGAAACAATTGAGAAGTTAAATGTTAAATCAGAAGTAGAATCATCACTCCATACTAAATTCTTTTTATCATTTAAAGAAACTTTTGCTTGGTATTCACCAGCACCAGTTCCTTTATTATTTGATATTGTATAGAAATTAGATTTTGGAATATCAAATGTTATTTCTTCACCAGTATATCCATATTCTGTTACTGTGACATTAGGTTTATCAATTTTCTTTGGATTAATAATGAATTCATATTTTAAATCCAAAGTATCACCTGTTTTAGCCCAAACACAATTTGTTTTGTCATTTAAGCTTACAGTTACTTCATATGTACCAGCATTTTTTTGCTTGTTATTTGAAATTGTATATAATTCATTTGCTTTGATATTATATACAATATCTTCACCTGTATAATAGTAAGTAGTACTATCTTTATCTGGAACTAAAACGGATGTGGTCGAAACCTTCCGTTTACATCCTGTTATAATGAATAACATTATTAACATTAATAATGATAAAAAGACAAATTTTTTTCTCATTATTACTCACCCCATTTTCTAAATAGATAATAAATTATATATTTATTATAATATTTATTTTTTATTAAGTCAAAAATAAGAAAGAATATAATATCTCAAAAACGAAGTGATGTGTAGAATAAGATATTTATTAAAAAATAAAATAAAAAATATAATTGTAACTGAGAAACTGCTAGCAAGAGCAGTTTTTTACATTTTTATGTGTTAAATGTAAAGATACTTGTGATATAATTTAATCAGTGCGCGTAAACGTTTAAATGTACTATAAGTATATGTTTTTTGGAGGGATAATATGGCAACCACAGTCAATGGAGCATTTTCAGAGTTTCTTGATAAAGAAATAAATATTTGGAAAGGTGATTCAGATCTTGCAAAGACAAGTAGGGATTATTTATATAATCAAATTCATAATATTTCATCTAAAGGTGGTTTTATCCCACTGGCTTCTAGTTATGACGTTTCGTTTGGATCATTTTCAAGAAAAACTAAAATATCTCCATTAGATGATATCGATATAATAATAGGGTTGGATGGAAAAAATACTACTTTTTGTAAAAGAAGTTGGGATGATATCGAAATGCAGGTTGACGAAAATTCCGCAAATACTGCACTAAAAAAATTATGCGATAATAAGGGATATTACGGAAATATTTATGTTATTAACTCTAATAGAGTAAAGAATAAATTGGTTTCTGAATTAAGTAAAATTAATAATTATTCTAAAGCAGAGTTGCATGCCCGAGGAGAAGCTGTTACTTTAAATTTAAAGAGTTATTCTTGGAATTTTGACATTGTACCTGCATTTTATTGTAATTATGATTCAAAAGAGTTTTATCTAATACCTAATGGAAAAGGAAATTGGAAGTTTACAAATCCTAAATTGGAACAGGAAAGAGTATCAAAATTAAATGTTAAATTTAATAATACTGTATTATCAACAATCCGTTTGTTGAAATATTGGAATAAAAGAGGACGTATGCCCAATTTTACATCTTATGTTCTTGAAACGGTTACCCTTGATTATTTTGATCAAACTAGTCATAGTATTCATGCAACAGATGGAAAAGATTATGATTATTCAGATATGCATTTTTCTGAAGCTCTTAATTATATTTCAAATCATATTTTAGGTAGTATTCAAGATACCAAAGGGATTCAATCTAATATTAATGATCTTGATATGAATGCAAGATTATCCATATATAAAAGAGCAAAATCTGATTATGAAAAATCAAAAATAGCTATTTATGCTGAAATAAATGAAAAAGATCATAAAAAATCTATTAGTATTTGGAGAGATATATTCGGAGAAAGGTTCCCAAAATATGAATAATAATATTTTTAAAAGACAAAACGAGTCAGAAATGCTTCAACTTATAACATCACAGCATTATACATATTCTTTAGCTAAAAAATGGAATTTATTTTTATTTATTTTGATGGTAATAATTCCATTGATAATCAATGCAATAACTGCGTTTATTCCAAAAGATTCCACTATTTTACTTTCACTATTTTCATTTTTTTCTTTATGTATATTGATTTCTGGTCCTATTATTGATTATAGAATATCTAACCTTAAAAATGTCGGAGCATTGATTCAACAAAAATTTGATTGTTATATTTATGGCTTGAACTTATATGATGAGATACATGATGATGAAATCGAATCTTTTGTTAATAAGTATGGAGATTTAGATTTTGATAGAAAGAAGGATTGGTACGAAAACCATTCTAAACTAGAACAAAATTTAGGTATTTTTTATTCACAAAAAGAAAATGTGACATGGTCATCTGATTTACTCTCAAAATATTATGGTTTTAGCATAGTTATTGCTATAATTATGGTAATTTTTACAGTAATTAATTTTATATTATTCGACAAGAATATATCAACGATATTGTGTATTTTGTCTATATTATTTCCATGGATTTCTTATTGCATCAATTCATTTATTAAAATAAGGAAATCTAAAGAAAATATTAGAAAATTAAAGAGAAGAATCCAAATAATTGAGTCATATATATCTTCTAATAATGATATATTTAGTGAAATTCAAAAATTACAAATTGATATTTTTTTGTGGAGAAAAGAAATGTTCTTGATTCCAGATTGGTTTGAAGCAAAAAATTATAAAAGGATTCAAACTAATCATAAAAAAACAGCTAGTAGGATTAATAAAAAAATGAATAGAAAGCAAAAAAAGAGATGATTTCTAGCTAATGAATTGATATTTATAGTTTTTAATTGTGCTGTATTAATACCACTTTTATTCTTAACAAGCTTTTTAAATATACTTCATCAATACAAATAACTTCAGGTAATGTTTCGAATAATATAATCCACTGCACGGTTAAATTGAAAATGATGGAGGTATCTTAATTGATGCCTTTTATATTTTGAAATTCTATATTTAATTGTTATATATGTTAACAGAATTAATTTTATGCATTGAAAGATATGTTAAAGCAGTATACAATTGAGATGAAATGCAAAGCAAATAATTGATTAATTGACTTTCTTGCAACACAAGGAAGGTTATTATTTTTTAGAATTTAAAAACTAAAATTTTAATTTGGAGATATGATTATGGATATAAAGGGAAAATATTGTGTATTTAGAAATGTTGATCAAAAGAGTGAAAGATTTTTTAAGTTAGAAGAAGACGGTAAAATTGTTGATATATTATCCCCAGGCTTCCGTAATGAAAGGTTTTGGTCTTTTAAAGATAAAACTTTACTTTTATATGATGATAATAAAATGATTACATCTGAATTAACATTAAATGAAAATATTTCTAATGCTTATAATAATGAATTTATATTATTTCAAGGCAAGAGCATTTATGGACCAAGACTTGAAATAATTTGTATGAATCATAGATCAGAATTATGGCTTCGTTCAACTAGATTTTTAATGTATCAATATATTAACAGTGGTAACTTAGAGGTAAAACTTCATACATATGGTAAATTTAATATGTATGATTGTGCACAGAATTGTAAATTGGAAATAGGAGATTATTGTTCTTTTGCTGAAAATATTAGTTTTATTTTTAGAAATCATAAAACAAATTTAGTTACTACTTATCCATTTGATGAATTGAACTATTTTTACACAAATGAAAAAGTTGAAGAATCACTTCATGAATCCAAAAATAATGGTAAAATTATTGTTGGAAACGACGTGTGGTTTGGCGCAAACACAACAATTTTATCTGGAGTAACGATAGGCGATGGAGCTGTTATTGCAGCGGGTGCTGTTGTGACAAAAGATGTACCTGACTATGCAATTGTAGGTGGAGTTCCAGCAAAAGTGATAAAGTATAGATTTTCACCTGAAATTATTAAAAAATTAAAAGAAATATCATGGTGGAATTTTGATGAAGAAAAAGTCGCAAAGAATCTTAATAAAATTGTCACTAATGATATAGATGCTTTTATAAAAGAATTTGAATAATAAGTGATTCTGGAGGGATTAATAATGAAATTATTAAATATTATAGTTACTGTCTCAAGAAATCATAAGAATTTAGAAAGAACATTAGATTCTATTGATAAGATAAAACAAGATAAAGACATTAGTGTTATTGTCTTATCAAATGAAATTAACATAAAAAAAGATTTGTTGAAAAGATTCAAATTTGAATCTAAGGTGCTACAATCTAAAAAGAATTACGGACCTTTATATGAAGAAGCATTAGATAATTGCAAGAGTCAGTATGTCACTTTTATAGATGCTGATGATATGTTTGATACTAATGGAACAAGACAAGTAATTGATTTTTTGAAAAATAATAGTTTGGATGTTTTAAGAACAGATTTAGCTGAAAGCTATATTGGATTAGATGGTAAACCAGCAATTGGAATTGTAAATTATACATTTGTAGAAACACCTCATGCTCATTTTTTTAAATTAGATTATCTAAAAAATAAAAATATTAAATTTAATGAAAAACTTGATGTCTATGCATTAGATAATTTCTATAGAAATGCTATTTTTAATACTGAAGTAAAAGGATTAAAACTAACAACATATTTAAGTGGTTTTACAGCAGTACAATATGATAAAAATCATTTGCCAATCAATGTTGAAAATATAGATGAATATTATGATTCAATTATAGATACATTTGAAATGCTACAAAAAAATGAAAATGAATACTATAAAGTTTATTTATTAACCGTTCTATTTTCATTGTTTATGATAGTTGAATCTACTGATTTTTGCATTCCAACTTTACAAGATAAAAAGAGAAAATATGAAAGAATTATTTACGCTATTCATAATGATTATTTAGATATTTTTAATACATATAATGACAATCAAAAGAATAACGTTTTGACTATAGAATTTGAAAAGCAGAGAAGAACAAATATAAATCAAAAAGTGACAACTACATTTAATAATGTTATCAGTAAGATTGAAAATATTTACTCTAACCCTCAGCCTCATTTTCTTGATATTATTGTCCCAGAATATAATGGCGAGGAATTTATATTCGATTTTTTAGATTCTTTAGCCAAACAAAAAGATGTTAATTTTGAAGAAATAGGGGTTATTGTTGTAAATGATGCATCTCCTAAAAAAATTAAGCCATATAAATTTAAAAAATATGGCAATTTAAATATTGAATATATATTTAATGAAAAAAATGTTGGTCAAGGTGTGACAAGACAGCATGGTATTGATTATTCAAAAGCTGAATACATAACTATGTTTGACCAAGATGATATTTTCTATGATAAAGACGATTATTGTTTATCAAAGATGATAACTGAGATTAAGAGACTAAAACCAAATGTTATTATTGGAAATGTTATTGAAGAAGTAATAACTTTGAATGGTATATACACAAGAATTAAGTATGATAACAATAATACTGGTGTCTTTGTGCATGGAATTTATGCAAAAAGGGAATTTTTACAAGAAAATGGTTATCGTTTTAACCCTAAATTAAGACAATTAGAAGATACATATTTCCAAAGATGTTTAACATCTACAGAACAATGTTTATATGCGAATATTGACATTTATTTATGGAGAAACAATAAAAAATCACAAGTTAGAGAAAGTAATGATGTTGAGTTTTCAATAAGACATTTTGATGATTTCTGTACATGCTCAGAAGATGTTTATAATTTTACAATCAATAAAAATGATAAATACGCTAAAAAATATATTGTTTCATCAATTTATGGTGTTTTTGTTCTTTCTGATTGTCAGTATACTGAAGCTGTTACTGAACAAAGAAGAAACGAAATGCAAATTAAAGCATATAAGTTGGTAAAAAAATATAAAAATGCTTTTGAAAATTTTGATGAAAAAGAATTAAAAAAATTGTTTGATGGTGAAGTTGAAGCTTTAGGAAGAAGTATGCATAGTATCAAACCTTTAGAATCATTTGATGATTTTATTGCTAGAATGGCAAAAGAATACCCTGATTTATAATGCCTATTAAATATAATTTAATAAATACCCTAGTTATTCTACTTTTTTTAAAATAGTTGTGGCGTATGCAAATGCTTAAAACTTGACACTTTAGTTTATTATTTTGTATAATATAGTCATTAAAAAATACTAATAAAAAAGTAAATGGCAAAACCATAGAAATATGGCGACGCAAAACTAAAGGGCCTTTTAAATGGCAGCCAGTTGTCTTTTAAAAGGTCTTTTTTAATTAAAAGAAACTGGTTAGAGGAGATTTAAATATGAGATTAAAAGACTTAAGATGGTATATAATGTCATGTTTAATTTTAATAATTTCTTATGCTGCAATTGCCTTTGTTTGTTATAACACAATGGTTAAATCTAGAGTAAGAAACTCTATGGCTGAGTTAGGTCAAGAAGCATCTAGAATGTCTTCTTCACTTGCAACAGCAGAAGTTAATTCTTGTTATGATTCTTTCCAACAAGTTGGATTTGAAACATACTATACAATTACTTCAACTCAAACAACAATTGCTGATGAGGAAACATATAATAGTGCAGTAGATAGTGGTACTAAATTATTTACTTTAGTTGATGGTTCATATATTCTTTCTAAAGAATATGATTCATCTGCAACATATTATATTGTTTCAGCTAAACAGGCTTCAAATAATATTACTCAAGAAGAATTTGATGCAGGAACATTCTATCAATATAATGATGATAGATATGTTAGAGATACAACTTATTCTTATATTAGAAGTGTAAGTGTTACAGCTCCAGCATCTAAATTTAGTAAAATTGAAGCTGGCAAAAGAAAAATATTATTAATGCGTTATAAGGATTTTAGAACTGGAACTACAGAAACTAATACTGATTATTATTTCTTTTTCTTAAGAAAAAATGATAGTAATGATTATGAGGTTGGCTGTATTCCATTAAGAACTATAATAAATTTGACATATGCATCATTTAAAGAAGATTATTTATTTGATACATTAATCTTTAGTGAAGCTGGTATGATTTATGAATATACAGCAAATAATAAATCATCTGGATCACTTGTTACTGCCCTTTTTGGTGGTAATATAAATGTTAATGATTTAACAAATCAAGAAAGATCTATTGTATGGACTTTCCCATCTGGAGATTATGTAATTACAACAACAGGATTCTTTGATGTTTATTTAACAACATTTGTTTCTATTAACGATGCTTATTTATCAATTGATTGGGTTACTGGTCAATTAGGTGTATTCTTCATAATTGGTGTTGTAATTTTAATTGCAATGCTTGTTATTTTAGTATTAGGATGTAAGAAAGCATCTAAGTTATTAAGAGTTGATAGACATACACTTGAAGCTACAAAGGCTATTGTTATTAGAATTGATACAAATGGTAAGGTTATATTTACTAATAAAACATTTAAACAAATTTATGGTATTAGACACTTAGAAGATGTTAATGACTTCATTGATGTTGAAACAGGTGAACCTATTTTAACAACTATTAAGGAAAATAAACCATTCGAATGTTCTGTTCCTATGGAAGGTCAAGATCCTATGTATCTTCAACTTAATCCAATTCACATTCTATCAAGTTATTATTTAATGGGTGTTGAAGAAACAGAAGATTATAACAGAAGAAAATATTTATATTTAATGAATGGTAGAAATGAAATTACTAATATTGATAACAACTTCTCATTAATTAATGATTTCACATTATTAAAGAGAAGTGCTGGATTAAATGATTTAGCATTCGTTCAATTCAATATTTGTAAGCATGAAGAAATTGTTGCTGTATTTGGTAGAACAAATTTCAACATTTTATTAAATGAATTTGTAAATATTTTAAAAGAACAATTTGAAGGAATGAAATTATATCATATTAATGATGATAAATTTATTCTAGCTTGTCCTAATAATGAACTTGCAGAAGTTGAAGATAAGATTTATAAATCATTAGATGTATTAAGAAGACCTATTCAAATTAGAAACAATCATATTTATGTTAAGGTTAAAGTCGTTGTTTATAACCTAGATGTAAATAACGAAGATGTTACAATTGATATTATTAAGCAAAAGCTAGACTTAGCTTATAGAAATATTGCTGATTTCTCATCTAAAGATTATATTTTATATGAACCAGCAATGGATGGTGTAATTGAAGCTGCTGAAACTATGGAAAAGGATTTAGTTAACGGTCTTCAAAATGATGAATTTAGAATGTTCTTACAACCTCAATATGATGTTGTACAAAATCGTATTGATGGTTTTGAAGCCTTAATTAGATGGACTAATCCAAAATACTTCGATAAATCACCTCAAGCATTTATTGAACTTGCTGAACAAAGAGGTTATATCCTAGATATCGGTAGATATGTTATTAAAGAATCATTCAGACTTGCTAAGCAGTTAGAAAAATATAATGTTCATATTTCAATGAACGTTTCTCCTATTCAACTTCTTCAAGTTGGTTTCGTTCAACAAATTATTGATGAATTTAAAGCTTTAAAATTAAAGCCAGGTTCAATCGCTATTGAAATAACTGAAACATTCTTAATGGGTAACTTCCAATTGATGACTGAAAAGTTAAAGAGATTAAAAGAAGAAGGATTCTCAATCCACTTAGATGATTTCTGTACTGGTTATTCATCAATGTTATATTTAAAGGATTTACCTGTTGATACATTAAAGATTGATAAAGAGTTTACTAAATATATTACAAATAATAAAGTTCACTCAAGTATTGTTAAAACAATTTGTGAACTTGGTACATCTTTAGATATGGATATTATTTGTGAAGGTGTTGAAACTCAAGAACAATCTGATTTAGTTAAAAAATTTGGTGCAAGACTTATTCAAGGTTATTTAATTTCTAAGGCTGTTCCTTATGAAGAAGCACTAAACTTACTAGAAAAGTATAATACGAAAAGGAGGTAAGATGAGATGAAGTTTTTAGCTATTGATGATGGAGCTGCCATCTTACTTACATTTGTAGTTTTAATTATTATAATTGGATTAAGTGTTGTTTTCTTCTTCTTAATTAAGAGAAATTTAAGAATTGAAAGAGAAGAACATGAAATTATTGTTGAAAATGCGATAACAAGAAATCAAATGATTTCATCTATTGGTCAATATATTAAAAAGGTAGATAGATTTGGTGCCTTAACATTAATGTATATTGATATTGATGGTTTCTCTGATTTAAATGAAGTATTCGGTGAAGAAACTTGTGACCAAATCCTAAAAGAAATGGCAACAAGAATCTTAAGAATATTACCTTATAGAGCATCATTAACAAGATTTGAAAATGATGAATTCTTAGTATTTATAAGAGATGAGGATAATAGAGATAGAATTGAAAAGCTAGCAGATGCTATCAACAATATCATTTCTAACCCATATCAAGTACTAGTTGGTGAATCAGTTGCAATAACAGCTTCAATTGGTATTGTATCTTATCCACAAGCTGGTCAAAATTTTGATGAATTATATTCTAATTTACAATTAACAACATACGTTTCAAAGCGTGATGGTGGTAATAAATTTACTAATTTCTATTCTTCAATTAAGGAAGAAGAAAAAGATAAAATGATGTACTTTAAAGAAGTTAAATCAGCTATCCAAAACAGAGAATTCGTACTTTA